>JAABUS010006282.1_pt1 | contig 14614 bp, 18 predicted proteins | sample 5560161 | NCBI WGS metagenome assembly JAABUS01 (sample SAMN10711885, study PRJNA513376) | rock metagenome | isolation source: Antarctica rocks | place: Antarctica: Victoria Land, Trio Nunatak nord | collected 2016-01-04 | reverse complement strand
CTGGCTGATCAGCAGGGAACATCCTGGACTTGCTGGGGTGGGGGGTGTGACCCGCATGGGTGACCCTTGCTGCAGGTGAAGAAGCTGCCTTCAGCTGCGCAAGGCTCCCGCCAACTTTCCTGGGCACGTTAGGTCTGGTGGTGCTTGCTAGCACACTGATGCCAGGGCCCACTTCCCGCCTTGGAGATTGTACCCCAGCTGGTGATTCTTCCAGATGGGCCTTCCCGCCTGCTTGCTGAGATACCGAGGCATCATTTGCATTCACAGATTCTGGCAAGTGAGCCAGTTCAGCTGCTACAGCTTGGCTTGACTTGGCGCCCGCAGCAGCACTTTTGGCAGGAGTTGCAGTCTTGCTTGACTTGGCGCCCACAGCAGCGGTTTTGGCAGGAGATGCGCCTTGGTTTGACTTGGCGCCTCCAGCAGCGGTTTTGGCGGGAGAGGCAGCTTTTTTGGCTCCAGTAGCAACAGGTCTGGCTGGGATGTTGTCACCGGCAGCAGCTGGACCGGCAGCTGCACCCTCTGAGTCTGATCTGAGAATGCCCTGAGCTATGTCCAGGGCCTTGCGCAGGCTGTCCTTGCTTGTGGCCAGAACCTTCCCCGTGGTGTCAGGGGGGTCTGGAGCCAAAGAAGAAGCTGCACGCAAGGCCTGCATCTGCTGACTCTCAATCTCAGCATCCTCTTCTTCATCCACCATTCCGGAATCTTCTGGCCGAGCTGCTGAGGTCGAGAGCATCAGCTTGAGACCTGACCCTGCTGAGCCAGCAGCAGCAGCAGCGGCCAGGCCAACATCTGGTGTCTCAGCAAGGAGCTGTTCTTCTTGCTCTGCATCTGCGCCCTGCATCAGCTGAACTTCTTCTTCCATGGCATCAGGACCATTGTGGTCAGATGGGGGCTGTTGGAAGTGCACTGCCCTGGGTGGCCTGGCAGCTGCCTTGGGGCCAGATCCCCCTTGAGTTGCTTGCCGGATACGGCGCCGTAGTAGCTCTGGATCATCGTACACTGCTAGCTTGTTAACCATCTCGCCTCTCAGACGCTTGCTGCTGCGAGAAATCCTGCAGACACGCCCACAAGCAACTATCAGTTGCATTTTTCTGTATCATGGGGTCATTTTGTAATGAAGATTGACGAATGAATGCCGACGTAAGGGACACACACTTGGTATCTGTTACATGTGGGGATATGCGGGTGGGGGAGTGGAGGGTGGGGGGTGAGGGTTGGGAATGGGAAAACAAGTATCCTCAGCTAAGGTAGACACAGCCACATATGTGCAAACAAAGATGTGAATGATGTTTGCGTACATGTGCAATAGGATGCAAGGCACATTTGCACAGGAGCTGCAGGAGTTTGCTGGCCTGCCTCCATTGGTGAGAGCCCGTGTCGAGCAACAAACAAGACAAACGGCGTAGCACGTAGTCAACAGAGACCTGTGCTAAAATGAACAAGTTGTTGTAACATGCATGTCTTTGCACGCGGGCCAGACAGCTGAAACACAACTGAGTGACAAGCAATGGCAGCACATATGGCAAATGTGTGTTGTGGGGGCAAAGTATGTGGAAGGCACACGGGCAATATGTGCTTACCCTTCAAAGGGTGCCTTAGGGGCAACAGGGCCAGCAGCTGAGGCCGGTGGTCCAGCCCACAACTCTGCTTCTTCTTCCATCCCTGCAGGAAGTGTTGCACATCAGCATTGCACCCAGCATTTGGGGAGAAGGTGCACATCAGTTATGTAACAGATATCAACAGTGACGTATGATGGATGGTACAATGTTGCGACAGTAATGCAGACAGCATCAGGCAGGTTGAAGATGTCTGTGGGGCAGATCTTGTTGCAGGGGCATGCAGCAGAACATGACAGACCACGCATCTGTGAGGGATTGAACATCCCTGCATGCGTGAAGGGCTGCTGCTATAGTGGCTTCATGCCCAGAAGAGACTGCACAGCTGATGTGTTCTTCCTTTTTTTGGGGTGTGGAGCCAATTGTGACTCATCAGACATCCTGGCTTGAAAGCACAGGTCCCGTTTGGGCAGGCAAGTGTGTGCCGAGTATAAGAGCAGCAATTGCGCACAGGCTATCATCATGAGCATGTGAGGCTTGAGAGGGAGTAAAGAATGGGGCAGACCTGAGGGCGGTTTGGGCCCGCCCTTGGCGGCAATGGCCTGGCAGAGAGGGTTCAGATGGGAGGGCAGGCTGGCAACAGCCCCCCTGATGTCATCTGCCAGCTGGTAAGCCTTGCTGGGCATCAGGATGGCCTCTGTGGAGAGCGGTGACTCATCTGCTGGCCCAGCCTGAGATGCACGAGTCTCATGAGTGTCTCAGAGCTGAGGAGTAGGTGGTTGACCTCATGCAATCACACTTTGTATGCAGTGGAGCCAGATTGCGTGATGGTCCCCGGCTTGCGAGTCAGTCAGTCACGCCTTTGGTATGTTGTGTGGTGTTCTTGTGGCACAGTTGGTTTTGCTAAATGTCTCTGCTAAGCTGACCCTGTGCTGGCTGGAGTAGAAGACACAGAACTTACTTGATTACCTCCGTATATATTTGAGAGGGCATGTCTGCACATGATGTGACATGACATGCACGACAAGCCATACGTCATGACAAGATACACAGAAAAGCAGGTGAGTGTGCAATTGATCTTGGCCTTATGCCTGGGTGGTGTATGGTGTATTGTTAATGAAGCAAGGACAGGCCACACACCTGATAGTACTGAGTCCAAGCTTGTGGGATGAGCGCCACATCAGCTAAGAATGGGGCGCATGTGGGGTACATGTGATGGTCCACATGGTGAAGAAGAGTCCCCAGGTCCATCTGCCGCTGCACCTGTGCGTGTTGGGCAATCACATTGTGATAGGTGACACATAATGTGCAGAAGGGCACAACATCATGTATCAACAGACTGTGAAGGCTCTAAGGCAAGAGTACATGCTGACAATCTAGTTCAGATCAGGCATGCAATCGTTCATAGGTTGTGAACTGACTGCCGCCACATATGCTGCAGACTGAATGTCACATCTACGTGCATGCAGCACCTGTTGCTGCATATAACTCAGTTTTGCAAATTACAGGGGGATGCAATGATGTTGCAGCATGCAGATTGGCTCTTGTACCTTGTAATAGGCCTCAGGGTTGTCCTCAGGACTCATAGGGTACAGAAAGTCTGTGTACTTTGACTTGGCAATTAGGCTGGCCACAATCTTACGCAGGTACCGCCGTAACTCTGTAACAGCACGTACATCTCTGCTGTACTCCTCCCGCACATGCTGCTCATGCTTGGCCTGCTGTGCTTCTTCTTCAGCAGCAACAGCTTCTGGAGCGCGTGGCAACTGCACACAGCTTGGCTGTCTCTGACTCGACGATTAACCCAGAAATCGTAAACTGTTGGTTCAGCTTGAGACACAAAACGACAGCAAGAGATCCTTGACAAGGAAGCGGCCACATGCTGCACACCTTCTTTCCCTACTTCTTGTTTTGTTTCAGCGCATGAAGCCTTGTTTGTAAACAGCTAGGCCTGGCACTAGGACGGCCAGGAGCAGTGATCAGAACAAAACATTCAACATCTAAGGCAACAAAAGCTACCGGGCAGGTGCAAGGCAATCCTTGCATCTCCACAGGGCTCGGTGAAAGTGACTCCAATTTGAGAGTAAAGTGATGATTGAGCAGGTGTGCTTCATCCTTGTCAAATGGTGTTGTACTGACTGTCCCTAGAGTCAATCTTGCCGCACAAACTCTCACACAAGCATGGCACAGTGCACAGACAGATCTTGAACACCCCCTCCAATCTGCAGTCTTGTTGCTAGCAGAGTCTGGAGTCACTCTTCAGCAAAGTAGCCTAAATGTGATGGGAAAGCAGATCTGCAGTTGCATACTGACTGTACTTAGCCATGAAAGGGTCTAACCTGTGGTGGCTGCAGGGCTTTGCGCTTCCGGTTGAGGTTAGGCCGGGGAGGTTGTGCCAGCTGGTGGGTGAGGCCACTGAAGAAGGCTGTCCTCTCTGCTGCTGAGGGCTCTGACAAGGCGTAGATCCCAGTACCTGTAACCAAGGGCCTTTACCATTGATACGGCACAGTCTTTACCAGCAAGTTTTTGACAGATGCAATCCTTGTCCCAACAGGGTACAGCTTTCTGAGGTTCAAGCTAGAACAGGCTTTGGTACTGGTTATTGTGCAACTTGTGTGTTGTGTGTGTGGTTGCTTGAATGCGCGTTCAGAGCGTAGAAGCTTGAGAGCCATAGCAACCAGCTCAGCTTGATTATTTTCAGTATTGTTATTCGTAACATTACCTGCGTTTTATTGAATGGCATGCATCAGGCTGGTATGAGCAAGCCAGTGTTGCCAAATGCATAAGCCTGCTTGTTGTAAGCACGGTGTGAGCAGGGCATACTGCCTCCAGACAGGGCATCAGCATCCGCCACAATGCGTGCCATGTGCCATGTCATTAACTACACCCAAGTGCAGGCAAAGTGATGCCGAAGTCCCCTCCAGAGTAGAGATAGCTCTCAGACGTCAGTGCAGAATTCAGGCAAAGTCGCATGTCAGAGCATTGAAGGTGCGTGCGCATGCATACAATTGCTGTATCTCTATGATCCAGGCAACTGTCAGGCTCAGCAAATCAGTGCATCCTCCTCATCAGTGCATCAAATGCATCCAAGTAATTGATATCAAATGTTCATCAAGCAGTGCGTCAGCAGCCATAACATGGGTTCATCATGCAATGTTTGCAGGGCAATATTGACAGACCAGCACAGGGTTAACTTCAAAGCTGACCTCCAGAGCCAAAGAGCTTGAGTGCATCAGCGTCCAGGTCTGCCAGTGGCACATCAGCGGTGGCCAGAAGCAGCAGAGGAAGCTCTGGGGGCAGGTCTGACAGCAGCATGGTGAGAGTGGCCCTGAGGGAGGCGGGAGCGGTTTCCCACCACAGCTGCAGGTGCGGCAGGAAGAGGATGGCGGGAGAGGCGCGCCGGGCTTCCAGCACAGCGTGCACCACTGCTTCCTCAGGAGATCTGCACACCAGCAGTACACCTGCTGCAGGCCGGTTTTAGGGTTTGATAGGTAGGGTCTGGCTATGGTGTGGCAGTTCTAGTGTTCAGTTTTCAGGATTCGGACATGGTCTGGCACTTCAGACTCAAGGACAAGCCTCAGTGTAGGATGGTGAACAAGGAGTGATTGTGCGTTGCTGCAGTTTAGCCAACATGGATCAAGCCTGTCTGCGTCCAACTTGACATCAGCATCATCACAATGGGGCTGCTCTCAAGGCAGGATCTGATGACTGCTGTAGCTCTACATCAACGGACATAACAAAGCGGTGTTTAGCCAGGGCTTGCTGAGCTTCACAGGCAACAATCAGTCCTGCTCCATAGGCAGACTTTGGATCTGCCAGCTCTGCTTGTGTCACACAGAACATCTCAGTAAGGAGCAAGCTGTGACACAGCATTCGTGATCAAGAAGAGGACTGACCTGGCGCTGGCGTCTGACAGCAGCGAGGGTAGGCCAAGGGCATGCACGGGCAGGCCCTCCAGGGCATACAGCAGGGCAGGGCCGAGGTGAGACTGCCCAGAGCCCTCCTCCCCGCAGATGAGTAAGCGAGGGCGCTGGACCTGCTGGAAGGGCAGTGGGCGAAGAAGAGGAGCGCCAGATCCGCCTATTTCAAGCTCATCTGCAGACAAGCACACCTGACTGGTTGACCATATGTTGTGCGCATTGCTGGGAAGCCAAGGCATGATGATGTCTGTGTGATTGAGCAACGACTTTGCTGATCTTGCTGATCTGCAGTGCTTGAAGCATTGGCAGAGGATTGAGGTTGTACAGGTGGTCTGTCGCATGACATCAATGGAGTACCAATGTACAGCGGTACCAGCATGAGCTGCATGCATGAAGGTTTCCAGTGCACAGCCTGGTTCTCTGAAGGTGGGAGACACTTGAGTGCGAGGCCAGAATTCCGTATCAGTTGCTTCTGTCACAGCAACGCCAGTCAGGATACTGTCATCCTGTGGACTGATGCTCTTTTGCAAGCATGGGCCCAATGACCAACAGTACCTTGATCTTCCTCTTCATCATCATCCCACATCAGATCTGGGGTGCCTGCTGGGGCCAAGCCTCCAGTGGGGCCGTTGGAAGCGCCCTGAGCAGCCAGGCATGCTGCTGCTGGGGGAAAGACTGAATTGAGGTGGCCCAGGATGGTGGCCAGTGGGGCGCCCAAGCAGGGCATCACCACTGCAGGAAGCGGCCTGCACATCAGCCAACACCCACAATCTGAGGCTGCTGCGCGCACCAATACAACATGACGCAATACAGTCTCATGTAGTATGGTATGACACAGCATGCCTCAGTGTAATGCAATGCAATACAATGCAGTAGACTGAAGGAAAGATAACCATGATATGACGCAACATACTGATGAGTGTTGAAGTCAGAGTGTTGGCTGGTGGGTGGCCTCAACCTAGCACCATTACAGCAGCAGGTGTTAGCCTACAATGCCAGGACAGACCCATTGCCAGCAAGCTTACGCATTGAGGCACCCATTGTGTTTCGTTCAGTGACCAGGACTGACCAACAACGCAGCACACTTCCATACGTTGATGAACAGACGCATGTGGCAACAGCAGCAGATGACCAGAGCAGCAGGCACAGCAGCTTCGCACTGACACATATCAAAGCAGGATCAGCAGGTTGGATCTCAATGCTTCTCACTTGCCAAGCAGGCAATGCAAAAGCACAGATAGATAGACAGACGAACAGTGTTTGAATCCTACATGAGTGACAGACAGACAGACAGACAGACAATGCCTGAATCCTACACAACAGACAGACAGGCAATGCCTGTATCCTAAATGACTGACAGACAGACAGACAGACAGACGTTGTGTGTGTGTGAGTCCCACCTGGCATGGGCGACAGCAGAGCGGTGGGAGGAGGGAGTGATGGCCTTGAAGGCCGAGAGGAAGTCTGTGCGTGACACCCTGACTGTGGCAGGGTCCACCAGCAGCTTGTCATGGGTGTCGTAGATCTGGGGGTACTGCCGCCGCAGGGCATGCAGCGACGCCTCGGTACATAGGGCCTGCATGCATTGTGATGACGCACTGCTGGTGCTGACACATATGATGAAAAGCGATTTCACGACAATTTTGGGCAGCAAGAGCAAGCCTCTCCTTCTATGGTTCAATGGCCAATGGCAAAACCACAAGAGCCTTGGTTGTCATCATCATTGATATGACAAGATGCATGATGGTAAGACTGCCTAGTCTGGCCATAAATTCAAGTTGCTGTCTCTGGCGCCTCTAAATTGACAGCATCCTCCTGTTGAATGGAGCTGATAGCAAATTATCTTTGCCATTTTGAAGAAGCAAGGCAATCTTAAATTGTTCCATATAATGCAGGGCATGTTTCAAAGAGTGGGAAGGCACTGCAGTTGTGTTGCAGCACGCCATGGCAGCAGCAGGCCAAAAAAGGTAGCAAGGCACGCGCAGGTTGCTGCATCTGAGAGCCAGCGCCTCCCTCAAGACAGTGGCAATGGACCCAGGTTGTCAACATAAATGCTTACGCCCTTAGGAGGAAATGACCAACACCATCAAATGCAAGGCAAACAATGTCACTGCAGTGATTCACTCACCCACTCACTCAATCACTCACTCTCACACTCATTCACTCACTCACTCACTCACTCACTCTCACTCACTCACCCACTCACTCACTCACTCACTCACTCACTCACTCATTCACTCACTCACTCACTCACTCACTCACTCACTCACTCCCTCCCTCCCTCACTCACTCACTCACTCACTCACTCAATCACTCACTCACTCACTCACTCAATCACACACCCACTCTTTCACTCACTCACACACTCACTCACCCACCCGCTCACCCACCCATCCACTCACTGTGTCGTTCACTCACCTTGAGGTCAGCTCCGCAGTAGCCAACACAGCGGTGGGCCAGATCCTCCTTCATTTCTGCAGCCGGCGGCTGGCTCCACTTGCGGGTGTGGATGTCCAGGATGGAGGCGCGAGCCTGCAGGTTGGGCAGCGGGAACACCAGCTCCCTGTCAAACCTGCGATGCAGCAAAGTTGTCTGGCGTTGGTTGTAAGGTTGTCTGGTGTCAAGTGAATGAGGGCACAAGCCTTTGGCTTGGCCAACAAATCCAGCATGGTTGGTTTGAGGGCATGAACGTTACCTGCTGAGTATTGCTCTCCTGCAGAACTTCTGTTGACCGTGTTTGTGTGCTATCACATAGTGAGATTCATTGTCATGAGCTGGTTAACCGCTGGTAAATTGTCCACCATGGGGACAAAGCATCTCAGCTGAGGTCTTGACACAGCAGCAGCATCTTTTCGAAGTAGGGCTGGCACAGGTGGTGTACATGTACATTTACCTGCCAGGTCTTCTGAGAGCCCCGTCAAGGGCATCTAGGCGGTTGGTGGCCCCTATGACGACTACCTGCCCTCGGGAATCTAGCCCATCCATGAGGGCCAGCAGAGTGGAGACGATGCTGTTGTGGATCTGATCCTGCTTGCTGCTGCGCACCTGCATCCAGCCTCACATGCTGATGACTCTGGTGAAGTTGTATGGCCGTAGCAGAGAGAGAGAAGTTACAATGCTGGAGCCAGCAACAAATCTGATAGCAATGATAAGTTAAACAGCTGGGCTCCATGTGATTCACAATACTCTTTACCAAAGCGCTGCCTTCTCCCAGTCAAACAGACGACAAAGCAAACCACACTTAGCATTAGCTTGCACTGCGCTGCTACAGCACAGCATTGGAACAGCAGACCTCCAGGGCATACAGGCACACAGTTAGTGGTCAGGGCTGAGATGTGCAAAGGTTTTGGGGATTGCACTCACAGGTGCAAGGCCATCAATCTCGTCGAAGAAGATGATGGACGGCTGGGCCTTTTGAGCCTCCTCAAACAGCAGCCTGAGCTGGCGCTCGGCCTCGCCCACCCACTTGGACAGGACATCGGCCCCCTTGCGCATGAAGAAGGACACCTTGGTGCCTGCTTTGCTGGCTGTTGCGGCCAATGCTCTAGCAACAAGTGTCTTGCCCGTGCCTGTGCATACAATCAAAATTCAAGATGCAAGGCTGTTGTTTTTGCACTTCGGGTACAGAGCCTTTGGTGCCTGCTCTTGGCAGTATCTGCCAGGGCCCTTGCCTCAAGTTTCTTGCCACTTGCCGTGCATACGGTGAGCAAATGGAAAAGCAGGTCGTGTGAAACAAAAATACATTCTCAGGTCAGCTTACATGACCATGCCTGTGCATTTTCAGGTCTGCTTGCATGACCATGCCTGTGAACATGTCTTGCCTGATTGTTTGCACAGTTCTCCCAAGTCCTGCAGCACAAATGATCCAGCAGGACAGCATGCTTTGCAGGTGAGTTGAGTGTGTGCAACATGAGAGCAGCTGCAGCAGCAGCAGCAGCCAGGCCTGGTAGCTGAGGTATGGCAGAACTGAGGACGCATCTGAGCCTTGCAGAACCCTGAGACTTTTGCCTTGGGCAGCAGCCTTGCAGCAAGTCTGCAAAGCTCAACAGGCACAAGGCCAGGCTTGTTTCTTTGCAGTACATACCCGGAGGCCCATAGAACAACACGCCCCTGGGAGGGCACAAGTGGAAGCGCTCGAAGAGCTCTGGGTAGACAAGGGGCAGGAACACCATCTCCTTGAGAGCCTTGATGTAATGCTCCAAGCCCCCTACCTGATCAAAGCTGACTGAGGGGTCCACCTGCACCCAGATTGTGACCAGATTGTCAATCTTGAAGGTTCACCTTGAAGAGTTGTACGGCTGTGATCAAAGGCGCTGCTCAAGCCTGGTGTTTTGGGCAAGATGCAGCCAGAGATTCTTGCGTACTGACTGTGTCCAAACCAGTCAATGGTGAAGAGAAATGGTTTGCTAACAACACGATGCATGCAGCATGGATTGGACCAGTCTCCCCTTTGGGTAGACATTGGTGCAGAGTATCTCTGATGTGGCGCTGGCGACAGAAGCCAGCCAAGCAAAGAGTCAAGGGATGCAGTCATAGGCAATGGTGTTAGGCAATGGTGTTGGGCAATGGTGTTGCAGTGGAGTGCTACAGATGACAGAACATACTTCTAGTACATGAAATGCTAATGTCACTGCTTGTAGAGAAGTGTCTGTATCATGCTGGGAGTCTCAGAAACAATATCAGGAATAGCTGGGGACTACAAGGTAGTGCTTCTAGCTGAGTGAGATGTTGTAGCGATGGATGCTGCAGATGGCGTTGTGATCTGACCTCAAGTGGAGTGATCTCAGCATTGCCACTGCGCTCATGGCCTGATGCTCCTGTGGCAGATGCCCCAGCATTGTCACCCCAGGGCTGCATGGCGCTGCCCCCAGGGCCAGCTGCACCAGATGGCCCTGCCCCTGCCCCTGCTGACCGGGTCTCCCATGGCAGGGCATCAGTAGGTCCCTGCACAGTCAGACTCTTGACGTTAGTGATGTGCATCACCCCTCTGCAGCCCACTTCCAATAGGCCACTTTGACAGGAACAAAGATTCTTGTGCCAAGTAAACACCTTGTCAGAGCGCATCATTGTTCAGTATACGGCCGTTATACATTCCCCTCAGGCACAAATTTTGTCAGCTTGCTGTTGTTAAGTATGTTGTTCAACTGTGCTTTCCAGGTGCCAGGATGTCTGATGAGTTGCGAGTGGCTTCACACCCCAGACTGTCAAGTACATCAATGCAACACCCATGAGCAGCACTTTTGGGCGAGTGATTTTTGTCACTGTGTAGGAGTGAATCTTGGGCACCATAGTCTGATGCATGCCAACAGCCACAGTCACGACCATTCAGGAACAGATTAGAAGTGCCTTGGGAGCTCACAATAGTGCTGACATATGCTGGTGACAACTGTGTACTGCGATTTGAGACAGCTTTATGCAAATTGATCCTTTCACAGGGACTACTGTGCCACCACTCCATGCCAAACGCTGTTCTGTTTCTGAGATTATGCAGTTTGAAATGCAGTGTAAGCAGCTACAACTTCTTGTTTAAAGGCCATGAATGTGTCCCTCTTTGGCATCATCCTTACACCAAAAGGGCAAAGTGGAAGCCTGCTGAGGGTTTTGCTTATCCTACCCTACACACTAAGGCTGAGGAGGGCGCAAAGCGTTGAATAACAAACGAAACACAATTGCTGAAATTATGACAGTAATGCAGGTCGAGCTGTACCTGCAGGCTCTTCCAAGCAACCGCAGGATGATCCAGAACGTCATCATCGCTCCAGTCCTCTGCGTATGTGGGCCTGTGGGCCTTCCTGGTGTGCCTGTTCTTCTTGTTCATCTGGTTACCCCGTACCAGCCTGTGTCCCCTGCACCAGAGTCAGGAATGTAATCAGGACACCTGGTATACCAGGCAGACATCTGTTGAGAGTGATGTCTCCAGCTGGAGATGTTGCATTCACTGAGCATGATATATTGTGCTTGAAACATTGAGCCTGCTTTGACAGGGCTGATGTCCGGATCATGATACACACTGAAGTGCAGACGGTTCAAAAGGTGTCCATTCTCCAAACCATGATCGTGCATGATGACCAGGGCATGTGTTGTGCATGGGTGTGACCACAAGGAGCTTCACAGACAACACAGCCAAGCAGCACACAACAAGCAGCTCTGCTAGATGATGCCTGCCATGGGCCAAGGCTTACCTTGAGGCTTGTCCCCCAAAGGAGGGCTGGTACAGGTTAGGCTGTATTGGCCTGCGCTCCCTCAGCTGATACCGCTTCCTTTCTTCCCGCTCCTCTCCTTCCGCTTGGTCCTCCTCGCTGTCCTCCTCTTCTTCGCCACTCGGTCCAGCCTGTTGACAGCTTAAGACGTCACTCAGGTAAAGCATTTGTATATACATAAACTTTTTAAAATGCTGCCTGAAAGGTGCATGCAGGTGCTTGAGTGTCCTGTGCCCCACACATCTGACGTTTGGCTCATTCACAAATTCAAACGTCAGATGCCAGTCGTTTCGTGTGCCTCAGGTCACAGATAGGTATGCATCCATCATTAGGATCGCAGTATTGTATGAATGGTGGACTCGACACTGGGGGTCGTCATACAGCTGCAGGGAGCCAGTCAAAGCTCTTGACAAGATGGACTATTAACAGAAAAGCCCAGAACTGGTTGCTGTTCACTTGCAATGGTCAAGTCTGCAGACAACATGGACTGGGCAACGCTTTGTGCACTCCAGAGATTGCTGCCACTACTGAAGCAACGTAAAGACACACGACAGGCAAACAACAAAGCATCTGGCAAATCAGACGACACATCACCATTGATGCAACTGCTTGCTCTTGCACGTCAAGAGACAGATGCAGTCGAATTGACTGCAGAAGAAGCAGATGCTGTACCTGGTCAGAGCCAGACTCTTCCTCTTGATCTTTGCTGCTGCTGGCGGCTTGGCCACTACCCTGTGCTGAGTCAGGTCTCAGCACAGTGTTGCGATTGCGCCTTGGATAGCGTGAGCCTGCCATCACACCTGCCGGAGCACTGCCCTGTACACAAGCACAGCTGTCAATGCAGCACAAAGCTGGTGATCATCTGCTTTAAGGGATCAAAGATGTTGATGCATGCGTCAGTTGAGCAGATTGCTGTTGGCCTGTGCTTCATGGAAAGTGCTGCACTGGATGTGATGCACTGTCATGTGCTGTATCACTACTGTTGTGTGTTGCTGATGTGCTGCTGAGGGGAAAAGGTTCTTGGATGCAGCCAAGAATGGGCACTCTTGCACAGGGTCTTTTGACAAGGACAGAATGTGCTGCCAGCTGTGCCCAGGACAAGACTTTGATTTGAGCTGTTATAACCTGCTTATGCTTTGTGATAACCAAAGTCTGCCTGCAGTCTTGACTGCATGACATGTTGTCTATGCAACACAGTCACTGTTTGGCCTAGTTTTCCTGCCAGTAGACCAAGCGCTCTGTTGCTGTAGAAATACACACTTGGTAGCAAGCGTTTTGGCAGTTGTGTGTTCCTGAAGCTTATGCAAGATGCTCTGTGCTTATGCAGCTCCCTCAGCTTCTTCCTGCTATTGTCAATGTTACAGCCATTCAATCAGAATGGATGAAGTGTCTCTGGGACTCATCATGAAAGTCAACAGAGAAGTGCTGGCAAAACAACACACAAGTAAGCACTCAAATGGTCAACAATAGGTTGTGTCTGGCAGGGGTGGCAGTCATGTGACAGGTGGCAGAAACTTACATGCTGACGGCCTGAAAGAGCTTTGCGCGGTGGCAGCTGACGCGCATGCAGGCGGCTGGCTCGTGTCTGACGGCGGTTTGTTTGCTCCTAACAAAGAGACAAAGAAAAAAGTTCATTGTGACTGCCACTGCATACATTACGCGATCAGCAAATCTTGCAGCAGATGACTTCACAAGAGATATGCAGAGATGCATGGGCTGTGACTTGCGGCTGTTGTGTTGGCACAATGATATGCAGAAAAACATGTCACACTGTTGCGCTGCTTGAGTGTTTATCAGATTGGTGCAACCACTGGTACATCAGCAGATGGTGCCGTCAGGGTGCAAACAAGGCCAAGGCTGATGCACAGCAAGACGATCTCCTCAGAGCATGGCTGTCTGTACTCAAGGGGCATCTTGCAAGAAGCTACTGCAGAAGCTGCAAGTCTGTGCATGGCTTATTTGCAGATGCATGCAACCAAGCGCAAGCCGGGCAATTAAGCTGTGAGAGAGAGATGCACCTGATCTTCCTCTTGGTCCAAGCCAGGGCTTTCATCATCATCATATGTCATGCGCTGTCTTTTGGCTGTGCCACCTGGAGTTCGCTTGGGGTTGGGTAGTTCTGCTTCAGACTCAGAATCAGAAGACAGATCGACCACCTTCAGAGAGCAAACAAATGTGAGGTAGCCAAACTCAGACATTTCGGCACCCACACAGATCGGTACACACCTTTGTATTGGGCAGACCGGCAAGCCGATTGGAATGCCTTGTCTCCTTAGTGGAGGCCTGCGTGTTGCAGTCTTCTTGTCAATGACTGCCAAGCTTGTGTGAAGCGTGTATGCTGACGCGTCAATACAGATGTGTTGCAAGGCATGCAGACGATCGATTCTCTGCCGGACGTGCCTGCTTTGGCAAAGTCCTGGATCGGTGATCTTTCTGTCCGCCGGCAGTCAGGACAGGAGTACTGCGTGTCCCACGCGAGGGCACAGACGACGCTGCCGCATCGCTGTGACGGGTGCTAACCATGCGGACGGGTTTGGAACCACGGCAGCTACCTAGATCACATGTAAAGGCTGCTCGCCAAAATCTTGGGGCAGTTATGGGCAACCATCTCACGGCGCAAGAACAGGTAAGCGCGTCCTAGACAGCATCGCGTCTGTCAGGAGCAACCGGCGCCGAGCGCGTCAAAAAGTAATGCATGTGGAAAGTTGACCACGGCGTAGTGTAGCTTTGTCGCAGAGCGTTGCGCCCCGTGCTTATGACTTTGACTTTGAAGCATTGCAGGTTCATGGGTGTGCATTTTTGACCAAGCAAAGTCAGTTGCATTGCTTTCAGAGCTGACTTGGCTATCGTAGAGTCTTTCAAGTGCCAATTCACTGTCCTGATAGCTCTGCTACTGCGCAGTCCAGTCCGCCTGGTGACCACGTTAACACCTTAAACG
>JAABUS010006280.1_pt1 | contig 14622 bp, 22 predicted proteins | sample 5560161 | NCBI WGS metagenome assembly JAABUS01 (sample SAMN10711885, study PRJNA513376) | rock metagenome | isolation source: Antarctica rocks | place: Antarctica: Victoria Land, Trio Nunatak nord | collected 2016-01-04 | reverse complement strand
AAAGGTAATTGCCCTCTTTAGTTCACCATTTCCTAATATTTTAACCAAATCTGTTTGGTTGATAAAACCATTAACGTATAAATTTTCAGTTGAAATCTCCGTAAAACCGTACTTTTCAACAATTTGTTCTATTTGTCCAAGATTAAGTACTTTATACTCTATGCGGTGAGGATTTTTGAAACCACGCTTTGGTATACGACGTTGAATTGGCATCTGACCACCTTCATGAGCCATTTTGCTCTTGTAGCCTGCACGGCTTTGACCTCCTTTATTACCCTTTGTTGAAGTTCCGCCTTTACCCGAAGCCTCACCTCGACCAATTCTTTTTTCTTTATGTGTGCTGCCTTTTGCAGGTTTAAGTGTATGTAATTGCATTTTATTTAATTTTTACTTAACGGGGTTATCCCCTCGCTTGTTAATTTGACAATATATCAGTTGGAAAATTAATAATGTAATGCCTAATTTTCAAATTAGCTCATTTTCTTCCAAGGAGACTTAGCCAAATTTAATATTTTATGCAGCTACCTCGCTAACTGCTGATTCTACTGATAAAACTTCTTCCACTTTCAGGAGGTGGCCTGCTCTTCTGACCATTCCTAAAATCTGAGGAGTAGCCTCAACCTCTACACTTGCGTTTAATTTTTTTAAACCCAACGCCGCCACTGTCCTCTTAGCTGTTTCCGGCCTGTCTATAACGCTTTTTATCAGTGTGATTTTTATTCTTTTCATAATATAAGTCATTAAGTCATCAGGTCGTCAGGTCATTTTGGTCAAATGGTATTTTTTACTTATTGACTTACTGACCTATTGACTAATGACTATTTTATGCACTAAATACTTTTTTTAGATTCAGGTTTCTTGTCCGTGCCACTGTAAGGGGTTCTCTTAATAAAGCTAAAGCTTTAAAAGTAGCTTTTACCACATTATGTGGATTAGCAGATCCGAGACTTTTAGCCAATACATCGGTCAGACCGGCACTTTCAAGCACTGCACGCATACTGCCGCCTGCCAGTACACCAGTACCATGAGCAGCAGGCTTTATCAAAACTTTTGCAGCACCTTCTTTAGCAAGCTGGTCGTGAGGGATAGTTCCATGCATGATAGGCACCTTGATTAAATTTTTTTTCGCATCTTCAATGCCTTTCGTGATGGCTTCCTGTACTTCTTTAGCTTTACCTAAGCCATGACCAACTACTCCGCCTCCATTGCCAACTACCACTAAAGCGGAAAAACTAAAAGTACGTCCCCCCTTAGTTGTTTTTACCACACGGTTAATAGATACTACTTTTTCTTTCAACTCAAGGTCGCCGCCCTTTACTTTATTTAAAATTGCTTTTGACATTGTATAAAATCAAATTTAATATGCGTTGATTTAAAATTGAAGCCCGCCTTCTCTTGCCCCATCAGCTACCGCTTTTACCCGACCATGATATAAATTACCTCCTCTGTCAAAAACACAGGTTGTAATACCCCTTTCAATTGCTTTACGTGCAATGGCAGATCCTACCAATTTGCTTTTCTCCACTTTTGGAGCTGTTTGGGCAACTATGTCTTTCTCTCGTGAAGAAGCAGCAGCTAATGTAGTACCGGTTGTATCATCTATAAGTTGTGCGTAAATTTCAGCATTGCTTCTAAAGACGGAAAGGCGTGGTTTAGCAGCCGTACCTGATACCTTCCTCCGTATCCGATACCTTATTTTTTGCCTTTTTACTAGTTTATCCATTTTTTTATTTTCTCCCGATACTGCCGGGAATTTTAGTGATTAAGCCATTACTTAGAAAACTATTTTTTGACGTAATAATCTATTGACGTAATGATCTATTGACTTAATGACCTATTAACTTATTTACCAGCAGCCTTACCGGCTTTTCTGCGGATAAATTCATCAGAATATCTTACGCCTTTTCCTTTGTATGGTTCTGGTTTGCGTAAACTGCGTATTTTAGCTGCAACTGCCCCTAAAAGTTGATTGTCAACACTCTCTAAAGTGATTTTAGGATTTTGACCTTTTTCAGTAACTGTTGTTACCTTTAATTCTTTTGGAATATCGAAAATAATATTATGGGAATACCCTAGAGAAAGATCCAAGGTGTTACCTGAGTTAGTAGCTTTATAACCTACTCCCACTAATTCAAGCTGCTTGCTAAATCCGTCAGTTACCCCTTTTACCATATTAGATATTAAAGATCTATATAGACCATGCATAGCACGATGTCGAATCTGGTCAGTCGGACGGGTAATAAGAACTTCATTATCTTTTACTTCAACTTTGATATCTCTGTCGACGGTCTGGGCTAATGTTCCTTTTGTACCTTTAACAGTTATTACGTTATCACCTCCAACTGTTATTGTTACACCTTTCGGCACTGTTACCGGCTGTTTACCTATACGAGACATAATTACTTTATTTTAATACTGTTTTTTAAATCTACCTGACCGGTCAGTCTGAGTATAGGACGACTTAATGTATCAGGAGTTTTTTAAAATTATCCCTTACAAATCCAACTAAAAGACTCTGCTTAATACACGTAACAAAGAACTTCTCCTCCTACATTCTGTACTTTGGCTTCTTTATCGGTCATTACCCCTTTAGATGTAGAAATAATTGCAATGCCTAAACCATTTTTCACTCTTTCAAAATCAGCAGGTTTAGAATATTGTCTTAAACCCGGACGACTTACTCTTTCCAGGCTGCGAATAGCAGGTATCTTTGTTTGAGCATCATACTTCAGAGCTATTTTAATAACGCCTTGTTTGTTATCATCCTCAAATTTGTATTTAAGAATATAACCTTTTTCGTAAAGAATTTCAGTAATGCGCTTCTTCAGATTGCTCGCCGGAATCTCAACTATTCTGTGATTAGCCATCTGAGCATTACGCACTCTTGTTAAAAAATCTGCTATAGGATCAGTTACCATTGTTAACCCTCCAACTCCCTAAAGGGAGAGTATTGTTTGTTTTTTAATATTATTATCCTGATAATTTCGTTTTTTCCTCAATTCCCTCTTTAGGGTTTGGGATTTTACCAGCTTGCTTTAGTTACGCCCGGTATCTTTCCAGCCAATGCCATATCACGAAATATATTTCTTGATAATCCAAAATATCCAACATATCCCCTGGGACGGCCTGTTAACTGGCAACGATTTTTCAATCTGACTGGGGAAGCATTTTTTGGAAGCAAGTCTAATGCTGCATAATCACCTGCTTTTTTTAAAGCAGCTCTTTTTTCAGCAAACCTGGCCACCATTCTCTCCCTTTTTCTTTGCCTCGCTTTTACAGATTCTTTTGCCATAATGTTTAAAATTTAAAAATTCCAAATCTGTTTCTAATATTTCTTTCCGAAGTTTAGAATTTTATTTGTTATTAAAATTTATTATTGATTATCTCTTTTAATATTTCTAAAAGGCATGCCTAACTCTTTCAATAACTCGTAAGCCTCTTCATTTGTGTTTGCAGTAGTCACAAATGTAATATCCATACCAGTAATTTTATTTACCTTATCAATATCAATCTCAGGGAAAATAATTTGCTCAGTTATCCCGAGTGTATAATTTCCCCGACCATCAAAAGCCTTATCATTGATGCCTTTGAAGTCGCGTACACGTGGTAAAGAAACTGAAATTAACCTGTCAAGAAACTCATACATTTTTACACCACGCAAAGTTACTTTGGCACCAATAGGCATATTTTTTCTCAATTTAAAATTTGAGATATCTTTTTTAGACATAGTTGAAATTGCCTTTTGGCCGACGATTGTTGTCAGCTCGTCCACTGCAATATCAACAAGCTTTTTATCAGTTACAGCGCCATTAACGCCGCGGTTAAGGCAAATCTTCTCCATGTGGGGAGCCTGCATTATAGATTTATATCCAAATTTCTTCATCAACGCAGGTACAACTTCATTTCTGTACTTGTCTGCTAATCTCGGTGTATAATTAGTAGTAGTCATTATTTAATTACCTCCCCTGATTTTTTGGCAATTCGAACTAATTTTCCTTCCCGGCGGTCACGCTTTACTTTTGTAGCACTTCCTGCTTTAGCATCCCACAACATTACATTGCTAATGTTTATAGAAGCCTCTCTTTTTACCATACCGCCTTTAGTATTTTGAGCGCTTGGCTTGGTGTGCCTGGTAACCAGATTGGCACCTTCAACTACAACACGGCCATCACCTTCTTCATTATGTATTACCTCAAGTACAGTGCGGGGTTTTTTCAAGTCCTTATCATCCCCGGCGATTATCACCACCTGATCGCCTTTTTTTATATTGTATTTAGGTTTAAATCTGTTGCTCACTTTACTTATGTTTTGTGATTTATGCGAAATTACCGGCTTTGCGATTAATCTATTTTAAAAGCTTGAAGCTTATGGCTAAAAGCTTGTGTGGCTTTCTTATAACACTTCCGGAGCCAAAGAAATTATTTTCATGTATCCCTTATCTCTTAATTCTCTTGCAACCGGTCCAAAAATACGTGTACCTCTCGGTTCGTCAGATGCATTTAACAGCACAACTGCATTATCATCGAACCTGATATACGAACCATCCTTACGACGCAATTTATTTGTAGTACGAACTATAACTGCTTTTGATACAGTTCCTTTTTTCACACCCGCTGCCGGCATTGCATCTTTTACGGTAACGACTATTTTATCCCCGATTTTAGCGTAATCCTGTCCAGAGTTGCCCAATACACGAATACATAAAACTTCTTTAGCGCCACTATTGTCAGCTACGTTCAATCTGCTTTCTTGCTGAATCATTTTTTTTGCTTTAACGTCTTAGCTATTAGCTGCAAGCTAATAACAAATAACAATTTTTGATTTCTACTAACACAGAACTTTTAGCTTCAGGCTATAAGCTTACTGCTCCAATCTTACTTCACTTTCTCGAGAACCTCTACTAATCTCCAACGCTTCGTTTTGCTTAATGGACGGGTTTCCATGATCTTAACCAAGTCTCCAATGCTGCACTCATTTTTTTCATCATGAGCATGAAATTTAGTAGTTTTCTTTAAAAACTTACCATACATAGGGTGCTTTACTTTTCTTTCAACTGCTACAGTAACGGTTTTATCCATCTTATTGCTGCTAACTACCCCAATCCTTATTTTACGCAAATTTCTTACTAACATTGTAATGTTATTTATCGTTAAACACTAACGCTCTGTTTTTTAATGCTGTTTTCAACCGGGCAACATCTCTTCTCAATGCCCTGATGTTCATAGGGTTTTCAAGGGGAGAAATTGCATGGGCAAATTCCAGCTTCTTTAAACGAAGCTCATCTTCCTCAATCCTTGCCTTAAGGTCATTTTCATTTAAATCTTTAAGGCTTTTATTAAACTCAAATTTCTTGTTAGCCATCTTTCTTTAATTTACCAATTATCTAAATAGTTATCGGAAGATGAAAATTCAAAAATTCAACGTTGGCTTTATCTTCCACTATCAATTTTTTCAAATAACCATTAATACATCTGTTTTAAGCCTGCAACTCTCTGCGGACTACAAACTTTGTTTGAATTGGAAGTTTCTGTGCAGCGAGTGAAAAAGCTTCTTTAGCAACTTCCTCAGATACACCGTCTGCTTCAAAAATGATACGGCCTGGCTGTACCACCGCAGCCCAATATTCCGGGTTACCTTTACCTTTACCCATTCTTACTTCTGCGGGTTTGTGCGTGATGACCTTGTCAGGAAAAATGCGTATCCAAACATTACCTTCACGTTTCATAGAACGCGTCATAGCCTGGCGGGCAGATTCTATCTGACGATTAGTTAACCATACAGAGTCTAAAGCTTTCAAACCAAATGAGCCAAAGGCAAGGGTAGCTCCACGCTTTGTATCCCCTTTCATGCGACCCTTCTGCATTTTTCTGTGCTTTGTTCTTTTCGGTTGTAACATAATTTATTCGTTTCAGGTTTCAGGTTACAGGTTTTAAATTTTCCACCTGCAAACTGATTTTTTCAATCAATTTATTTTCTTAAGCCTCCCCTTTAGAGCACCAAATTTTTCTCTCTGCTTCTTAAGGTAAGGCTACCTTCTTCCACCACCGCCACCGCGATTGTCTCTTCTGTCTCCCCCACCACGGTTATCTCCACCTCTTCTGTCTCCTCCACCACCATCTCTTTTATCCCCTCCTCTAAATCCGCCTCTGTCATCGCCACCCCTCCTATCACCACTATCTCTTCTTTCGCCACCTTCTTTACCACCTACAAAATTTGGGTTCAATTCCCTTTTACCTAAAACCTCACCTTTACAAATCCACACTTTAATGCCTATCTTTCCATAAACTGTTTGGGCAAAAACATTTGCATAATCAATATCCATACGGAAAGTATGCAATGGAACACGGCCTGCTTTAATTTCTTCACTACGTGCGATTTCAGCACCTCCCAAACGACCACCTACTTTTACTTTAATACCTTCAGCACCCATACGAAGGGCAGAAGCTATTGACATCTTAATGGCCCTTTTAAAATTAATACGGTTTTCAATTTGCCGGGCTATCGTATCAGCTACAATGTTTGCATCGAGTTCAGGGCGACGTATTTCAAGAATATTAATTTGTACATCATCTTTAGCGGTTAATTTTTTTAATTCTTCTTTTATTCTGTCAACCTCTCCACCCCCTTTACCGATAATAATACCAGGTTTAGATGTATGTATAGTAATTATCAACTTACCTAAAGTACGCTCTATCACAATTTTTGCAATACCACCCTTGTTTATACGGGCACTGAGGTAAGTTCTGATCTTATGATCCTCTATAAGCTTGCCAGCGTAATCTTTATGATTACCATACCAGTTGCTTTCCCATCCGCGAATGATACCTAACCTTGCACCAATAGGATTTGTTTTCTGACCCATATTTCAGATGTATAAGTTTTACGAATGATTATTTTTAGAAGCTCTGCCATTAGATCCGTTCTTAGAAACTTCTGTTGATTTAGTATCTACTATAATTGTAACGTGATTACTGCGTTTACGTATCCTATAACCACGACCCTGAGGAGCAGGACGCATACGGCGTAAGGTGCGCGCTCCATCAACCATAATAGTTTTTACAACCAGGTTGGAGTCAGCGGCACTTATACCTTCATTCTTCTGCTCCCAGTTATTTATTGCACTTTTAAGCAACTTACCCATTGGCGTTGCCGGATGCTTTGGATGATGTTCTAATGTAGCGATGGCATTTTCAATAGCCATGCCACGAATAAGATCAGCCAGCAAGCGCATTTTGCGTGGTGAAGTCGGATAATTCCTCAATTTTGCTACTGCTTCCATTTTATTTCAGTTTCCAGTTGCCGGTTACCAGTAACCTGTAACTGTTTTATTGTTTTTTATTAGAATGTCCTTTGAAATTGCGTGTTGGAGCAAATTCACCTAATTTGTGGCCTACCATAAATTCCGTTACATAAACGGGAATGAATTTGTTACCGTTATGAACAGCAAAAGTGTGTCCGACAAAATCAGGAGTAATTGTTGAGCGGCGAGACCATGTTTTGATGACAGATTTCTTAGCTGAACCTTCGTTTATAGAAAGCACTTTACTTTCAAGTTTCGCTGCTACGTAAGGACCTTTTTTTATTGAACGACCCATTATGTCGATTTTTGATTTTTTGATTTTAGATTAGTATTAAGATATTAGTATCAAGTATCAAAAGAAAACTTTCTAATATCTTGCTACCTTATATCTTGCTATTATTTCCTGTTATCTTACTACTACTATTTTCTGCTGCTACTACTTCGTGTTGAATATTTTGCTACTTATATCCTGTTACTATTTTCCTTTCTAAGATATCACTACTTATATCTTGCTACTATTCCTGCTACTGTTCGCCACTATTTTGCTAATTTCTTACCGTTACTTCTCTGTATAATCAGCTTGTCGCTTGATTTACCTTTAGTTCTTGTTTTTAAACCTCTCGAATATTGTCCGGTTCTGCTGCGAGGTTGCCCACCCGAAGCTCTGCCTTCACCCCCACCCATTGGGTGATCTACCGGGTTCATTGCTACCCCACGCGTACGGGGTCGGATGCCTTTCCAAACATTTCGCCCGGCTTTACCCATGCTTTGCAAACTATGGTCACTGTTACTTACAACACCCACAGTAGCATAACAATTAATTAATACTTTTCTTAATTCGCCGCTTGGCATTTTTAAAACCGCATATTTTTCTTCTTTATTGCTAAGCTGGGCAGAAGCACCTGCACTTCTTACAAGCTTACCACCCTGGCCAGGCTGCATCTCTATATTATGAACTACTGTACCAAGAGGCATGTTTCTCATTTGAAGTGCATTACCTAAATCAGGAGCTATGGTGTCACCACTTAAAACAGCGGAACCCACCTGCAGACCCTGGGGAGCAATAATATATCTCTTTTCACCATCTGCATAATTCAACAATGCAATAAAAGCTGTACGGTTTGGATCATATTCTATACTTGCAACTACAGCGGGAATATTTTTTTTATCTCTCTTAAAATCAATAAGGCGATACATCTTTTTATGACCGCCGCCAATGTAACGCATTGCCCTTCTGCCCTGAAAGTTTCTTCCACCCGTACGGTTCTTAGTTTCCAACAAGCCCTTTTCAGGAGTGTCGGTAGTAATTTCTGCATAAGCATTACCAATTCTCCACCTGGTACCGGCAGTCGTCGGTTTATATTTTCTTAGTGCCATGTCGCCTATCCGCTTAGGCGGAAATTATTTAGTTAACTAATATTTTTCTCTACTTTTGCGGCTGTTAATGCCATTCTTTGCCTTACTTCCCTTTAGAGGTTGTAGACTATATATTTCCGTATAAATCTATTGTTTCGCCTTCAGCTACGGTTACAAGAGCTTTTTTATAAGCAGGTTTTTGACCCTTTACAAAACCAGCTTTAGTGTAACGGGTTTTATTCTTGCCGGGAACTACAGCAGTGTTTACATCAGTAACTGTCACTCCATAGAATTCCTCAACTGCTTTTTTAATCTCAAGCTTATTAGCTTTACGACCCACTTTAAAAGCATATCTTCTCATTTTATCCTGCTGAGCATTTGCTTTTTCTGTAAGTATCGGTTTTACTAAAACTTCTGTTAGTTTCATCAAAAATTAATTTGAAAATTTGAAATTTGAAAATTTGAAAATATGAACGAACACATAATCCATTTTCAAATTTTGTTTTTCCTTTGTCCCCCTTCAGGGGTTAGGGGTTGCTTCTGCAGCAGTTTCTTCTTCATTAAAAATTTTAACTGCACTTTCAGTTAGTACCAATACATCGGCGTGAACTATTTGGTAAGTATTTACATCGCTGAGTAAAACTGCATCTGCATTAAGAATATTCCTGCTGCTTAAATACAAGGTTTCATTATATTCAGGAACAATAAATAATGTTTTTTTATCAAAAACATTCAATGAATTTATTACGCCCATAAATTGTTTTGTTTTAGGAGCATCAAAGGTGATGTCTTCTACCACTACAATAGCGTTTTCCTTAGCTTTATAAGAAAGTGCACTGATCTTGGCAAGATCTTTAACCTTACGGTTCAATTTAATATCATAACGATGTGGCTTCGGCCCAAAAATAGTACCTCCACCTTTATATAAAGGATTACGAATGTTGCCTTTACGACTTCCCCCTGTGCCTTTTTGTTTATGAAGTTTACGACTTGCTCCTTGTACCTCTGCCCGGGTTTTTACTTTGTGTGTACCTTGACGCAGAGAAGCTAAATATTGCTTTACAGCAAGGTAAACCACATGCTCATTAGGCTCTGCACCAAATATTTCTTCGGGCAGTTCAACTGACCTGCCGGTTGGCTGACCTTGTATATTTAAAACGTCTGCTTGCATATTACTTCTGTATTAAAACAATGGAACCATTGTGGCCGGGAACTGAACCACTAATTAATAAATAATTCTTATCAGGGAAAATTTTAACTACTTTCAAACCCTTCACTTTTACTCTCTCAGTGCCCATACGACCTGCCATACGCATACCTTTGAATACTCTGGCAGGATAAGATGATCCACCTACAGACCCGGGAGCCCTCTGGCGATCATGCTGACCATGAGAGGCTTCACCAACACCATGGAAACCATGACGTTTAACAACACCCTGGAAACCTTTACCTTTAGTAGTTCCTATTACTTCAACATTTTCACCTTCAGTAAAAATGTCGCAGGTAACAGTGGCACCCAAAGATTGATTTGCTGAATAATTTCTAAATTCCTTTACTACGCGTTTTGAAGTAGTATTGGCCTTAGCGAAGTGATTAATCTGAGCTTTAGTGGAGTTTTTTTCTTTCTTATCGCCATATGCGATCTGTACGGCTGCATAACCATCAGTATCCGGAGTTTTGATCTGGGTTATTATACAGGGACCAGCCTCAATAATAGTACAAGCAGTTTGCTTTCCATCGGAGCCAAAAATACTGGTCATCCCAATCTTTTTACCAATAATACCTTTCATTTTAATTTGTTTGGGCCCCAAAGTTAAAAGGACATCCGCCAATTGGCGAATTCAATCCCCGTTTGCCACCGACCTTTTCCTGAATTTTCCGCTGCCGCGGAAGAGGAAGTACCGATAGTAAACAAACCTCGAAGGGCTTGTTCATATTTCACAACCACGATTTTTTGAATTTTAATTGATTTGAATGAAATTAAAATCCTTATTCACGCAGTTTATTATTTATTATCAGCGCTCTTTTTTCGTACCTGTGTACGATTGAGAGATGAATTTTTTTTTAGAACTTTTTATATTTCACCAAAATTTTTTACGTCCTAAAAATTGTGGTTCTTTCTATGCCTTAATCTCAACTTCTACTCCGGAAGGTAAATCGAGCTTACTTAAAGCATCAACTGTTCTTGAAGAAGAAGTATAAATGTCTAACAATCTTTTATGCGTGCACAATTGAAATTGTTCCCTTGCTTTTTTGTTTACGTGAGGCGAACGTAATACCGTAAATATTTTCTTTTGCGTAGGTAAAGGAATAGGACCAGTTACCACAGCGCCGGTACTGCGAACGGTCTTCACAATTTTCTCAGCAGACTTATCTACTAAACTGTGATCGTAAGATTGTAGTTTTATTCTGATTCTTTGAGACATAATCTAACCCAATTTTTCTAATTACGAAGAATACACTTATTTATGTTGTCTTTGTAAATATTGATTTGGGAGCGCAAAGGTAAGCGCTATCATTATACCATCCAACATTTTTCAAAAAGAAATTGAGTTAAAATAAGAAATAATTAAAGAATTTCTAAATTCCAAATTCAACTTTTTTTAAAAAAATGACTAAGAAAATTCTAAATTTTAAATGCAAATTCAACGTTTTCAAGAAAGTACTTACTTTAGGTTAGAATTGGAGTTTGTAATTTTCGAATTTTAATTTCTGATTTAGGTGCTACTCAAATTGGTTTCTGATTTTAAAACCGCTCTGTTTAAGGAGAATTTCACTTTTAAATAATTCAACATCTGCGGCCACCATTTCCTGTGCCAGTTCTTCTAATGTGTAAACTGGTGTCCAGCCAAGTTTTTCTTTTGCTTTGCTTGCGTCTCCTATCAGCAGATCAACCTCTGTAGGCCGGTAATATCTTGTATCTACTTTTACTACAGCAGTTCCTGCTGTGACCTTGTATTCCCCATTGCATGCTGCTACGATTGCTGTTTCTTCTTCATTAGAACCTTTGAACTCCAGTTCAATTCCGACTTTACTGAATGCAATCTTAACAAAGTCACGAATAGATGTAGTTATTCCTGTTGCTAACACATAATCTTCAGCTTTTTCCTGCTGCAATATCCGCCACATGCCTTCTACGTAATCTTTAGCATGCCCCCAGTCTCTCATTGAATTTAAATTGCCCAGGTATAAAACATCCTGCAGCCCTAAGGCGATTTTTGCAGCCGCTCTCGTTATTTTACGGGTTACAAAAGTTTCACCTCTTAAAGGAGATTCATGGTTAAATAAAATGCCATTGCACGCAAACATATTGTATGCTTCCCGATAGTTTACTGTTATCCAATATGCGTATAATTTAGCCACGGCATAGGGTGATCGGGGATAAAAAGGAGTCGTTTCATTTTGAGGAACGGCCTGTACCAGCCCATATAATTCTGAGGTCGAAGCCTGATAAACCTTTGTTTTCTTTACAAGACCCAGTAACCTTATCGCTTCTAAAATACGCAAAATGCCTATGCCATCTGCATTTGCTGTATATTCCGGTTCTTCAAAACTGACATGTACATGACTCATTGCAGCAAGATTATAGATTTCGTCAGGCTGCACTTCCTGTATGATTCTTATAAGGTTAGTAGAATCGGTAAGGTCTCCATAATGCAAAATAAGGTTAGGTTTAAACTCATGAGGGTCTTGATACAGATGATCTATCCGATCAGTATTGAACAAAGAAGTTCTTCGCTTAATGCCATGTACAATATAATCTTTACTTAAAAGAAGTTCGGTAAGATATGCTCCGTCCTGACCGGTAATGCCGGTAATAAGGGCAACTTTCATAAAAAATTTAAAAGCTTAATTTATTTCAGAATATATAATTGTTCTATTAGAGGAAGATTAATATTTCATAAATTATTTTAATCAAATTTCAATACCCAATATTGTTTATACAGCTCAAATAAAAGCCGGAGAGTAATATTCAACCTTCTATTATTGAACCTTTTATAAAAATAATGATAATACTGATAATACAGCAATTTGCAGTTGTCAGTTTCTTCGCGTACAATTAATTAGGGCGAATTTAAAATGCTCCATTCTCATTAATTGGCTAAATCATACTTTTATAACAAATACTGCCAGTACCCATTTAACTTACTTAAAAACCAAATAAAGCAGAGGTTTTCAGCAAATTTCCCTTTAAATAAAAACAGCTTCTAATAATCGAATATTAGAAACTGAATTTTAAAGAAAATCAATAAAAATACTTTATTACTTTTAACATCAGCCCTTATTCCCTATTGACTGACAAATTCTTTAGGCTGCTTATGCAATTCTTCCTGGGGAAGAGATTTAAAGTAATCATATGTTATTTTCAATCCTTCTGATCTTGACACTTTTGGCTCCCAATCAAGTAATGCCTTCGCCCTTGAAATATCAGGCCGTCGTTGCTTAGGATCATCAACAGGCAAAGACTTGTAAACAATTTTAACATTAGAATTGGTAAGCTTCAATACTTCTTCTGCAAACTCTTTCAGTGATATTTCATCAGGATTGCCAATGTTAACAGGGCTTACATAATTACTGAACAATAAACGATAAATTCCTTCAACCAGGTCATCTACGTAACAAAAAGATCTGGTTTGTGAACCATCTCCAAATACTGTCAGGTCCTGTCCCCGTAGTGCCTGGCCGATAAAAGCAGGCAATGCTCTGCCATCATTTAACCGCATTCTTGGGCCATAAGTATTAAATATGCGAATAATTCTTGTCTCTACTTTATGAAAGGTATGATAGGCCATTGTAATAGCTTCCTGAAAACGCTTGGCTTCGTCGTATACACCTCTTGGGCCTACAGGATTGACATTTCCCCAATAATCTTCGTTTTGAGGATGTACCATTGGGTCACCATACACTTCACTGGTAGAAGCAACTAAAATTCTTGCCTTTTTATTTTTTGCGAGACCCAGACAATTATGAGTACCTAATGAACCGACTTTAAGGGTTTGAATAGGTATCTTTAAATAATCAATAGGGCTTGCAGGCGAAGCAAAATGCAGAATATAATCCAGATGACCGGGCACATGAATAAACTTAGAAACATCATGATGGTAAAACTCAAAGTCTTTTAAGTGAAAAAGATGCTCGATGTTCTTAATGTCTCCTGTAATCAGATTATCCATTCCCATCACATGAAATCCCTCTTTAAGGAATCTGTCGCAAAGGTGAGAACCTAAAAAACCTGCCGCCCCGGTTATTAAAATTCTTCTTTTCATAAATTTTATACTTAACTCAGTTGTAATTCACTGGGTTGTTGTAATAGACTGGGTTGTAAACCAATTGCATAATAAGAAAAACCGGATTGAGCAACTTCAGAAGGATTGTATATATTTCTGCCATCAAATATGACATCGCCCTTCATCATCGTTTTAACTTTTTTCCAATCAGGCAAGCGGAACTCTGCCCATTCGGTTACCAATACGAGAGCATGTGCTCCTTTAACTGCATCTATGGCACTTCTGGTAAAAATGACCTGGTCATCCAGCATATGTGCTGCTTCTTCCATAGAAACGGGATCGTATGCCTGCACCTTTGCTCCTGCATCTAAAAGAGATTGTATAAGTACTAAAGAAGGAGCTTCACGCATATCATCAGTATTGGGCTTAAATGATAACCCCCATAATGCAAATACTTTTCCGTTTAAATCTCCATCAAAGTGATTTTGTATTTTTCTAAAAATCACATGCTTCTGGTCATCGTTCACTGCATCTACCGCTTTAAGAATTCGTAAATCATAACCATACTCATCTGAAGTATGAAAAAGCGCCTTCACATCTTTTGGAAAGCATGAACCGCCATAACCAATGCCGGGATAAATAAAACGGTTGCCGATGCGTGGATCAGAGCCGATACCTTTTCTTACCTCATTTACATTTGCACCAACCAATTCGCATAAGTTAGCAATATCATTCATA
>JAABUS010006279.1_pt1 | contig 14624 bp, 18 predicted proteins | sample 5560161 | NCBI WGS metagenome assembly JAABUS01 (sample SAMN10711885, study PRJNA513376) | rock metagenome | isolation source: Antarctica rocks | place: Antarctica: Victoria Land, Trio Nunatak nord | collected 2016-01-04 | reverse complement strand
CTCTTCAATCCTGAAACGTCTTTTCAGAAACGTCATCTCTACACTGGAAATTTTAACTCAGAATCGCTTGGGACAGTCAAAAATGCGTTCTACATTGCGGAGATGTTTTAGCTCTTTGTTTGTGCGAGCATACACTTCATGGCTCGTAAGGTTGCATCAACCAGGCGGACTGCTCTGACGCTCTAAATGCAGATTGTGATGCAGCTGACGTTACGTTTGGCTGAACAGAAGAATCCGCCTTTGACGTTCCCCAAGTCATCTCCCCAATATAGACACATGTTTTTACTGTCCCCAAGCATTTCTGGGTTCACATTTCCACTGTAGAACGGACGCTTCTGTAGATACATAGATGATCTGGGATTGGACAAAAGCCGTTTCCCACACTTCATCTGACTGCTGGTGTTCATACTCGGAGGCATTCTTGTGCAGTCAGGCCCAGCTGGTTGACATGCTTGGTTTCATGACTCCAGCACTGTGGTGTTGTGCAGGTGTTCACAGAGAGCACTCACATCGTGGCGATACGCACGTCTGGCAATGTGTATGCCTGGGAAGCTGTGGAAGAGCTGAACATCAAGCCCAGATTCATGAAGGACCTCCTTACAGATCAGACCTTCACGCGTAAGGACATCATCCACATCCAGGATCCCATGAACTTGGAGGCAAGTGTCACGATTGATGTTAAAGTATATCATTGACATCCTGCCAGAGGCAGTCGTGAGTGAATTTGTCACTTGACGTTTCCAGACATCATCCACATCCAGGATCCCATGAAAAGTGTGACTGGTAGTCTGAGCTACTTGCACCCTGCCAATCCTGTTCAGCCTCATCCAATTGTTGCAGAGGGACTTGAATTCTGCTACTGTTACTGTTGCTGTTACTGTTACTGTGGTGTTGCGGTTGATGTTACCGTATATCATTGACATCCTGCCACAGGCGGTCGGGTTTGAATGTGCTACTTGATGTTTCCAGGTAGCAAATACACACTGTGTACACACAAGATGATGGTACACATGTGCATATTGGTGCATAAGCTTTGGTGTAAGCCCTCATGCTGATCTAGATGCGGCCTATCAATTTTGTATTTGTCTTGCAGGGAAGCTTTTCATATAGACCAGTTGTCTGCTGCCTGGTCTATATGAGCAGCTTCCCTTCAACACAAACACAAATTTGGTAGCCTGCATCTAGATCAGCATGAGAGCTTACACCACAGCTTGTGCACTAATAAGCACGTGTGTACAATCATTTGTATGTACACAATGTGTGTTTGCTATCTGGAAATGTCAAGGTGGGCGTTGCCATTGCCAGGTCTTTAGCCTCAGAGTTCCTGGAGATGAACCAGAACCACAGTTGTCACGCTGACCTGCAGCTACAGCTTTGCATACTGTGTCATCCAACACTGCTGCAGTTCACTGTAGCGCTGCACTAAGCTCGCCTGCTGAAATGTCCTGCACTGCTGCAACAAGGTTCATGAAGGTCACTGCGGTTCACTGCGGTCACTTGCCAGCCAACCACTATGCGCTTTCTGCAGGGGCGTAATCTGTCTCAGTTCGTCAATATGAAGATTGACAGGCAGATGAGCTATCCAACCTTGATCACATGAAGAATGACAGGCAATTGATGTTGGGTGCAGGGGCATGAGCTGTCCAAGTTTGATCTTGTGCAGCATGACAGGCAGTTGATGTCAGCTGTAGTCGCTGTGAGTTTGATCATGTGGACAATGACAGGCAGCTGATGTCTGCTGCAGGGACGCAACTTGTCCAAATTTGTCCATGTGAAGAATGACAGGCAGTTGATGCCTGATGCAGGGGCAAAACCTGTCCAAGTTGGGTCATGTGCAAAATGATAGGCCGGTGATCTTTGGCTGCAAGTTTGATCATGTGACAGGCAGTTGATGTCTGCTGCAGGGCCGCAATCTGTCCAAGTTTGACCATGTGAAGAATGACAGGCAGTTGGTATCTGCAGAGGAGCAGGCGGCCCAGCAGGCAGATCCTGTCAACAGCTTGAAGCATGTGAGTGAGGACACCAAACGTGTCATGGCCAAGCTGAACTCTGCAGACTCAGCCACAGTGAGTCGCCTGAGTCTCCTGAGACTTATTACGCATGAACACAAAGATGTGTGTTTATAGGATGTGGGAAAGTCTGCATTCTGAAAAATTTGTGAAGGTGTCAGGGAACGCAATGAGATCAAGTTATGTTGTGCGGTCTTGCTGCAAGGCTGATGTGGTGCAGGTTCAATGCATGGTCATTACCATCTGCTACAAGGGTGATACAACTTACACTCATGACCTTCTGCTGCAAGACTGATACAACGCACGATCACAACTGTTTGCTGCAAGGGTGGTACAATGCATGCTCATGACCTGCTGCTGAGCAGACCCATTAAAGCCTTTAACCCAGACACTGAGCACATCAATACTGTCTCATTCAAAACTCAGCCATGTCAGAATCTCCCAAATAGAAACTCTTCTGCAGTCTGCAAGGCTGCTTCACCAGAAGCTCACCTGACACATGGACGTAGTGGAGCATGATGCATACTCCAAGTGTTTTGCCTCACCCTCACAGTGCTTTGTAGTCTCCCTGCGTCCTGCGTCTTTGCAGTTTGCAAGGGTTTGTCATCTATTTTAGCTCTTTTTGAGCCATCCTAAAAGCTATTCAGAGACGTCATCCCCACACTGGAAATTCAACTCAGGAACGTCTGGGGACAGTGAAAACGCGTTTCTACATTATGGAGATGTTTTAGTTTTTGTCCACTGTGTGAGTCAGGCCTGGGTGGTTGGGTTTGCAGGCTTTTGAGGAAGGTGGTGGAGGCGCACGAGCTGTGGCCCACAGGATCTTGGCAGAGGCGAAAGCGGTGGCCAGCCAGAAGCCCAAGGCTGAGGGACCTGACCCCAGGCAAGCACCACATTCATGTTCCCCTTGCAGTCTGTATATTAAACAACCTAGATTTCATAGTATTCTATAATGTATGTCAAATTTATGTCAGTAGGATTTGTGTCAAAATGTAGAGTGGGGGGCCTGATGCTGGGCAAGCACCTCATTTCTGTTTCCCTTGCATTCAATATTACTTTTGTGTCCGTAAGAATTGTGTCAAAACCAGGAGTGGTGACCTGATCCCGGGCAAGCATCACATTCATGTTTCCCATGCAGTCTATATCAAACCTATGTGCGCAAGGGTACATCTCTGCAGTGCAGCCACGCTTACATGACCATACATGGTGAGCAGCCAGTCTTGCATAAGAGTACTGTTTGTGTGTTGTTGAATGGTGTCCTGCTGCATGTATGGCCTAGTGTTTTGTCACTGCCTCAGCAAGGCTGGAAAACAAGGTTGGGTATGAGGGGCGCCCCCACCTGACCCCCACTGTCAGCACTCCAGCTGGCGTTGCCTCTCTGCTTAATGACAGTCATACATCCAAGGGAGAAACCATTCCAACTCCCTCTGGACCAATTGTGACCAATGCACCTTACAAGATTACGTCTGGAGTAACAAACCTGTTCATGAGCAAAGCCGGTGGCTCAGTCCTTAGGCCTCTGAAGGCGATGGCACGTGCATTGTTCAATCTGGGTTCAGCAATTACCAAGAGGCATTAGCAAGAGGTATCACGTAAGGAATCAATCAAATAATCCGTCCATCCATCCATCCATCCATCCATCCATCCATCCATCCATCCATCCATCCATCAATCAGCCAATCCACCAACACATCCATCAACCAACTGACTAACCAACCAACCAACCAACCAACCAATCAATGAATCATTGTCTGAGTCAAGCAGTGTGGGTTTACAGGTTACAGCCGCCGGAGCCTGCATCCAAGGACGCCGTCTTCAAGCCCGGGGCATCCACCTGGAACACGGATGACCCCAAGCAGCAACATCACGCGCCAGGCACGCATTTCTGGCTAGCAATATGGCATGCAACTGTGGCTTGCAACATGGCATGCAACTATGGCTTGCAATATGGCGTGCAACTATGGCTTGCAACATGGCATGCAACTATGGCTTGCAACATGGCATGCAACTATGGCTTGCAACATGGCGTGCAACTATGGCTTGCAACATGGCATGCAACTATGGCTTGCAACATGGCGTGCAACTGTGGCTTGCAACATGGCATGCAGCCGGCAACTGATGTGCAGATGTGAATGCCATTCCAGCTTGCAACATGCATGCAGCAAACACGCTTGCAAATTCAAGGCTGCAAAGCTAAGAGAAGCTTAGGCCCAGCTTTGGGATCACCCCAAGTTTCTCTGTATCAAACTGCTCAGCAGCATGTTTGCTTCTGTTTTCGATGTATAAAAGCACCCTGGTACATACTTTACTTGCACAAGCTCATGCACATGTGTATAGAGGTACATAGAGGTGCATAGTAGGACATACAGGTATATAGAGGTGCATGTAGAAGAAGTGCACTGGGCCAACATTCATCAACAGGCAACACCTTGATCTGCACTGCAGGGCATGGCAAGAAGAAGAAGAAGTGGCAGCAGGGCGAGCCAGAAGAAGAAGCAAGCACGTTGGTGCCGGCAGGCCCTAAGAAGGAGGTCCCCAAACCCTACATGTCAGACGCCAAGTTTGTGACCAGCGAGTTTAGAACAACAGGTAAGGAGTTGGCCAGACCTTCACTTACACGTGTCAGTCACACATGAACATGATGGTGACTATGCACATGAACATGAACATGAACATGATCATGAACATGAACATGAACATGATGATGATGAAACAGTTGCTGATATGCTGACTGCCAAAATAGGTCAGCTCGTGCTGGGAGCCAATCAGGAGTGAATGTGCTTGTGATCTTAGGAGAAAACATGTGTTCAACAAATCAGCAAATGAACAGAACAGAAGATCACACAAACAAATGAACAAGAACGGACAATGGAATCGAGTGATGGATGAGTTACAGCATCATGATTGACCATGCATAGTTTCTCCATGCACTGCTGCAACTACCTTTTGGCATGCATGCCCAAGCTCTACTGACTATCAAACCATTTGTCTGGGTTTGTATTCGTACATGGTTCATATTGGGCAGCCCAGTACAATACTTAGCTTCTTGACACCAAAAGGTGTAGTCCTTTCTTGTCTTTTCTTTTTCCTGTTTTATCCCCTTTTTTCCCCTGTTCTTTTTCTTCTTAAATGGGTACATTTCTACAAAATACCCTAAACTATAGTCAAAGCTAAATCACGTCTGGTGTTGTACAGGCGCGGCTTCCAGATCATTCACATCAACCGCTGTCAACGTGGTGACACGCAACGAGCGCCAGAAGGTTAGGGTGGAGCGTAACCCCACCAAGAAGGGTTACATGCGGTTACACACCAACCTGGGAGATCTGAACCTGGAGCTGCACTGCGACCTGGCCCCCAGGACTTGCGAGAACTTCTTCGTCCTGTCCGAGGGTGGCTACTATACAAACACCATCTTCCACAGAAGCATCAAGAATTTCATGATACAGGTATGGGTTGCGTGACTCTCATGCACAAAGCCTATGAGCCCGCAGCCCTGGTCAATCATCAAAGCTACTTAAGTACAGCGTGGGAGATTGTTATCCCAACAGTGAAGGTTACAATCCCAGCAGTGTAGGTTACATGTGTAGGGAGGTGACCCAACAGGGACCGGCACAGGGGGTGAGTCCATATATGGCCCCACCTTCAAGGACGAGCTAGACTCCCGGCTGACCCACTCGGGCCGGGGGGTCATGAGCATGGCCAACTCAGGACCCGCCACTAATGGCTCTCAGTTCTTCATCTTGTATAAGTCGGCGCGGCATCTGGACTACAAACACAGCGTGTTTGGCAAAGTTGTCGGAGGTGGGTTTTGATGATCCATTGCAAGGGTTTTGCTGATCCATTGTGAAATTTTGGGTGTGACTTGGCTTCTGTGGTCAAGCAGCTCAATTCAATGCAAAATGTCTATTTTAAATTGGAAACGTCAGTTCTACACTGGAAAGTTAGACTCAGAAACGCCTGGGGACAATTTGAACGCGTTCCTACATTGGGGAGATGATTTAGTTTGCTATGGGTGCCATAACAATTAGAATGCAGCGTGCACCTTTAGGAATAGAGGAGCAGATGCCATGCATGCAAGCATCAGCTGTGCTCAAAATGCATTGCAATGTGCTCAACATGCAGCTTAGATCAGATGCCATCATCCTCCCGTGCCTACACTGCATCTCGAGCAGGCTGACTTAACGGTGTCATAGTGTGAATATGTGCATCCTCTTCAACCTGGCATAAGCATGCCACTCAACCCACATGCACCATATGTTATGCTGTTCTTTTCTCTTGACGTACATGGGGTTTGGCCTTCCCTACCTCGTGTACTATTGTGCTAAACGCTGCAGGCTTTGATGTGCTGACGGCTATGGAGCGAGTGTCAGTGGATGGTGATGATCGTCCAGAGCAGGAGATCAAGATCACTGGTGCCAGCGTGTTTGTCAACCCTTACAAGGAGATGGAGGAGGAAGAACGCAAGAAGGCTGAGGCGGAGCGAAAACAGGCAAGCTGTATTACTGCCTTGAATGCATCATTGCTGTTCTTTTCACATTGCACTGTACTGCATTGTGCCTCACAAGTATTTGCATACTACAAGGAACGCTATGCTTATGTCTTTTGACGTCGAAGTTGAGCACAGTATGGTGAATCTGCATATCCTGCTCACATGCAAGCAATTGCAATTGTTTTTACACAAGAGGCACCTGCTGTGCTTGGCTGGCATACATTTGCTATTGCAGTTGGACACTTGGACAGCATGAAAGGAAACGTGTTAGCTGTCTGCGCAGGCCGAAAAGGAAGCAGGGCCACTAGACATCGAAGAAGAAGGCGTTGGCAATTGGTTCAGCAACCCTGCAGGAGCAAGCAACACCGCCAGCACAGCAAACGGATCTGGTGTTGGCAAGTATTTGAGCAGCTTACCCAAGAAGTCGAATACGCAGCTTGCGACAGAAAGCGCTCCTGATATACCTGCTGCGCCTGCTGTCAAGAAGCAAAAAGTCAAACAAACAGGCTATGGTAATTTTGATGCCTGGTAGGGGGATTCTAGACGCTCTGCGAATGCATGCATGCATTACACCATATGGCGCACCTGCATGCGTCGTGGTCTGCGTCACTTTACGTTGCTCTTGATGCGAACATTGCACAAACCTTCTGTAGCTGCGCGTGATAATCACGTCGAGATGAGCGCAAAACTGAATGCACTGGTGATCGGTGGGTCGATAGGTGGGTTGTCAACTGCACATGCTCTGCTGCGAGCCGGATGCGGCGTGACAGTCCTTGAACGGGCACCCGAAGTATCCGGCAACTCGTTGGGAGCGGTAAGTCATTCATTTTCTCACAAGCAGAACAGGAAACACTTCAGAGTGTTTGTACAAGGTGCCTGGCATGTTGCCTGCTTATACTGCGGTCGCAACTGCACAAACACTGCACATCAGTTTCATCGTGAAAGCAACTTGCAGATCCTGGGCAAATCCCTCATGCTTAACGTGCGATAGCACTTCTTGCCTTGGCCCTATGCATCAACTGCATGCAGACTTGCAACACAAGGTGCATCTGAACAAGTACTGCGCCCTCTGTAGTGTCACTGTGCAGACAGCTGCTGTGTGATGTCAGGGCTTGGGCTTGGACGAGCCAGTGTGTGACCTGCTGCGCTCATGGACCTCAAAGGAGCAGTTCAACAAAAACAGCCTCCCTCTTCCGATCGAGGTCAACCGAGTCGTTGAGAACAGAAAAGCCAAAACTCTTACCCATGATGACTCATACAAGCATCGTGCGTGAGTCAACCAAAGATGCTACTCCCTGCAATATCTACAATGGAAGGCAGCAACTTTCCCTGACAGACTGATGCTGACATGTTTGTTCCTGCTATGCTCTGCAGCACTCACTGGAGTAACATCCACCACACATTGCTGAACGCTCTCCCAGACAAAAGCATTATTCACTTCCACCACACTGTCACAGACTTTGACCAGCCACAAGGCAGCAACAAGGTCAAATTGACAGCTGAGGTAGGGGAGGACAAGAAACCTAAAGCCTTTGAAGGGGACTTCCTGGTCGCATGTGATGGCTCCATGTCTTCAGTGCGAGCCAAGTTCAGACCACATGACAAGCGCAGGTGTTTGCTCTTACATTTGATGCTCGTAATTTTGATGCTTGTTCATTTTGATGCTCTTACATTTGATGCTCTTACATTTGACGCTGATGGTCATGCCCTGCTTAGGGCATGTGACAAAGCATGTTGACAAACTTGTGAGGCTTTGTTCAATGCCCTACTCCCATGGGGAGTGTGAGCTTTCAGGAATGTTTGCTCTTACACACCATGATGCATGTTTTCCAGGTGCGCATGCTGGGCATGTGGCCCAGCCAATATGTGTTGCATTTCTGGGCTGATTGCGTGTTATCCTTAGATCTATCACAACCTCATGCGCTGCTGGTTGTTGCAATGTTTTGTTGCAACTTAGACCTTCAGAACATGTATCATGGTGAGTAGTGTTCTCTGCCCTATCTACAACTCACTATCCATGCAAATGGTGCCGCTGTTGTGCACACAGGTATTCAGGGTACATTGCATGGCGAGGGGTTATGCGTGCCGGTGAGAATCCCGAGGTGGCAGAAGCTGTGAGAAAGGCATACAGTATGGGAGACACTCTGTACTTCGATATAGCCAAGGGGACCCACTCGGTGCTTTATGAGTTGCCAGAGGAGCGCCTCAATTGGCTGTGGTAAGCCTTCTGGCATGTCAACGTGTAAGGCATGTCAAGCATCAGTGTACAGCAGCCTGTTACAATTGCACCCTGTTACAGTTGTACCCATAATGCGCTACTGCTATGCACTTGCATTTCAGGTACAAATCTAATAGGGTGCAATTGTAACAGGCTGCTGTACACTGATGCCTGAGATGCAAAATCACTGCAAGGAAGGTGAAAATATTGCTCTTGGTGGTGTTTGAGATATCACCAATGCAGTGGCAACAGGATGGACAGCCAGAGCCGCAGTTTGGTGGTCTTGCTGGGTTTGGGATGCATCAGCAATCACGGCCGTAGATTCATGGATTACCTCATATGTGTTGCAATCTTTCATACCTGTTTCTCTAAGCTGTAGGTTCTGTCTACGGACAGAGGATCATTCTGAAGTCTGCACTAAGTACTTGCCTGTCTAAAAGCAATGATGATATTGTAATGAAACACTTTCCAGCTCATGATAAGCTAGGTATGTGCAGGACGAGTCTTGCTTCTCCAGAGCAGCTGGTCTTGTGCCTCTTCAAGACAAAGACTGCTTGCAGGTTGACTTTCCAAGTATGTCAATTATTCCATTGCAACTTAAATCCCATGAAATCATTATATTACATTTAGACAACTTATTGTAACAGTTTGATACTCATTCATGTTGTTTATGTCATGTCATGAATGGTGTGTTATGGAATTACAGTGTGATAGTAATCACAGGTACAATACGTGGCTTCTCATTAAATTGGCGCCAGAAGGCGTAGTCTTTTCTTTTCTTTTCCCTTTTCTTTTATAGTGTGATGACTATCACCGTGGCTGCAGGTATGTGAATCAGCCAGAGCCAGAGTTGAAGGGGCCATCAGTGACCATCAAAGCCACAGAGGACAGAATACAGCAGATGCACAGGGAGGCAGACCAGATATGGCCCCCAGAGCTAGCCCAACTCATGAAGGTGGGTCCCCAACCGCTTCACTCTGCAGTTATCATGCTGTTTGAGTCCATGCTGGTTCCTTTTAGTGTGCTGTTGTTCTTTTCTTTTCTGAGACTTAGAACTTCTCTCGTATCACTGGTTGGAAGCTGTGTCAGCATGGAGGCAATAGCATGTGGTTACATGGGTGTAGAAGCAAGACTGACATGGCATGCATCCCCAGAGTGGTTTGGGTTTCAAGCTCTGGGGTTTGAACACTGAATATGGGTTGCTGTGGGGTTTAGCTAGTTTAGCTAGACCGTGTTGCTGCCAGCAATGATTATTCAGATTCTTTTGTTACCGGCTTTCTGACACTTTTGTATGGAAAGCCAACATTCTGCCACATTCTGCTGTCCAGAATTATTTAGAGTCTGATGTATGTAAGCTGGTTTTTTACATCACATAAGCTGGCGTCAAAAACTGTCACATAGCCTGGCATCAAAGGCGTATACATTCTTTATATTGCTGCGCCGTTGAACCATCAGTCTTTAGCTTCTTGAATCATGTTGTTCAAGTCTGCCTGGACTCAACTTCGCCACATGCCCGAGTGATGCATCCTAGACTTGGGGTGCATGATTGTGCAGGCAACCGAGTCTCCCTTCATCAATGCAATTTTTGACAGAGAGCCTCTGGACCAGTTTGTGTGGGGGCGGGTGGCTTTGCTGGGGGAGGCAGCCCACCCCACCACCCCTCACGGCCTTAGAAGGTTTGTCAGCCTCTTCTTGCCCACGTCTTCTACATGCGGCAAGCGGCATGCACGACAGGTCATGTTTGTTCCTCTGCTGTGCCTGCTGGTCCTGACTTCGCACATGGTGAGTCGCTTTCAGGTTTCTTGTCGGTTAGGTACGTATCAGGTATGCACGCTGGGTACACCATGCTTGCACAAATCCTCTCCTGCTCTCAGGAGCAGCCCCATCCCACCTACTTGCTCACTAGCCCTCACCCCCCCCCCCTTCCCCCAACCCCACATTGCCACTATTACCCCTGTCACCACAGGCTGCTAAAACGTCAAAGCTGTGTGTCTGTCTTTTGCCTTTTGCTCATGCTTTTTGCTGAGACTTCTGTGGCCCTTAGAAAGGAAGTCAAAGACAAAATTGGCATTGTGCATACAGCACCAACATGGCAATTGGGGATGCCGGCAAGCTGGGCAGCGCAATCACAAAGCACCACGGGAACCTGGATGCTGCTCTACAAGAATACCAGGAAGAAAGAATGGCTCAAACTGCCAAGGAGGTGGGTGTCTTGGATCTTCCCAAAACCCGAATGACATTTCTGCGCCAGGGGATAATGCCAGCGTCACAAGCCTAGCAGTTTGTGTTTTCTCATTTTGCTGCAGTTCTGGCTCCTGTCATGTGCATTCGTGGTATCATTGACCATGCTGTGGGTCTGCAGTGACACGCAGCTTGCACAGGAGACCCATGTCTTCATGCACAGCGCATGTATGGACACTTTTGCAATCTTTGGCTATCTCGTACTATCCACATGAACTCTTGAATCTGCATGGATGTTTAGCATTCTGATGTACCTGGATGGCGTTGATGTGTTTGATGGCGTTGATGTTGCTGAAGACACGGCTGAAGAAATGGCTGAAAGGCCAAGGGAAGTTTGGGCCATCTCAAGATTCTCTGTGCTGAATGCCCAATGGCGTCATCTTTTTTCTTTCTTTTTATTTCTTGCTGAAGACATTCATTACTGTCATGTGCAGGTGCTTTTCTCAAGATGGCTGGGGCAGAAGAAGCAGGGTTTGTCAAACCCCGATGACCCATTCCCCTGGCCACATGCTGACAAGGCCATGCTGGATCAGCTGCGTCAAAGTAACATGCAAAGTTTCGATGCCAGCAAACATGATTTTGCCACAACGAATGACGAAAGCACCAGATTTCCAGATGCTGCGTCATCACAGGTTGCATAACATGTTTTGAGATTCGCACAGATGTGGACCTTGTGCAAGGGCTCTGAGACTCACGTCCTTGAGACAACAAGATTACAAGTGTAACTGAGTTTAACTGCACATGCAAACACGCCCAGCTTATTATAATTATGGGGTGTTGAATGCAGACCAAGCAGCTGCAGTCCAATAGCGATTTGCAGTCAAGTAGATACCACGTTGGCATACCAGAGCTTGTAAGTTGGTAGCTGGCAGCGCAATGTCCAATGCACCTTACAGTGCCCTCTTTCACCGCAAGTAGCTGCACATCACATTCATGCAGCTGAAAATGAATCAAGCAGCTGTCATGGCATTTGTTAGTCATAACTTGACTAATGACACTACGTGACTGTCACACTTGATGGTCACACGCACACAGTGTGGCCATCTCGTATTGGCCTTTCGGCAGTACAACCGGTGGGCTTACATCAGTGCATCTTCCATAGGGAACGGTCCATTTCCCACCCTACTATCAGCCTCTTTTATTCCTTTTCTGGCTGCATTTAGCTGTTGGCGAGGTCAACTGCCGGAGGACCTTCTTGTACTACAGATTAGCCATGTCCGTTCCAGCTAAAACCGCTGGCAACCAGCCTCATTATCCTGTCTCGAATACTCCTCGTCAGCTTGATGATGATGACATGGCGTTCATAGTAGAGTACACCAAGGGTGGGCCGGTCGATGCTCTGCGCGAGCACGTTTTGCGAGTCTGGCAACGAGCTAAGCTAGAGGTACGTACTTTCAGCGTTTATGCTGCTGACTGGTGCTGGAGCACGTCTCATCGTTGAAGACCTCTTGCAGCTATGGGTGTACAAGTGCATACAGCAGTTTCTGTTTCTGATACCCAAGATATCTCGGCACCCCTTTTACCCAACCGTGCTTGCAGCCCATCAAGAAAGCAAAGGTCAACACATGCTGCATCTGGTGAGTACATGTAACAGGTCCAAAACACGTTGGAGTAGCGACTGGTCTGCGTCATTTTTTGTATGGCAAGAAAGTGGACCCAAGGCTCTCAACTGCTGAAAAGTCTCTCACACAGCACTTGAGTGACTTTCGTCCGCATTCCAGGATGTGGGGGCATGCCTGGGTCAGGACACTCGCAGACTGATGACTGATGGATGGGGTCAACACCAGATTGTGGCTTTAGATCTTGTTGCCAATTACTGGTATGACATATCATTGCTGCAATGCTACACTACCAGAAATGAGGCCTTAGCAGCTACAAGTTGCTGCAATCCTTACAATAACGGCAGTGAGACATGAGCGAAAAAGGCATAGTCCTGTTGCTGAGGATCTGGCCGGTCGCACCTTGTCCAGCTGAATCTGCACAACGTTCAAAACATTTCAAGGTCTGCATGCTGTGCTGTGCTGTGCTGTGCTGTGCTGTGCTGTGCTGTGCTGTGCTGTGCTGTGCTGCGCTGCGCAGTGTGCTACGCTGTGCTGCGTTGTGTGTCGCGCTGTGCTATGCTGTGCCATGACATCCCATGCCACGCCATGCTGTATGCTGCACATGCCCTGTGGTCTTGAAGCAAGCCAACATTAGTCAGTTTTCCAGCCCAATGACAATTGTTTGAAGTAACTTTGCTGAAGCTTAGTTTGCTCATATTGCTCTTGTGTCATGCTGCAAAGTGCTTTGTTGTCACGTTGCATGATGATGATGACTGTCTTGGGCATCACAAACGTGATTTGATTCTCCAGGGAAATGGGTAAAGTTTTGTTTCTGGATGAGGACAGGATGCATGTGCTCCTCATAGTAGGCAGCTTGACAGATGAGGGCTTTGTGTCTGCTGACAACTGTTATCTACGTGACTCCCAACTGGGTGAGTCATGGCGCATCCCTCAGAAGTTGAGTGCACTCCAAGCTCACACAAAAGTCACACCTTTTGAAACCAGTTTCAGCCATTACTCAGCCGAAGATCATGTTTCGGACTGCAGGCTTTTAATTTACTTCATCAACACTTGTTTCATCTGTGCAACCATCTCTTCACTGTAGACATGTCACCACTTCTCTCGTCACACTGTTTGCATGCGTTGTTCACCATTGCAAAGTGTCTGTTGCAGACTTAGCACAACTCCTCTGCACACGACTCAGGATACAAATTCCAGTCTGTGTAGTGGGAGTGTGCAGGTGACTTGATAGGAGCTGCTGATTTCCTGTGGGCGGCAGCAGTACTGCACATCCTCTCCAAAGCAGACTGTGAGAAGTTTGTCAGCAGTGCACACCTCCTGCTGAAGCCTGGTGGCACTTTCTATGGTTGGACAGTGGGGCGGCTGGTAGTGCAATGTGTAAGTGCACCTTCGTTGTCACAGTTTGTTTGGCAAATAGCTGCATGCCAGACTCACGCTGTGTTGAATGCTGAACACGATCTTTTACTTGCTATGCTGGCTAGGTGACTCTGGGCAAAGGAAGACTGCACACGTATTGTACACAACGGCTTCTAATTCACTCTCGACTCGCACCAAATCACGAGCCAGTATGGATCCTGAGTAGGCCGCCAATTTAGTCACAGCTTGACTAATTTTGTATCACATGCGCAGATGTGGATATAGTACGTCACACATCTTCACACATCCTCCTCCATGTTACATCACACTTTGCCTTCTCTTGCAAGCATTGTCTGGCTTAAACCCCATCCTCTTACATAAACTTCTCCAGGACAGAACACCGTCTGTTCTGCATTGGGCTTGGACTGCGGCTTTCTTTGAGATCTTTGGCCGCACAACCTGTGCCAGTCCCACAGCGAGCATGTCCGCTCCAGTGAAACCTGCTGGCAACGCCAACCAACCTCACTATCCTGTCACAGACAAACCTCGTCAGCTTGACGATGAGGACATGGCATTCATAGTGGAGTACACGAATGGTGGACAGGTTGCTGCTTTGCGAGAGCACGTTCTGCGAGTCTGGCAAAGAGCTAAGCAAGAGGTGGTGCCAATCAGTGTCACGACCTTCGATGCGACAAGTTCTCAGCTTTGCTGACGCCTCTGGTGCTCGCGTTTCATGTTTGAGGACTGTT
>JAABUS010006278.1_pt1 | contig 14624 bp, 14 predicted proteins | sample 5560161 | NCBI WGS metagenome assembly JAABUS01 (sample SAMN10711885, study PRJNA513376) | rock metagenome | isolation source: Antarctica rocks | place: Antarctica: Victoria Land, Trio Nunatak nord | collected 2016-01-04 | reverse complement strand
AGCTCCGCGCGCGCGGAGAGGAACGCGAGGCGCGCGCGCTCGAGAGTGCGGCAGGCGACTACGTGCGGGCGCTCGCGCGCTTCGAGGGGCTCGGCCCCGGTGGGCTGCTCGCCGCGCTCGAGCCGACGTGGACGTCCTCAGCCACCCACGCGATCCTGCCGCTGTGCGCCACCGACGCGGGCGTGCGGCTGCAGCTGCGCGTCGGGGTCGAGGCGCACCGGGCACGCTCCGCCGGCCGCTGGGACGGCGGCTTCTGGCTGCCGGAATGCGCCTACGCGCCGTGGCTGGACCCGCTGCTCGAGCAGGCCGGCGTGCGCGCGGTGTGCGTCGACCTCACCGACGTCCTGGGTCGCGGCGCGCCGGAGCAGCTGCGGCCGCTGCGCACCGAGGCCGGCCCGCTGCTCGTGCCGCTCGACCGGGCGGTCGTCGAGCTTGTCTGGAGCGCCGGCGGCTACCCGTCGCACGGGGCCTATCGCGACTATCACCGCCGCTCCCTGCGCGACCACCATCCGTGGGCCGTCGACGGGGCGGTCTACGACCCCGATCGTGCCCGCGGGCAGTGCCGCAGCGACGCGCGGGACTTCGTCGCCCGCGTCCGGGCGCGGCTGGCCGACGGCGGGCTGTGCGTCTGCGCGATCGACACCGAGCTGCTCGGGCACTGGTGGTACGAGGGGCCGTGGTGGCTCGCCGACGTGGTGGCGGAGTGCGCGGCGCAGGGCGTCGCGCTCGCGCCGCTCGACGAGGCGGTCGCCGCGGTCGAGGCCGCGGATCCGCTGGCGCCCGCGCGCCTCGGCACGACGACCTGGGGAACGCCGCGCGACCTGTCGACCTGGGACGGCCCCGGCGTCGCGGAGCTCACCTGGCGCGCCCGCTCCGCGGAGCTCGCGATGGTCGCCGCCGGGCCGCATCCGCCGGCACGCGCGCTCCGCGAGCTGCTCGCGCTCCAGTCCTCCGACTGGGCCTTCCTCGTCACCAACGAGCTCGCCGGCGACTATCCCGTCCAGCGCTCCGACGCGCACCACGCCGCCCTCCTGGAGGCGCTCGCCGACCACGCGCCGACAGCCTCCGCGTGGCTGCGGAATCTCGCGCCACGGGCCGCATCGGTCACGCTCGCATGATCCGTGTCCTCGTCCTCTCCTGGGAGTACCCGCCGATCGTCGAGGGCGGGCTGGCGCGACACGTCGCCAAGCTCTCCGAGCAGCTCGTCGAGCGGGGCATCGAGGTTCACGTGCTCACTCGCGGCGGCGCTGGCGATGCGGCCGAGGAGCAGCGCGCCGGCGTCCACGTCCACCGCGTCGAAGAGCCGCGCAAGCCAGGCGACCTCGACGAGTTCCTCGTGTGGATCGACCGCATGAACGCCGACATGGTCCGGGCGGCGGAGGGCCTGATGGCACAGCACTGCTTCGACCTCGTCCACGGCCACGACTGGCTCGTGGCGATGGCCGCCGACCGCCTCGCGCGCGACGCCGGCTGCCCGCTCGTGATGACCGTCCACGCGACCGAGCACGGCCGCCATCAGGGCTGGGTCGACAAGCATCCGCAGAGCTACATCCACGCCGCGGAGCGCTGGATCGCGCGCCGCGCCGATCGCCTCATCACGTGCTCGCATTACCTGCGCGGGCACGTCGCCGACGTCTTCGGCCTGCGCGAGGAGGCCGTCGCGGTCATCCCGAACGGGATCGACGCCGACGACCTCGTGCCCGTGAAGGATCTTCCGACGCTGCGCGCGCGCTTCGCCGCGCCGGAGGAGCAGCTCGTCCTGCTCACGGGCCGCCTCGTCTACGAGAAGGGCTTCCAGCACGCGCTCGACGCGCTCGCCGGCCCCGAGGGCGCGATCGCCGCGGTCGGGCGCGTGCGCTTCCTCGTGGCGGGCTCGGGGCCCTACGAGGCCGAGCTCGAGCAGCAGGCCCGGCGACTCGGGCTCGGGCACCACGGCACGTTCCTCGGCTGGATCGGCGACGACGTGCTCCACTCGCTGTACCGGATCTGCGACCTCTGCGTCATCCCGTCGCTCTACGAGCCGTTCGGTCTGGTGGCGCTGGAGGCGATGGCCAGCGGCTGCCCGTGCATCGTCGCCGACACGGGTGGTCTGCGCGAGGTGGTGCCGCACGACGTCGGCCTGCGCTTCAGGGGCGGTGACGCCAAGCACCTGGGCGTGATGATCGAGCGGATGCTCACCGACGCGCCCCTCCGCGACCGCCTGGTCGCCGAGGCGTCCGAGCACGTGCTGCGCTTCGACTGGGCCGAGATCGCCCGGGAGACGGGCGCGCTCTACGACGCGCTGCTGGCCGCCTCGCCGCGCACCGTAGCCTCGCCACCGCGGCTCTGAACGCAGACGGGGCGGCCACCACGCGGTGACCGCCCCAGCCCTGCGTGGTGCGAGCTCGGCTAGCCGATCGTCAGGCGCGTCGCGCGCCCGGCGGCCACCAGCGTGTAGGAGGGATCGACCGACGAGGTCGGGCCCTTGACGCTGGTTCCGGGCGTGGCGACCGCCGGAGCGGCAGCCGCAAGGCTCAGGGCCCCGGCCGAGGCCAGGACGATGGTGTGACGCGTGCGCAAGAGGTTCTCCGAAGGGGTTGGGAAGGAGCGCAGGCAGCAAATCCGCACGCGGTGGCGAAAGTGTGTCCTTCTGGTGAATCTTCACATGCGGCGGTTCGCATTCCGGGCCTTCGAGCCGGAACGCAGCCGGATCGCACCGCGCGCGGTGCGTCCGTCGACCGCCACTCCGCGTTGGGTGATCTCGACGACGCCGCGGTCGGCGAGCGCGACGGCCACCGCGCGGACCTCGTTCATGCGCGAACGGAACGCTACGTCGCCGAAGACCGCCCGGGCGGCCTCCGAGGGGCAGATCGTCTTGCCCGCGGCACGCCGCTCAAGGAGCGCCAGGATCGTCTTCTCGATATCCCCAGCTCGCGGCATGGACCGGAACGGTAGAGAACGCGCGCGCCTCAGCGCCAGCGCAGCGTCCGCGGCGCCTCGCGCATCCGCAGCACGCGCCCGGGGACCCCGCCGACGACCGCGTTCGCCGGCACGTCGTCGGTCACCACGGTGCTCGTGCCGACCACGACGTTGTCGCCCACCGTCACGCCGCGCAGGAAGCAGGCGCCGTAGCCGACCCACACGTTGTGGCCGACGCGCACGTCGCGCTTGTAGATGCCCTGAACGCGGACCGGGCGCTCGACCTCGACGACGCCGTGATCGAAGTCGATGAGCATCACGCGGTCGGCGATGATGCACTCGCGCCCGATCGAAACGTGCTGGAACGCCGTGATCGTGCACTCCTGGCCGATCACGGTCTTGGCCCCGATGCGCACCTCGCCCTCGTGCGCGCGGACCTTCGTGCCGTGCCCGAGCCAGCTCCAGCGGCCGAGATGCACGGTCGCGCCCTTCCCGATCTCGAACGTGACGCCGGGGCAGACGAACGCGAGCCCGTCGGTCTTCAGCCGCCCGCGCCAGCGGAGCTTCAGCCACGCCAAGCGGGCGAGCAGGCGCGCGTAGTCGCGCGAGAGCATCCGGTTGGCGCGCATGAAGCGCCAGAGCACGAGCGGACCGCCCGCACGCGGCGGCGGCTCCCCGCGCAGCACGGTCTCGGGGACCGCGCTCGGCGCCGGCGGGGACAGGACGGGCTCCACCGGCGCAAGGGTAATGTGCGCCGCCGGATGCCGACTGCCGAGAAGAGCCTCGCCGAGCGTCTCCTCGCGGGGGACAAGCGTGCGCTTGCACGTGCGATCACCCTCGTGGAGAACGACGACCCCGCCGGCTGGGAGCTCGTCCGCGAGGTCTTCCCGCACACCGGCAAGGCGGCCATCGTCGGCCTCACCGGCGCCCCCGGCTCGGGCAAGTCGACGCTCATCTCGGTCCTCACCAAGCTGCGTCGCGAGGCGGACCGCCAGGTCGCCGTGCTCTCCATCGACCCTTCCAGCCCGTTCACCCAGGGCGCGCTGCTCGGGGATCGCATCCGCCTGACCGAGCACTTCCTCGACGGAGGCGTCTTCATCCGGTCGATGGCCAACCGGGGAGCGCTGGGCGGGCTCAGCGAGGCGGCGCTCCAGGCCGCGCTGCTCATGGACGCCTCGGGCAAGGACGACGTCTGGCTGGAGACCGTCGGGGTCGGCCAGGCCGAGATCGACGTCATCGACCACGCCGACACCATCGTGCTCGTGCTCGTGCCGGGCTCGGGCGACTCCATCCAGGCGCTCAAGGCGGGCATCATGGAGATCCCGGACATCATCGTCGTCAACAAGGCCGACCACCCGCTGACGGAGACGATGGTCCGCGAGGTCCGCGGGGTGCTCTCGCTCGCCCCGGCGGTCAAGGGCGCTTGGCGCATACCGATCGTCAAGACCGAGGCCTCGCGCGGCGAGGGGGTCGAGGAGCTGATCGAGCAGCTCGACGAGCACCGCGCGTTCATCGCGGAAGAGGGCACGCTGAGCGAGCGCCGCCGGCGCAACCTGCGCAACGAGGTGCTCTCGATCTGCGCGTTCCGCTTGCGCCGCGACCTCGCGGCGCGCATGGACGGCGACGACGAGCTCAACCGGCTGCTGGCCGAGGTCGTGGAGCGCAGGATCGACCCCGCCAGCGCCGCGACGCAGATCCTGAAGCACTTCGCGTGACTACAGCAGGGGCAGGAGCGCTTCGAGGCCGCCCCACGGCAGCGGTCCGGAGGGCGGCGCGAGACCGGCGTCCGCGCCCAGCCGTGCGCCGAGCACGAGCCAGGCCGAGCCCGCCAGGGTGACGAGGGCGAGCGCCCCGCCGGCGCGCGGGGCGTGGCGCAGGCCCCAGCCGGCGAGTGCGCCGGCGGCGGGCAGCACGACGAGGACGTCGCCCGGGACTAGCCACGGCCCGCGGATCGTCGGGGTCGCGAGCGCCGCGGCGGCGGCCCCCGCCGCGATGGTTGCCACGAGCAGCCAGGCGGCGGCCTCCACGTCGATGCGCTCGGGCAGCGCGAGCGCGACGCGGTCGCGGCGGGAGCGCACGAGAAGCCACAGCGAGACGCCGGCCAGCGCCAGGACCGGCGCCCAGCGCAGGAGCCCGGCGTCGCGGTCGACGAGGGTCCCGAGCACCGCGGGGATCCGGCCGAGCAGCTCCGCCGTGCCCTTGACGCCGGCGGACCCGCCGGGCGTGTCTCCCGGCTCCGCGGCGCTCGGCACGAGGCCGCCGAAGAGCCGCTCGTTGACGCTGACGATCGCCACGGCGCTGGAGAGCAGCACCTCCACCGCGACCAGGCTCGTGATCCCGTGCTGGCGCCGGTGCAGCCATCGCGCGAGCGCGACGAGCACCACCAGGCCGGGAGCGAGGAACCGCACGCCGGCCCAGGGCAGGAGTGCGACGAGCCCGGCGGCGCGTGCGGCGGTGCCGAGGCGTGGGCTCTCCCGCACTCGCAGCGCGAGCAGCAGCGCACCCGTGAGGAGCGCGGCGCCCGCGACGGCGGGTGCCACCGTGGTGGCGCCCGCGAGCGCGGGCGGGCTCAGGCCGGCGACCAGCGCGGCGCGGGCCGCCCACGGCTCGGGCACGAGCCGCCGCGCCAGCGCCGCCGACAGCGTGAAGGCGAGCGCCAGCAGCGCGGCGCAGAGCAGCTCGACTCCCCGCGGCCCGCCGAGCGCGTAGGCCGGGGCGGTGAGCACCGCGAAGCCGATGCCCTGCGGCTCCACGAGGCGGCCGTCGCGCGGCGGCACGGTCGGGACGAGCGGACGGTCCGCGAACGCCGCCCAGTCGCGCGCGGCGTACTCGTCGCTGAGCTCGAGGCTGCGGTCTTCGGCCAGCGACTTGGCGGTCAGCAGCCGGTGGGTCTCGGGGACGGAGTAGCGGCCCTGCGCCGTCGCGTCGAGGCCGAGCGTCGTGATGTAAGCCACGAGCAGCACGAGCCACAGCAGCGCGTTGCGGCGCATCACGCGAAGCGGTGCGTCGGGGCTTGGCGCGAATGCAGGGGACCGGGACGCACCCGGGCATGGTGGCAGCGCCCGCTCTGGGTGTCAGCCCGATGACACCATCGACCTCACGGAGAGCAGGTCGTTGCTAGCGTGCGAAGACGTGACGTCACACCAGATGTCAGCTGCGGTGCGGCGCGCTGGTCCCGGACTGGGGCTCGCGGTGCTGACGGCGAGTCTGGTGGTCGGCGCCGACCTCTTCGGGACGCGGGAGGCGCTCCTCGGCTCGGCGGCGCCGCCCCCGCGCGCCGCGGCGTCCAGCCGCGATCCGTTCAGCCGCGTGGACACCTCCCGGCCCCCGGTCAAGACGGTGCTGCGCTCGTATCCGTGGTGGCAGGAGGTCGCGCGCCTGCAAGGGGCGAAGGGCACGCCCACGTTCGAGATCAGCGACGACGCCAGCCAATGGCGCGTGAGCTGGGAGTGCCGGCGTGGCCGCTTCGTCGTGCGGAGCGCCGCCGCGGCCAAGCCGCTCATCGACGCGCCCTGCGCCGGCAGGAGGACCACGGAGATCACCAAGAACCCCGACGGGGCGCTGCAGATCGCCGCGAACGGACCCTGGAGGGCGCGCGTCGAGCAGCAGGTCGACGTTCCCCTGGTCGAGCCGCCGTTGCCGGCGATGAGTGCGCAGGGCACCCGCAAGGTCGCGAACGCGTCCTTCTACCGGATCGATCAGGTGGGCAGGGGCCGCGCGACGATCTACCGCCTTCCGAGCGGCAGGTACGCCCTGCGACTCCGCGACTTCTACGTCACTCCGAACGTCGACCTCGAGCTCCGGTTGAGCTCACTGCGAGCGCCCAAGACGACGCGCCAGTACTTGCGCGCGCCTTCCAAGCGCGTCGCGCCGCTCGACATCAGCGCGGGATCGATGAACTTCGTCCTGCCGGCCGGGATCGACCCCGGCCGATACCGCTCGATCGTCGTCTGGTGCCCCCTCATCACGAGTGCCTACGCCGCGGCGACCCTCAAGCAGGGTCAGTGATCCGCCGGTCGGCACCGGACCGCGCGCGCGGCGGAGTGCGGCTCACGCCCGTAGCCTGGGCCGGAATCGGTGCCGTCGCCGCCGGCGTGGCGCTTCACCTGCCGATGTACCTGGCGGGGCGCGACGCGGGCTATCGCCTCGCTGGCATGGACATGGACGCGGCGATGATCGCCGGGGTGGTCCTGATCATCCTCGGCCTTGCGTTGACCACCTACGGACTGCTCCCGCGGACGGCCACCGACCGCGACTCCGTGGCGGCTCGGGTCGGGGTGAAGGCGCTCGACGACGCGCCGATCCGCCCGGCACACGTCGGGCTGCTGCTCGTCATGGCGGTGGCCGTGACGATCGACGTGATGAAGCCCGTGACGCTGGCCTTCGTGGTGCCGGGCTTTGCCGAGGAGTACGGCCTCGGCTCTCCGATCAGCCCGAGCGGCCATCCGCCCGCCGCGCTGCTCCCGCTGGCGGGGATCGCCGGCACGGTGGTCGGCTCGTTCCTCTGGGGCTGGCTGGGAGATCGCATCGGACGCCGGGCGTCGATCCTGCTCGCCGGGGTCCTGTTCATCGCCACCGCCGTCTGCGGCTCGATGCCCTCCTATCAGCTCAACCTGGTGATGTGCTTCATGATGGGCTTGGGGGTCGGCGGGATGCTGCCGCTCATCTTCACCCTCATCGCCGAGACGATCCCGGCTCGCCACCGCGGGTGGCTGATGATCCTCATCGGCGGCGACGTCGCCGGCGCGTACATCATCACGAGCTGGCTGTCCTCGACGCTCGTGCCCGAGTACAGCTGGCGCGTCCTGTGGCTGCTCGGGTTCCCCACCGGGCTCCTGCTGATCGGGTTGAACCGCTGGATCCCGGAGTCGCCCCGCTTCCTGCTCGCCCACGGCCGCGAGGCGGAGGCCCGGGCGGTGATGGAGCGCTACGGTGCCGAGGTCGTGACGGAGGAGGAGACCGAGACGCCGGTCGAGGAGGGAGTGAGGCCGAGTTTCGCCCAGCTCTTCCGGCGACCGTTCCACAGCCTCACCGCGATCATCGTGCTCCTGGGGCTGGGAGTCGGGCTCGTCGCCTTCGGCTTTCAGCTCTGGATCCCCTCGAACCTCCGGGAGCTCGGCTACACCGAGGTGACCGCCGATCGCATCCTGCGCGACTCCGCCCTGATCGGCTTTCCGCTCAACTTCGTCGTCGCCTGGCTCTACGGGTGCTGGAGCAGCCGGAAGACGATCGTGCTGCTCGCCGGGCTCACCGCGGTCGCGTTGGTGGGATTCGCGCTTGCCGGTGACCGGGTGGCCGGCGACCGCACGCTGCTGTACCTGCTGCTCGTGGTGCCCATCTGGGGCATCAGCTCCCTGACTGCGGTCCTGGCGGCCTACAGCTCCGAGATCTACCCCACGCGCATCCGCTCGCGCGGGGCGGGGCTCGCCGCGGGGGCCAGCAAGGCGGGCGGGGTCCTGGTCATCGGCGCCGTCGCGGCAGCGCTCACCCCACCGACGATCACGGGAACCGCGCTGATCGGGGCGATCCCGATGGCCCTGGCGGCCCTGGCGGCCCTGCTGTTCGGCGTCGAGACCCGCAGGCGGCGGCTCGAGGAGATCACCGCCGAGGAGCTCGATCGGGCGGTGCTCTCCGGGGTAGTCTCGCCGTGATGGGCCGCGCCTGGAATCGAGGATCGCAGGTGGTCGCAGCCGCGATCGCCGAGCCGGTCGCGCCCCCTCTGCCACTGCCCTCGGAGCCCGCGGCGCACGGTCCGCACCTGTCCCTGGGAGGCCGGAGGATCCCGGTGGTCCTGCCGAGCCGGAGCGATCCACGGCTCAAGCTCTCGGCGGTCATCGTCGCGCTTCAGGTCCTGGGGCAAACCGTGCTCGACTTCAAGGTCTCGGTCGCCCAGATCCTCGTCACCATCGGCGTCTGCGCGGTGGTCGACACGGCGGTGACCCTCAGGCGCCAGGGCGTCCTGGCGTGGCCCGCGAGCGCGCTCTTGACCGGCAACAGCATCGCGTTCATCCTGCGCGCCTCCGGCACCAAGCACGGCGACTGGTGGAGCCTCCACGGGATCGAGTACTTCGTGTTGGCCGCGCTCGTCTCGCTGCTCGTGAAGTACCTCGTGCGGCCGGGAGGACGCCATCGCTTCAATCCGTCCAACGTCGGGATCATCTGGGTCCTGCTCGTGATCGGGCCCGTCCACGTCTTTCCCCAGTACCTCTACTGGGGGCCGCTCGGGGCCCCCGTCCTCGCGGCGCTCGCGGTGATCGTGATCGGCGCCGTCTGGGTGCTCCGAGCCGTGCGGATGGTGCCGATGGCGCTGTCGTTCCTGGTTCCGTTCGCGGCGCTGATCGCCGCCTTCGCGGTCAGTGGACAAAGCTTCGTGGCGATCTGGAGCGAGGACTCGATCAGCGGGTTCGAGTACTGGCTGAGGATCTGTGCCTCTCCTGAGCTGCTGGTCTTCGTCTGCTTCATGATGTCCGACCCCGCCACCGCGGCGAGGTCGCCGGTCGGCCGGACCGTCTACGGCGCCGCGACGGCGGTCGTGGCGGCAGGGCTCGTCTCCTTCCAGCCGACGGAGTTCGGGATCAAGGTCGCGATCCTGGCCAGCCTGACCATCGTCTGCTCGGTGGTGCCGCTGATCGAGCTCGCCGTCCGGCGGCTGCGCGAGAGACCACGGACGTCTCAAGCTCCGGCCGCCGACGCCCCGGCGCCAGTCGTCAGCGTGCTCGGCGGGGCGCTTCGCCCCGTGAGCATCGCCGTGATCCTCATCGCCGTGTTCGCGCTCGTCGGCACCGCGGCGCTCGCCGACAACCAGGACCTGATCCTCATCGAGCGCGGTCTCACCGGGCCTCGCAACGCGCAGTAGATCCGGTGAGATGCGGTGCTCGTCCGGTCGCCCTCAGGTTGCGGCGTGCGCCTGCGCCAGCTCCACCAGCAGCCGCACGCCCCAGCCGGCGCCGCCGTCCTTCGCGTACGGCTTGCCGAGGTCGCAGGCGGCGGTCAGGTCGATGTGCGCCCAGGGCGTGTCGCCCGCGAAGCGGTGCAGGAACTCCGCGGCCAGGACGGGCTGCGCCTTCCCGCCGCCCGGCGAGTTGTCGAGGTCGGCGTAGCGGCCCTTGAGCTGCTCGGCGTAGTCAGGATGCAGCGGCATGCGCCAGACGAGCTCCCCGCTCGCTGTCGACGCGGCGTGAAGCACGCCCGCCCACTCTTCGTCGTTGGCAAAGAGCGCGCAGTGAACCGTGCCGAGCGCGGTGATCGCGCCGCCCGTGAGCGTCGCGAGGTCCACGAGGCGCTCCGCTCCGAGCTCGCGCGCGTGGGTGAGGCAGTCCGCGAGCACGAGCCGGCCCTCCGCGTCGGGGTTGTTCACCTCGATCGTCAGCCCGTTGGCGGCGCGCACGACGTCGCCGGGATGGACCGCGGCTGCGTCGATCGAGTTGTCGGTCGCGCCGATGACCGCCACCAGGTCGACGTCGAGCCCGAGCTCCGCAATCGCCGCGACGGCCTCGAGCACCGCGGCGGCACCGCTCATGTCGAACTTCATCGCGGCGATCGAGGCCTTCTGCTTGAGCGCGTAGCCACCCGTGTCGTGCGTGACGCCCTTGCCCACCAACCCGAGCACCGGACCGCTAGCGTCCGGGCCGCGCCAGCGCAGCGTGATGAGCGCGGGCTCCTCGGCGGAGCCCTGGAAGACCGCGGCGAACGCGCCCATCCCGCGCGCCTGGATCGCCTCGCGCCCCTCGACCTTGACGCTGACTCCCAGCGCCTCGAGCTCCCGCGCGCGCACGACGAGCGCCGATGGGGTCAGGTCGTTCGGCGCGCGGTCCTGCAGGTCGCGCGCGCGGTTCTGCGCTCCGGCGATCAACGTCGCCCGGGCAACCGTCGCGGAGCGGTCGGCGTGGTCTGAGGCGACGAGCGCCGTGAGGCCGTCCGGGTGCTGCTCCTCGTCCGCCGCCTTGTAGCGGTCGAACCGGCGCGCGGCTAGGAGCGTGCCCTCCACGAAGGCCGCGACCTCGGCGTCGTCGAGGCGGTGGGGGAGCTCCCAGCAGAGCGTCGCGGCCCCGAGCTCCCGCGCGCGGCCGTGGACGATCGCTGCGGCGATCCGCGCGCGCTCCGGCGTGAAGTCGTCGCGGTCACCGAGCCCGACGAGGATCCAGCGCTTGCCCGCGGCGTGCGTGACGGCGAGGTGCTTGAACGCCGCGCGTGCCTCACCGGCGTCGAGCAGCGCCTGCAGGGGCGCCCCCTCGAGGTCGTGAGGGATCCGCTTGCCCACGAAGACCCCGAGCGCCACGGTGTCCGCGGCGGTGTCGACGGGGGCGGCGGTGGTGGCGGAGACGTCCAAGGGGCGGACAGTATCGAGCGGCAGGGGTCGCGCAACGCGGGTCTCGAGGCATCCGCTACACGAGACGTTACGTTTTGCGCATGCGATTGAACTTGACGCTTGACGACGATCACGCGGCCAAGCTCGAGGTCCTCGCCCAGCGCAGTCATGTCAAGCCTGGCACGCTGGCCCGCTCGCTGCTGCTGTCTGTCATCGACGATGTCGTCGTCTCGACGCAGGACGACGTCCCGTCCGGTGCTCACCTCGTCGCCATTCTCGACGGCATCCCGGGAGCCCGAGACAAGATCGACTGGGGATTCGCGTCCCACGACGCCGGAGACTCGATCTCCCTGAACGAGCTCTGAACGCTCGTGGCCGAGGTTCGGCTCGCAGAGGACGCTGTCGCCGACCTTTGACCAGCTGATCGCGACGCACGAGCTGCCGAACAACACCAAGTCTCGCGTTCGCCGCAGGCTCGCGCTGCTTACGACGTTCCCCGAAAGCGCCCCGATACTGCCCGGTAGGCAACCCGCACGCGGCCTGATCGGTCCGTGGCCGTGGATGCTCTGGATCTACCGGTACGACCGAGACCGCGAGATCGTCGAGGTCGCTCGCGTCTTCGACATCCGAACCAGCTCAGCACCGGCGCTCACGAAATCGTGATCTGCGGCAAGGGGCCCGCCCATCGGTGTCCGCCGGACGGGCACTAGGCTCCGGCCATGCCCAAGACCGTCATCCTCGGCACCGCGCGCACGCCCATCGGCAAGCTCGGCGGCGGCCTCGCGACCCTGAAGGCCACCGAGCTCGGAGGCATCGCGATCGGCGCCGCGCTCGAGCGGGCCGAGGTCGCCCCTGAGCAGGTCGACCACGTCGTCATGGGCCAGGTGCTTCAGGCCGGTCAGGGCCAGATCCCCTCGCGCCAGGCGCAGCTGAACGCCGGCATTCCGAAGGAGGTCACCTCCGAGACCGTCAACAAGGTCTGCGCCTCGGGCCTGCGCGCCGCAGTCATCCTCGACCAGGCGATCCGCGGCGGCGACGTCGAGGTCGGGGTGGGCGGTGGGATGGAGTCGATGTCCGGCGCTCCGTACCTCCTCCCGCAGGCGCGCTTCGGCTACCGCATGGGCGACGCGAAGACGCTCGATGCGATGGTCCACGACGGCCTGACCAACCCGTTCACCGGCAAGCAGATGTTCGTCGAGGCGACCGAGACCTCCGCGCAGTTCGAGCTCACCCGGCCAGACCTCGACCGCTGGGCGCTGCGCTCCCACGAGCTGGCGCTGGCCGCCATCGACGAGGGCCGCATGAGCGACGAGATCGTCGCCGTGACGGTCAAGGGTCGCAGGGGCGAGACCGTGGTGGAGGTCGACGAGGGCCCCCGGCGCGGCTCCACCCTCGAGGCGCTGGCCAAGCTCCCGGGGCTCCACGGCAAGGAGGGCTCCCACACCGCGGGCAACTCGCCCGGCGTCAACGACGGCGCGGGCGCGCTCGTGCTCGCCTCCGACGACTGGGCCGCCGAGAACGGCAAGGCCATCCTGGCGGAGATCATCGCCCACGCGCAGACCGCCGGCGACACCGCGATCCTGCAGACGACACCGGCCCTCTCGGCGATGAAGGCGCTCGACAAGGCCGGGCTTCAGCCGTCCGACATCGACCTGTGGGAGATCAACGAGGCCTTCGCCTCCGTCACCCTCCAGTCACTGCGCATGCTCGGCATCGACGAGGAGCGCGTCAACGTCAACGGCGGCGCGGTCGCCCTCGGCCACCCGATCGGCGCGTCCGGCGCGCGCATCATCGGGGCGCTCGTGCAGCAGCTCAAGCGCCGGGGCGGCGGCTACGGCGTCGCGGCGATCTGCTCCGGCGGCGGCCAGGGCGACGCGCTCATCCTGAAGGTCCACGGGTGACCCGACGCCGAGTGCCGGCGAAGCCCCCACCTCTCGGGGCTTCGTCGGCACTCGCCGCAGCGCCCATCTCGAGTGCCCATCAGCCCTCACCGTCTGAGGGCTCATGAGCGCTCGGGCGGCGGGGTCCGGAGCGCTCATAATCAGGCGGCCCAGGGCAGCGGCCGCGCGCCACCGTCCTCGGTGGCGACGGCCGGCGCGGCCGGGCTGCTGACCAGCGCTCGCGCCGCCGTCGCCGCGAGGACGCGGCGCTCCGCGCCGGCCGGGAGCGTCAGCGCGTCGCCGGCTTCGCCCTCCAGCACGCACCCGCCGAGCTCCACGCGCAGCTGGCCCTCGAGCACGACCCAGACCTGCTCGGCGTCGACGCGGTGCGCGGGCCCGGCCGCGCCGGCCGCCATCGTCACCTCCCAGACCGAGAGCGCGGACGCTCCGAGGGACGGCGCCGCGAGCGTGCGCATCGTCGCGTTCGGCGTGGCGTGGACGGGGGCGTCATCGGCGCGGGTGAGCATGGTCCTCCATAAGGTCAACCAAGTTGTCGAACAGGAGGAAGGTAAACGTGGTTGACTTGCCCGTCAAGTGACGAGTGCACCACGGCGAGCAGGATGGGAGCTGGGCGTCGAGCTGCTTGCCGCCTCCCGGGCACTCTTCGACGAGCTTCACGCGCGGCTGGCCGCGCAGGGCCACCCCGACCTGAGGCCCGCGCACGGCTACGCGTTCCGGGCGATCGGCGCCGAGGGCGCGACGGCGTCCGAGCTGGCCCGAGGCCTCGGCGTCACGAAGCAGGCCGCGGGCAAGATGGCCGCCGAGCTCGCGGCGCTTGGCTACGTGACCCGCCCACTCGACCCCCATGACGCGCGGCGGCGCCCGCTCGTGCTCACCGCCCGCGGCGGCGACGCGCTCGAGCGGTCCGCCGCGATCTTCGACGAGCTGCGCGACGAGTGGGCGCGCCGCGCGGGTGCCGCTGAGCTCGAGCGGACGGCAGACGCGCTCAAGCTGCTCACCGACCTCTACGGCCGTCCGGGGGCGCTGCGGCCCGTCTGGTGAGCACTAGCCTCCGCCTCGCATGACCGAGCCGCGCGGCGCCGCCTTCTTCGACCTCGACAAGACGCTCATGGCCGGGTCGTCGGGCCTGCACTGGGCGCGGGCCGCGCGTGGTGCGGGCCTTCTCAGCCGCCGGCAGATGGCCCGCTACGGCGTGAAGAACGTGAAGTTCCGCCTCCAGGGCTCCACGGATGCGGCCACCGACCAGGTCAAGGCCGAGGTCGGCGACATGATCCGCGGCCGCCGGGTCGTCGACTTCCAGCGCATGACCCCCAAGGTCCTCGCCGGCGTGCTTCCCCGGCTCTACCCGCAGATGCTCGACACGGCCTACGCCCACCAGGACGCGGGCCGGCCCGTCTACATCGTCACCGCCGCCTCGCAGGAGATGGCCGAGATGATGGCCCACGTCCTGAGCTTCGACGGCGCGATCGGCGCGCGCTCGGAGGTGGTCGACGGCGTCTACACCGGCCGCGCGGGCG
>JAABUS010006277.1_pt1 | contig 14626 bp, 17 predicted proteins | sample 5560161 | NCBI WGS metagenome assembly JAABUS01 (sample SAMN10711885, study PRJNA513376) | rock metagenome | isolation source: Antarctica rocks | place: Antarctica: Victoria Land, Trio Nunatak nord | collected 2016-01-04 | reverse complement strand
AGAAGCCCCCACCCACCACATTTCCTACAGCCCCTGATGGTGAAATCGCTTGGAGAATGCGGAGTACTGAACCCACGCTGTGCCAGCGGCGGCGAAGAAGTCCTCCTCGACGTCGGCGGCCAGGACGCAACCGAAGCCTTCGAAGACGTCGGCCACAGCGATGAAGCGCGGGAGATCCTCGAGGGCCTGCTGGTGGGCGATCTGAAGCGACAGGTACGCTCTCTCGCCCCACCCTCCTCCTCCTCCTTCTTCCTACGACAATCCTTCCTCTATCAATACCCCTGACTGCGCCGCGATGCCCCCCGTTTGCTGACGTTTTGGATCTTCGCGGCGTTGTAGCCAGGCGACCCGAAACCAAGCAAACCAGCGGCGCCGGCACCGACGGGCACGAGCACACAGGACGCGTCGGGCTTGGGCGTCGGGCTGTATGCGATGGTGCTGGTGGGGGGAGTGCTGGCGTTTGCGGCGTACAAGTATCTGCAGGCGCAGGGGGCGGATAAGAAATGAGCGGGACAGAATGGATATGGCTGTGTGAGGGTGGGGCGAGATAGAGAACAACGGGGGAGAGATGTTTGATATCTGGGCGGTTGGCATTTGCGAGGCTAGGTTTCAAACGGGAGGAGGGGCATTGCAATGGGTGATGTTATCGATTGCCTGGCATAAGGGCAGGCATTAGATTTGCTTGTTGCTAGAGTGGAGACCTTCAACCGTCTCTTGCTCTCAAAGGTTTGGAGATTGAGTTGTTGGCTGTGTGGCATCTCTTGAGGATATAGTTACGAGTCCCCGGGTGGAGAAGACGAGATCACGCATGATGTCGAAGCGAAACCTTTGAGAGACGATGGGGATATGCGGAAGGTAATACTTCACGGATCCCTTCGTCGCGCATGTAGGATTCGAAACGGCATGTCCACAACACATCGACCTCGTTGCATACATTACATACAAATATACTTCGTGCAGGCTTTTTGTGTCCTGCTCACCGCCTTCGTGACAGCATCACCAGTGCTTTATCGGTAGAAATCATCGGGCCCACCTCCACCACTCCCAGCCGCATACCCTGGCGGTTGCTGCTTTGGCTGCGCCGGCGGTACGCAAGCCTGATAGCCGCCACTCGGAGGTCCTGAGTTCAGCATGGGATATGGACTCTGCGGACCTGGGCTTTGGCTCGGTGCCTGTGGCGGGGGTTGACTTGGCGCTTGGGTGTAGGCCGGCTGTTGCTGGTTTGGCGGCGGCTGGCTGTAGGATGGTACGCTCATCTGGTAGGGTTGTTGATGCTGTTGTGGTTGTGGATTTTGTGTTGGAGGTTCGTCCGCGGGGTAGGCGGAGGGGGGGTAGTTGTCTTTTTGCTGCTGTTGCAGATGGGGAGGATAGGGTTGAGGGGGGTTGGTGGGGCTGGCGAAGGAGGAGAGTTCTTGAGGGTGGTCGTAGGTGGATTGCGGGCGATGGGCGTAGGGGTCTGATGAAGGGGGTGGTTGGGCGTTTGGCGGGAGGCTTGTGCGAGGGTAGGGGGCATGTTGGGTTTGCTGTGAGGCGCTTGGTTGTGAGGTGTAATTGAATGGTTGAGCGCCGTTCTGGGGTGCATTTTGGGGTTGTGGTGTGTGAGAACCTTGACACGTTCAGCGAGGTTTTGAGAGATGAAGATTAGAGGACTCACCCTGCGGACCAGGAGTGTAGTATCGCCCTGGGCCTTGCGGAGGAGGTGGACCTTGTGGAGGATAGCCGGCGGAATTGTAGCCAGGTTGCTGCTGAGGACGGCTATGAGACATCGACGCCTCCAGAAGGGACTCATAATCCCTTCGGGCTTTGATAAATTTCTCATTCAGCTGGGTGAAGTCGTCTTGAATGATGGATAAGCATAGGTTTCCATGGCACATTCTATAAGTCTTTGCTTACCCTTCTTCTGGGAATACTTCCCTATCAGCTCGATAAGCTTTGGTCGTATGGCAAGCGTCTGGTGGTATAATGTTGTAATCTCCTCATTATCCCGAACGTTCAATTCCGAGCTGCTCGTGCTGAGCAGTGTCAAGAGCTTCTCAACATTCTTTATTTCCGCGAACACCTCTGCCTCCATTCGAGCATCTTGCTGCAGCTCATCCTGCGTAGGATCCGCCAATTTATCCACATAATTCAGGGGGAAAATCCCGGTCTGCCCCCGTAATGAGCCTTTCCACCAATCTTTGTATACAGATTCTAGCACAGCAATAATGTCACCTTTGCGAAATTGAAGCTCCCCCGGTTCGGATGGTTGGAAGTCAAAGAGCGCTCGGACACGGGATACTGTGGCTGCTGTTGTTCCTGACGGCACAGGCTGCGGAGTCGGTATTTGCTGCTGAGATGACCCTACTGCTAACGTCGTCGAAGGTCCGGTTTGTACTGGCTTCTTCGAAGATAGTGGCACCGTAGGCTTCTCCTTTACTGATAATGCCAAAGCCATCTGGAGCTCCTCCTCCTCTTTTTGTCGATCTGCATCTGTAATCTGGCTCTTTGTGGGCTTCGATGGTGGATGTAAATTCGGATCTGATATACCGTCAGCAAAGACGACTTGTAAGGTTCCTTTGGTTTGGAAGTACTTTGACTTTTCAGCCTCATGTACGCTTGTTCCATGATTCCCAAATCCGGGTCTTTTGAGAACTCCCTCGTCCATTCCTCCATACGCTCCAGTATCTTCGTCTTAACTTGCTGGTGGGTGTTCTGCCTTCTGTCAGCGTTTGCACATTCGATTGTCGGGTTGATCCCAGTATACCCTATCGTTGGCCAGCCGCAGCAAAGCATCTGTGAAGCTTCTGGACGCCAGCTCCCTATGCATCTTCTGGCCACAATTCTGCGAAAGCGCATTCGCGAGCTGCCATGAGTGTCAGATTTGATCGTTCCTGACGCAGGCTTGTCCTACTTCTAGCGTATATAATTGGACATTGGCATTCCGATGCGCTAGGCGCTTGATCATTGCAGTAACTGCATCTTTGGGCCTGGACTGAACTCAGCCTTGAAAATCGACTTTGTACTCACTACGACAGGCTTACCCAGTATCCTCGGCATTGGCCCGATCGCAGGCATCCTGATAGTCTCAGCAAATCTATCCTTGATGGTTGCCGAAGGAAAGGGCTACCAGGATGTATTCCCAGTTTTCGGATGTAAGGTTCTCGTCAGTCGCTTTCGCTACGACAAGTCAGCTTCAGTGGTCCTCAGCTCGGTCTTATACTGTAGTAGAGCTGACCAACGGCATCATCGAACGCATTCTGCTGCGTGCGAAACATCGCGAGATGAGATTGGTTAGAGCGATGTTCCTTCAGCGATTCAACAATACTCTTATGTTATGAGTGCAAATTCGATGTAGGTGCTTGAAGCAGAATCTTAGGAGCCTAGCAAAGGCCCATCACCATGCTACTAGCGCGAAGATGGGTGTGGCTTAGCTCAGGCAGTGAGGCGTCATTGCATTCAGGTGAAGTTAAAGTAACTATTATCATCGCATACTTAGTCATTGGAAGCATTCATTCGAAAATGAGCCACACAGATGCGAGCAGTAGAGATTCGAATTTCATGTTCGAGCTTGTGCATTGGCTAACATTGCTGAGGTTAGCCTAACGAAACAGATATTCTCATCTATGAACACTCCCAGCAAGGCAGCCTTTTACCTTAGGTCTTCAAAGGCCGCCGTGATCGTATACATTAGCAATCGGAATGGTGTCGTGTGAGGGCGCCTTATAATGCTTGATGGTTCGTGATGAATGGTTGGTACATGTGCAAAAGAAAGCACGGCGATTCTGTTTGTGCCCCATATCGAAGATGGGGTGGCAAACGCATGAGACAACCTACCCCACAGGCAATTTCGAGCTTAGATGATTGTTGTCAAATGTTGATCGTATCTTTTGGCTCATCAGGAGAATGGTCGGAATCGGAAGAAGGGTCCGATGAGGCGTCTGCGGTCAGTATGAGACAACGCTGATGAGCCTCACAGGTACAATTTTCGTAGCAGTAAGCTGGTTCGCAACAAACCGCGTCCAGGCGTACCAGGCGACTTGGCCATTGGGCGACACTTACGGGCCACCTCTTTGGGCTCTTTCCTGAGCGCGACTTGCGCGAGCTGACTTCACTAACGGAGCCAGGTTGATCAGCGGCTCTGCCGACTGCATGAAATCATGCTGGGGCCTTGTCAGCAGCGTAAGAAAAGCGTACGGGGTCGACAAACCTTAAGGAGGTCATGGGCGGAGGCACGCTTCTCAGGATCAACCTTGAGAGCGAAATTCAGGAAATCCTTGAAAACAACGGACAAGTCATGGTCATCCTTGATTCTTGGAGTTCCATTGGTTGCGATCAGGTATAACGCTCGGAGTGGTGATTCGGTCAGATAAGGCGGCTCGCCCTCTATCATCTCGATCGCCATAATGCCAAGACTCCATATGTCGACTTTCCGACCGTACTCTTTCCGAGTAACAACCTCTGGTGCCATCCAGTACGGTGTGCCTACCATGGTAGTCCTTTTGTTCTGGGACTCGTTGATTTGGGCGCAGAAACCGAAATCGGCTACTCTGTGTTAGAACGCTAGCCGATCAACTTTCGGACAATAACATACTAAGTTTGATGTTGCCATCCAGGGCAAGCAGGATATTGTCGGATTTAATATCACGGTGTATGACGCCCTTTGAATGCAGATGTTGAAGTCCATTCAATGTCTAGATTGCAATCAGAAAGGATGCCTGAGAGCAGAAAAGTAGAAAGGGAAGCACGGGCAAACATACCTCTCTGCACACAGCGGCGATCTGTCCTTCGCTCATCATGTTGAAGGTGACAACGTCGGTCAGGCTTCCTCCTTCCATATACTCCATCACCACCCATAAATCCCCTTGTCGTAGAAAGCTATCCATGAAATTCACAATGTTTTTGTGCTTGCTGTCTTTCATGACGAGAATCTCATTGATGATGAGCTCCTTCTTCGGTTGTTGCTCGAGATTCATTTGCTTAATGGCCACGCATCGATTAGTACCAACTTCGTGAGCAGTATACACTCCACCCGATGCACCCTGGCCTATCTTGTTCAGATTTTTGTATTTCTGCATAGGGTCCCCCTCGCTACAGATGGCGTTCAGCCGCGCAACGATGTCAATGCCGGTCGATCTGTGCTTGGGTGGCCGTCTTGGTGGAGGGCCTGTGCGAGCCTGTTGACTGGGTGCTGGAACATTCTGTGGATCCGGAGACTGGCCAGACTGCTGTTGAGGAGGGATAGGAGACGTCTGTGGGGAAGGCGCCTGGCGCTGACTTCGACTTCGGTCTAGTTGCTTACCCGAAATAGCTTGTTGGGCAGCAACCATAGCAGACTCCTGCTGTTGCTGATACTGAACCGGGCTCCCAATAGCACCGGGAACGTTCCGTGATGGCTGTCTTGTGAGACCGTTGGTCTGCTGTGTGGAACCACTCCGCTGGAGACCTTGATCACGTGTCACGTCATCGGTGGCATTGGACTGCGATCGGTTTCTGGTTGAAAGTTCTTGGCTGGGCCTACCTGGAGCAATGGATGCTTCTCGGGGCAGGTTTGGCGCATGAGGGGCTACACGCGCAGGTGCGAAATTAGTTGGAGGTGACGTGCCTGGGGGCCGCGGTGCAGGACGTCCTGGTATCAAGACAGGCTGATTTGGGGGAGGGCCATTCAGCGTAGCGCTCATGCCCGGAATGGTCCGAGGAATAGGCGGAGGAGCACGTGGGTTTTCAAAGCTCCCTTCGTGGTGCGTCTTTGGGAAGCGCGGGCTTACTGGCGGACTACTCATGGTGGCCGAAGACTGGATTTGCGCGGTTGAGTTGTTCGGCATAAGCAGACTGAGGCCCGAGGGCGATGGTTCCTCCGCTCTTGCCCCGTCGAATTTATGCCAGACTTCGTCTTCGCCCCTACCCTCTGCCATGCCCTTGTAGATAGTCATGATATTTACGATTGTCTCCGGGTTTTGTTGCTGTTCCTTTGGAGTGATTCCACTCGCCTGGAGCATCCGTTGCCATTCCTTTGGAAGACCCTTTGTCCGTCAGCCTCAAGCATACGGTAAGAGTGCTAAAGAAGAAAGTGAGAATGAAAAGCAAAAGCAAGCTACACCCACCGTAAATTGACCGGTCTCATTATCGAATCCCACGTGGGTGACATGTACAGGGTTCTCGGGGGCGGATATCTTGACGCCGCGCGGGGAGCCCAAAACACTGTTCATAAAGGTTGAGAAGCCGCCCTTTTTCTTCCATGGTGCCGAATTCCTCGCCTCGTCAGAGTACCTCTTTGACGACGAACTAGTTTCCGAGCGAGTTGGAGTGAGCTCCCTCGAACGATCATCCACCGAGAAGCTCGCTGACTGTCGAAGATTAGGGCTCATCATGCGCATGTCCGGACTTGTCCTCGAGAAGGGGGGTGGTGCTGGTCGTCGCAGAGAGTTCTGGTATCCGCTAGCTTTAGTAGAATCGATTGTACCAAGACCACCGGTCGCATCTACAGACCCACTGCCAAGTTCATCCGAGCTCTTTCCATTCAAGGACTGGCGCGCCGAGTAGCGATACGGATGATTGTAGGATTCAGGCTGAGCTTGTGGGCTGAACTTAGATGTTACCAGACTCGGAGAGCGATCGGAAGAGGAATTGGAAGAAGCGTGTGAGGAACGAGTGCGTTGGTGGTTGTGGTAGTCGCGATTGCTCCGAGTGTTTTCGCTTGAAGGGGAGTGAGGCGCAGATGGGTGTCTTCGCAATTGCGTCGCGATATTAGCACTCATGCTGATATTGAACGATGCATTCGGCGGAGGTTGTTTTGTCAAGCGTCGCGGTTTGGATAGAGTCTCGTCGTCCATCTGATCCCACTTTCTCCTAAAGTAGGCGCTAAGTCGTTTGCCTGGCAGCCCGCAGGGGTGCTTTCTCTACGTTGGTGTTCATTGGTTGGGGACGGGCGCAGGACTTATGCTTCCGCACGGCCTCACAGCCTACAGGGATCCTCAATATGACAAGTAGCGTCGACAGGAAAAGTACATGGGAATGGATAATGAATGCATACAACTGCGGAATCCATTTGGCGAAAGGACACAGCACCATCAGCTACTCGAGCGACCGGTTGCAGATCTCACTCCCGTCCTTCAGATACGGCGACCGGCTTCATGCCAGGGTTGCCCGAGATCACCCCCTTGGGCCCTCAACTCCTCGCTCAAACCTGTCACTTTTCGGCCACTGAGTAGAGGTACAGTAAAGTAGGCAAACCTTTCTGAGCCTAATAATCCTTTGTTGCTACCGAACTGCATCGTTGGACTAAGCTACTTTGAAGTACTTCGCCATCTCATAACGACAAACGTCTCCTTGGTAAATGGGGATGGGGCGATAGACAGCACACAAAGAATAGAGGGTCAGGTCCCTCCTCCGTTACTCGGCCTACCCGTGCTACAGATTCTCATGCATGGATTAGGTATTGCGCTTGGCATGGCTGGAGTAGTCATACATCGGCTACGAAACCCTACATCAATGTTTTTGATAGGTTGTGTACTTTAATGGGTATTCAGACGCTTAGTCTCAGGTGAAACTTTGAGAAAGCGGTCTTTCTAGGACCAGATATTTCACCGTTGTCATCGACTACTCACCAAGTAAAACCCTAAGACACGCGCCTTTATCGCCGTGGATCAGGCGATAATGACCCATCGAGGACTCCCCCTTGTACGTTATATGTTGGTCCGCTTTGGTTGCTATATAAGATGTCGACATGTTTCCCAGAGCCAGCGTTCAAGCAAATGGCTGCATTGATGAGTGTTTCCTCTCTCTGTCGAATTTAGGCACTGCCAAGATTGCTTGGCAGAGATGGCTTTTTGCCGAGGGAGTTTCTTGATCTTTCGATACCCAAACCACGACTTTTACCGCAAAGCTCCATTATGGGCGTACTACTATTTTTACTTGCCTAACATAATCCTCATTCTCTCCCATCTCTCCTCTCCAGATTCGTGGGTACTCGCCTCCGCTTCACCTATCGTTTCTGTGCTACATTCATTGAGCAAATCTCTTGCTCGTCGGTCCCCAAGATGCTCTGACATTTTACCTGCTCCAGTTCTCAGAGACAAGCACTACCGATTCACGACCCTCTAAACCTGCTGTCAGCTAGCAGAGCCGTCTCACTGATCCCATACTGCCTCATCTTCCGCTGGCCTTCTGTAACAGCCCATAGCATTCGAAGTACCCGGTCCTTCCGGAGCACTATCTTTTACAGACATTTATCAAGCTTCTTCGAGCCAAGGAGTAGGTTGAAGACTCAGCATGGCCAGCGAGTCTGGTATGAATGGAGGGAGTCCCACGGACGACGGGAGTCTGACTCCGGCGCAAAAGCTTCAGGAGAAACACGATGCCGATGCAGCCCATCGAGCTACCATCGAAGATGTTATTGATGAAGAAGATCTTGCACATCCACCACCGTCAATGCACATTGCTTCTGCAGACGCTCCAACGCCACCAGCCGTATCTAGTAGCGAACCCGTGTCAGAGAAGGCAGCTGGGAAACAAATAGCACGAGAGGAACCCGACTTAGCTCCTCCAACTGGAAAGTCGCATTTCCAGCCTGTTCTAGATACCACATCTGAGGAGCTTTTTCCAGCCCTTGGTGCCGGATCAAAAGCCAAGGCCCCGGCACCTGCTGCGATGGCATGGGGAGCGCCGAAGCCAGTCTCTATGAAACAACCTCCCTCGAACGGCGTCAAAGGGCGAGGCCCAATGTCTTCCAGCACCAGCTCATCTGGGGCCTCTACACCGGCCCCAGGCATTCTCACGCCTGCCTCGGCCAATGCATCGATAAGACCACGCTCCCACGGAACACCCCAGAACCTGTCGCTCCCAGGAAAGCACAGTGAAAAGATCGAATTTGCTCCATCCGAGTTGCTTTCGAAAGACCGTCTGAAGAAGCCTATAAAGGACATTTTGCAAGGCATTAACAAACGGTCCAAAGCAACCGTCACTATGCGACCAGGTCCTAACAATGGCCTGGTCTTTGAGGGAGTAGGGCCATTGGAGGCTACTCGACAGGCATTGAAAGACGTTGCCAAGGAGATTGGTTCCAAGGTAAAATCTGCCCTTTACCGTAATTGGAAGAATGACTGAGAACTAGATAGCAAACCGCCACAATAGAGGTACCAATGAGTGTCCGGCCGTACATCATAGGTAAACAGGGCTCTGTCATCAAAGGTATATCGGAACGAACAGGGGCCCGCATACACGTCTCCAAGGCTGACGACTCATCTATCCTCAATGGGGAGGACGATGACACCTTAAATGTGGTGACCATTGAAGGCGATCCTGTTGCAGCGTATATGGCAAGGCAAGAGGTTGAAGCAATCGTGAATGAGCGTACCTCGACTGTGAATTTGAGACTACGGGACATACCCGCGGAGTTCTACCCATACCTTGCTGGACCACGCAATGCTGGCGTTGATGCATTCGAAGACGGTCGGCAAGTCAAGGTGCACATCCCTCATTATCAGAGCTGGTCGCATCAACCACCACCGCAAGTTCCAAATCCAGGCGATCTACCTCAATTTGTCGCTCATCCTGATAGCCATATCAGAGTCTCTGGCGATAGACTTGCAGCCCAGCAAGTACGCCTAGAAATCCAGCGTCAGGTCGAAGAGCTTCGTCGCCGGATCACGTTGGAGCACATTGCCATTGACCGAGGACGGCATCAATTCATACTTGGCGATGGACCTGAGTCGTTGCATGAGTTGATGGAAGAGACCGGTTGCGCTGTTATCCTCCCACCGGAATCTGACGATACAGAAATGCTGGTGGTGACAGGACCGCATGATAAGATAAACCTTGGCGTAGAGAAGGTCATGGACCTTGCTAGCAGTATGCAAATGAGCAGCGTCGATGTAGCTCGCCAACATGCAAACGCCCCTTCGGGCTCTCGGGCTCATGCTAAGGCACTTGTTCAACATCTTCAACAGCGTGAAGCGATGAGACAGCTTGAAAAGCAATATGACGCTCGCATCATCGCCAAGGACGGTTCGATAGAGGTCTTCTCAAGGGATGGGAAGAGCGCACTGCGAGCACGATCCGATATATTGAACATCATCAATGCCTATCCTCCCTCGCGGATACGGCATGTCAGTGTTGATCCCTTTTTTCACCAGCACATTGAAAGACAGGCCGCCCAACGAGTACGCGACGAATACGGCGTTCACCTTCTTCTGCCAGAAGAAACCATCGAGGAGCCAGGTGTGGTGTTGATCTACGAAGGCCCTTCCGAAGGAGCGACAGACCGTAAAGTTCCGAGGCAGAAGCCGACACCTGCGGAGATAGCCGATTTCGAAAGGGGTCTGCAACAAGCGCAGCAGCACATATTAGAACTTCTTCAAGGCCAGCAGGAAATTGACTCGCGGAGTTTCGAGGTGCCTCCAAGGTATGTTATCTACAACCTGACTGTTGGAAGCGGAAGATAGTGGGACAGCGCTGAGCGTTACTGACACAAATTGTTTCAGGTTCCAAGGTAAAGTGCGGAAATTCGTCGAACGGGAACAACAGGGGGCGCCGTCCGTGATACCGGCACAACTTCATTTCGGTGCGAATCATGGGCGGTCAGGGGTTGTCAATGGTGGTCTGACAATTTCCGACACACCCTTCGCTACGTCAATACCCGAGCATGAAGCGCGGATACGTGGCCCGCGGGATGCTCTCGACGACCTAAAGGAAAGGATCCTTGCCTTCGTCGAAGCGGAAAAACAGGATGAATTAGAACGAGGTCACACAACGACTTTCGACTTTCCCCAGAGATACGCGAATTACCTTGTTGGTAGGAGAGGCGAGAACATCAACAAACTTCGAGAAGAATTTGACGTTGATATCCAAGTCAGCGACGGAAAGGTAGAGATCAAAGGACCCAAAGCGAAATCTGAGCTTGCGAAAACCCGAATAATTGCTCAAGGCAAGAAGCTTGAAGATGAGACCACGCACATACTCAAAATCAAGCCACAATTTCATCGGGAAATGATAGGTGCGAAGGGAAACCAAGTAAACCGACTTCAGGATCGTTACAATGTTCGTGTACAATTTCCACGCACGACTCACACTATGAACGATGATCGGCCAAATGTGGACGCTTCGAGCGATTTGGGTGCCAGGAATAACAGACCTAATCAGGCGCCTGACGAAGTCATCGTTCGGGGACCTCGGAAAGGTGCAGATGAGGCCAGGGATGAGCTCCTTACTTTACTGCAATGGACAATGGACAACTCACACACTGCGACTGTGTCTGTTGCGCAGAATCAATTGCCGTCCCTTATCGGTCAGGGTGGACGAGAAGTGGAAAAAATTCGGCTTGAAACTGGCGCTCAGATCGATGTACCGGGAACACGCGACAGTGCTGATGCCACAGGCCGTGTCCAGGTCCATATGAAGGGCACTAAGAAGCAAGTCGATGATGCGAAGAGATTACTGGAGCAGAAGGCAAAGGTCTTTGACGAAAGTGTTACGAGAGCCATCGATATCGACAAGAAATACCACAAAGCCTTAATTGGCAGTGGCGGTGAGTTTGCCAATACGTGAAATACTTTTGCCATCATCACTAATTCTTATTGAAGGCTCCAACATCCGCAACATCGTTGTCGAAGCAGGTGGCTCTGATGATCGACGTGATCTTGCTCGAACGGTTCGCTTTCCCAGACAGGATACGGACGATACGGTAATTCGACTTGAAGGTAACAAGACTGTTGTTGACAGAACTGTCGCTTCAATTGAAGCCTTTGTCGCAGAGAGGAACAACCAGATGACGGAGCTAATTGAAGTCGCGCCCGACAAGCATCGACTGTTAATCGGCCGTGGTGGCGAAACGCGGAGAAGCCTGGAATCGAAATTCAAAGTCAGCATTGACGTTCCCAGAGCCACGCAGCAAGGGCCCGCCCGTTCTCAGATCAAAGTTGCCGGGCAAGCTGAAGACGTTGCAAAGGCCACGGCTCATATACTTGAACTGGTCAAAGATCAGGAGGGCGAGACGGTGCAGGTGCCTCGGCGGAGCCACCATGCTATCTCGGACAACGGCCGGTTCTTCCGCCGGCTACACAACGACTACAACGTCAACATCGATCATGCTGGTCAACCGCTACCAGCGAAGCCTACAGCTACTGTAAAGCCAAAAGCCAATGGCGCTGCTCTCCCGTTGATCACCGATGATCCGGATGCGCTGGACAACCACGTATGGGATGTGGTTGATCACGACGAAGGCCAATCCGAAGAAGGTGATATCCCTTGGGTCCTCCGCGGCTCTCCAGAGAATGTAGCGAGAGCACGTGCGGCATTGGAAAAAGCTATGGAGCAAGCGCAGAGGCAGACACCTGGCGCTACCGCTACCGGTTATCTCATCTTACCCGACCCGAGGACACATCGCTTTGTCATTGGAGCCGGAGGCAATCAAATCAACTCCATCCGCAAACAGACCGGATGCAAGATCACCGTGCCAAAGACTCAGGCAAAAGGAGAGCCGATTGAGATTGTGGGCAGCAGAAACGGGGTGGAGCACGCTAAGGACATTATCCTAGACGTTGTACAGAACAGGGGGAATAGCGGGAGGATGGACTGAAGTTGTCGCTTCGCTCCAGAGCTCGTGTGCCTATGTTATATCTGGACGTTGTGCTTCAAGAGCTCACGTCGCAAAGGGTAAAAAATGGCCAGATCAGACCGGGGATCAAAAGTGGGTTGTCTGATGTACTCGACACTACTGTACGAGAAAAAACCGAGGTTTGCCAGCCCGATCTCTCAAATTTCATTCATCTACACCTATGGCCACTTTGTCGTAATTATATGCTCTGTACCTAGTACTACGAAAACGTCGGATGTTTCCTCACTCTAGCTTCCCCCAAACACCGCTAGACGTCATCAAGCGTGGTCTACAATCCGGGGTCGTGGAGAAGCAATGTGGGGTAGCTGCAAAACACTCCTCCGCAGTCCGTCCGGTATACGTGAGGTACTCGCACTCTTGCCTTCCTTTGCTTTACGGTACTTCTATTTTGGTCAAACTTTTGCTGCAGTGTAAAGTGTGGAAATTTGTATATACTCTGCAGAACTCTCCATGTTTCGTGACCTTCGGCTCTCGTAATGCCTCTCACCGTCCGCGTTGCTAAGAACGCCGCTGCGAAATCATACAATCTCCTACGAGCTATACAGTACACACATCCTCCAACTTGTCCCTGTCATGCATCGCCTGGTCATCATCATCCCACACCGTCACTGCTGAACCATGCCAAACGCTCATTCGCCACGCCTGTTGACTCGAGTCATAAGAGAGAATATGCCTTTGAGATGGCCGCATCGAGTATTCGGTTCGGGCCAGGATGCACGAAAGAGGTGGGCATGGACTTTAAAAACATGGGAGCGAAGAGGGTCTGTGTGGTGACAGACGGGAATGTGGCGAAGCTGGACGCTATGAAGCAAGTTGTTGAGGGCCTATCCAGAGAGCAGGTGGAATTCACCGTGTATCAGGATGCAAGGGTAGAGCCAAAGGACAGCTCGTAAGGCTTGCAATGCAATACTCGGCGTCCTTCCCAGTGGCAACGTGCTAAAATTTTCCTTAGCATCAAGGAAGCGATCGAGTTTTCGAAAGCTTACGGACCCGACGCATTCCTAGCGGTCGGTGGTGGTAGCGTATGCTCATCGTCTCACTCTATGCTCAACGGCTTCAGTTCGCTGAAATCCTCCAGGTAATCGACACCGCCAAACTCATGAACCTTTACACCAATTTTCCCGCCGCCGACTTCCTCGACTTCGTCAATGCCCCCCTCGGCAAAGGCCTTCCCATCGACAAACCCCTCTCCCCCCTCATCGCCGTCCCCACCACCGCCGGCACCGGCTCCGAAACCACCGGCACCGCCATCTTCGACCTCGTCGCCAAAAAAGCAAAAACCGGCATCGCCCACCGCGCCCTGAAACCCACCCTCGGGATCTGCGACCCCCTCAACACCCGCACCATGCCCGCCGCCGTGCACGCCTCCTCCGGCCTCGACGTCCTCTGCCACTCCCTCGAAAGCTGGACCGCCATCCCCTACCACATGCGCACCCCGCGCCCCACCAACCCCCTCAACCGCCCCGCCTACCAGGGCGCCAACCCCATCTCCGACATCTTTTCCCTCCAGGCCCTCCGCAGCACGATCAAGTACCTCCCGCGCGCGGCCCAGGACCCAGACGACCACGAAGCCCAGTCCGAGATGCTGCTGGCCGCCACCCTCGCCGGCGTCGGCTTCGGCAACGCCGGCGTCCATCTCTGCCACGGCATGAGCTACCCCATCAGCGGGCAGAACCCGGGCTACCGGCACCCGGGCTACAACGTCGAGGGCCCCATCATCCCGCACGGCGTCTCCGTCGCCGTCACCGCCCCCAGCGTGTTCAAGTTCACGGGTGCGAGTAACCCGGAGCGGCACCTGGCGGCGGCGGAAGCGTTCGGTGTGGATGTGAGTAGTGTGAAGAGGGAGAGCGCGGGCGAGGTGCTGGGCGAGGCGGTGGCGGATTTCTTGGTCAGGCTGGGGGATCAGCCGAGGGGGTTGAGGGAGATGGGGTTTGCGGCGGGGGATGTGGAGGGCTTGGTGGAGGGGACGCTGCCGCAGAGGAGGGTGCTGATGTTGGCGCCGGGGTTGGCGGAGGAGGTGGGGGAGGGGAGGGAGCG
>JAABUS010006276.1_pt1 | contig 14627 bp, 12 predicted proteins | sample 5560161 | NCBI WGS metagenome assembly JAABUS01 (sample SAMN10711885, study PRJNA513376) | rock metagenome | isolation source: Antarctica rocks | place: Antarctica: Victoria Land, Trio Nunatak nord | collected 2016-01-04 | reverse complement strand
CTGCGACCATGCCTTGGTATTTGCCGCGCTCACGTGGCGGGACGAGGTCGCCGATGACGGCGAAGGCTCCTACGGCGAGTCCGCCTGCCGCCAGCCCCTGGAAGGCGCGTGCGGCGATCAGGAGGCCCATCGACGGGGCGAGCGCGGCCAGGACGGATCCGGCGACAAAGCCCGTCACCGCAAGCTGGAACATGATCTTGCGGCCGTACAGGTCGCCGAGTTTGCCCCAAATGGGGGTGGAGACTGCGGTCGCCAGGGTGTAGGCGGTGACCACCCACGACAGCAAGCTCACTCCGCCGAGGTCGCGGACGATCGTCGGCATCGCCGTGCCGACGATGAAGTTGTCCAGCATGGATAGCAGCATCCCGAACAACACCCCGAGCAGACTCAGGCGGATGCGGGCGGCCGAAGGGGCGGAAGTGGCATCGGTGGTCATGGACTACTCCTGTGATAGGGCGCCTCGCCGCGTGGTGGCGCGGTGGGTGAGGGGTGGTTAGCCGGTGCCGCTACGAGCGCGTGCGTGCGCTGACGTGCAGGAGGTTGCCTGAGGGGTCGCGGACCTCGAGCGCGTCGGCGTGGAGCTCGTGTGGATACCCAGCTGCCTCCAGGTGTGCGGCCAGCGCCTGCACGTCGCTCGCTGCCGGTACCAGCAGGTCGGCCCTGAGCAGGCGCGCGCTGTTGTCGGGCGCGGGTGCGCTGTCGGGCTGGCTGAACCGGTTCATGACGACCAGGAGGCTCTGGTCGTCGACACCAAGGGCGAGGAACCGGCTGCCCATTCGTCCTATGACGTCCAGGCCGAGCATGTCGGTGTAGAACGGCTCAGTGTTAGCGAGTTCGGCGTCGGTGACCTTGAGCTGCACGTGGCTCATCGTGGTGTCGGCAGGAAGTCCTGTGAACGGGCGGTCAGAGCCGGACTCGCTCAGCAGGTCCTCCAGCTTTACAGGATCGGCGACGATCGCGGGCTTGCCGTCGATCAGATCCCACTGCTCGCGCGGCCGGTGCCAGGTGACCTCGACGGTGTGTCCGTCCGGATCGATCACGTAGGAGGACTCGGCGTTTCCGTGCGCGCGGAGATCGGCATCGAGTCCCTGGTGGGTGTAGTGCTTCGCGAACCGTGCCAGGTCTCCTCGGCTCGGAACACGCGGAGCGAAGTGACTGAGCCCGGCGCTGGAGGGGGGTGCAGGTGGCGCGCCGGGGATTTCCTGCAGCACGGCGAGTGGGCGGCCCGCAAGTCCGAGCTGAGCACTGCCGGACCCCTGGGAGAGCACCTGCAGACCGACCGAGCTGGTGTAGTACTCGAGGCTGCGGTCCAGGTTGGCTACGGTCAGCTCGACGGGACCGAGATCGAGCTCGACGGTCATGGTGTATGTGGTGGTGGTCATTTTGTCTCCTGGTGAGATGGATGGGCTGATGTAGATCCGTGAGGTGGTCGGGGGCAGATGCGCTCGAGTCGCGAGGCGAAGGTCGAGCACGGGTGATGGACCACTAGGCCGCCGGCCCCATGGACGCGAAGAAGTTCAGGAGTCTTTGGGGGGCGTCCGGGTCGTGGAACATCATGGTGAGGCCGCCGTCGGCCGCGTTGGCGGACTCCTCGGCGCGCGGGAACATCACGGCCTCGTACGCGCTCAGAGCAGCCTCGATGTCGCCCGGGTGGGCGACGAGGGCCTGTCCGAGGTCGGACCCGTCGATCAGGGCCAGGTTGGCGCCTTCCCCGGCCAGCGGAGACATCAGGTGCGCGGCGTCCCCTACGAGCGTGACGCCGGGAATGCGCTCCCACCGGTGCCCGATGGGGAGGGCGTTGATGTACCACGGCACCAGTGCCCCTTCGGCCTCGGTGATCAGGGCCCGCAGGCTGGCGTCCCATCCGTCGAACTTCTTGAGCACAGCGGCCTTCGCGGCGGCGGTGTCGGTGAAGTCGATGCTGCCGAGCCAGTCCTCGGTCACGGTGAGTGCAGCACCGATAGCGAGTTTGCCGCCGAACTCGCGGTGCCCCATGAACCCGTTACCGTCACCCAGGGCGAAGATGCTGCCGTTGCCGACGACTGCGGCGGCGGCTGGGTGGCGACGGTCGGCGTCCGGCAGGGTCAGCTCGACGAACGACAGCCCGCAGTAGGCCGGGACGGCCTCGGAGACCAGCGGACGCACCTTGGACCACGCCCCGTCACCACCGACCAGCAGGTCGGTGGTGAAAGTCGAGCCGTCCGCCAAGCTGACCTCGTGCCGACCAGCTTCGAGGGAGCGCACGGCCGTGACCTTGGTACCCCACTGCACCGTGCCGGCAGGCAGCGACTCCAGCAGCAGGTTCCGCAGCGGGCCGCGTTCGACCTCCGGGCGGTCGGGGTTGTTGTCGTCGGGCAGCTCCAGGTGGACCACGCCGTGCTTGTCGAGCACCCGGGCCGCCGCCCCGCCTGGCAGGATCAACGCTAAGAACTCCTCGTGCAGGCCGGCGGCGCGCAACGCGACCTGCCCGGAGTCGTCGTGGATGTCGAGCATCCCGCCCTGAGTACGGGAGGCGGCTGAGGCGTCGAGCTCGCAGATGGTGCTGGCGATGCCGTTCACATGCAGGACCCGGGCCAGGGCCAGGCCGCTGAGGCCGGCGCCGATGATGGCGATGGGCTGGTGAGTCGTCATAGAAATGTCCTTGGGTAGTGGGTTTGGATGATGGTTATGGACGGTCGCGCGACTGTGTGATTCAGCCGCCGAGGCCGCGTGGCGACGATCTAGTCCGCTGCAGGTGTCGCAGTCGCGCCGATACCGCGGATGAGGGCGCTGAAAGTCCAACGGATCCGCTGCTCGGCAGTGCCGGAGAAGATCTCTCGGGCTACTGCGGTGAGGTTGGGGTAGTCCTCGACCGCGAGCTCGCCGAGGATCACGGCGGCCGCGTCGGCCTCCTCGTACGCCTCTACGGATTCGTCGCGGGTGCCCTGCTCGGCGCCGATCGCGGTGGCTGCAAGGAGGAGCAGATCGACCCCCCAAGCCGCCTGTTCAGCCGGCACTCCGCCGGCGTGGAGCAGCGCGAGGATGCTGTCGGCGAGCCGCAGGTAGTTCGGCTCGGACGGCCGCAGCGCGAGCACCGACCGCGCGAGGCTCGGGTGGGCGACCAGAAGCTGGGCGTAGTCAACGAGCAGCTTCACCAGCCGGTCCTGCCACCTACCCTCGACGGTGTCCGCGCGAAGGTCGAGGTCACGCAGCAGCTGGTCCAAGACGGCGATGTGCAGCTCTGCCGTGTTGTGCACGTACACGTACAGCGAGGCCGGTCCGGTGTCCAGGTCAATGGCTATCCGCCGCATGGTGGCTCGCTCGAGGCCCTCCTCCCTGAGAATGCGCACGGCCACACCCACGATGCCGGCCCGAGTCAGGGCCGGCTTTGCAGGCCTGGTCCGGCGACTGACAGGCTCACTTCGACGCATGATCATGAACAAGATCGTAGCGAACATGTTCGTTAGAGACAAGTACGGTTGCGGGTGGTTCCACATCGTCAGCAGCCGCTGCTCGTGAAGGGTCGCTGGACATCGCGCGTCGCCGACAACGACTTCTTCGCCGACCCGCGGGCGATCGGCCGGTTCGTCGATTTCCACGCCGATCTCGACACCGTGCGGGTCTCGTGCGCCGGCACCCTGGTGGGGGCCCTACCGACGGTGCTGGTCGAACCACCAGACGATCACCGACCCGCCCACGTCCTCACCGCAGCCGGGCTACGCACCGCATTCCAGGCCCGCATTACCGCGATGAGCGGACCACCACCAAAGCCGGCGACCGGTGCCGTACCAGGTATTAAGGGCTCTTTCAGCGAAGGGTGGTGATCGCTGGGTGACGCGTATGTCCGCGACGGTTCATCCCAATCTTGTGAGAGGGCCAGCTGCCGCCCAGCTCAGCCAACGTTGGTGTCCACTGCGGCTGCCTCAGTTCTAGGTTCCGGCCGGTTGTAGAAGGTCTATAGGGGCCCCGGAATCCCAAGACTGAGCGAGGGCGTCGATCGAGAACCACACAGGTGTGCTCTCGTCGGGGCATGAAGCGTCGCCACAAGGTCGAGACCTACGAGGCCAGCGACTCCCGCGCCCTGCGACTGAGGCTTGTCGATTCGACACCGCCGTTCGACTGGTTGATCTCGGCCCAGACCACGTCGAGAGAGATGCCGAGGACCTCAGCGATCGCCGCGATCGTCGGGAAGGCGGGGGTGGGTACCCGGCCGGTCTCGATCTTCCGGAGGGTCTCCGGTGAGACGCGTGCTTCCAACGCGGTGACGAGCATCGAGCGTTCCCCCCTGGCGCGACGCAGGAGGGCGCCGAGGCGCTGCCCGCGCTCGACCTCTTCGGGTGTGAGCGGCAACCGGACCATGGAACCAATAATAGTACCGTTATACTTTGCCCGGGATAGTTATTGGAGGCCAAAGGAAGGGACGGCATGATCGAGATCCTGAGCCCCACCGAGGTACCCCGAGCGAGGGTCACCGGCGCCCTGGTCGCTGACGTACTGCAAACCCTGAAGAGCCGTAGCACGGTCGGCACGAACCTCCTGGACATCGACCGGTGGGCCAAGGCCATGATCATCGAGGCAGGAGCACTGTCCTGTTACGTGGACTACGAGCCATCCTTCGGACGCGGGCCGTTCGGCCACTACATCTGCACGTCGGTCAACGACGCTGTGCTCCACGGACTGCCACACGACTACGCGCTTGCCGATGGCGACCTGCTGTCACTCGACTTCGCCATCTCCAAAGGGGGCTTCGCTGCAGACTCTGCAATCAGCTTCATTGTGGGCGAATCAAAGCCCCCGGAGAGCGTCGCGATGATCAGCGCAACCGAACGCGCATTGAGCGCAGGGATAGCCGCTGCCGGACCCGGAGCTCGCATCGGCGACATCTCCCATGCCATCGGCGCCGTCCTCAGCGAGGCTGACTACCCGATCAACACCGAGTTCGGAGGTCACGGCATCGGATCAACGATGCACCAGGACCCGCACGTTTCAAACACCGGACGGCCTGGGCGTGGATACACACTCCGTCCTGGGCTGCTGCTCGCACTGGAGCCGTGGGTCATGGCGGACACCGCCGAGCTCGTCACTGAAGCCGATGGCTGGACGCTTCGAAGTGCGACAGGCTGCCGGACTGCACACAGTGAGCACACGATCGCCATCACCAGCGACGGAGCCGAGGTCCTCACCGTGGCGAAGTAGACGCAGCCATGAGGTGTGAGCCAGCCGCGTCCTACGATGCCGGCGCTCCGCCGGATCAGCCCTGCGCGTTAAGCTGCTCGCGGCACCCCGGCAGCTGGCCCAAGGCGCGGGTGGGGGACAGGTCGTGGACGCAACCATCGTTGTACCGCACGCCGGCTAGATGAGCCACGAGATCGCCCTGGCCATGCGCACACGCATGGCCACCGGCCGCCTGGCGCAGACCGTCCACGCCTACCCCACCTATGCGACGGGGGTGCGGACCGCTAGGTCGTTGTTCTTCCTGACGCTGGACGGACGGTCCGCGCGGCCGGCCCGGCCTGATGGGAGAGGAGCGTAAGCGGGCCGAAACGCCGGTGCCGCTGACGATACCCACCGAACCCAATACGCTACTAATGGCAAAGTGGTTCACGCCGACGAAATCACCGTCAGCGCGCTCCTTCCGGGGTTTGCCTGACCAGGGGATGACGATGGGCGTACTCACCCACCTGCGTGATTTCGAGCGAGCCACCCGGCCGGCCGACCCTGAGTTCGTCGAGGCCTTGGCCCGGCGATGGGACGAGTTGCCCGAGATCGTCAAGACGCCCGGGCAGGTCCTCGGCCGTCACGGCGTGGGCTGCGAGGGCACCCACGGGGTATTCCCGAAGTGCAACCTGGCCTGCACTCCCTGCTACCACTCCCGCGACGCAAACCAGGTCCGCGTCGACGGCAGCCACACTGCGGCCAACGTCACGGCACAGATGGGCATCTTGCGCAGGCTGCGCGGCCCGCGCGCGCACGCTCAGCTCATCGGGGGCGAGGTCAGCCTGCTGCCCGCCGAGGACCACGCCGCGACCCTCGCCGTCATGCGGGCCCACGGCCGCGAGCCGATGTCCTTCACCCACGGCGACATCGACCAGGACTACCTGGTGCAGCTTGCGCTCGGTCCCGATGGGCGGCGCCGGTTCGACCGGCTCTCCTTCGCCGGACACTTCGACAAGCTCATGTTCGGTCGACGGGGAATCGAGCGCCCGGCCAGCGAGGCAGCGCTCAACCCCTACCGGCAACGGTTCGCCGATATGTTCGTCCGGCTCCGACGTGACCACGGTGTCGCGTTCTTCCTAGCGCACAATATGACCGTCACCCCCGCGAATCTCGATGAGGTCGCCGCCGTCATCAGGGACTGCCACGCCATGGGCTACGGCATGTTCTCCTTCCAGCCCGCAGCGTTCATCGGCGACGAGCGGCGCTGGCACGAGGCCTACCGCGAGGCCACTCCGGATGCGGTGTGGGCCGAGGTCGAGCGTGGGGCCGGGACATCCCTGGACTACCGCGTGTTCGAGAACGGCGATGTCCGCTGCAACCGGACTGCCTACGGCTTTTATGTCGGCGACCGCTGGCTCCCCTTCATCGACAGTACCGATGCCCGGGACCTGGTCAGCCGCGACGCCTTCTTCACTTATCTGGGGCACGTTAACTTCGCCGGTACGACATCCGCCCAGCTCCTGGTCAAGCTGCTGCGCGTCATCCTGGCTCACCCTCGGGTCGTGCCGATCGCCGGTCAATGGTTCATCCGGGCCGTGCGCCGGGCTGGGGTCCGCGACCTCCTGCGGACGCGCCGCATCGCGCCCGTTACGTTCGTGATGCACCAGTTCATGGACGCCTCGGACGTGGCTCCCGCGTGGGAGCTGATGCAGCAGGGCCGGGCCAGCGAGGACCCGCGCATCCTCGAGACACAGGAGCGGCTCGCCGCGTGCCACTACGCGATGGGGCATCCGGAGAACGGCACGCTGGTGCCCGCCTGCGTCCAGCACAGCGTGCTCGACCCGGCGGAGAACGCCGAGCTGCGCCGGCTGCTGCCCATCGTGGACGTGCGCCGCGGCTCCCGTACCCGCCGTATCCGCCCCGCTGCACGCACGGACCAGCCTGCATGAGAGCGGGTCTGATCAGCGGCTCGGGGAGCTACACGTGGCCAGGGTTGGAGCACCCTCGACCACGCACGGTCACCACCGCCTACGGCGATGTCGACGTCCTCGGCTCGGCTCTCGACGGTGGCTACTACCTGACCGGCCTGCGCCGATCGACTACGGCCGCCTTCGCGATCGACGCGAGGCTGTGGGGTGGACCACACGTACTGGCCGCCGCCAAGGCGCAGCTCGCGAGGGTGGGCTGCGCCGTCTGTGGGCTGTCCGCGCTGCGTGACCTTGACACCCCCGAGGACGCTGCTGCGCTCCTGGACGACCCAGCTCTTCCCAGCGCCGTCGCTACCTGCCTTCGCCCGAGGGAGCTCTGCGCATGAGCACACCCCCCAGCGTCTCGATCATCGTGCCCGTGCTCAACGAGGCGCCCAGGGTCCGCGGTGCGCTCACCCGGTTGCGGCACGACTTCGCCGACTGTGAGGTGCTGGTCGTCGACGGCGGCAGCACCGACCGGACCGTCGAGCGCGCCGACGGGCTGGCACAGATCCTGACCACCACGCCTGGCCGTGGCAGTCAGCTCAACTACGGCGCGGCGCACGCCACCGGGAGGATCCTGTGGTTCCACCACGTCGACACTGCGGCTGCACCTGCCGCCCTGCCACAGCTGCGTGCGGCGCTGGCAGATGACCGGGTCGTCGGCGGCGGGCTGACCCTGCGCTTCGACCGGCATTCGCCGGCACTGCACTACCTGGCGTGGACGTCGAATCAGCGCGCCCGCCGACTCGGCTGGATCTTCGGCGACCAGGCGATGTTCATCCGCCGCGACGCGTTCGCGGCTGTCGGCGGGTTCCCGGAGCTGCCGCTCATGGAGGACCTGGAGATGTCCCGGCGGCTTCGACGGGTCGGCCGGCTGGTCGTGCTGCCGGCGCCCTGCACTGCGTCCTCCCGCAGGTTCGACGCCCACGGCACCTGGGCGATGGTCTTTTTCATGCAGTACCTCAAGGCGCTTCACTTCGCAGGCGCCGACCCTGCGGACATCCATCGGCTCTACCTGGCCGGACCGGCCGCCGTGCTTCCCCGCACGTTCCGCTCACCCCGCCCCGCCCGGAAGGACATCGCGTGAGCTCAGATCTCGAGGACCCACGCTCCATCGGCGCACGACTGGACCAGCTGCCCTGGAGCCGCACACACACGACCATCCTGTTCACGCTCGGCGCCGGTTGGCTCTTCGACTCCTTCGAGGTGCAGCTGTTCTCCAGCGCCGTCGGACCGCTCGGTGACACCTTCCGGGCCTCGGTCTTCGCGCGGGACGCCGTCCTGGCGGTGTGGCTTGTGGGAATCCTGGTCGGTGCCCTGCTGGGAGGCGGACTCGCCGACCGCTTCGGTCGACGGCGGCTGTTCGTCCTGACCTTGTTGTGGTACGCCGGGTTCACCGTGCTGACCGGCCTGAGCCCCGACCTGGGCTCGGTCTACGTCCTGCGGTTCCTGGCTGCGTCAGGTGTCGGCGCGGAGTACGCAATCGTTAATGCGGCCATCGCGGAGTTCATGCCGGCTCGCGTTCGCGGACGGGCCAACGCCGTGGTGATGAACTTCTGGCCCGCGGGGGCTGTCCTCGCGGCGCTGCTTGCCTACCTCCTGCTCAATCACACCTCCGTAGCGGCGGACGTCTCGTGGCGATACATGTTCGTCCTTGGCGGCCTGCTCGCCCTCGTCGTCCTGTTCTTCCGGCGGCGGATCCCGGAGTCTCCGCGCTGGCTCGCCTCCCACGGCCGCTACGCCGACGCCGAAAGCATCGTCTCCTCCCTCGAGAGGGCGTCCGGCACCTCGAGGGGCGCGCGAGACGCGGCGGCTTGCCCCGAGCCGCCAGATCCCTCTCTGGGAGCGGCGCTGCGTGAGCTGGTGCACGTCTACCCCGGCCGGCTGGCCCTGGGCGCCCTGCTCGACCTGGCCGAGGCGTTCGGCTACTACGGCCTGTTCGCGCTGCTGTCCGTCGTCGTCCTCCCGCAGGTTCACATCTCCCAGAGCCAGATCCCGTTCGTCTACATCATCGGCAACGTCGGTGCCCTCGTCGGCGGGCTGGCCATGAGCCTGGCCATCGACCGGGTCGGCAGACGTGCCACCGTCACCGCCAGCTACACCTCAGCAGCAGCCGGAGTCCTGCTCCTGGCCTGGGCCACGGCGACAGGTAGCGCAGGCTGGGTGACCGCGGCATTCGTGGTGGCCAACGCCGCCGCGACCGCCGCCTGGACCTCTGCCTACCCCACCTTCACCGAGCTCTTCCCGACCCACCTGCGCGGTGCCGGCGTCGGGACATCGGTCGCCGTCGGCCGGGTCGGCGCGATCGTGGGCACGCTGCTGCTGCCCACTCTCGCAGCCTCGATGGGGGCGACCGTCTCCTACGCGCTGGTCGCCGTGTTCTGGCTCGTCGGGGTTGCCGCGATGGCCATCTTCTCGGCCACCGGCGGTCCTGAGGCGGCGCGCAGCCCCCTGGAGAGGGTCAACCGCGTAACCGCCCTGGCCGGGATCGGGAAGCAGCCGTGACGGCTCCTGTCAGGATCGGCGTCTGCGGCGGTCCTTACGGCAACCCCTATGCGCTCGAGGCCTTCGTAGCCGATGCCAGGGCCCGCGGGTGCCAGCAGCTCTACTGCCTGGGCGACCTCGGCGGGTTCGGCGCCGAGGTGGACGAGCTCTGGCCGATCCTGACCGCCAACGACATCAGCTGCATCGCCGGCAACTACGACGTCGCCATCGCCCGCGCCGATCCGGACTGCGGGTGCGGCTACCGCGACCCCCGCGACAACGCCTACTCGCAGCTGATCTACGACCACACGCTGGCCGGCACCAGCCGGGCGTTCGCCGGGTGGATGGGCAGGCTGCCCGTCGAGCGCCGGTTCGAGCTCGGCGGGCTCCAGGTCCACCTGGTGCACGGTTCCCCGCTGATGCTCAACGACTTCTGGTGGGAGTCCCTGCCCGTCGAGGAGCATCGGCGCAGAGTCGCCGCCAGCGGCGCCGACATCATCCTCTGCACCCACAGCGGGCTGCCGTGGCAGCGAAGGCTCGGCGACGCCGTGGTCGTCAACGTCGGCGTCCTGGGCAAGCCCGCGAACGACGGCCGGACCGACGTGCGATACGCCGTCGTGGACGTCGCCGGTGGCGTCGCATCGGCCGAAATTGTCCGCCTCGACTACGACTGGCCGGCCCAGGCTGCGTCGATGCGGGCCGCCGCACTGCCGGAGCCGTTCGTTGAGACCATCGAGACCGGCTGGTGGACCACCTGTCTGGAGTCTCTGCCGCCGGTCGAGCGGTCCCGTGGCAAGTTCCATCTTTACCGCAGCACTCTGCCCACCGCATTCCGCGCCGCCGCCGACGGCTGGGGCGACGTCACCGTACACGTGGACGACAGCCGCCCGGTGATCCCGTTGTTCGGGTCGACCTGGTTCCCCACCCGGTTGTGGGTATATACCAACTTCCACTGCAACCTCGGCTGCGATTACTGCGCCGTCGCCTCGTCACCGCGCGCGGCGCCGCGATCCCTGACCGCCTCCTCTTTCCGCGGGCTCGTGGATGAGGCAGTCAGTGAGGGCTTCACCGAGATATACCTCACCGGTGGCGAGCCTTTCCTGCATCCCGACATCGTCGACATGCTCGACTACGCCAGTGCCCGCCTGCCGACGGTCGCGCTCACCAACGCCATGCTCCTGCGCGGACGCCGCGGCCGCCGCCTCGGTGAGCTGGCGGGACGTCCGCTGGTCATGCAGACGTCCCTGGACGGGGCGCTGGCCGAGACGCACGACCTCCACCGTGGCGCCGGGTCCTGGGTCCGGACCGTTGACGGCATCCGGCACCTCGTCGACCTGGGCCTGGTTCCGAGAGTCGCCCTGACCGAGACCGACGAGAACCGCGCCGAGGTGCCCGATGTCGCCCGGCTGCTGGAGGGCCTGGGGGTGCCCAGCGACGGCTTCGCTGTGCGCCCCCTGCTGCGACGCGGCTCGTCCGATCAGGGCCTGTTCATCAGCGAGGACAGCAGCATCCCCGAGCTGACCGTTAGCGCCGAGGGCCTGCACTGGCACCCCGCCGGCGCTGATCTGGCGACGAGCCCAGACATGCACCTCGCCGGACCGGGAACCACGCTGACCGAGGGCAAGCGCCGCGTCATTGAGCGGTTCTTCCAGGCGCGCCTGAACGATGGAAGCCTGCCCGATGCCATCCACTGCGCCATCTGAGCAGACCGCTGACCGCACGTCGGCCAGCAGATGAAGGAAGCGAAACCGTGCCAAAGCTCGAGCGGGTCTCGATCGACATCAGCGATATCCGACTGGTCGACACCGCACGCCGAAATTTCGGCATGGGGGCATTGAGCGGCGTCAACGTGCTCGTCCTGATGCGTCATCGGCATTGACTGCCCTGCCAACAGCACCTGGTTCAGGTGCAGCAGACATTGCGCGACCGGCGGATCGGCTTGGTGCTCATCGGATTCAGCCCGCCGGAACGGCTGGAACCCATCGCCAGGCACCTAGGTTGGCACGGCCTCGTCCTCGGCGACCCGGACCTCGCGCTCTATCGTCGGCTCGGCATCGGACGGGCTCGATGGTGGCGAATTTACTCGCCCGGGACGCTGCGCCAATATGCGCGTCACCCTCGCCGAATCACCCGTCCGGCCGTTGCCGAGGACATCCGTCAACTCGGTGGCGACGCGATCACCCGCAATGCCACCGTGGTGGCGCTCTGGCGCCCCCGCACCCCCAACGACCGAACAACCGCCGCGGACCTCCTTAAACGAGCGACGGCGGAGGCCGGCGGGCTGCGTAACTCGTTGGGGGCAGCGGGCCCTGAGCTCGGCGGGTGACACAAGCACGCCAGACCACCGCCAGCGAGAACCCCGCCTTCCCGGAGAAGCAGCGCCTGCGTGCTGGGAGAGTAGGTGCCGCGGCGCGGCGCTTGATCAGCGCGGTCCTTTATAGCCCATTGATCGTCCCCGCCAGAGCGTTATCGAAGCTGTCCCCAACGAGCCAACGGATGCAGCGATGCCGGCTTCGGCGAGGCGCTCGGCGTAGCGAATCGCTCGAGCAGCGGTCAGCTCAGTTGCGTTGAGCAGACGATTCCCAGCAGCGGCCGGTAGCCCTCCCCCCGCGATCAGCGCTCCACCGGTTGACAAGCAGGGTTCCGTCGAACGCGATCGTGAGGCTGGGGATGGTCACGTACTCCCGTTCTCCTACTACCGCTAGTGCCCCCTGGCGGCTGTCGTCCACGCATGAACACCTCCAGCGCCAGGAGCCGCGCGCCGTAACGCGCCCCACGCGTCCTACCGGCGCACAGTCGTGCCGTCGACCACCCGATGGTGAACACGCTCGCTCTCAACTCCGCGGCGAAGGTGCTTCGAAAACTGGTGGCAGGTGCAGGATTCGAACCTTCGAAGCTCTCGCAACGGATATACAGACCGCACCACCTAACCCGCTGACCGGCGCAAACGCCTGACCCAGCGAAAGATCCGCAAGCATTCCGCACGGCGCAGCCCGACACCACCGGCCATCGTCGACGACACCCCGGGCCGCGAAGACGTTATCCTCCGCTCCGTCAAAGCGCAGCCCCGATGCCACCGGGGCTCTTACCGACGGCGGGCTATGCGAGCGCCACCACTTTTCGTAGTGCGCTTAATCGGGGGAGGTCCGCTCCGCGTTCCGGCATGGCATCGGCTGCTCCGGCTGGCCGCGGACGGGCCGGTTACCCCAGCCGCCGGGCGGCCAGTGACCCAGACCCGAGTGCACGCAGGCAGCAACTGTTCCGCAGTGTGCCGAGCGACAGCTGGAGTGCGCTACTCGGTTCGGGTCTCACGGAGCCCTGGCACAGCATCGGCCCCAAGCGGGGGACGCCGACCCCGACTTGAACCCTCACTCAGACGCCCAACAGCTCGTGCTGCAGCGCGACGTCAGACAGAAGATGGTCGGTCTGCAGTTTGCGTACGATCCGTCCCTTGTCCATGACGTAGGCCACCTCAGCGACCGACGCCGCAAACTCCAGGTTCTGTTCCACCAGGACGACAGTGATGCCGCGGCGATGGTTGATGTCCTTGATCTCCCTGGCGATCTGTTGCACGATCGAGGGCTGGATTCCCTCGGAGGGCTCGTCCAGCAGGAGCAGGTCAGGCCGGGTGACCAGCGCTCGGCCGAGCGCCAGAATCTGCTGCTGGCCACCGGAGAGGGAGCCGCCTGGCTGGTCTCGCTTCTCGGCCAGGATCGGGAACTGCTCGAGCAGCTCGTCGACGCTCTCCTGCCATCCGGGTTTCTGCGCTGCATACCCTGCCACCCGGAGGTTCTCCTGGACGGTGAGCTCGGCGAAGATCTGCCGCCCCTGGGGGACGTAGGCGACACCTCCCCGGGCACGCTGGTAGGCCTTCTGCTTTGTCACCGGCCGACCGGCGATGGAGATCTCCCCGTCGCTGACCGGGATCTCGCCGGTGACCGCGCGCAGCAGCGTCGTCTTGCCCACGCCGTTGCGCCCCAGCAGAGCGACGAGCTGTCCGTTGTCGACCTCGATCGAGATGTCGTGGAGGACGGGCGTGCGACCGTAGCCCGCCGAGACGTCACGCAACTGGAGCATCGGTGACAGCCCTCCCGAGGTAGATGTCGAGTACCTGTTCGTCGTGGCGCAGCTGTTCGATGGATCCGCGGCGGAAGACCTGGCCTTGGTGAAGCATCACGACGTCCGAGTCCAGCTGGCGGACGAAGTCCATGTCGTGCTCGACGACCACGACGGTCGCCTCGCGGGCCAGCTCGTGGACTAGGCGCACAGTCCGACTGGTCTCCTCGCGGGTCATTCCGGCCGTCGGCTCGTCCAGGAGCACCACCTCGGGATGGCCGGCGACGACCATGGCGATCTCGAGCCACTGTCGCTGGCCGTGGGCGAGGCCGCCGACGAGTTTCTCCTGTTCTCCGGCGATGCCGAAGTCGTCCAGCACGCCGTCGGTGACCCCATCGGCCTCGCCGACCGAGCGCTTCTTTGCATAGGCCGCCAGCCAGACGTTCTCGCGGATACTCATCTCGTTGTAGACGCTGGGCACCTGTGTCTTGATGCCCAACCCCAGCTGCGCGCGCTGGTGGGGCTGCAGGTGGGTGATGTCCCGCCCATCCAGCACGATGGTCCCGGACGTCACCGGGTAACGGCCGACCAGAAGGCTGAAGAAGCTGCTCTTGCCTGCGCCGTTGGGTCCGAGCAGCGACGTCACGGTGCGCGGGGGGAACGTGGCCGAGACGTCCCTGACTGCGTGGACCCCACCGAAGGACTTGGTCACGTTGGTCGCCACCAGCTCGCCGCGGTCCCCGGCACGGTGCTCGGCGAGGTCGCTGGGCACGGCGCTTGTTGTGGTGGGGCGTCGGCCGACGCGGAGGCCGATTCGCCGCAGGCCGGCGAAGACGGCCGCCATGATCCCCTCTGGCGCAACCAGCACGACCAGGATCATGATGCCGCCCAGGACGATGGGCGTCAGCCCTCCCCCGGTGCCGCCCATGACCGTCTGAATCTCCTGGGTTACGACCGCGCCAAGGAAAGCCCCGAACAAGG
>JAABUS010006273.1_pt1 | contig 14635 bp, 11 predicted proteins | sample 5560161 | NCBI WGS metagenome assembly JAABUS01 (sample SAMN10711885, study PRJNA513376) | rock metagenome | isolation source: Antarctica rocks | place: Antarctica: Victoria Land, Trio Nunatak nord | collected 2016-01-04 | reverse complement strand
GCCTCCAGATACCGGGCGTCCCCGACGTGCTCGGCGAGGGGGAGGTTCAGGTTGTATCCCTTCCCCTCGCCCTCGCCGACCTCGTCGGCGAAGCCCGAGAAGTACGGGTAGGCGAAGCTGGGGTGGCCGTGGATGGAGATGGTCAGGACGTCGGACCGGTGCGAGAAGATGTCCTGCGCGCCGTTGCCGTGGTGGTAGTCGACGTCGAGGATCGCGACCCGGCCGAAGTGGCCGACGAGGTACTGCGCGGCGATCGCGCCGTTGCAGAAGTAGCAGAAGCCTCCGTAGGTGTCGCGCTCGGCGTGGTGGCCGGGGGGCCGGCAGAGGCTGTACACCAGCGGGTTCCCCGCGACGATCGCCTCGGCCCCCGACAGCGCGACGTTGACCGCGGCGCGGGCCGCCTTGTAGGCCTCGTGGCTCAGGGGGGTGAACGTATCGATGCAATAGTAACCCGCGCGAATGCTCCGATCGTGCGGAGGCCGCTCGGTCCGCCGGATCGGGAAGACGTAGGGGTAGACCATCTCCCCCTTGGGGAGCTCCTGGCAGAAGTTGCGCAGGTAATTGACGAAGTCGACGTCGTGGACGGCCCGGATGGGCTTCTCGCCGAAGTTGCGCACCGCGAGCCGCTCGACGTCGGGCAGGGCGTCGAGCGCCTTGAGGATGACGTCGACCCGGGCCGGTCGCTCGACGTATCCGCGCTCGCGGACGTGGTGCAGGGCGTGCCGGGACGAGCAGAAGACCTTCAGGGGCTGGAGCCGACGCGGGAGCCGGTCGAGCAGGGCGGCCGAGTCGACGTAGCGCGGCTTCCGGATCCGGACCGGCGTGTCGCGGACCGAGTCGACGAGCAGGAGGACGTACGGGTCGTCGACCCCGTAACTGTACCGCTGGGTCAGGATCGTGCGGATGACGTTGCGCAGCACCCCGGCGTCGAGCGGGGCCTTGTTCCCCAGCGGGTCGTAGAGCAGCCGGGGCTCGACCGGGTTGTCGGGGCGGACCGGTTGATCGTAGAGCGTCCCCACGACCGGGAAGACCCCGTAGCGCTCGTAGAACTTGAGCCGGGTCTTGTTGGCCTTCAACGTCGCGGGGTCGGTCACCTGGCCGGGGTCGTCGGTCGGGGCCTCGAGGAAGAGGCCGTTTGCCCCCCGCGCGATCAGGTCCTCGCGCAGGGCCTCATAAAGAGCCCCGCCCAGCCCTCGACCGCGCTGTTCGGCCTTGGCCACGATGAAGTCGAGGTAGCCGTAGCCGATCGCCTCGAAATAATCGGCCAGCGCGAAGCCGACGACGCGGTCGCCCGCCCCGTGCGCCGCCAGCAGGACCGAGGGATAACCGCGGCTCGACTGGTCCAGGAACTTGCGCTCGACGTAATCGCCGTCGCGGGCCAGGTCGGGGAAGGCCGCCTCGAAGAGGACCTGGATCGCGGCGATGCAACGGCGATCGTGCTCGCGGTGCGATCCGAGCACATGGCTGATCCGGAACATGGCGGTTCTCGCGTGGCTCGGCCGCCGGCGGCGAGCCGATGACGTCGTCTTCGATCCGGCAAGCGAATGCGTCGGGCCCGAGAGGCTTCGAGATTCCCGACCTTGATCTTAACCGAAACGCGGCTCATCTGGTTGGAAGACCTCGATCGAATGCCTGCCTCGTCAGTGCCGCCAGAGTGGCGGCGTATTCGCGGCCCGAGGCGCCGAGGGCACGGGCCCAACCGGCTTCGGGACCGACGTCGGGGTTGGGGTTGACCTCCAGGATCATCGGCCCTCCGCGAGCGTCGAGCCGCAGGTCGACCCGGGCGTAATCGCGGCAGCCGGTCGCCCGGAACGCGGAGACGGCCAGGCGCCCGAGCCGATCGGCCAGGGCGGGCTCGATCCGGGCGGGGCAGCGGACGGGGCTGGCCCGGTCCTCGAGCGAGCCTGCCGACCACTTCGCGGCGTAGGTCAGGATCGGCCAGGCGCCGGGAGGGGGGTCGAACACGACCTCGGCGACCGGGAGCGGCGCGACCTCCGGGAGCGCGAGCACGCCGACGTTGAACTCCGGGCCGGGGAGATAGGCCTCCACCACGACGCGACCGCCATACGCCTCGCGGAGGTCGCGCACGCGCCCGAGCAGCGCCGCGCGGTCGGTCACGACGCTCGCCTGGTCGATCCCGAGGCTGGCGTCCTCGCCGTCCGGCTTGACGATCCAGGGGCCTTCCCCATCGAGGTCGGGGACCGGCTCGCCCTCTCCGACAAAGGCGAATGGCGCCGTGGGGAGCCCGAGGCCGAGGAGGATCGCCTTCGTCTGCCCCTTCGAATGACAGAGTGACTGCGCCTCGGACGGACACCCCGTGTACGGGATCCCCATGAGCTCGAGCAGGGCGGTGACGCGGGCCTCCCCGGCGCTGGTGCCGCCGAAGCCTTCGATCAGGTTGAAGACCACGTCGGGCCGCAGGCCGTCCAGGGACTCGACCAGGCGGCCGATCGGCGGCGCGGCGGCCAAGGGCCGGGCGTCGAGCCCCTCCCGGCGCAAGGCGTCCACGACGTCGAAGGCCACCTCGACCACGTCGGCCTCGGAGACCGCGTCGGGATGCGACGGCGGCAGGGCCGGCGCGTTGTGCAGGACCGCGACCCGGAGGCCCGCCCGGCTCAAGGGGCGGACTCCACCGACCTCGACACCGGCAGGCCGACGCGGTCGAGCGCCACGCGCAAGACCGTCCGGATGAGGTCCGCGTGGCCCAGACCATGCCCACGCGCCAGGATCACCAGGTCACTGGAGATCGGGGCGAGCCCGGGCAAGGGGTTGGCCTCGATGAAGTAGGGGACTCCGTCCCTGAGCCGGAAGTCGATCCGCGCCAGGTCCCGACAGCCGAGCGCGTCGAACGCGAGCCGGGCCTCCTCGATCAGCCGCCGCATCGCCCCGGCCGTGAGCAGGGCGGGTGCCTCGTAGTCGACCCGGCGCTCCCAGTCGCGCTTGACCTCCAACGAGTAGACGAAACGGGCCGCCGACCCCTTGGGGACGATCCGCATCACTCCCAGGACTCCGACCCGTTCGCCGTTGCCGACCAGGCCGACGGTCACCTCGTCGCCGTCGATGAATCCCTCGACGAGGACCGGTTGCTCGTATTCCCCGGCCAGGCGGAGCGCCGCGGCGACGGCCTCGGCGGCAGTTTCGGCCAGGCATCGGCCGCGGATCCCCTTGCTCGACCCTTCGAAGGCGGGCTTCACGATCACCGGGTAATCGCCCGGGTCGGAGAACTCCTCGCCTAACACTCGTTCCGTCGAACCCGGGTCGGCGTGGGGCATGACGAGCGTCCCCTTGGGGATCCGGACCCCCCGGGACCGGACGAGCCGACGGCTCACGTCCTTGTCCAGCGACGCCGCCATCGTCAAGGGGTCGGAGCCGGAGTAGGGGATGCCGAGCATCTCCAGGGCCGCCGGCACTCGTGCCTCGCGAGAACGTCCCACGCCCTGGCCTTCCGCCAGGTTCCAGACGAAGTCGGGCGGGTCGTCGAGCACCCGCCGCAAGAGTTCGCGGCCGTCACCGAGCAGGGTCACGTCATGCCCGTCGCCGCGGAGGACCTCGGCGATGGCCTCGACGGTCTCGGGTCGATCGAACTCCTCGAACCGATCGTCGGGGCCGTCGCCCCCAGGTTCGACGGGGATGAGGTCGAACGCGATGCCGATCCTCAATGCGACGTCCCTATGCTGAGCGGGTCGTGGCCATTACCGTTACCATTGCCGTCCATGTGCGTCCCGACGCCGTTGCTGGCGGAGTGCGCCCGGTCTTGTCGACGTCCCAGGCGTGGATTGCCCTCGGGGATCAGGACGTCGGAATCGCCCGAGAGGAGGCCGCTGACGCCCTGGGTCGCGACCGGCTCGGCGACCTCGGACGGCTCGCCGGTGGGGTGGTAGCGGACGATCATCCCCTCGTAGTTGCGCAGGACGACCGAGTCATTCGAGGCGGAGATCAGGTAGTTGGGCATGAGGGGGATCTTGCCGCCGCCCCGGGGGGCGTCGACGACGTATGTGGGGACGCCCAGCCCCGAGATGTGGCCGCGGAGCCCCTCGATGATCTCGATCCCCTTCCAGACCGACGTGCGGAAATGCCCCGCGCCGGTAACGGGGTCGCAGTGGAAGAGGTAATAGGGCCGGACCTTGATGCGGAGGAGCGCCTGGCAGAGCGCGCGCTGGGTGGCCAGGCTGTCGTTGACCCCCTTGAGCAGGACGGCATGGTTGTTGATCGGCATGCCGGCCCTCCGGAGGCGATCGCAGGCCCGTCGGGCCTCGGCGGTGACCTCGCGCGGATGGTTGAAGTGGGTCTGGATCCAGACCTTGTCCGAGGCGGCCAGGATGCCGATCAGCTCGTCGTCGTCGAGCCTCTGCGGGAGCGTGACGGGGACGCGGGTGCCGACCCGGATGACGTCGAGGTGGTCCAGTGCGCCCAGGCTCTCCAGGAAGAAGGCGAGCTTCTCGGGGGGGAGCGTCAGGGGATCGCCCCCGGAGATGATCACGTCGTGGATTTCGGGGTGATCGCGCACGTACTCGACCATACGTCGATCGTCGCGCGAGACGGAGTCCCAGCCGCCGCGTTTCATCGTCGCGCGCTTGCGCGTGCAGAACCGGCAGTACATCGTGCAGACGTGCGTCGTGACGAGCAGGGCGCGATCGGGGTAGCGATGCGTCAGGCCGGGGACGGGCGAATCCTTGTCCTCTTCGAGCGGGTCGTCGAGCTCGGTCCCCGCGGCCCCGGCCAGCTCGAGCGGCGAGGGGACCGACTGGAGTCGGATCGGATCGGAGGGGTCCGACCGATCGATGAGCGAAAAGTAATACGGGGGGATCGCGAGCTTGTATTCCGCCTGGAGCGTGGCGAGGGCCCGATGCTCCTCGGGCGAGAAGTCGAGCAGCTCGACGATCCTCTTGGTGTGCCGGACGGCGTTCTGCGACTGCCACCGCCAGTCGTTCCAGTCGCGGTCCGGGACGTCGGCCCAGGCGGGATGGCGGCCGGGGTCTGGACCATGGGGGGTCGGACTGGGAGGCTCGTCGCCATCGGCTAACTCGCTCCCGTTTGCGATGGAGACGTCCGAGGACCCTGAGTGCGAACGATCGTCCATCGTGGTCCTGTTCCTCGAATCGAAGTGGAATTGGGGGGGCGCGGCCCTCACGAACGTATCGGGCCGCGGGCAGTTCGTGGGATTCTATGCGATCGATGGGACGAGTAAAGGGCAAATGCGCCTCGCGGCCCGTCGATCGCCATGGGCTCGGCTTGCGATCGTCGTGCCGGGACCACGCCCGGGTCCAGATAGCCCCGCAACTCACACCATTGACAATATTTACACATGAAACACGATCTTCAACCTGGCGGGCCGTGCCGCCCCGGGAGATCGACCCGGGCGGCGAGGTATGCGGCCCCGGGGGCGGCCGATCCGCCGGTCCAGGCGCTCGACGGGTGACGTGTCGGGGGATCGGGAGTAAGATCGTCGGGGCTCGCGTGGCCCGTCGCTTCGCGAGACGAACCCCCCCCGCCCCGGAGCCGATCCCGTGGACGCCGTGACTGGCCTCTTGTCCGAACTCGTCGCGATCCCGAGCGTCAACCCGATGGGGCGGCCCTTGTCCGGCCCGGGGTTCTTCGAGGCGGGGATGTCCGACTTCCTGGAGGGATGGTTCCGCGAACGCGGCATCCCCTTCGAACGGCAAACCGTCTCCCCCGGGCGCGACAACATGATCGCGCGCTACGAGTCTCCCCACGGCCGCCGGACCGTCCTGTTCGACGCCCATCAGGACACGGTGCCGACCGACGGGATGACGATCGACCCGTTCGCCGCCGGGATCCGCGAGGGAAGGCTCTATGGGCGGGGGGCGTGCGACATCAAGGGGGGGATGGCGGCGATGCTCGTCGCCCTGGATCGGCTCGTCCGCGAGCGGCCCGAGGGCTCGGCCTCGGTCGTCATGGCGTGCACCGTCGACGAGGAATTCACCCACACGGGCGCGAGCCAGCTGGCGACCAGCACGCACGGGGCGGACGTGGCCGTCGTGGCCGAGCCGACGATGCTCAATCTCGTCACCCGGCACAAGGGGGCGATCCGCTGGAAGATCCGGACGCGGGGGATCGCCTGTCACAGCTCCACCCCACACCTCGGCCGGAACGCCATCTACCGGATGGCCGCGGTCGTGGACGCGCTGGCCGGGCACGCCGAAGAACTGGGCCGTTCCTCCGACCCGATCCTCGGGCCGCCTACCCTCTCGGTCGGCCGGATCGAAGGGGGGCAGAGCGTCAACGTCGTCCCCGACTGGTGCGAGATCGAGATCGACCGCCGCGTGATCCCCGGCGAGGACCCGTCCGATTGTCTCGGGCGCGTGGAGGTGCTCCTACGCCAACGCCTGGGCGAGGTCGACTGGATTGAATTCCTCCCCCCCTGGGTGAACATGCCCGCCCTCTCGCCGGCAGAGTCCGGCCAAGGTGGATGGATCGACGTGGCTCGGGGGGCAGTGGCTCGGGCCATCGGCCGGACCCCGGAGATCATGGGGGTCCCGTTCGGCACGGATGCCGGACCGCTCGGCGCCTCGGGGATTCCCTGTATCGTCCTCGGTCCAGGAGACATTGCCCAGGCCCATACGAAAGATGAATGGGTCGAGCTGGATCAGGTCCGGGCGGCGGTCGACGCCTATTATCAGATCGCCCTCGAACTGGGGACCTGAGTGTGATCGGGAGGGTGGCGGGCAGACTTCATCCCGGCGACAACCGAGGGTCGCCGGGATGAGGAGCGCCGATCAGAAGACGTCGAGCGTGAAGTGGTAGCCCTGATAGAACTTCTTCTTGTTCAGCTCATGGTGGCCGTGCGGATGACGCATGCCGAGGATGCGTTTGCCGCCGTAGAAGTTGCGGTAGTAGGGCCCCTGAATCTGGGGGACGATCCGCTGCTCGCGGGGATAAGTATAGAACTTATCGTGGAGCGAAGTGTATTCGAACCCGTTACCGGGGACTTGGGGCGGTACGTAGGGCCAGTGCAGGTAGTCGGTCCAATCCTGGGCCTGCGCCGACTGAAAACCGCCGAAACCAAGCAAGGCCGCCGTCAGGGCGAACGCCTTGAGCCGTGTGGCATGCGACATGTTCCACCTCCGTGTAGGGAACAGGATCCCGAACTCAGGTAGCATGACACACGTTCCGGACGCGCGCCGGACGAAATCGTTTTTTTTCGGGGTGCACCGCCCGGTTCTCCGGATCGGGAAAACCGGATGCATCGGGTCCGAATCCACCTGTCATGAGGACGGCGAGGGTCGCCGTGATGTTGATGACGCATCGAAGCGTTCGCGGCCGAGGGTATGTCGCCTTGGTGTCGGCAATGCTCGCCGTCGGCTCGGGCCCGGCGAGCCTCCGGGCCGCCGAGCCCGAGGAGGGGCGGCTCCGGGCCCACGTCACGACCCTGGCCTCGCCCGCCTTCGGGGGGAGGAGCGGCGCCGGCGCGCGGAAGTCCGCAGATTACATCGCCGAGGCGTTTCGCGCCCTCCGCCTCGAGCCCTTATTTGCCGACGGGTATTTCCAGGAGATTCCCGCCTCGGGACCGGGCCGCCCGCGCGGCCGCAACGTCGGAGCCCGGCTGCTCGGGTCCGACCCCGCGCTCCGCGATCAATGGATCGTCGTCTCGGCCCATTACGACCACCTGGGGGTCCAGGGGGGGGAGCTCTACCCGGGGGCCGACGACAACGCCTCGGGCGTCGCCATGATGCTCGAGGTGGCGCGGGCGCTCGTCCAGGGACCCGAGCGGCCGAGGCGGAGCCTCATGTTCCTCGGCTTCGACCAGGAGGAGATCGGCCTCTACGGCTCGCGCTACTTCGTCGAGCACCCTCCCGCCCCACTGGACCGGCTGGCCCTCTTCCTGACGGCCGACATGATCGGCAGGGCACTCGGGGGCGTCTGCGAGCCGTACGTCTTCGTCATGGGGACCGAGCACTCGCCCGGGCTTCGCCCGTGGATCGAGCGGGCGGCGCGGGATCGCCCGATCACGGTCGGCCTGCTCGGTGCCGACCTGCTGATGATCAACCGGAGCGATTACGGCCCCTTCCGCGCCCGAGAAATCCCCTTCCTCTTCTTCAGCACGGGCGAGAATCCTCGCTACCACACCCCGCTCGATACCCCCGAGACCCTCAATTACGCCAAGCTCCACGCGATCAGCCGGATCATCCTCGACGTGGTCCGCCAGGCGACCGTCGCCGAGGCCGTCCCCAAGTGGCGCCCGGTGCCCGATCACCCGCTGGCCGAGGCGGTCACGATCCGGGACGTGATCGTCACGTTCCTGGAGAACCGCGACCGTCTCGAGATCGGCACGGGCCAGGTGTACTTGATGAAGAACACCCTGCGCAACCTGAACGGCGTCATCGCCCGCCAGGCCATCACGCCCGAGGAACGGACCGCGATGGTCCGCATGGCCCGGCTATTCCTCGTCTCGGTGCTTTGATAGGAACGGCACTCCCGAGGAGGGAGGTCGGGCCTTCGATCGTGCGATCATAAGATGCGGCCGAGGTCGCGCCTCCCGCGGAGCACGTGGAGGACCTCGATCCCGGCTTCCACGGGCCGGTATAAGTCGATGAACGTCTCAGATCCGACGACCGGCCACGTCCTCACGCCGGCGAGGCGGTGCCGGTGGTGCGGCACCGTCCATGCACTGCCGGTGCTTGGGTTCTACGCCAGGAACCGGAATGTCGAACGGACCTGGTCAATCCACCGCTCTGCAGTCTCTGGCGATCCCTTACCTTCGTAATATCGGGCCTGGTCGTAAAGTTCGCGGGCCGCGTCGGGGAGCAGGGTGACTTCAGGCCTCAAGATCGCTCCTCTCGCGGACGCGCTGTTTCATGCACTCCCAGAATGCATCGTCAGCGACGACTGGCGGCCCGGAGCCGAGCGACTTGAGGAGGAGCCCGTTGATCCGCTCGACCTCCTGCCGTTCCATGTCACCCAGTTCCTGCCAATCCGCGGTCGGCTCCTGGTCTGCAAGGATCAGGTCGCGGACGTAATCCTCGGCGCAAGCAAAGCCACCTTCCACAACACGCCGCCGGACGAGCGGCTCCAGCGACTCGGGCAGAGCGATGTTCATCGATATTCTCCTTTCCCTACCGGGGTAACACGGCTCCAGGGAACCACCATGCCATGTGAGCGTCGGCCATTGTGCAAACGACCCGGGCGAAAACTCGGGAGGTGGGGCCGGGCCTCGTCACCCGGGAGGAGGACGCCGGGCACGCCGGAGGAGCGGCGGGACGGGCCGCGGTACCCTCGGGATTTCCCGGATCACCTCGTCCCTCTCGGGCGCGGGGGCCAGTTCCTCCAGGGGGGCCGGGGCGATCAGGACCGGGGCGTCCGCGGGGTCGAGCCCGAGGCCGGGGAGGGGCGCATCGAAGTTGCGAATGCCCATCGGCGTCTCGGCGTCCAGAGCGGCCTCCAGGCCGGCCTTCGTCCAGGCCGCCGACTGAGAGGAAAGATAGGAGGGCCAACCGCGGCGGGCGTCGTCCTCGTCCGTCAGCGAGGGTCCGGCGGGGGTGGTTTCCAGCCGCCTCGATGAGATGTGCGGGAGCGTCTGCAAGAATGCGATCGTCTCGCCCGCCCGATCGGTCGCCCCCTGTCCCAGGAAGATCTGGGCACGGAGGCTGAGCAGTCGGAGCCGCTCGTCGGGGGAGGACGTCCTCGCCTCGAGCCGCTCGAGCGAGACCAGTGCGGCGTGATAATCCTCGCGGAGGTAGTCGAAGAACAACCTGGCCTCGTCGAGCAGGGCCTGCAACGCGGGGGGGGCGGGGGCCCCATTCGCGGGGCGATCGCAGAGCGGGCGGGCCAGCTTCCCGAGGCGGCGGAGGCGGGTCCCGACTTGCGGGGCGGACGCGAGCTCTCCGGGGATCGGCAGCAGGGTCGCGCGCTCGACGCGATCCCCGTCCACCGTCGCGGGGGGGAGCACCGTCTCGAGCAGGTCCCGCGCGGCGGTCACGAAGGTCGAGATCCATTCGACACGCGCCGAGTCGTCGGGGACGAGGGGCGTCAGCCACTGGGTCGCCAGGTCGCAAACCGCGGGGGGAGCCAGGTAGCCGGGCCCCCCCACGCGCATCGCGAGCGTCTTGCCGTCGGGGGAGACCGCCAGGGCGCCGAGCGGGAGGGCGGTGTCGATCGGGTGGAATCGCTTCCAGGTCTCCTTCGTGCGGAGCCGGAACCAGAAGATTTCCGACGGCTGGCCTTCGACGTTGCTCGTGTAGAAGAGCTCATCTCCGCCGCGATCGAAGCTGAAGGAGGCGCCACGGAAGAGACTGTTGCGGCCGATCGGCTCGGTCGTCATGGGGGTGATCCGCTCGATCTGGCCCGTGTCCACGCCGACCCGGAGCAATTCCACCTGCTGTGAAGGCACCCGGGCGATTCGAGGCCCCGACCTGCGGGCGACGACCAGGATCGACCCATTGTCGCGCGACCAGACGGGGACCTCGCCGGTCTGACCGACCTCCGCCAGTTGCCGGGGGGCGCCGAAGGAAGTGTCGAGCAGTTGCAGGCTCTCGGCATCCCCGCCGCGCACGAATGCGAGCTTCGAACTGTCGGGCGACCAGGCGGGGAGGTACGCATCTTCGACGACCTTCAGTACCCGACCATTCTCGGCGCGCAGGATGGCCAGGCCCAGGTCTTGCTGGAAGAAGGGGACGGCCAGATAGCGGCCGTCGGGGCTCCAGGCGAGCGCCAGGCCGGGCAAGTCCGCCGCCTTGGCGTGGATTTCCCGATAAGGGCGAGAGGACAGGATACGCTGACGGTCGGGGGCCTCCTGGACCACGATCTCGAACCGGGCGCGGCCGTCGCCCTCCGGGACCAGCCGTCCGAAGGCCAGCGCCTTCCCGTCGGGGCTCCAGGCCGGCGAGGTCAGCGGCCCCCGCGATTCCTCGAGCAAGATCGACTCCCCCGAATCGGGCCGGGTCGCCCAGACTCGATAGACGGTCGCCACGCCGCGACGCCCCCGACTCGACGACTCCCATCCCTCGCGACGGGCCGGAGCCGTCTGGAATAGCCAGCCGGGGGCCAACTCCGGGGCGTTCGGGCGAACCGCGACGGTATAGGCGACCCATCGCCCGTCCGGCGACCAGAGCACCGGGGCGTGCAGGCACCCGAGCATCAACGCCGTGACCATCCCGAATCCGTAGATCGCGGTGCGCGCCATTTCAGGATGTCTCGCGTGGCCGATATAAGCAAAAGGAAATGAGGTGGCCCGCGGGCCGCGAATCACCGATCTCCGTTGGGCCCTCGTGGTCCGCCGCTCATTATAAGGTCGCCTCGGCCCCTTCGCCTACCCGGAGACACGAAACGATCCCTTTGGAGCGACTCAGCAATTCTACAAGATAGAAGGGATAGTCAAAATAGGTCGACAATGCTCTAAAATTTGACCTTGCCGACTACGGGGTTAAACTATGAAGAGCGGGTCCAAAAGGATGATTGCGTGGAGTTCCCCGAATTCGATCTCCCTTGCTCCGGGCGGGCTTCGACACTAGAGTGGCGGGCTTGGCAGCAGAGATGTGAACCATGGGCTGCGCGTTGGATCGAACAAGGGGTTACGCCGATCGGGCTTCTCGACTACCTCGGGGTTTGTCATGCGATTTGTCCTGATCGACCGCATCATCGACTTGCAGCCGGGTCAATCCTTGGTCGCGATCAAGAACCTGTCCTTGGCCGAGGAGTACCTGGCCGACCATTTCCCCGGCTTCCCGGTGATGCCCGGCGTCTTGATGCTCGAGGCGTTGACGCAGGCGGGTGCCTGGCTCATCCGGGACATGGAGAATTTCGCCCATAGCGTGGTGATCCTCAAGGGGGCCAGGACGATCAAGTATGGTAGCTTCGTCGAGCCGGGCCGTCAGTTGCAACTGAAGGTCGAACTCGCCTCCCACGACGAGCGCGAGAGCACCTTCAAGGGCGTCGGGTCGATCGACGGGCAGGAGATGGTCAAGGGTCGTTTCACCCTGAGGCGGTACAACCTGCGCGATCGCGACCCGGAGTTGCACGCCACCGACGCCGCGATCGTCGCGAGCTTGCGCGACCTCTATGTCACGCTTCGCAAGGGATCGGTGGGTGCGCGTGCCATGCTCCGGGCCGCCCCGACAGATGGTCGAGAGCCCGTCGGCCTGCCCCTGGCGGAAGGTTGACCGCGCGAATCCGATCCTTCGGCTCCCAGTGCTGATGTTGCAAGAATACCGGGAAGTCAGCAAAATAGGTCGCGACCCGCAGGCCTTGCCTTCTCCGAGATGCCCTCCCGTACGAATGGTCTCGCCGAGCGAACGCGTCGTAACTCGAAGTGGTTGAAGTTGCCCGATCTGTTTCGCCGACGATTAGGGGGTCTTCCCGCCCTTCGGCGTCCGTGAGATTCGACCCCGGTGGGATTGGACGGCGATCCCGTTTTTATCGAGGAAGTTATGCCGACGCATGATGAGATCTACCAGAAGGTTCAAGCCACTCTGGTCGACGCCCTGGGCGTGGATGAGGAAGACGTCACCCGCGCGGCCACCCTGCAAGGCGACCTGGGGGCGGAATCGATCGACTTCCTGGATATCGTATTCCGTCTCGAGCGGAATTTCGGGATCAAGATTCCCCGGGGCGAGCTCTTCCCGGAGAACATCGCCGATCCCGACATGGTCCAGGACGGCATGTTGACGTCCAAGGGGATCGAGGAGCTGAAGAGCCGGATGCCGTACGCCGACCTGTCGGGGTTCGCGGCCCACCCCGACGTGGAGAAGATCAGCGACCTGTATACGGTCGACATGCTGGTCCATTACGTGCAGAGCAAGCTCTCCCGCTGAGGAAGGAGGAGGATCTCTCCGATCGTCGCTGCCGAGAGGGCGAATCCACGTACCGGGTCGGGGCGGGGGCGATGGCGACGAATCGGGCCGAGGCCCCCCGACGCGGGACCGATTGCACTCGAACCCCTGGCGGGTACTGCCCACGATGCGATGGATCTGGATCGATAAATTCCTGGAGTTCCGTAGCGGCGAGTTCGCCCGCGCCGTGAAGAACGTGACCCTGGCGGAAGAACATCTGCACGACCACTTCCCGGGCTACCCGGTGATGCCCGCGTCGCTGATCATCGAGGGACTGGCCCAGGCGGGCGGAATCCTCGTCGGCGAGGCGAGCGGGTTCGCCGAGAAGGTCGTGCTGGCCAAGATCTCCCGCGCCGACTTCTTCGGGGTCGCTTGCGCGGGGGACCAGCTCATCTACGAGGTGACCCTGATCGACCTGCGGAGTCAAGGGGCCGCCGTCCAGGGGAAGGCCTTCCTGGAAGGGGAATTGCTCGCCGACACTGAGCTCGTCTTTGCCCACCTGGATCAATCGCGAGCTAATCAGATTTTCGGCCCCAAGAACTTCGTGTTCACGCAGCAGTTGCTGGGCGTGCTCGACCTGGCAAAGGCCCAGCAGCGTGCCCGAGAGCAGGCCCCGTCCGGCGCGGGTAATGGGCAATCGCACGACGTGACCCCGCGGGTCGCGGATTGATCGCGGCGTGCCTTCGGGGGGGACGATCGGATCGTCGACAGGGGAAGCGGGTCGATGGCGGCCCGGAGGGGTGTCCTCCCCGGGAGATGGGACGGCACCCGCGATCGGGCCACAATCGGCGTGGAGGATGACAAGGTTCCAATGCATCGTGCCGAACGCCGAGTGGTCATCACCGGTCTGGGAATCGTCAGCCCCATCGGGATCGGGCCGGAGGCGTATTGGTCCTCGCTGGCGCAGGGACGTGGGGGGATTCGCCGCCTGACCACATTCCCGGTCGCGGGCCTGCCGAACGACGTCGGCGGCGAGGTGCTGGACTTCGACCCCAAGGCGTACGCGCAGCCGAAGTATCGTTCCACGCTGAGGAAGAGCCTGAAATACATGGCGCGCGACATCCAGCTGGCCGTAGTCGCGGCGCTCCTGGCCGTGGACGACGCCGGCCTGGTCGACGGCGGGGTCGACCCCACCCGGTTCGGGGTGGACCTGGGCGCGGGACTGATCTCGACGGAGCTCGACGAGCTGGCGCCCGCCATCAGCCAGGCGTCGGACGGGACCGGCGAGTTTGATTATCGCGTCTGGGGGAAGGACTCGATCCCGATCATCCCGCCGATCTGGCTCCTGAAATACCTCCCCAACATGCTGGCCTGCCACATCTCGATCCTGGTCGACTGCCAGGGGCCGAGCAACACGATCACCGAGGCCGAGGCCGCGTCCAACCTGGCCATCGGCGAGGCGAGCCGGATCATCGCCCGGGGGAGGGCCGACGTGATGATCACCGGCGGGGCCGACTCCAAGATTCACCCCCTGAGCCTCGTCCGCATGAGCCTGCTCGACCAGATGTCGCGCTGGAGCGGCGAGCCGGGCCGCGCCTGCCGGCCGTTCGACCTCCGGCGTGACGGCTGGGTCGCGGGCGAAGGGGCGGGCATCCTGATCCTCGAGGAACGCGAGCACGCCCTGGCCCGCGGGGTCCGCATCTACGGCGAAATCCTCGGCTCAGGGTCCGGCTGCGACGCCGTGCCGGCGGGAGGGCTCGACCCCGACGGGATCGGGACCGAGATCGCGATGCGGGGGGCCTTGCGCGACGCGGGAATCGTCCCGGAGGCCATCGGTCACGTCAACGCCCACGGCGCCGCCTCGGTCGTGTCCGACCTGGCCGAGTCGCGGGCCTTCCATCGCGTCTTCG
>JAABUS010006271.1_pt1 | contig 14639 bp, 10 predicted proteins | sample 5560161 | NCBI WGS metagenome assembly JAABUS01 (sample SAMN10711885, study PRJNA513376) | rock metagenome | isolation source: Antarctica rocks | place: Antarctica: Victoria Land, Trio Nunatak nord | collected 2016-01-04 | reverse complement strand
AATGAAAATTGTAGAAAACTTCCCAGAAAAAGTTATAAGGTGCAAAATAAGTAGTAAATATGGCATTAAATTATTGGGGAAAATTAACAAGGATACATTAAACCAAGCTAATGAGATTGGATCATATTCTCCCTACACAAGACTTATTATTAGTTTAGAAGTGTCTCTTACAGAAAACTTCGCTACGATTTCTGAAAAACTGCATAATTTTAATGGAGAGTTTCATTTGGACAATGTAACTTGGGAAACCAGTACTTTTGAAATACATACGTCTCAATATATTACTAGCAAATCTTTGATTGTTTATAAGCTTCGAGATATTCTTAAAGATTATAGATTGAAGACAATAGAAATTTATAATTCAACAAAACGTGTTTAGCTACTTTTTTTTCTATTAAATATCAAACATCTTCTTTTGATATTTCTGAACATGATATTTTCCAATTGTAATTATATAATGATTATAATATCAACACAAAAATTTCCATTGTTAGCTGATTCGAAGTCTCAAAGCGGTAAGAGTTTTAAATCGTGAATTTTTAAACTTTTTTATTTGTGAAACCCTTGCATTAGTTGTAATTTGTGATCGGAGTCTTTTAAGTATAATTTATTCATTAACTATGTTTTTAAACGGTTCTTAATGACTGTTAAATATTACCCTCTAACATGAACCGATTAACTTGTTTAACATTACTTTCAATTGTAACAATTTCCATTTTCTGCAACCAAAGCTTTGGCCAGGCAGAAAACAACAACGCTAACTTTTCTTCCGCTAATCCGTTTTTCGCCCAAAGTTCGTTGCCTTTTCAGGCTCCGGCTTTTGATAAAATTAAAAACAGTGATTTTAAACCGGCAATGGAAGAAGGCATCCGCCAGCACTTGACAGAAATACAAAAAATTGCAGATAACCCTGCTCCGCCAACTTTTGAAAATACGCTGGTAGCCATGGAAAGAAGCGGCCGCCTGTTAAACCGAGTAGATGCTGTATTCAATTTACTTACCGGCGCCAATACCAATCCCGAACTGCAAAAAGTTGAACAGGAAGAAGCGCCAAAACTGTCTGCCAATAATGATGCTACTTACTTAAATACTAAGTTATTTAAACGAGTAGAAGCTGTTTATCAGAAACGTAACGAGTTAAAGCTGGATGCAGAGTCGAAACGTTTGGTAGAACATGAATACGAAAACTTTGTGCTTGCCGGAGCGCGGTTATCAGAATCGGATAAAGAAAATTTGAAGAAACTGAACCAGGAAGAAGCTTCGTTAAGGGCAAAATTTAGCAATCAGTTACTGGCTGGCACCAAAGCGGGCGCACTGGTTGTAGATAGCAAAGAAGAACTGGCCGGCTTATCCGAAAGTGCGATAGATGCTGCCGCACAAAATGCAAAAGCTGCTGGTCTTTCGGGAAAATGGTTAATTTCCTTGCAAAACACAACACAACAGCCCGAACTGCAATTGTTAACCAATCGTGCCACACGGCAAAAACTGTTTGAAGCTTCCATAAATCGTACCGAAAAAGGCGATGCCAATGATACAAGAGCAACGATTGTACGCATAGCACAGATCAGGGCACAAAAAGCTAAATTGTTAGGCTTCCCCAATTATGCGGCTTGGAAACTGCAAAACCAGATGGCAAAAACGCCGGAAGCGGTGGAGCAGTTTTTAAGCAGAGTTGCGCCCCCTGCTATTGCTGGTGCTAAAAAAGAAGCTGCTGATATTCAGGCAGTAATTGATCAGCAGAAAGGCGGATTTAAGTTGCAGCCCTGGGACTGGAATTTTTATGCGGAGCAGGTTCGTAAAGCTAAGTTCGACCTGGATCAAAGTCAAGTAAAACCTTATTTGGAAATAGATAATGTACTTAGGAACGGCGTTTTTTATGCTGCAAACTTGCTTTATGGCTTAAACTTTAAAGAGCGTAAAGACTTGCCGGTTTATCAGGCCGACGTTCGTGTTTTTGATGTTTTAGATAAAGATGGCAGTCAGATTGGTTTGTTTTACTGCGATTATTACAAACGCGACAATAAAAGAGGCGGTGCCTGGATGAGCAATATGGTTGGGCAATCGAAATTGCTCGGAACAAAACCTGTTATTTATAATGTGGCAAACTTTACTAAACCAGCTCCCGGTCAGCCTGCTTTAATTAGCTTTAGTGATGTAACTACTATGTTTCATGAATTTGGCCATGCGTTGCATGGTTTATTTGCCAGTCAGCAATATCTAAGTTTATCCGGCACCAGCACCGCACGTGATTTTGTAGAATTCCCTTCTCAATTTAACGAACATTGGGCGTTGGATCCAAAGGTTTTTAAACATTATGCCGTTCACTACAAAACAGGCGAGCCGCTGCCGCAGGAACTGGTAGATAAAATAAAGAAAGCAGCTACTTTTAATGAAGGTTATGGTACAACCGAACTCTTAGCTGCTGATTATTTAGATTTACAATGGCATACACTTTCTACAGATACGCAAGTACCGGACGTAGATAAATTTGAAGCAGATGCTTTACACAAAACCGGCGTTGACTTGCCGCAGGTGCCGCCGCGTTACCGCTCTACTTATTTTTCCCACATTTGGGGAAGTGGTTACGCAGCGGGTTATTATGCTTATATGTGGACTTCTATGCTGGATAACGACGCGTATTCCTGGTTTGAAGAACATGGCGGATTAACACGGGCAAACGGACAACGCTTCCGGGATATGGTTTTATCCCGAGGCAATACCGAAGATTTGGGTAAGCTGTTTAAAGATTTCCGCGGCCATAATCCGGATATCAATCCGATGCTTCAAAACCGTGGATTGGTTGTCAGGTAAGCTTCATTAAAAAAAAGCATATTTAAAATATACTTCTTTTATCACCTAAAAATTGGCGTTTCTTCTTTTTGATGAAACGCCATTTTTATAACATTCAAATTTTCAGATCATCATGAATAAAAATCTAATTATCCGCTTTTATTTTTATTGGTTGCGCTAAGTTCGTTCCTGGTTGATGATACTCCAAACATCAACCTAATTTTTATTGGTCAGGATTTGCAAATTACGTCCTTTTGAACTTAGGATCTGTAGTCCTAATCTCTAAAAATTAAAAATTCTAATTAACTTTTCTAAAAAATATATTATGCTTTATCTATCAACATAAAATTGAATTGCAATAAAACGGTACAATTTTTTATAGGGTAAAAGAAGTATAAAAGATAAACAAGTTTATACTTACAATTACAATCAACCTCAAACACTATTGTATTTATTTGATCTCCTTTTCCACAGCACTTGCAACCACATTTTTAAATACATTTAAGGGTAAAAGCCACCGCATAAAAAAAGCTAATTTAGCTTGCCCTATCGGATAACGCAATCGGCTACTGCTGCTGTTTGCTGCTTTAAATACCACGGGCGCAACTATAGCTGCCATTGGGGAATTTTTATAACTTGCAATTGTATTGTGCTGAACTTTTTTTGCATAACTATCATAATCCGGATTGGACACAAAACTGATCGAGCCTTCAAAATTACTTCTAATAGTAGGCGGTTCGATGTTCCTGATCTTGATATTGAATTGTTTCAGTTCAAATTGCAATGATTCCATAAACCCTTCCACTGCCCATTTGGTACTGTTGTAAACACTGTACAACGGAAAAGTAATAACGCCGCCAGACGAAGTTGTGTTGATGATGATGCCGTTTTTCTGGGCACGAAAATGAGGAAGGATTGCTTTGGTAACATTCATTACACCAAAAACATTGGTAGCAAACTGATGCTGGATCTGCTCTTGGGGCAACGCTTCAAAAGCACCTGCCAAAGCATAACCCGCATTGTTGAACAAAACATCTATCTGACCAAAATCCCGAAGCGCTGCTTCTAAAGCAAGATGAATGCTTTGTTCATCCTGAACATCCAAAGTATAAAGTTTGATGTTGGGATACTTTAGCAGCTCATCCTTTTCGTTTACTTTGCGCATAGTAGCTGCCACATTCCAACCTTTTTCTGCAAAATACCTGGCTGTTTCCTGACCGATACCACTGCTTGCCCCGGTAATAATAATTGTTTTGTTTGTCATGATTTAATTATTGAGTGAGTAATTACTTATTTTATTGTTAAATTTTTTTATAGGCCGTATTTTCTTTCTAAAAATAATTTTAAACTATCGTTGGGCAAAAGGTCACCTTTAACAATGGCACTGGTAAAGCCGTCCATATAATGTACTAAAAAATCAGCTTCCAAGCCAGGATTCTCATAAGATAATTGCTTAAAAGCCTTGGATAAAACCCGGACAACTGGCTTTAGCTTTTCTGAACTGTCGATACTCAGCTCCCATTTCAAAGTAAATAGTAGCTTCCAAAAATTATATTCAGTTTCAGGTACTAAAAAAGGTATTTGCAAATATTTTTTAATCACCAACTTTGGTTCTGCTTCGTTAATTACACTCTCATATAGCTGATCAACTTTTTGCTGTCCTTCCTGAATAATTGCATTGAGCAAACCTTCTTTACTTTTAAAATGACGAAAAATCAGCCCTTCCGAAACTTCGGCCAACTTGGCTACCTGACTGGTGGAAGTAGCATTATAACCATTCTTGGCGAACAACTCCAAACCACAATTTAAAATTCGTCCTTGCTTATTAGTCATAAAAGTGAGTAATTACTTACAAATGTAAAAGCTTTAATTTATTAAACAAGCATAATAAGTAATTTTATGATGATGGCATTTTGCTGACATTCTTTTATTACCTGAAAAGCCTATTCAAAAGGCAATGCTAACTTGAAATAAAATAGTAAAAAATATTTTGCAGAACAACTTGTGTAAATACTTTTCAAATTATAATTTAGCCTACTTAATTTATAGACTATATGTACTACTTCTTTTACCACCTCTTTTTAGCTATCTGTTTGCGCGATTGCTGTTGCTGTTTGTAGTTCCGCGCCTGTTCCAAATACATCAATTCAACCAAAAATCAATCTACTATCTTTTCCATGAAAATTTTTACGTCCGGTTTAAAAATCAAATTACTGTTGATTTTCCTCCTTCTCCCCTTTTTTTCCTTTGCCCAAATGAATGGCAACTATGTTTTAAGCGGCATTGTTAAAGACGATACCGGCCTTCCGCTTCCAAGTGTTTCCGTCAAAATCATCGGCAACACTTCGGGCACAACTTCTGATGCACAAGGCAAGTTTTCGATCACCAGCAATGCTAAATTTCCGTTGCGGCTGGTGTTTTCCAGCATTGGCTTTAAGCCGCAGGAGTTTGAGGTGAAAAACCCCGGCAGTAATTTAAATATACAATTGGTTACCCAGTCCATGATTGTGAACGAAGTGGTGGTTACTGCTTCCCGGCAGGAAGAAAGGATACTGCGCTCCCCGGTTGCAATCGAAAAGTTAGACATCCGTGCGATTCGGAATTCTCCAGCCCCAAGTTTTTATGATGCGATAGAAAATGTAAAAGGTGTGCAAATGACTACTTCCAGCTTAACTTTTAAGGTGCCCAATACGCGTGGTTTCAATATCCCCAACAACTTTCGTTTTATGCAGATGGTTGATGGCGTGGACATGCAAGCCGCTACGCTTGGTGTCCCGCTTGGAAATGCGATCGGCCCAACAGAATTGGACATTGCAAGTGTGGAAATCACGCCCGGAGCTGCTTCGGCTTTGTATGGCATGAACGCGATCAATGGGATGGCAAATCTTATCACTAAAAACCCTTTTACTTATCAGGGATTGAGCGTTTACCAGCGAACGGGCGTTAATCATGTGGACGGCATTGATCATGCACCAAGTGTGTTGACCGAAACAGCAGTTCGTTATGCCAAAGCTTTCAACAACAAATGGGCTTTTAAGATCAACGGCGGTTATATGAAGGGCACGGACTGGATATCCAATTCGCAGCAAGACCAGAACCCCAATTATCTGCCCAGCGCCAATTCTGCATTTCCGCAATTGAACGGCGCTAATAATGTTGCTTATGACGGCTGGAACAGATACGGCGACGACGCACTTGCGGGAAGCAATTTAGTATCCATCAGCGGTTTGACCATCAACGGAAAAACAAACCAAACTTTGCGCGTTGCCCGTACCGGTTATTACGAAAAGGACTTGGTAAACCCTGAAGTAAAGAATTTGAAGTTTGATGCCGCCTTACATTTTAAACTAAATGAGCTTACAGAAATTACGTACAGCTACCGCATTGGTGATATGGACGGGACCTTTCAGCGCGGCAATAAAATAAGGCTGAACGGCGTGATCGTACAAAACCATAAACTGGAAGTTAAAGGCAAAAATTACAAGATCCTAAGTTATATTTCCACAGAAAACACGGGAAACTCTTACAATGTCAAGCCCCTTGCCGATAATTTGGATTTGTACAGCGGCGGCAGTAATTCGGTTTGGGCAGCAAAATTTAAGAATACGCTGGTATCACAATTAAACAGTGGGACTGACCTGGCAACGGCTGCTAATTTAGCCCGTGCCGCAGCAGATGCTGGGCGTGTTTTACCGGGAACGCAAGCATTCAACGACCTTAAAAACACAATTATAGGGATCAACAATTGGGATATTAAATCAAGTTTAATCCCTGATGCGCCTGCAACGGGCGGTGCGGCATTGGTTCAAAAAAGCCGAATGTATCATGTAGAAGGCCAATGGGACCTGTCAAAAACAGTAAAAGTATTTGATTTATTGATTGGTGCCGATGCCCGTTTGTACCAGATCATCCCGGATGGAAATAACTTTGTGGATTTTACCAGATCAATTGCCGATAGAAACAAACAGCTTCCGGATGGCAGTTTTGGCAATGATGTTTACTACAAAAAAGTTGGTGCCTTCGCCCAGGGAACCAAAACCTTTTTTGATGAAAAATTAAAACTGGTAGGTTCGCTTAGGTTTGACTACAATCCGTATTACGATCCCAAGTTTACGCCACGAATCGCCGCGGTTTATTCTCCAACGGATAACCATAATTTTCGTGTTACTTTTCAACAAGGCTATCGTTTTCCCTCTTTGTTTGAATCGTTGTCTTATGTAAATAATGGAAGGGTAAAAAGAGTAGGCAGTTTATCTCTTATTGATGAAGGATTGGGCTATTTGGAAAATAGTTATACGCAGGCTTCAGTAGTAACCTTCAATGCAGCAGTGGCGGCAGCCGGAAATACAGATGCGGCAGCTTTGGCAAATAAAAGTTTATTGCAAACTGCCGATTTGCCAAAAGCACGTCCGGAGCGTATCAACTCCTTTGAAGTTGGTTACAAAAGTGTTCTGTTTGATAATAAAGTTGTGGTTGATTTAGATGCTTACTCCAATGTTTACAATGGGTTTCTTGGTCAGATACAAGTTTATGTGCCTAAAGGAAGCACTATCGGAACAGATGCGGCAGTACTGGCCATGCTTGACAGGAACCGTGACCCTACAACTGCAACTTCAAGCACAGCAGCAAGTAATGGGCAAGACCGTTACCGCGTTTACACCAACGCTAAAAACAATTACCACAATTACGGCTCGGCGTTGGGCGTTACCTACAATTTTTATCGGAAATTTAGTGTGGCAGGCAACATCAGCTTTAACAAATTAGTGGCGAATAAAACTGATGATATTTTTGTAACCGGTTTTAACACGCCTGTTTTATCCACCAACCTTTCTTTTGGCAACCGAGAGATCATCAAGAACTTTGGCTTCAACCTAATTTATAAATGGCAGCAAGGCTTTTTGTGGGAAAGTCCATTAGTAACCGGTTCCGTTCCGGCCATCCATACTTTTGATGCACAAGTAAGTTTGCGCGTTCCTGCGTATAAAGCCAACTTTAAATTGGGTGCAACTAACTTATTGGACAGGCGATACATCCAATACGCTGGCGGCCCAACGCTTGGCGGCTTGTATTATCTGGCCATTACTTTGGATGGTTTGCTGGAGAAATAGCATACTGTTTTTACCGGCATAAAAACAGTATGGCATGAAGTTAACCTTGGGCAGCGGGACGGACAATGATCTCGCCCACATCAACATTGGCTGGCTGCTCAATTGCGAACGCAATAGCTCTGGCGATCGCGCCTCCAAACGATCTAACGGCGTGCGCCAAGTACAACCTTTGTACCTCGTTCAGCAAGCAACAGTGCAGTTGCCTCTCCTATTCCGCTGCTTGCGCCGGTAATTACTATTACTTTACCTTTAATATTTTCCGTGGTATTTTGATTGATAACACAAAGACAGCCCGTACAACTACCCGTGTGATAAAGATTTTCAAACAGGACATAAAGGGCCTGTTTAAATTTTATCCCACCTGTTTTTTATACTTCTTTTATCCTATAAAAATCATTGCTTGTATCCCGTGCTTAAAAAAGCACAGGGAAGCTTCAAGAATATAACTGGTCAATTAGTTAATAGAACGCAATCGAATTTATCAGTAACATGATGTGTTGGAAAACCGGCTTGCTCAAGTGCCCAGTATAATGCTCCATATACCGGCGGATTATTTACCAGATAACAACTATAATTTTTTTGGGTGAACTGGTACAACTGAGCCTTAAAGTTAGATGGAAGGCCAAATTGCTTAATTACCCCGCCTCCAAAAATCAGGGACACGTTATCCGCTTTGATTTTTTTTAACAGGCACCAAACTGTTTGGGCCAATTCTTCACCGGCTCTGTTTACCACTTTTGCAGCCCCTTCGCATCCTTCATTGTAAGCATCGTACACCTGCCTCAAAAAATGACCTCTTTTCTTATTGGAAGCAAAGTGGTTTACAACATTATATGCCAGTGAGTTCAGGTCATTGGCTTCAAAATAGTTTAATGCTTTTTTAATCAGGATAGGATATTCCTTTTCCCGGCCTAACAATGAGGCACAAGCCAGATGAATGGCATATTCTGCCTGGTGGATACCAGAGCCCCATTCGCCCGACAAATATTCATACCCAGGTGTTTTAAAATATTTTCCTTTATCAGCAGCCAAGCCAATAATTCCGGTGCCGCAGGAGATAACTACACAAGGTTCGGCTATGCCTATGGAAGATTTTAAGGTTGAGAAAATATCATTTTCATAAATAGCTTTCTCAATAGTGATACCGTTTATAGCAATTGCCCGCTCAATCAATGCCTGTTGCTTTTGCTGGTCTATTGCAAAATCCCAGCCTGCCACGCTGAATATAGCCATTGTTATATAGTGGTTGCTAATGGGCTGCAAAAGCGCAACCATGTGTGCTAAAGCATCTGTAAGCATATAATAAGTGCCACCAACTTCATGCACAGCCAGTATTTCGCCCTTGGTGTTGGCAACAGCCATATGCGTTTTGGTGGCTCCGCCATCAACACCTATTATCAGGTGATCTTTCATTGATTCTAAATTATACCAGATGCAAACGCTTCATATACTCCGCATTTACTTTAGCGCTTTGCAACGGGGTTTCCTGATCGTATCTGGACTGTTCTACAAAAAAATATTCTATACCATTATTTAAAGCCACTTTAAGCAGGTGGGGATAATTAATTATACCATGCTCCAAATCGCTGGCCGATTCATCCTTGCTTCCGGCAGGTAAGCGCTCTTTTAGCACATTGCGCATGTGACAAAGCCTAAAACGTTTTTTGTATTTTTTCAGATAAGCTTCCGGGTCCTGTCCCTCGGTTACTGTATAATAGAAATCCATCTCGAAATCTACCAGGTCTTTATCGGTATTGTTCAGCAATACATCAATGGGTAGCTGGCCGTCTACTTTTTTGTATGGATAATCGTGCGGATGGTAAGCAAAGCGCAAGCCATGATTTTTACATATTTTTCCGCGGTAATTAAAATCATCGGCTATCTTCTTAAAGTCATCAATAGACTTTTGCGGACCCTTCCAAGGACAGATCAAGTATTTCATACCGATCTCGGCTGCTTGTTCAACCTGCTTTTCAAACGGCATTGCCCCATCGTTGTAATGAGAAGAAATCAGGTTCAACCCAAAGCCTGAGCTTGCTTTTTTAAACTCCTTATTACTCATTCCCCAAAACATGCCCTTGCTGCTGCCATAGCTTTCAATTTGGGTATAACCCATCTGGCCCAATTGCTTTAAAGTGCCCAAAGGGTCTTTTTCCATTGCATCTCTTACCATATAAAGCTGGATGCCAAAAGCCGCTATTTTACCTGGTAATAAATTCGATAACACGGGCATCCTGCGGAAAGGAACAGCTAAGGCTATCAGGCTACTGTTGCGAATGAAAGTTCTTCTATTAGTCATGAAAGTAAGATTGTTTAATTATAAATTTCCTTTTCTTAATTCATCTGCGGCATAGTTGGCTGCCCTTGCCGCAAATGCCATGTACAAGATGGAAGGGCTTTGGTTACCGGTGCTGGTCATGCAGGCACCATCAGTTACAAATACATTCTTGCATAAGTGCAACTGGTTGTATCCGTTCAGTAATGATGTTTGCGGATCAATGCCCATACGGCAACCGCCCATTTCGTGTATGTCCAAGCCCGGTGCCTGCTTTGTATCATGCTGTACAATATCTTTAACTCCCGCTATATGCAGCATTTCGGCACTTTGGGTTAAAAAGTCTTTCACCATCTTTTCATCGTTCTCGTCATAATCAACCGAGGTAATAAGCTGAGGTATGCCCCATTGATCTTGTTTGTCTTTGCTTAAACGCACATGATTCGCTTTTTTAGGAATAGTTTCACCTTGCATGTACATTCCGGCACGCCATGGGCCAGGTTCGGCCAATGCATCTTTGTAATCTCCGCCAATGCCATCAGGTAAATCCATTTTTTCCAACGCGGTACGTGTGGCCCAAACAAATGTTAAGTATCCGCCTAAAAAGTCGGTGTCCTGCTGGTGCAAGTTGCGGTAGTTGGCAATAATAGGGTTGGTTGGATTACGTCCATAAAAATAACGATCTTTAAAACCATCATAAGTTCCGGAAACGCTAGCACGGTAATTTTGAAAAGCAATATACTTACCCAGCAAGCCATTATCGTTTCCCAAACCATTTGGAAAGCGATTGGAAGTAGAGTTTAACAGGACTAAATTGGTATTTAAGCAGGCTGCATTCAGGAAAATAACTTTGGCAAAATAATCGGTTGTTTTATGGGTCAGTGCATCAATAACGCGCACGCCGGTTGCTTTTCCTTTTTGCCCTTCATATATTACCGAGTGTACTACCGAATGGGGTCTGACAGTTAAATTGCCTGTTTTTGCCGCCCATGGTAGTGTAGAGGATACAGAACTGAAATATCCGCCGAATGGGCAACCTCTTGTACACAGGTCGCGGGCCTGGCATTGTCCGCGTCCCTGTGCTAAGTGTATCGGTTGCGGTTGGGTTAAATGCGCCCATCGGGTACGCACCATAAAGCGGTCTTTGTAATGCGCGCTTATTTTTCGATGTATCTCGGCTTCGAGGCAGCTGTATTCAAACGGGGGCAAATACTCGCCATCCGGCAGGGCTTCCAAACCATCTTTACCACCGCAAATGCCTGCAAATTTTTCCACGTGCGAGTACCAGGGCGCTATATCTGCATAGCGAATGGGCCAGTCCACCGCATAGTCATAGCGCAAAGGAGCGGTAAATTCAAAATCACTCCAACGCTGGCAGGCTCTTCCCCAAGTAATAGATTTGCCTCCTACCTGATAACCTCGTATCCAGTCGAAGGGTTTCTCCTGTATATAAGGGTGTTCCGCATCCTTTACAAAAAAGTGATGTGTGTCTTCGCCAAAAGCATAGCACTTGCTGATAACGGGGTTTTCGTCCAATACCGCTAACGGCTCTTTAATTCGGTGCGGAAAATCCCAGGGATTTTTTGTCGCTGTTGGATAATCCCGGATATGTTCTATACTCCGGCCACGTTCCAGCACTATTGTTTTTAAACCGCGTTCGCATAACTCCTTCGCCGCCCAACCTCCGCTAATGCCGGAGCCGACAACAATGGCATCATAAGTATGGGGTTCTTGATTTCCTGAAAGGGTTTGAATAGCCATTTAAGCGTTGGTTTAACTTAGTTTTCGCAATAATAACAGTAAGCGTTGGCATGCAGCCATAAAAATGAAGCAGGCAATTGGGTACTGATTTGTCCTTTTAAAAACTCCTGAAAAATGTTTTTCTTATGTCGGCCATTTACAATAAGTAAGATGGTTTTCGATTGCAGAATATCAGCGATGCCCAAGGTATATCCGTATTTTAAATCAGTTGCCACCTCCTGCACCATTGGATGTGCCAGTGAAGTTTCCGAAAGCTGTGCCAGATGAACACCTGGTTGTAACGTATCGGCAGGGTCGTTAAAAGCAATATGTCCGTTTAAACCCAAGCCCAGCACGCACAGATCAATAGGCCCATTTTGAGCCAAATAGTGCTGAATCCGTTTACATTCTACTGCTGGTATATTTGCCTGACTGTCGAATGAAACATAGTTCTCTATCGGAATATTCAGGGGTTTTAGCAGATGCTGCTGAAGGTAATGTTCACATGAACCGGGATGATCCATAGGTAAACCAGCCCATTCGTCCAGTTTAACAAACTTCAATCCGGCCGAGTTTTGCAGGCCTTGCTTTTCCACCAGCTTTTTATACATCCTTGTTGGTGAATCCCCTGTGGCCGCACAAACTAATGCCTGCCCGTTCTCATGCAACAGGCCAACTATAAAATCAGCGCCCGCATTGTTTAGTTCTTCTGTGGTTTCAAACTTTAATAAACGCATTGGTAATGTTATAAGAGCTCGTTTAAATTTTGTCCTGTATGTTTTTCATGCTTCTTTTATGCCCTAAAAACCTTTAATGTCCTGTTCATTGAGGTTTTGGCCAGGCCTATTGTTTGTTGTCTTTTGTCCACGGCCTATAGTCCGTGGCAATTGCATCTTAATAATTGCATTTTGATAATTGCATTTTGCCAAACCGGATTGGTATCGGCAAATACAGGAAATTTATAAAACAAGGTGTCTAAATTGCCTCGGCTTTCAGGCCGTGGGTTATATAAGTCCGGGTGTTGGCTTTAGCCAAAATATCTATAATAAAACTTATTTTCCATGCTTCTTTTAGCACCTAAAACTTTCAAATCCCTATGCTTTTTCTATCAGCATCAACTACAGCCACAAGATTTATAGGCATAAAAGAAGCATTACAGATTTTTGCTGATATAGATTTAAGCAGGCTCTAAGTCTTTTCTGATCACTTCCCCTGTATTTTTGTCTTTCAGGATGATTTTCTTTTGGCCGTCGGGCAGTACTTCTTCTTTAATCAGGTAGTATTGGGCATCATAACTGGTATAGGCAAGGGTGGTGCCGGTATCGGTATCGCCCCGCCATTCTTCCAACTGAACCGGTTCCCAAATACCTGATTTGGCCGAAATATATGCTGCATCAATAATGGCATTTACCACATAACCATCATAAAAAGTTTCTCCCGGCTGCTTTCCTGCCTCAATGCACTCGAACATATCAGTGAACATGTGGCTATAGCCCAGCTCGTGTGCTTCGTCGCCTACCGGAAACAACCAGCCGGTATTACTTTCTGCTTTTTCGGCCACATAACCGCCTTTACCTGCACTGAACACCTCAAAGCCGGTACGCAAAAAGTTGTTCAGCCAGATCGTACCTTCTGTGCCCATTACCTCATCCCTTAAATCCATCCCGCCCCTAAAACACCAGCTTACCTCAAATTGGCCGATAGCACCGTTGGCATATTTAACCATCCCTATCGCATTATCTTCTGCTTCTATAGGGTGTACTTGTGTGGCAGCCCAACACATCACTTCCACCGGTTTGATGTTTTTGCCTATAAAATTTCTTGAAATTTCAATGCAATGACAACCCAGGTCAACAATGGCGCCTCCGCCGGATTGCTCCTTGTTCCAAAACCAGTCACTATGTGGGCCGGGATGTGCTTCGCGTGATTTGGCCCACAGTACCCTGCCTAATCCACCCGATTGAACAATATCCAATGATTTTAAAAATTTAGGGGTATAACATAAGTCTTCCAGATAGCCTCCCATAATACCGGCTTTCTCTACCAGTTCCAGCATCTGTTTAGCTTCGGCACCACTTCTTCCCAAAGGTTTTGTGCACAATACATGCTTGCCGGCTTTGGCACAAGCCTCTACGGCAGGTAAATGCAAATCGTTGGACAAGGCGATGACCACTACTTCTACCTCCGGGTGGTTGACAGCTTCTTCTATGCTGGTGGTATGATACGGGAGCCGGTATTCGGCAGCAAATTTTTGAGCCCGTTCTTCGCTTCTGGAATATACAATATGCAAAGTGTCTTTTCTCCGTTGGCCGGACAAGGCATCAGCATAAAAGCGTGCAATAAAGCCAGAGCCCAACATTGCTATCTTCATAATACAATAATAAAAGGTTACAATTGGTTATACCGTACACAAGCTTAGTGCCCGTGGTCTAATGAACAATAATAGGTATTTATTTAGTTATTAGAAGCTGCGGGATTAAAATAACATTCAGTTTTTTTTGGATTGATGCCAGTAAGTTAAACGGAGCAAAAAGATGCGATGCACACCAACTTTTAAGGCATAAAAGAAGCATTGTTATTTTTCCGAGATATAAATTTGAACAACATGTAAGTTAAAGACAAGGTTTTTTACCTTTAACTTTTAATCCTGACTTATGCGCCTGATTATTTGTTCAATCCTGTTAATATTGTGTTTCCAACCCACATTTGCACAACAAAACGACGTA
>JAABUS010006269.1_pt1 | contig 14641 bp, 14 predicted proteins | sample 5560161 | NCBI WGS metagenome assembly JAABUS01 (sample SAMN10711885, study PRJNA513376) | rock metagenome | isolation source: Antarctica rocks | place: Antarctica: Victoria Land, Trio Nunatak nord | collected 2016-01-04 | reverse complement strand
GGAGAGTGTGGTATCGGCTTGGTGCGCTGGGGTGGGCGTTGGTGGTCCTGGTTCTAGCGGTCCTGATTGGGATGGGTTTGCGATCATCGGAGGGGGTGAATTCGATATGGAGGTAGGCATGGAGATGGAGAAGTTGGACAAGCCATGTGCTGCGTATCTACAAGAGAAACGAACGCCGGCGTAAAGGACCTTCAATACTTCATAGTCGCTCCTTTTCGGGAGGGTACAGCGGGCGTTGTCACTCGGCGCATCTGATACCCTCCAGCGTCTTCAGCGCTCGAACACCCTCACCCTCGAACCTTCCGACCAAACGTTCACATTCGTTGCGAAGCTTTTCTTCGCCCTTTCTCGCATTGTTATAGATCCACTCCTCAACTGTGAGCTTCTTCTCCGGACTGGTTAGCTCTTCCCCCAGCGCTTCGGTGACGTTCTCCTTGTCTACATTCGGCGAAGCCAGCAGGAGTTTCTCTAGGTCGACGGCGGTCCACGGCATGCTCGTTTGTAGCTTTGAGATGTTGCGTCTTGATGGGGATGCAGTCGGCGTGCTAGCTGCCAACGGAATGCGAATGGTCTGAGACTTGGACGGCGAAAGGATGTCGAGAGGAGGCCGTATCTCTGAAGGCCGTGATGAAGGTGGCTGATTTTCGGCATCGGACGACTGAGGTGAGGCTACGAGCCCAGGTGTTTTGTGTACCGATGCGGGCTCAGGCAAAGCCTTCTTCTCAGGTGTAGCAGTCTGCGGAGGTGGCGCGATTTGGGCAGCTTCAATGGGTGTGAATGTAGGACTATCGGCCCTCGCCGGTTGAACAGGAGTTGACTCTCCCAGCGGTTGGTCCGTCCAAGGTTCGCTCATCTGGCTTGCAGGTGGCGAAGATGGTACTATAACAACTGTGCTTTTGATGGTCTTCGCCTTTGTCGATTTAGCAGTCTTCTTCTTCGATTCCTTCTTTGGTGCAGCTGTGTCTTCTATTTCAATCTCTGTTGGTTCTGCTGGCTCTTCAATGGCTGCCTTTTCTGATGGTACAGGCTGCACTATTAACACTTGAATGGTCATCTCCGGCTGGACAATGTCTTCGATGTTTCGGCTCATCATTTCAGCCTTTTTCCCAGCCTTTGCCTTTTTACCTGCACCAGTAGCTTTCTTGCGCCCCCGTTTCTTAAGACCTTGGCTTGCAATACTGGCGTCAGTCCCATGACGAGACTCGTCCTCGAACCCGTGAGATGCAATGTCTAAGCTGTTGAGTGCCGAACTATCAGGATTGAACCTTGGATATTCGATGCTAGGATCTGGTGGTGGGGTTTCTGATGCTTGGGATTTACCTAGCGGTGCCTGTCGAGACGCTTGCCGACTTCTTGCCACTCGAGTTGAAATTGGCTGCTCTTTCTCTTGCTCTTTAGAATCCTGAATCACATTCTGAGATTCGGTAATACTGCTCTCGGCGTCCGGATTAGGTGGTTGCGTCCGTTTTCGAGATACTTTTCGCGATTGTGCAGCTTTGGTCACTTTGGTTTTCGAGTCCATCGCTGTCTCTTGTGTTGGCTGATGCTCCGGCTCCTGCTCTTGTGCAGGTTCATCCTGAACAACTTCGGCTACAGCATGAGTAATGGTACTTGTTCGGGTAGTCCTACGAGTAGGAGCAATGGACGCCGGGCCATTTCGCGAGGTAGGCCTTGTGCGTGTCAGCCGCCGCGTCTTGGGCAGTGCCGCTGGCGGAGGTTCGATATCAGCTTCGTCGTCTGTCAATGGACGGTCCAAGTCCACCTCTAGCGCCGCGTCGATATCATCATCGTCAGGAACAGCTCTAAGAGATGCCATTGACGCGGTGGATGTCGCGGAAGCTTTCCGGATATTGGACGAGGCTCGCTTTCGTCCGGTTTTCCCGGCCTTCTTCGATACTGGTGGTGGAGGTGGCATGGTCGCTGCGTCTGCCATATGCGTTTCATTGTCGTCGGCGTCTCCTGAGGTTGTAGCGACCTTGCCTTCGGGCTGAGCGCTGCTAGCTCTAGTTCTTGTTGCACGCTTTTTAGCTGGCGGTTCGATCGATGAAGCGTTCGCGCCGCCCATGTACGTTGTCTCACGATCTTCTTGCACGTCTTCGCTCTTCCTTTTTGTCCCCCTTTTGACCTTTGTTGGCTCCTGCGCCACCTTGACTTCGAAGTCATCATCCTCGGGTTCAACAAAGCTACTAGCCTGCATTGATTCTTCACCGCCAGCTTTGGCAGCTTTGCCATCTGACTTAGAACTCGACTTCTTGGCTTTAGTCCCCTTTTTGGACCCCTTGTCTGCTTTTGCGGGCTTCGCAGTGTCGTTATTCTGAACCATTACGCTATTATCGTTGTTCGCTTCCGAAGGAGCCAGGGATATACCCTCCCCAGCGGCCGTAATATTGGACTGGGATGATAAGCGTGAAGCTTTTGATGTACGAGCTTTCCTGCCTCTGCTCGACTTTGCTTTCGGTGCTGCCTGACTGAAGAACGGGCAATCGGCGGATCTTCGCCGATGCTCGTCACTATACCATCGTAATTAGTCTCAGATGAGGAAAGAGCGACCTCTGTTCTTACTAAGGTTTGTCTTTCGGCTCCCATCCGTCCAGACTCAGATTACAATAGGCACAGTGAGCGAGATCTTCACTTTCTTCTGATGGGCAATAGTACCAGCCGGCATCGGCCATCTGGTATCGACTTTAGTGAGCGAAATATTGTAGTCGCTTGACAGCTACCTTCTGCGACTTGCAAATCCAGCCTCTTTTACCCTCATGCGGCCACCTAGACTCGAAGGTCATTCTGCGGGCTTCCGACATCCTCTCGGAAGTGGGTCCTGCATTTTCTTGTGAGACATCTACAATGTTTTGCTCGATGCAGACGTTGATTGCCCAGCCACAGTTGGGCGAAAGCTTCAGATGTTCCACAAACGGGTTGTCGTCTGCCTCCCATCCGTCTAGATTGCTATTACATAGGAAACAGGTTGTGTTGTCCGGGTTGGATGAAGTTGGACAATATAAAAAGCCGGCTTCAGCTAGCTACGCAGAAGTCAGCAACATGGTCTGGAACCAATCTTTCAGGCATACCCGAGCTGGCAATGGGTTTTGGTGAGGCCATTGCAGAGTCTTTGTGCTCTTCGCTGAAGAGGTCCTCTTCTTGGTCGCTGGATGCGCTACTTCAAAGGAAGCAAGGCGCTCCGCGAAGGTCGCCATGGTATGAACGCTATGTATGCGCAAGTCAACTCCTAGGTTGCGCGTAATGCGGCGCGCAATAATCCTGCAAGAGGAATTGAACGTCTGACGTGGTGTTGTTCTGTCCGTAGTCGCTCGATTTGTTGATTGTTTAGGGTCGGCGAGTTCGAGCGCCAAGCCAATCGATGCTTAAGTAGCGTGCCGAAAGATACGTCGGCTTTTCTGGTACCGTAAAGTAAGGTAACGGCCAAAGTACTTCTTGTCCTTCAGGACCGTCGCAACAGCATAAGCAGCTCCAAGGAGGTTTGTGGCCATTGATTGATCGAAGTCAAGGTGGGAGTACGCTACCTATGGCTGTTACGTACGCGAAGACGAACATTTTTGGAGCACTGCCACCGTAACAGTCCCAACACATATACCTGGCCACAACCGCACCATAGTATGCAAGGAACGCTGACACCTGTGAGGTCCTCCGGAAACGCCCCTTTGCAACGCCCGTGGCTCTTAAGTGGCTTTTACTGACTGTGGTACTAGTTGTCAAGATGCCTACGGAAGAATATCAATGAAAGTCTCCTGCTGGTCAGGATAGGATGGCAGTACCGAATAGCCCCGTCAACTGGCTTTCAGCAGCGATTGGCTTCTACCAGTCCAGGCAGTAACTCTTCAGGGAACCACGAATCTTCTAACGGCGATACAAAGTCGTCACCATCCACTCGCAATCGCTCATCCGCTTCATCCAAATCCTCTCAGACGAGCAGCAGCCCATCTCAAAAGCCCACAAAGCGGCCGTCCAAGTTGCCTCCAGATTGGGACGAGAATCCTGATTTGAGCATCTCTAATTTCTCTGAGCTTCCCTCCTCCAATTTCGGCGTCAATCAGCACATGCTTATCAACAATGAGTTCAAAGAAGCTTTACGTCAAGTTCTCTGGAAGTTTAGAGCCCCAATCCGTTATGCTTTTGCCTACGGGTCTGGTGTTTTCCCTCAGTCTGCTACAAGCTCTGCCAGCCCCTCTGCATTACATTCACGTCCGAGTTCTGCGATCTCTACCGTTCAGGGAGGGAAGGGCAAGATGATAGATTTCATATTTGGTGTTTCGTATTCACAGCATTGGCATTCTCTCAATCTGCAGCAACACCGCGACCACTATTCTGCTGCGGGCTACCTCCGTTCTTATGCAGTGTCTCGTATACAAGATAACTGGGGGGCGGGAGTATACTTTAATCCTTACGTCACGGTCGACGGCACCCTCATCAAATATGGCGTTGTCAACCTCGACACACTCTGCCGAGATCTCTCGGAGTGGGATACGCTCTATTTAGCTGGACGCCTCCAAAAGCCTGTCAAGATCCTTCGAGACGACCCTCGTGTACGGCTTGCCAATCAGGTTAACCTCATTTCTGCTGTCCGCACAGCGCTTCTGCTTCTTCCGCCCAAATTCTCGGAACAGCAACTCTACAGTACCATCACTGGCATCTCCTACATGGGTGACCCTCGGATGTCTCTGGGCGCAGAGAACGAGAACAAGGTCAGGAATATCGTGAGATACCAGCTACCCGAATTTCGGCGCCTCTACGCTCCGCTAATTGAGAATCTTCCCAACGTTACGTTTGACGACGCAAGGTGCAAATCGCCGGACTGGATCGATGATCCAGACACCAATGCAAATCTCGCGCAAGACATGGACCCTAAAAAACGAGGCAATATGGTACGCCGGCTGCCGAAATCCTTCCGCTCGAAGCTTAATTTCCGGTATCAATCTAAATTCCAAATCCCACGGGCTGAGTTTGACAAGATGATGGAAGAGCAAAACGACGCAGATCCAACGAGAGTCAAGCGGCAACAGGGCGGCGACTTCGAGCAGCGTATTGCGAGAGACGAGCAGCAATCTTTAACTAAAGAAGTCAGCGCGGCTTTGACAAAGACCATTAAGTGGCCAAGCACAAGCCAAAGTCTCAAGGGACCTGTAACCGCCGGCATTTTCAAATCGTGGAGGTATCTAAGGGAGAAGTGGGAGAAGAATAGTCAAGGTCGACAGCGAAAGGAGAACCAAAGTGGAGGTCCTTCAAGAAAAGAGACAGGTTCCTGACAGTTTCTGCTACAGAGTACTCCTTTGAGAAATCTTAGCATAGCGACCAAACGGATTGGCGCATTCTCAGGTGCCGAATGATACCCAAGGCAAATGTTAAAAGAACCTTATAGTGTAAAGAATACCTGTCAACAGTACGAAAAACCGTGTTCCCAACATGCACATTGTGCTAGGTGGCAGCTTTTGGTCCTGAAGTGCTCCCCAACGTCAAGTACGACCTTGTTGATCCAATCCCCCTTCTCTTAAGGCAAAAGCCACGCAGGAGCATTGACATCAAGCATCCATATCCCGCATAACGGCATCCATCTCATCATCATCCCCATATTCCTCATCATTCCCATTCTGATGCCCATCAACGCGTCCATTCACGTCATTCATCTTCTGATCCCCATTCGTCTGCGCATTCTGCAACTCCCTGATCTCCGCCGTCTTCTTCTTCTCCACATGCTCTTCCAAATCCTTGATACTCCACATCGACAACCCATCCTGCTCCTTCTGCCCGAACGGCTGCGCCATGTCCTTCAAGAACTTCTTCGCATACGTTACCGCCACGTCGGTGCTTAGCCCTGACAGACTATCCGTCAACTCCTGGCTGATCCACTTCGGCAGCTGGTTCCGCTTCTTCTGGAATCGCCGGTCGCCGAGTACCATGATTCCGTAGTCGTCCTTTCCTCTCAGGACACGACCTAGACATTGCGCAGCGTGCCGCATCGCGTCGAAGGAGAGGAAGTCGTTTTCTCGGATCCGGTAATTCTCGCGGAGGAATTCCAGGCGGGCTTTGAGGATGCGGGACTCTGTGTACTGGAACGGCACACCCACGCACAACACGGTGCGACCATAGTGGTGGTCGAAATCGATACCCTCGGATACCTTGCCTCTGGCGACGCAGAGCAGGATGGCGCCGCGGCCGTTGCAGCATGCTGTGCGATAGGTCTCGAGCGCTAGAGAGGTTTCCTGCGAGTCGGGCGTCTCCACGAGGATGAGTTTGAACTTCCAGATCTCGTCGAGGATGCCCATGCCTTGCCACATGCTGATGATGGATTCCATGTAGAGGTATGAAGGGAAGAAAACCACAATACCGTCAGGAGTGATTTTTGAGAATTCCATTAGGAGAGAGCCATAGTTGCGCACGACGCCTGGTTCGTTGCGGATTTTGAAGCCGGACGATATGGCTGATTGGTCGCTACCGCGGGTGACGACCATGGGGAGAAAGGAGTGTCGGGCGAGCGTCATGCTGTAGGACTCTTGGACGACGGTGTTGAAGCCAAGCATCTTGGGGTACATCTCTAGAGGGGAAATTGTGCCGGAGGTGATGATGACGGAGCTGAAGCGGTCGAAGACGGGTTTGATGGCAATGGCTGCGTCCAGACAAGTGAAGTGGAGGATAGGGTTTGGGACGGTAGCGGTGTCGGATTCATAAGGCTCGAGGATCAGGAGGAAGCCTTTGTCGTAGGTTGCGGCTAGGGTGGCGAATGTGGCTACTTCTTGAAGGGGCTGATAGTCTTCTATATTGGTGAGTTCTAGTGTTCGGACGAGGGATGTGAGGCGCTCAGCGCAGAATCTATCGAGTTCAGTCTTGGCTCGTCCGCCTCGAAAAAAAGGGCGTTCCTACCTCAAAGGCTTCTTTTCGATGAAGGTGAGCTCTTTCAGATGCTGGAGAAATGAGGGTGGTGTCTCTGATATAACGTGTAATACTTTCATCCGTGTCTGGGCATGTCAGCAAAACATCTCTCCTGAACTCATCATAAAGGTAAAGAGACCTTCAGGTACTCCACGAAGCGTTTAAGGAAAGCACAAAAATGCTCTGCCCTACGAATGTTGCCGGGAACAGCTTCCTGCAGAAGATCATCCGGCAGTGCTACGATCGTCAGCATACTACAAATTAGAAAGTTCACATGGTTTACGTTACCTGGATTGGCCATGAAAGCACCTTCGTCTCTGGCTTCGTCTGCACCTCTTAGTCCTTCCACCAGCTTTTGGTATTCGTTTTGAAGCTTCTCAGCGTCCGAGGATCTCATTTCCGTAATCTTGCGCTCGAGATTATTGGCGCCTCTAGTGGCTTTTCGTAACGAGTCCTCGGTCAAGTCTATGCTCAAGGACTCGATGCAGACGTTGTCAATGTTATGCGCTTCGTCGAAGACTACAATGCAGTCTTTTGACAGCTCCTTGGACACCCTCTCGGCGATCTTCGGATCCAGAAGATAATGATATGAATAGATGATGACGTTGCAAAACGGCATCTGTAGCTGTCAGTCCCCACAGCGTATCTGGTCAGATCTGATCCATGATACTCATACCATCCTTCGTGCTGAGAAATATGGGCATTGTTTGTGATCTTCTCCGTATTTAAGTAGCCCGTCAAGCGTGAAAACTCCTGGTGGTACAAGGTTGTGAGGCTCTAAGAGGTCCAGATTCTGGATGATTCAGCGAATGAAGCACAATGTCAGCGAATCGTCGGACATACATCGTGGTAGATGCAGACATCAACTTCTTCGCCTCGCTCTTTCTTCTCCTTGACAAAGCCTGCAGTTAGACTCCGGCATCGAGCATCGACTACAGAGCCACTCTTTTCTCGCTTGACAGATGGATGAAGACATAGATTCTTTCGACTGGTTAGTCCAAGGCCCCGGAAGTCTTCTTCGTAGCCCAGCTGGTCCGCACGATATTTCATCAGAGCTTTTAGTTCCGCAAGAGCCTTTTCGATCTCTGACATCGTACCTACAAAACATATGAGAGACGTTGCTATGTCGTCCGAAGCACTTTCACATACGAGAGCAATATATCAACTTCCTGTGCTCAGGATAGTATTGCTGATAGGCCACAATCAGGGACAGGAGAGAAACAGTCTTGCCTGTCCCCGAAGGCATTTCGAGGACGCAGTGACCGCCAGCATCCAGCGTGCCTTTTCAATCAGCGAATGGGTTCCCATAAGGAAAACATTTAGCATACGTTTGAGATCGCACATGTACCTGCTCCCCAAACATCATTAGCCGGTTTGCTTCCAGTCACGGTCCCATGGGATTGACATACGCATATTGTTCTACGGCTAGTCAGTGATGTCCCTCCTGGTTCACACATCTTGCGACCCTGACCTGGGTATATCCGAGGATATGGGAATAGTATGGGGAGATCCCTAGTCATACGTTCAGTGCGCAAGTGGCTCGAGCTCGAAAGTTGCACAGACTCGATATTGAACTTCATTTCCCCTACTCTTTGGTCCAGGAATTCGAAAAATCTATTTGATAACCTATAGGAAGATAAGTAAGGTAGATACTGATGAGAACGAAAGAAGAGCGAAGGTGAGTATTGAATCCAAACCCTAAGAAAGTTCCCGCAGGAATCTAGGCTCTTAATGACGCGACGCGGTTTTGCACTCACTCTCACCTTCCTTCGATTATTTGAAACCTCTACCGCCTCCTCCCTGATGACCGTATTTCTCGCCCCAGAGATGATGATAACTCTGACTGATGCCCAGAATTCGTACACATTCTCCGGCTGTGATTGTGAGCTAATAGCGTCAGCAACCGGCAGCGATGAGCAAGAAACAGTTCAAGTCCCAAGCCTCAAGCAGCCGAGCCGTTTCAGGAGCATTTGGAACACATGATGGAGCTTTGGGTATCGGAGCGTTTGGTGGTGCACCTTCGACATTCGGCGCCGTCTCGTCTTCTCCTCTATCCTACGTTTACGAAGCACCAGACCTTGCTACAATATCAGAACCGAACATCGTAGTTGCCTTCAAAAATGCGCAAAAGAAGGACAGTACGACAAAGGCCAAAGCTTTAGAGGAGTTACAGGTCTATGTTCAGTCACTGAATGAGAAACAAGAAGTGGTGGAAGAGGCGGTTCTGGAGGCTTGGGTGGGTTCCTCTCCGAGGGCTCTGTATGTGTACTCCAAGAAATAATACAATGTTATCTTTAGATCAAAATTTATCCTCGTACCTCCATTGACAGTACACGTCGGGTCCGCCAGCTTGCTCATCTCATCCAAGGACATTTGTCTTTGTCGTGCGGTAAACGGATTGCCAAATGTCTACCCACGATTGTAGGACCATGGCTGATAGGCCTCTACGACACTGATAGAAGTGTCACCCGTGCCACTCAAGAGTCATTGGAGCAGGTCTTCCCTTCGGAAGAGAAAAGAAATAATCTGTGGCGACTGTACAGGTCTCCCATCGTCGATTTCTGTCTGAATGCTATAAAGAAAGAAACCGTGAACTCGCTCAGCGATGAACGAACGACAAGCCCCGATGATGCTTTGGCAAAGCATGCGAGAGTCGTTGGTGCCTCCATTCTGGTCGTGACGAAAATAATAGAAGATTTCTCGGTAAAGCAGTCTCAGGCTTATGATGACGCCCTTGACAATTTCATTGCCGAAGAAAAGGTATGGGACTTAGCATCGCACTCAGATGCCTTTGTTCGTCGCGCGATTTGCAGAATACTCTTTGCAGCTTTGGGTTATCATATTAAAGCTTTGGATATGAAGGTCATCAGTGCCAAACTTCTGGCCTCGAGTCTGGCCATCGATCAAACAGGCTCGGCTTCTGACTATGCCAGGGCACTAGCCTCACTAACACAACGTTGTCCAGAAGTTTGGACTCAGCATTACACGGCATCGGGCAAGAAGTCATCTTCGAGGAGGCTACAGCAGTTTTTGAAAAGGGGATCGCAAGGAGGTCCTCCTGCATTCTGGGTTCACATAGGATCTATGATGAGTAACGTTCCCTCGGAATTACTGACGCTAGAGCAGCATGACGATGCAGCAGAGAAAGAGGCGCCTAGTGAAAATCAATCGCAGCTAATGCTGCGGGCAATACTTTCCGCTCTTCGCAACAGGAATGAACCTTCTATGAATCTCGCTGCAGGCTGGACTACATATCTTTCGGTGTTCGAACGCGTGCAAGGCTTGCTAGCGGATGAGAGTACCCGTTATCAGCACCTTAGAGACTTCATTCTGCCTATAGTAACACAGTATATCAAGCCTTCTCAAGAAGGCTCGGACTGGTCGGTAGCGAAAACTTACCAAACCCAACTGATATTATGCGTTAAAGCATTTCTCCTTGTGTGGAACGGGGCAAAGGAAATTTTACACGATCAATGGGTGAAACTTTCTGAACAGCTTGTGGAAGATATCAAGACTTCGCTCCCCGAGCAGTCAAGAGATCATCTGAAATCTCAGAACTTCATTTCAGAAGAAGCATTACGTTGGTTCAGCTTAGAGGGAGGCGTCCTGAAAGAAGATGACTCCGAATCCATCAGGGCGCTGTTCGAAAACACCTCTTCTTCGATTCTGACAATGGCTATTGAATCCATAAGATCACGAAATGGGAAGCCTTCAGGTGCGACAGCCACTCTCGTAGCCGCGTTGCAGCTTGCGCCACAGCTTCTGTACGGCAATGCTGAGCTGGAATCCTTGATTTATCGATTCATACAAAAGGACGGTCCAAACCTGTTGTTATCTCCATCAGTGCCATATTTCTTCACGCTCCTAGACCTCCTACATGGTAAGCTGGACGTTGACCAACCGTACCAAGCCGGTCTGCGATCATTGAAAAACGCGCCAGAATCACCAGCCAAGTCCAGAGCATTGACAAGTCTTCTGTCTTCACCATTTCCCGCGAGAGGAGGTAATACTGAGCTTCTGCAGAGCTTGATGAATGATGTGCTGGAGTCGGCCATAAGCGGCGACGAGAGCTATTGGAACCTTGTGCAGAAAGCACTGGAAAACTCGGCTGCTCCGGTCGGCCTCATTGATAGTCTCCTTGCAAACCTGGCGGCCAACCTTGAAAAGGATGACAAGGTACTAGGAAGTCTTACAGGGCTGGATATAGCAGTGAAGAGCAACAACGGCGCTGTCAAGATCTTCGGCAGTTCTTCTGGTGGTGCAAAGTTGCTTTCCAGACTTTTCTTCTTTGGAGAATCTTCCAACGAGGACATCGCTCATCGGGCGAAATCTCTGAGCAGCGTTATACAGGGCTTGATGTCAGGCCAGGATGGCGCTGATAGAGGCATGCAGGCCCTCGTTGAAATAATCCATGATGGCTTGAATACTCCCACTGCTTCCTCTTTGTCGTAAGTTGCCCACCCATACAGCTACGGCATAAGATAATAACCTGGTCTCAGTATTGAAAGTCTTGTCAAACAAGCCCAGAAGCTCTACTCAGAAGCGGAAGAGGATCGTAAGGCAGAGTTGGGATCACAGCTGATGCCCAGCGCCGCTCAATGGGCTACAGCTTTGGCTCCGATATCGAAGCACACGGTCAACCCGGCGCTTGCTATCACAAATACTTTGAGTAACGCGATCGCACTCATAGCAAAACCTACCGGGTCGACAGACGTGGCCGAACACAGCATTCCGCGAGACTCTGATGGGTTCTCCTCTGCGCTGCGGCTGGCTTGGTACGCAGTCAAATTGGCTAAGCAAGCGGATAACATGCTGCATGGTACGGGGGACGAGAAGATGACTACGTGTAGAGGGGTCGTTTTGGTGTTGCAGCTTGCTACTGATGATCTAAGTGTGTATGGCCAAAATTATCTTTTGGCAGCGTCAAGGTCGGAAACGGAAAAATATTTGATAAGCTTTATGGATGACGCGCAAAGCCTGCTTTCATCATGGCTACAATCTAAGCAGGACTTTGTCCTTGGTATATCCGATGGTCTGTTGGAGGGCTGTCGTCTTTTTTCGACATGGTCTTATTACAATGCGCGCGCATACTCTGCAATCATAGTAGAGTTGGGGGAGCTCCATGGTCTTATCGAAGAAGTTTCAGGGAGCATACAGGGAATGGGACTACATGACGGGCAGAGGACGGCCGGTGGCTCATCACACGAGCATCAGGGGCAGATAGCCCAGGTTCGAGAGCCAAAATGGCCGGATTCCACCTTCAGTTCACTGGCCATAATCGCATCTACGCCCGAGACAAATCGAGTAACAAAACTGGTAAACGAGCTGATCGCTCAAATCACTGGTCATGACTTCCGCAATGACGGAGATGAGGGTCAGTAGAGATGCTGAGCTTGAGGAACCATGATCTAACGACGACTCTAGGTCTCCTGTTCTTACTATGTCTGAACTGCATCATTTACAGATACGAGAATATACCAGCTGGAATACCGAAGCCCCGGTTCATATTCTTCATAAAGTCTTTAGTAACAGCACTGGGTCGATCGTCGCCGCTGTCTACCTTCGCAGAGATTTTGAGGGCTTTAAACGTTGTTTTGCCTTGTGTTAAAGAGACGTACGATGAGTTTTGGGGCCAGCTCCTCGCCCTCTTGCCCCGGTGCTGGTCGAGGCCATTCGTATCCGATGACGAGGTTCCTCTCCTCCATGCAAGCCTTCGCCTTTTATCAACGATAAGAGGACTAGTGGCACAGGAATCAAATGATGATCTGGTGGACTCGTGGAAGGAGAATGAGAGGTCAATAAGCGATGGTCTTCTTGAAATACTGAAGAAACTTCAAGGTGGATAATCCAAGTTCGATATCGCTAAACACTTGCTCATATCATCAAACAGGCATCCCAGACGATTGGCACCAACCTCGCAAAATGACGAACGACCTCCTGTCAAGACAAATCACCAAGTCGCCTCCAAAGTCAACTCCTGTGGCAGCAGAACTATACCCTGTCGTTGGGTCCGAATCACTTGCGCTACAACAATCAGCGTACAATATTCTACATCCACACATACATAAACAGCAAGAACAGGTATCTCTAGACAAAGCCTTGACAAAGGACCACGTCGTACAATTGCCTGAGGAGCTTCTGTCCTTGATTCTCGCGCCGCCTGATGAAGATGCGCTGGCTGAGTTGAGCTTCGAAAGAAGTATTCCCGCAGTCCTTCGTAGCTACTTTCTGAGCTGGAATTTGGTCTACGATCACTGGACCAATGCTTCTTACCCCGTCCAGGCCGATTACGCCAACTCACTGAAAGAAGGAACGTATCTGAAGGGTCTCCTAGATTTTGCCTTCAGATACCTTATCACGGAACGATCCAGACCTGTAGATGCTTCCAAGTTTGACATCATAAACTTCTCTCCCAAAGGAGCCGAATCCCCAGAGACAGCCACCCAATACTACCTCGTTCACCTCTACACGCTCTCCCTTAGCTTGATTCCCAATCTCACGAAGACCTGGTGGCGAGACTCGACTTCGCGTCAAACAATGATCGCGGTCGAGTCCTGGACCGAGAAATACGTGCGTCTCCTCACACCCCCCTTTTGACTACTCGCCCGCTTCGGACAGCCTAATACTCATACAGATCTCCCCGTTGATCATCACCAACGAGCTCACCACCGTCAGCGCCTGGGGCCCCTCCCAAGCCACCGCCGACCAACCCCTCTCCATCAAAGTCTCCCTCCCCGCCCGCGAAATCACCGCCTCCATCCCCATCGACGAGCAAACCATGTCGATCGCGATCCGCCTCCCACCCTCCTACCCCCTCGCCCGCGCCACCGTCGAATCCATCCACCGCGTCGGCGTCGACGAGAAGAAATGGCGCTCCTGGCTCATCACCACGCAGGGCGTCATCAACTTCTCGGGCGAAGGCAACGGCGGCAGTCTGATTGAGGGGCTGGTGGCGTGGAGGAAGAACGTCACGGCGACGCTGAAGGGCCAGACGGAGTGCAGCATCTGCTACAGCGTGGTCAGTGCGGAGCGGCAGTTGCCGAGTAAGCGGTGCGGGACTTGTCGGAATATGTTCCATGGTGGGTGTTTGTATCGGTGGTTCAAGAGCAGTAACTCGAGTAGTTGTCCGTTGTGTCGGAATGCGTTTCATTATAGTTAGGTGGCGATGGGGGAAAGGCGGGGTGGGAGGTGAGAAGGAGCGGGCCTATGGGATAGACGAAGCTTAGACAGGAATTATACATAGGATGAGAATGGACTATGCTGCATGGACGTATGATATAGGGCTTCGAAAATAGGCTTGTGAGTGGGCTGTTGCCGAGTCCGGAGTAGACACTGGGCAGCACACGAATGAGCAGTGATGCCGTTAATTTGACTTCATGCATATCCCATCCAGTAGCAGGAACTGGTACACCATTCCCCTTGCCACTCCTTACATAAACGTATTGATGATATAATAACAGGCTGATCTACCGATGAAGATCCATAACTGAAAAAGCAAACCGTCATGGGATTTGTCTCGCTTGATCGGAACGCCTCACAGGACAGACCGAGAAGTATCGAGTATGTCTTGAATTCCGATGAAACCATGGGAAAACGCACCGTGCCAACCAAATTTGATGGGACAGACAATGATCCCATGGCACATTCTCTAAGTGTGGCCCCTGCAGATCGGTTGACGGATGAAATGTATGTCTCTTTCGTTTTAGAGTCTTGAGGCGGTGTGGGGGGGGGGGGGCCCCGCCCCCCGCCGCGGCGCGGG
>JAABUS010006268.1_pt1 | contig 14643 bp, 16 predicted proteins | sample 5560161 | NCBI WGS metagenome assembly JAABUS01 (sample SAMN10711885, study PRJNA513376) | rock metagenome | isolation source: Antarctica rocks | place: Antarctica: Victoria Land, Trio Nunatak nord | collected 2016-01-04 | reverse complement strand
GGGGTTGCCGCGGGTTGTCCGTATACTCGTCGTCCGTGCCTTCCGGCGCGCGCCGCCTTAGCTCAGTCGGCCAGAGCGATTCACTCGTAATGAATAGGTCATCGGTTCGATTCCGATAGGCGGCTCCGGAGAAAACGCAGGTCAGCGACCTGCGCTTTCTACATTCAAGGGTGTGACCGGCGCGTCAGTACACATCGAGTACACACGAGCCCCAGCGTCCAGCCGCTCAGCAACCCCATCGAGGTCGTCGTCGAACAGACCCGAGTACACGTCCAGGGTCATCGCCGCGCTCGTGTGCCCAAGCATCCGCTGGACTGCCTTCACGTTGGCCCCAGCACTGACCGCAAGCGAAGCCGCCGTATGCCGCAGCTCATGAGGGGTCAAGCCCTCCAGCCCGGCCGCGGTCGCCGCTGCGTCAAAGACGTCCCGGCGAAAGTTCAGGTTCCGCAGGACCGCGCCCCGGCGGGTGGTGAACACGACGTCGCCTGGCGCTTTCCCAGCCATGACGAGCGCGAGGTCATCGAGCAGGAACCGAGGGATCGGGACCGACCTGACCTGATGAGACTTCGGTGTGCCCCAGATCAGCTTTCCCCGGACCTCGCTGACCGCCTCGACGACACTGACCCGGCGACGCATCAGGTCAACGCGACCAACCTTCAACCCCGCCAGCTCGCCCCAGCGCAGACCGCAGTACGAGAGCAGCAGCACCGCGGTCCGGTAGTCGCCTGCTGCCTGTGCGAGCGCGTTCACCTCCTGATGGCTCAGGAAGCGTTTCTCTGCCGTCGCGACCTTCGGCAACCGGACCCCGGCGGCCGGATTACGGGGGATCCTGGCCGACCTCACGGCGAGGTCCAGCAACAGTGAGAGCACCCGGTACACGTAGCGAACCGTCGCAGCTGACAGGTCCGAGGCGATCAGGTCGCTGACCCAGGCCACGACGTCCTCGTGAGCCACCCTGGCGAGCGGAGTCGAACCCCAACGGGGGAGGACATGCTTGCCCAGAATGCTCTCATAGGTGGCGAGCGTCGACGGTTTCAGGTGCCCTTGGGTTGAGATCCACTTGGCAGCAAACACCTCGACGCTCATGTTCCCGGCGCTGGGGTCAAGGTAGGTGCTCGTTTGCATGGCCACGCCGACGCCTTGGAGGTACTTGACGGCAAGGTTCTTGTGGGTGAATGTCTTGGCCTTCTGCCGGCCGGATGGGTCCCGCCAGCGGGCACGCCAGCGCCCTTGGCCGAGCCGCTCAATGCTTGCCATGACCTTGACCCTCCAGTGCCTCTCGTGCGTTCGTCTGGCGCTGCTCCATTGTCTCCAAGAGAGCCTTTGACGTCTTCGGAATTGCCCGGAGCTTCATGACGTCGTCCCGCGCCTTACCTTTCGGGTGCGGCTCTTCTGGAGTGATCGGTCAGGCGGCTTGCGGGACGCGGGCGTGAGCGTATCGGGACTGGTGGACGCGGCGCCGTTCCTGGGCCAGGTGGTAGGTCCAGTAGTACTCGAAGTCGCCGTTGCTGCGTAGAGCGCGGAGTTTGAGGATGGCTTCGGCGCCTGCGAGTCCCCAGCGGGCGCCGGTGATGTCGAGCCTGTCGGCGACGATGTGCCGGCAGGCGCCTTCGATGACGCCGGTGGCGATGGGCCAGCCGCTGGCCAGGGCGGTGGGGTAGTCCAGGTGCCGGGCTTTGTTGGTCAGGTAGGTCGCGCAGGTGTCCGCGCCGGCGACGTGGGTCGCTTTGCCGGCGAGGACGGCGCGGGCCTTGTGTTGGACCCAGGTCTCGGCGGCGGGGTCGCCTTCGTGGTGGAAGCACCAGGCTGCCTTCCAGAGGTATTCCAGCACGTGGATGAAGTCGATCAAGATGGCGATCTGGATGCCACGCTCGCGTGCTTCGGTGGTGATGCGGTCGATCTGGTGGTTGTTGCCGTCGACGACCGCGACCCAGGTGCGGTCATGTTCGGGGTCGCGGCGTTCGGCTTCGTCGAAGAGTTGGCAGACCACGGCGGCGGCGTCGTGCACGATGCTGGCGGTCAGCCATTTGCTGCTGATGGCCGGGCCGGGCGCGATGCGGGCCCGGTCGGCGTCGGTGGCGGGCAGGATGTCGGCTGGGCTGCGGGCGGAGGGGGTGGCGTCATAGACGGTGCCGAGTTCGGCCATCCTCTTGCGGTTGCGTTTCTCGCCCTTGGACAGCCGGGTCGTCAGTTTGCCGGTCGACTTGCCGGCCGCCGCCGCGGTGGCCGGGCGCAGCGCGTCGGGACGCATCACCACGCCCTTACCGTCGCAGGAAAGCACCAGCACGTCGCCGTGGCACCCTCGGGCGGCTGCCGGATGGCGTAGAAGGCGTCGAAGTCGGCTGCCGCGCGGGCGGCGAGGTTCTCGATCTGTCGTTTGCCGATCTGCTGGCCGATGGCTCTCTGGATCGCCTGCCCCGTGTCGTCGAAGCTGCCGCGGCTGGCCTCGATCGCGGCCAGCTGGCGTAGCCCGTGGGAATGACGCTCGGCCGGCAGGTTCAGTAGCGCGTCGGCCGGATACAGGTTCCCGGCGCCGCGGGCACGGTAGGCCAAGCGGGTCACGTCAACCTTGCCGAAGATCGTGGCCAGGGCGCGGCGGTGCCCTGCCTCGACCTCGGTGCGCGCCACCTGGTCGGCGTCCAGCACCGTGGGCAGCCGCTCTTCCCGTTCGGCGCGCAGGTCGAGGTGGTCCTGCAACAGCTGACGCAGCAGCTGGCGGCCTTGGGTATCCAGGCGGGCCTCGAGTTCGCTGTGCTCGAACTCGCCGGTGCGTTCCTCGCCCAGCATCGTGCACAAGCCTTGGAAACACTCCCGTGACGCGGCGAACGCGTCCGGGCTGAGCGTGCTCACTGCCGGGGCCCTTCGCGTCGGGCCGCCAGCGCGGCCAGCCCGCCGCGTGCCCGGGCTTCCAGTTCGGCGCTGGCCTGCTGGTAGCGCTCGATCGCGGCGCGCACCCAGGCCAGCTCGGCCTGCGACAGCGTGACGGTCTTGGTGCGGCCCTGCTCGCGGTAGGTCAGTGCCGGGCTCTCGTGCGGCGCGCCGGTGGCGCAGTGGCACGCCGGTTTGCCACAGCGGCGGCGGAATGTGGTCAGCGTGCCGTGCAGCATCGTCGGTTCGTTCCTGCGTGCGATGTCGGTCATCGTAACCCCTTGTCTGTAGTCGTCTACAACTACAGACAGCGAACCGTGGAACGCACCAAAAACCGTGAAGACCCGCCGAAGCGGGTCACATAAAGCGCGCTACCGGGCCCAGGCCCGTGTCCCTCCAGAAGAGCCGCACCCTTACCTTTCTGCTTCCAAGGCAGGCTACGTCCGGGTGGTGACATTGCCACGTGTCGAGTTCTCCCGAGCCGCTGACTTGACCAGGACGGCGCTGGGGCCGTCGCTTTGGTTTTGCAGCCAGGTGGTGACTTCGTTGTGCCAGTAGCGCACGCCGCGGCCGATGCGGAAGCTGTGCGGACCTGTGCCGAGGTGGCGCCAATAGCGCAAGGTGGCGATGGGGACGCGGACGATGTCGGCGACTTCACCGATGGTGAGCAGTTCGTCGTCGCGCCCGCGCTGCGCGCCAGGCTTGTTGTCTTTGTTGGTCATGGTCTTGCTCCTTGGTGGTGTGCGCTTCCGGTGAGCCGTCTGGTCTCCTTCTGCCTTCCTTAAGGCAGTGGTTGAGCGTCTGGTGGTCACCCTGATAGGCACTTGCTCGTAGCGGTCGTGGACAGACAGCTGGATCGAAACGTGGCCGGCCGCCGTGGAGAAGCAACGGAAGCTTGCCTGCTCTCGGGCCTGCTTTCGGGGACGTCTCAGGGCGATTTCTACGCGGGTGGTTCTCACCGCCCGATCCCTTGGCCTCGACCGCGATCGGGTGTCGGAGACACCAGTTCCTCTCGGTGGACTCGGCGCAGCGTCGTGGCAGCGGTGGCGTCGAGCCTCGCGGCGTCACGGTCCGTCTCCTGGGCCGCGGCGCGCTGGGCCCGCCAGTTCTCGCGTTCGGTTTGAAGCCGCCCGGGTGTCAGGGTGCGGATCGCGGGCTCCTGTCGGAGCGCGCCGACACGTTCCCGTGCACGGCCCAGCTCAACGGTGAGCTCGGTGATGGCGTGTTCGGTTTCGGCAAGGCGTCCGGTGGGGTCGTCGGTGTAGGCGAGGCTGCCGAACCGGTCCAGGCTCCGTGAGAGTGACCCCGCCGCGGCAGCGCGGGCATTGTCGGCCTCATGCGCCTGGGCTGGGGAGCTTTGGGCTGCGGTGCGGAGCTGCCGGTAGTCGGGGTGGGCTTGCTCAGCCGTGTTCTTGGCGTGGTTGGTGATCGCCTGGTGGAGCTGGGAGGTGGCGGTGTAGGGCATCGCTGCGGCCAGCTCGTCGACGTCGGCCGGGAGCTGGGGGAGCACGGGCCGCCAGGTCTGCGCCCATTCCTGCAGGTGTGCGCGAGCCTGCCGGACGTCGCCACGGTGTCGCCCGAAGCGCCCGTTGCCGCCGCGGATTGTCTCGGCCGCCGCCGATGCCGCCGGGTAGTCGTTGTCCCACCGTCCACGAAGGGCGTCAGCGGTCCGGCCAGCGTCGGCTTTGATGCTGGTCTGGACCTGGTCGGCCCGGGTGCGGGCGTGGTCGGCGGCCGCCCATGCCCGGTCGGCAGCGTTCTCCAACCGTGCCAGCTGCGGGTCGGACCCGGCTCGGATCGATGCCACCTGGGCGAGCTGGTCGCGCAGGGACTGGGTTGCGGCAAGCCGTTCGGACAGGTCTGCCTCGGTGGTCCAGGATCGGTACACGTCGGCCAGCGCCTGTTCCAGGGGCCGCTGCGGTGCGTACTTGTCGGCTTCCTCGGCGGCCAGGCGTGCGGCGTGGGCGGGTCCGAGGTCGGCGCGGTCGCGGCTGAACACGGCGACCCACTGGGCCCGGGCATCCTCGATCGAGGCGGCAACGAGGTGGGCGATGTTGGTGTCGCGGCCGCGGGTCATACCGACGTACGCGCCCGCGGCGCCGGTGTGCTCGCCCAGCAGCAAGTGTCCGACGCTGGTGGTTTCGCCTTGCGCGCCGTAGCTGGTGGTCGCGTAGGCGAGCTCCACCTGCGCGCGGACATAGGCGGCGGGCAGCACCCGCTGCAGCCCGCTGCTGCCTGTGAGCGTGGCGGTTCCGTCATCGGCGATAACGGTCAGGGTCCAGGTGTCGCGGTTGGCCACCTGCAGGGCTCGGTCGTTGCGGCGAGTCGCGACCCGGTCGCCGACCCCGATCCGCTCCCCTGCCGCCGTCGTGATCGCCGCCGAGTCCTGGACCCGCCCGGCTGCCACGAGTCGGTCACGGATCGCGCCGTTCAGGGCGGCGACCTGCTCACGGGTCTCAGCCATCACCAGTACCCCGTCCTCGCCGCCGATGATGCTCGCGGCGGTGAGGACGGCGAGCGCCTGGGTGCGTTCCGCCTGCGTGGCGTAGATGCGGATCTGGTCGCGGGCCAACAAGGCGTCGAAGACCCCACCAGATGCGGCACCAGTGGCCTCACCGCGACGCTGCCCAGCCGGCTCATCACCCGTGCCGAGGGGTTCACCGGTGCGCATCGCGAGGCTGATCCGGGCGTACTCGGGGTCGCTGAACCGGTGGACGACATCGAGGGTCAGGCACCCCTGGGGTGGCGCCCAGCGGACGGCGAGGTCAAGGACACCACCGCGGCCCACTGCGGGCAGTTGGTGGCGGTCCCCGACGAGCGCGACCCGGGCCCCTCTCTCATCAGCGATGGTCAAGAGGGCGCGGGCGGTGTCCTGGTCGAGCATCCCGGCCTCGTCGACCACCAGCAGGTCACCGGCCGCCAACGCCGCCTGGGGTGAGGGGCCGGTGTAGGCCTTGGCGGTGTGCGGGTCGCGGTGACCCTCACCCTGGCCGGGCTCGAGTCGGGTCCAGAGGCCGTGGTCGTCCCAGCGGTAGCCGTACTGGTACGCGAGCCAGGCCGCTGAGAACGCGCGGCTGCCCAGTTCCCGAGCGGCGACGGTGGCTGCCTTCAAGGTCGGGGTCACCACCACCAGCCGGTGGCCCTGCTCCCCCAGCGCTGTTCGGGTGGCGGCAAGGGTGGTGGTCTTGCCGGCGCCTGCGGCCCCTTCGACCACCAGCAGGGTTCCGGAACCGGCCAGGGCAGCGACAACCTCACGTTGCGCGACATCCAGACAGACCACGGCCTCGAGGTCGGCCTCGATGTCGACCCGGACCGGGGACCTGGCGGCCCGGGCGATCATCGCACTGGTGATGTCGGCTTCGGCCGCCAAGACCGCCGGTGAAGTCAGGGCCCGGACATGCTCGGGGACCCCGCGCCACGGTGACCCGTCGCGGTGGGTCAGCAGTGGGACGCACGCGTTCAGGGCCCGGGCAGTGAGGTCCTCGGCCAGCTCCAGCCGCACCGCGGCCTGCGCCACAAGACCCGTGCGGGCGATCAACTGCTCGACCTCACCGCGAACGTCCGCGGCGTTCCAGCCCGACCGGCGCGCCCCCAGCCGGCCCACGATCCTGCCCACCGCCGCGTCGCGATCCACCGCCCCCGGCCGCAGAACAGCGCTGCCGGCACTGACAGGTCCGACGGGGTCCACCCCGACCGGGCGTGCGACCTGCGGGTCGGGGCCGTCGCAACCCAGCTCGGTCAGCTCTTCGACCCACCGCGCGAGCATCTGGGTGCCGTCGGCCGGGACCACCTTGTCGGGGCGGGCATCGGCCCACGCCCTGCCGTCCCATGCCCGCCGCAGCTTCGGGCCGGGCTCGGCCCCGGGGTTGACGGCCCGCCACTGGGCCTCATACCGGTCGATATTGCGGGCGATCTGCGCCGCCCTGGCACTGAACGGCCCGACGAACTCGACCAGCTCGGCGACCTCGCCCGACTCGTGGTCCAGGGTGTAGCCGCGGGCGGCCAGCGCGGCCCGGAACCCCGGGTCCGTCATCACCGCCGCATGACCAATCCCGTTGATCGCGTCCAAGCCGTCGCGTACCCCGACCGTGTGCAGTCCCCGCCATGTGCCTTCGGCGAACACCCGGGCATTGACCTGCAGGTGCAGATGACGATGCGGATCCCCAGCCCGGGACGTGTAGTGCCGCACCACCACGGCCTCAATCTCCTGCACCGGGACCTGGACCTGGGCACCCCTCGGCCCCACCCGGGTGGTCGAGTGCTCGGCCAGCCAGCCGATGATCTGCACCGCCGCGCGGTCCTGCGCGCCGTCATACGCCGCCGCGATCTCCGGATCCAGGACCGCGGCCAACGACCACGACTTCGGGCCGTTGACCACCACCTCAACAAACCGCACCCCCTGAGCGTCGGCGCGCAGTCGTCCCTTCGCCGCACCCGTGTCGGGGTCGTACCCGCCGACCCACGCCTCGTACGCGTCGCCGGTCAGCGTTCCCGCAGGCCGTACCCCCGGACGTTCCCCCATTCCCGGTGAGGCGACGTAGCGATCCGCGAGGCCTGTCCCTTCGCCCAGGTAGTAGTCATCAGCACGGCCGCGGTCGGCCTCGACATAGCTCCGCGCAGCAGCCGGCGAACCGCGATACACCTTTAACCCACCATGCATTTCCAACACCAACCAACAGTCATCGGTATATACGTTTCCGGGCCGCTGGAAAGGCGGCCCGACATACCTACATTGGTAGCATGCGTGCCGCCATTAGATAAAGAGTTGGAACTATCTATTTCGCGTTGAAAGTCGTTGGTAGCGTTATTCTTTCGTGTTGGAGGGGATATTCCGTTCGTGAAGTCGGCGTATTCGGCGACGGCGACGTCCTGGTCGAGTGGTGAGACGCCCTGTCAGCGGGGTTGACCGTGCGGCGATGCGGTCCACGGATCGAAGGTGCGGTCGTGCGACGTTCACGTCGCGGAGCACTCCTCGCGCTGTACCGGCTAGCCTCCCCTCACCGGGCACCTCACCGGGCGGGATGCTCCTATGGATGTCAAGGCGGGGTGAAGCGCTGCTGGGCGGCTTGCCTGGTGGTGCCCAGCACGCGGGCGATGGCGGTCCAGGTGGCGCGGTGTTGTCGGGCGCGGGTGACGGCCGACTTCAGTTGTTCGGTGGCCGTCGTGAGCTGGGCGTAGGCATCGACCAGTAGGTCGAGGGGGACGAGATCGACCGCGGGGAGCTGCCGGCCGGCCTGACCCTTGCCGAGCGTGCTGCGTTGTTCATTACAGGACGTGCACAGGCCTGTGGTGCCGTAAGCCAGGGTCGCGTTGAGTTGGCAGGCCGGTCGCTCGACGGTTCGGTAGGCGTACAGGCAGCGGGTCGGCCCGGGCATGTCAAGCCGCCGTTGACATGGTCGTTGTGGTTGCCACCGGATCCTCGACTGTGGGAGCGGTGAGGACGGCGAACACCTCGCGGGCGACGTAGCGCTTGAGCTCTCTAGGTCAAGTGGTGGTGGCGAGGAGCTGTTCGCCGCGGTGCCGGGATGGGTCGTAGACGGTGTCGGTTGTCCAGCAAGCCCAGAGCACGCGGACCCATCCGCGGGCCAAGATTCGTACGGCGTGGGGGTGTCGGGCACCGCGGGCCCGGGCTCGTTGGTAGGAGTTGGCAGCCCATGCTGATGAGTGTCGTGAGTTGTCGGCGAAGCCGGTGATCGCGACGCGTGCCGGCTTGTTGGCGGTGTATCGGAACGTGACGGCGCGGGACTTGCCTGAGGCCCGGGTCACGGGTGCAGCGCCGCAGAGGGCAACTACCTGTTGAGGGTTTATCGCAGCGTTCGAGCAGGGGACCGATCTCGGCGATCAACGCGGCGAGGCTGACGTTGGCGACACGGGGCAAAGTCTGCAGCAGGGCTGTCTTGGGGTGCACGGCCAAGGCCCGGGCGAGGCTGCTCTCAAGGGCGACGATCTGGGCGTTCAGGATTCTGATTTGGGCGACCGAACCGCCGACGATCGCGGCCAGCACGGTTGGTGCGATCGGGTTCATGCCCACCGGCACCTTGCGTAAGCGCGCCACTAGTTCGACCGGGGACTTGCCACTGGCCGAGGCGGTGCAGTGGTGCGGCGAGAGCATGACGCGGCGAGAGGTGACCAGGCTGCGCGCTCTGGTGGACGGTGAGAGCACGTCCGAGCCGGTCTCGGCGGCGGGCTCATCGTCACCGGCGGACGGCACGGGGTCGGCTGGCTGAGCCGGTGGGAGCGCGACGACTTGACCAGCAGGGGCTTGGGGCTGCGGTCAGCTCTTCGACGCTGTGCCGCTCCTCCGGGGGCCATCAGGTGCGCCAACCGGCCTCGTGCAGTGACGACAGCCTGCCGGATGCTTCTCCAGCACGCGACCCACAGCCGGGTACCCGGCCGTGGGTCGCGGTGGTCAGCGAGCCGCGTAGCCGTCGCGAACGTCAATGGCGCGAAGATGACTCTGCTGGACTCCCCGCTCGTTCAGGCGCCGGCAGCCCGAGCGATTGCACCTGGCGTCCGCCGCTCCGCGCACGTCCGCGACCGTCTCAAGCCCGGTGGAACGGCTGTCAACGGCGCAGACACTCCGAACCGGTCGGGTCGATCGGCAGCAATCGCTCACGCTCAGCCGAACCTGGTCGCGTGCCGGGGCATCCCGGCGGGATCTCGTGCCGGCGACGAAGTCGCAACACCGTTCGGTCCGAGACGCCGAACGTCTCCGCGATCTCGCCGTCGGAGGACCCTCGCGCCGAGAGCCGGCGGATCGCTGCGACGCGCTCATCCTGAGTTGGTGGCAGATGGGTATCCCACCATGTGCCTCGGGGCCCGCTCGCCACCACCCGGTCGACGGCGACTAAGTCCAAGGAGGCTTCTCCCGGCTCGCCGTGCTGGGGCGTCGCCCGTGGATGGTCGATCGTCTCGTCGTCCCACGCCAATGGCGTGGGAGTAGCCGCGGGCCGCAGCCCGGTCGCGAGCAGCCTGGGACGGGCCGGGGTCATGCTCAGACGGTCGTAGACGTCCCGCACCCGCCGCCAGCCCCTGCGCGTCCGACTCTCACCCGGGGCCGCAGCGAGGAGCCGGGTTATGAACGGGCCGGGCGACGCCGCCGCGACAACGGCGTGATGGGCCACGGCCTTGACAGGTGCTCTGCCGGAGAAGCGACGAGGGCAAGCCGGGGACGCTCTGCGGGGCCCGTCAGCGCATGGACTCGTTCCTGCACCGCCGGTGAGCTCGAGCAGCGGAGGAGGAACCGGGACAGGGCCTCGGCTAGGCCGGCCTGGCGGACCTGCTCGTCGCCGAGCTCGCGGATCGTGGTGGCCCAGGCCCGCTCCCAGACGCTCACGAGGTAGGACAGCGCGCCCACCAGGGCGATGACGGAGGCCACGAGCCACTGGTGCACCGCTCCCGCCTACGCTGCGGCGATCGCCGCCAGGATGAACCGGCACTTCCATGCCCACCACACGAGCGGCAACCACCGGAAGGCGCGCGAGACGCCCTCGGCGAGTCCACGGAGGACCTGCCACGGCAGCGTCCAGAACTCCAGCGCCGGATCGAAACGCACAGCGCCACTGAGGACCACCCCTGCACTGTGGCCGAGCACCGCCGCCGCCTGGTCGACGGGGAGCCGCCCATCCCGGACCGCGGCCACCAGGCCGGCGGACACCACGACGGTCCTGCGGCCTGCTCCGCCGGCCGCGATCGGCACCGCGCCTTCCTGCACCCGGGGTCGAAGCGCGCCCATGGGAACTCCGTGCTGGCACAGCAGCGCCACGGCAGGTGCCAGCGCCGCAGCCTAGGCCGAGCTGAGGTCACGGGCACGGAACAGGATCCGGACCGCCGCCGACTCACCGGCGCCGAGCAGCAGCGCCACCATGGTCGCCAAGCCAACCACGAACAACGCCAGGCCCAGCGTCGCGGGCAGCACCGCGCCCACCACGAACGTCAGCACCGTGCTGACCGCGACCGGGGGCCCGTACGCGAGCACCTTCCTCATCCTCGTCACCACCAGTGTCACCTCCTGCTCGTCTGGTCGAAGTGCACTAGTGCGAACACCTCGACTACCGGCGGTGCTGGCCTCCGGAGGGGCACCGACGGCCATAAGGCCTACGAGAGCAGTGTCGTCCCCACCTACGACACCCCGGCCGGCGTCATCCACAGGCTCAAGAGGAGGCCTCACGCGTCGCTGCGGGAGCGGGGTGGATGGGGTGCGCGACACCTCTCAGGAACCAAGGAGAACGCCACATGAGCACCGACCCCCACCGCGACCTGAACGCCGCCGACAGCCTGGGCACCGTCGCCCGACTGCTGGCCCACGCCTCGGACATGGCCTGGGACCAGGCCACGACCAACCCCGACCCTGCCCTGCGCTTCCTGGGGCTCGGTCTGGACGTGGCCACATCCCAGGCTCTCGAGCTGCTGCCCCCGGGCCACGTTGTCGGCGCGCTCATGCCCTTCGAGACCGACCCCCTCAAGCTACTGCGCGCGGCCGAGCAGCTCACCCGGCTGCACCCGATCGAGGACTTCCCGCCCGGAACGTCGCAGCTGATCGCCGGGATCTGCGACCTGCTCAACGAGCACGCGCCATGACCGGCAGGGACAAACGCAGCGTCGGCGAACTCCTCCTCCAGTCCGACCACACCGCCAGAGCGATCCTGATGGACGTCGACGAGATGGACGCGGCCCCGATGCTGCGCACCTGGGGTGAGGTCGTCCAGGCTGCCGGCGAACTCTGGCGGGCCCTGCCGCCGGCGACCCCCCCCCAGCCGGTCACCGGGGAGCACCTCCCCGACCCCGCAGACCTCGCGATCCAACAGCTTCAGGCGATGAGCGAAGCCATGCATCGCACCGGACGCCGGCGGTCTTGGCCAGGAGACGGGCCCGCAGACGAGAGACTCCTGCGCATCGCCGAGAGCCTCACCGAGGCAACCAACCTGATCAGCCGGCATCCCATCCCTCGGCCGCCACTCAGCGAGCCCGAACGGCGCGATCTGCAGGCCGCCAGGACCCGGATCATGCACACCCTCTACATCGGCTCCCACGGGGTCGCCGTCGCCGCCGGCCAGCGTGTGCGCGAGCTGGAGATGAAGATGGCCACCCGAGGCGCACTGACCACCGGGGACTCGCTTCGGCAAGCCCGCGCCGCCTACGAGCGGCTTACCGCGTTCGAGCAGCAGGCCGCCGCCGTCGTCAAAGACTACCCACGCGACCTGACGGGGGAACACCGCGATCCACCCGCGGCAGGACGGCTCGCGCAGGCGCTGGCAACCTGGGACGTCCAGGCCCACCGGACCCTGGCCGGCGGGGTTAACACCGCAGATCTCATGCTCGCCGCCCGCACCCAATCCCTGGTTCTCACCGCCAGCAACACCCTCACGCGCGTCGCCTCCGACTCCGGACAGCTCGAACGGCAGCAGTACACGACCCGCCTCTCCCCGGCTCTCGAGACGAGCCAAGAACGCTGGGAGGTCATGGCCGGCCTCTGGAGGGACCTCACCCCGCCGGCCTCACGCCGCGTTGACCCCGACCTCGCCCGCGCAGCCCTAGAGACCCGGGCCGCTCTGCACGAACTCCTTGGCGACGGCACATCCATCGCCGACGCATCCCTGGTCGCTCAGCGAACCGACCTGAGCCGGGTCGGCCGACTCGTCCAGCAGGTCGTCGCCGCCAATCTCGACCTGGCGCACCTCACCCATGACGCAACCACCAACCCAGAACTGGCTGGAGCCGCACGAGCCGTTAACACGCTGGCCATTCCCACTCGGTGCAACGACCCCCGAGACGCTCACACCATTGACGTCAGCCCCATCAATGCCTGGGTCACGCCACGGGACCTCCTCGCCAACCGAGCCGTCCCCCTGCCCGACCACGTCCGCTCCGGCCTCGTGGCGGCAACCCGCAGCCTTGTCGATGCGACCCGCACCGCGCTGAGCGCCGCCGCGTTCCTCGACACCGCAACCCCGCAGGACCACCAGACCCGCCAAAACTGTGAGCGAACCGCCAGTCGGGGCAAAACCCTCGAAAACCTAACCATCGCCGGCACGTCGGCGGAGCGGCCAGGGCCGCGCTGCGAGAGGTGACCCGAAGGCGGCCAAACGACCGGAGCTCATCCAACCGGGACTATCGCTCAACCGTTTCATGCTTGGTCAGCGCGGATGTCGAGCGCCGGGAGGGCGTCGACGACCTTCATGGTCTCAAGGCTGACGGTCACGATCCGGGCCAGCAGGTCGATGATGTACCTCGGGTCCGACACCTCGCGAGACCAGTCGTTGGGGTCGTTGACGATGCCGGAGGCCTTGTCGGTCTTGATCTGGTAGCGGTCGATGATCCACTCGATCGCCGACCGCGAACCGAGCATGAAGCGGTACGCCTCCTCGGGGATCCCGGTCAGCGTGATCCGCGAGTTGTAGACGATGATCGAGCGGTCGGTGACGAGCTTCTTGGTCTCGGGGTCGCGGACCTTGGCAAAGCCCATCCTCTCGACCCGGGAGTGCTCGTATGCCGCGTCGCCGGTCGGCGCCGGAGCGTCGAGTCCTGCAAGGGGGTAGGGAGTGACGGTCTCGTAGCCGAGGTGCAGCTCTGAGAGTTTGCGGCCGGCGTCGATGAACGGCTGGGCGTCGGCGACGAGGGGGATGCGCGGGAGCATCTTCTTCAGGTCAGCCGCGTAGGTCTCGCGGTAGTCGGGCGAGTGCAGCAGCCCGTAGACGTAGTAGAAGATGTCGTCCTTGCTGATCGACGGTCCGTATGCCGCGCGGAAGTGTCCGAGCGCGTCATCCGTGATGTTGTCTATCCGGTGGTAGCCATCGCTCACCTCGTCGCCGGATCCGTCGTCGAAGGCGAGCATCCCGTAGCCGGGCTCCACCTTCTCGTACCGCCAGCGCGCGAAGAACTGGCCGCCCGATCCCGCGCCCGTGACGTGGAGGTCGGGGATTGAGTCCAGCATAAGCACAGCGAACGGCACTGCGGAGCCCGAGCCGACTAGGTAAAGGCCGACGTTGGTGTGCTGCGGCGTCGGAAAGGCAGCCCTGAGGGTCTCGCTGACCTGCTGGTTCCAAAACTTGGTGAAATAGAGGTGCTGCTTGAAGAAGGGACGATACATCGCAACGCGGAGGTTGCTGGAGTGCACGGGGGGCGGGGGCTTGCGGCGTTCGAACTCGCGCTCCAACGCGGCTGACCAGCTCATCTGCGCGGAGTCGAGGATACGTGTCCCCTCTGCGACGCTGTTTGCGTAAGCCTCACTGATACGCGTCAGGGATGCCAGAACAGCCGTCTTCGAGGAACCGTAGACCCACGTGTCGCGATTGGTCACCACACCCATGCTGTAGGCGCCGATCACGCCATCCGCCCCACCCAGCACGTCGAAACGGCCGAAGTCCTCACGACGCTGGTTGAGCCAGTCGCCGTGCTGATTCGGCGCAATCGCGACCGCCTCCAGACTCGAGATGGCGCCCGCCGTTGCTACAGCGCGAAGTTTGTCATCGCGGCTGAGGTAGTCGCCGATGTCGGTGTAGTGGATGGTGGCCGCACCGGTCTTGGCTGGGTCCTTCACCAGAATGGTGATCGCGACCGTGGCCCGCGATCCTGCGTCGAAGACCGTGCCGCCCTCCTTCTGACGCTGGACGCCCGCGGTTCGAGCATTTCCGCGCAGGTTGTAGACGGTGGACTTTCGCACATTTCGTCCACAGCTGATGTGACGCCTCTGCTGTGATCGGTCCGCGGCTGACGCTTGGCCTCAGCCCCGCCCTGTCTGGGGCGTGTCCTGCACCACCTCCCACCTTTCGCGCT
>JAABUS010006267.1_pt1 | contig 14645 bp, 15 predicted proteins | sample 5560161 | NCBI WGS metagenome assembly JAABUS01 (sample SAMN10711885, study PRJNA513376) | rock metagenome | isolation source: Antarctica rocks | place: Antarctica: Victoria Land, Trio Nunatak nord | collected 2016-01-04 | reverse complement strand
CACGACATCGAGAAGCCCAACGGGATCGCCATCAGCCCCGACCAGAAGACGCTCTACGTGGCCGACCACAACAACGGGACCGATCGGATCGACCCGACCGCCCCCCATCCGAAGCTGGGGGCGATGAAGGTCTACGCCTTCCCCCTCGGCTCGGATGGCCTCATCGATGGCCCGAAGAAGACCCTGATCGACTTCAGCCCCGAGGAGGGGAGCGACGGCATGACCGTCGACGTCGACGGCAACATCTACCTGGCCGCGCGTGCCCCGAGCCGCCCGGGCGTCCTGATCTTGAATCCCGAGGGCAAGGAGCTCGGCTTCATCCCGACCGGCCCCTCGCAGCCCGGCGTGAAAGAAGTGAAAGGGTCCCCCAGCAACGTCGACTTCGGCATCGTTGACGAGGGCCACATGCTCTATATCACCGTCGACAAGAGCCTCTACCGCATCCCACTCAACGCCAAGGGGTACCACATCCCCTGGGCCCGATGAGCTCGATTTCGGCCGGACTCCAGAAGTTCACCCGCCGGGGTGATGACGAGAAGGATCGGACCCCAGGAGGAGAAGGCCATGTCGAGAGATGACCTGGCCGACATCGTGCCGTCCCCGAAGGAGGCGAGGGGATTCACCACCATCTGGGGCATCGCCCACGGCATCGCCTGGGGGCTGCTCCTCGCGCTCTTCGCTTTCGGTGTCCCGCGGGCAGAGTCGGTTTTCCTTGACTTCGGCGTCGACCTGCCGAGCGTGACGGTCCTGGTGATTCGGGTCTCGCACCTGGTCGGAACCTGGTTCTACGTCTTCGCGGCGTTGCTCGTGGTCCTGCTCAACACGGCCTGGTTCCTGCTGGATGAACTCACCAGGAGGGGGGAGGCCAGGTCGTCTCGGGCCTGGTCCATACTGATGCTCGTCTGCCCGCTGCTCTTGATCGTGCTGTCGTTGGTGGCGCTGGGCCTGCCATTACTGATCACGGATTTCGGCCTCAGCGGCTGAGAGCGTGTACGAGAAGCGTCAAACAGAGGGAAAGGGGACTGGCTCCGGAGCCGGCACGGCGCAGGTGCCTGTCCCCCTTCCCGGCGGAAACGGGGACAGGCACGCGCTTCGCTTCGAGCCAGTCCCCGTTTCCGCCTCGGCCTCCCCTTCTCGTTCACCCTCTGAGTCTTCGGTGATCCGGCGCTCGGCGCCCATCCGACAGGATCGAAGGTCTCTCGAAACGTACCGCAAACGCACGGAGAAAACGGCCATGTACGATTCGGCAAACATCAAGAAGCTGAAGAAACTCGGCGAACTGGCCCCCGCGGCCTGGGAGGGCTTCCTCGCCTTCGACAAGGCGGCGATGGCCGACGGGGTGATCCCGGCGAAGACGAAGGAGCTGATCGCCATCGCCGTGGCCTTGACCACGCAATGCCCGTACTGCATCGAAATTCACACCAAAAAGGCCAAGGCCGCCGGCTGCTCGGAGGCGGAGATCGCGGAGACGGCGATGGTGGCCGCGGCCCTTCGCGCCGGCGGTGCGATCACGCACGCGACGCACTGCCTGGAGTGATCTCATCTGTGGCATGAGTGAGAGTTGAATCACGAGAGCCTGGCACATCCATGCCTTCGACATGAGGCTCCACGACGTCCCCGAGCCCGTCTGCCGGCCGGGGCATGTGGTGGTCGACCCGCTCTGCGATGATCCCGCGGGTAAGACTGTGCGGGCGCGACCCCTCCGAAGTGCCTGTTGATGGTGATGCCGGACCTTGTCCGTGATAGACTGGGATGACACCCGTATAAGGAGGTGGCCGCATGGTTCTCCCGCATGGGCAGGGCAGTGTACCGATGAACGAAATCGAGACGTCCCAGGATCGTGCGACCGGATCCCCCGCCGAAGCCGAGGTCGTCCCTCCTAGCGAATCGCCCGCCGAGTCTCCCGATCAGGAGGAGTCCCCCCCCCCTCGTCCCGACCTGCGCTCGGCGCTCGATGCGAGCTGGGCACACAACGAGGCCGGCTATCGCTACCTGGCCCGGTGATCCTTGGATGAGCCGGTCTATCTAACACTCGAGGAGGTCATCGAAGCCCATCGCTTCATCTCGGAGCGGACCGGCTCCCCTCCTTGTCCGCTCCTCCGACCCGACACGCTCGACTCGGCGTTGAACCGCCCCCGGAACGCAGCCTACGACGAGGGTGCGGACCTGGTCGCGCAGGCCGTTGCACTCGCCGTCGGCATCTCGCAGGCCCAGGGTTCGAGGTCGGCAACAAGCGGGCCACCTTCGCCGCGGCGGACGTCTTCCTGCGGTTCAACGGGCTGGTCTTCAATGGAGATGACCTGGAGTTCGCCCGGCGATTGGAGGAGATCGCCGACTCGGACCGCTCGCGACGCGACGGATTGGCCGAAGCATTCGCAGGCTGGTTGCGCGAGAACGTCCGAGGAGCCCCGCGGGCTCATTAAGGTCGACTGGCCGTCGGCGGTGAGCTTGTGGCCTCCCCATCAGACGAGGTCGCACAGCACGGTATCGGCCAGGAAGAGCCCCTCGCGGGTGAACCGGACGCGGCGGCCGTCGTCTTCGAGGAGGCCCCGAGAGACGTATCGGGCCACGACGGGGCCGGCGAGGGCGTCGAGGTCGAACCCGGTCCGCTGCTCGAAGTCGGCTCGGTCGATCCCCAGGGCGGTCCGGCGCAGCATCAGCACGATCGTCTCGCGGGCGCGGGCCTCGGGCCCGAGCGTCTCGGTCGGGCCGGTCGCCGGCTCGCCCGCCTCGATCCGGCGCAGGTAGGCGGGGAGTTCGCGGGTGTTGACCGACCGGACCCCGTCGACGTACCGGGCCGCCCCCAGGCCGACGCCGTCGTAGGCGTCGTTGGCCCAGTAGACGAGGTTGTGCCGCGACTCGTGGCCGGGGCGCGCGAAGTTGGAGATCTCGTACATCGCGAGCCCCTCCCTCGCGAGCCGGTCGATCGTGTGCTCGTACATCGTCCGCTCCGACTCCTCGTCGACCTCGCGGACGAGGCCGGCCCTCCACTGCTTCCAGAGCGCGGTCCCCTTCTCGTAGACCAGCCCGTAGCACGAGAGGTGCGCCGGCCCCAGCGCCAGGGCGGCCTCGAGGTCGGCCGCCCAGAGCTCGGGGGTCGAGCCGGGGACCCCGAAGATCAGGTCGAACGACCAATGGGGGAACCTCGGGCGGATCCAGTCGAGGGCGCGGGGGACCTCGTCGGGTGAGTGGTTCCGCTCGAGCGCCTTGAGCAGCTCCGGCTGGAACGACTGCGCCCCCAGGCTCACGCGGTTGACCCCGCCCGAGGCCAGGACGTCGGCCTTCTCGGCGTCGAGCGTGCCGGGGTTGGCCTCGACCGTCCACTCGCCGCCGGGGGCGAGCGGGAACTGGTGGCGGATGTTCGCGAGCAGGCGATCCAGCGACGGGGCGTCGAGCCTGGTCGGTGTCCCCCCCCCCACGAAGATCGTGTCGACCTCGCTCGGCGCCCCGAGAGCGGTCATCTCGCGCTCCAGGGCCGCGAGATAGCGGTCGGCCAGGTGGTCGACGCCGGCCAGCGAGGCGAAGTCGCAGTATCCGCACTTGTGCGCGCAGAAGGGGATGTGCACATAGGCCGCGCGGGGCCTCGCCCGCGTCGCGGCCGGGCGGAACGCTTGGGCTCGCCACTGGTGTCCCGTCGCGATCATCGTCGGCGCCTACCCGCCACTCAGAGGACGGCTTCGAGGAATCGGACTTCGGGGACATGCGTCTTCAAAGCCGCCTCGATCATCATGGTCAGGGTCATGGCCGCCGAGGAGCATCCCTGACAAGCCCCTTGCATCCGGACCTGCACGATGTTGTCGGCGTCAATCCCGACGACCTCCACGTCGCCGCCGTCGGCCCGGAGGCCGGGCCGGACGTGCGCGTCCAGGACCTCTTCAATGCGCCCCCGGAGCGCAGTCCGTTCCGAGTCCACATCAGACATGGCGGCCGCCCTCGCAGTCGAAGTGGGCATCGCCCACCGTTTCTGGCCACCCCTGGCGGTGACCTCCGTTTGCAAACGACGTCCGGCCTGGCACTCAATAACCGCCGCCACTGCCGCCATAGCCACCACCGCTCCTGCCGCCGCCATAACTGCCGCCACCGCCGCCGCTGTAGCCACCTCCGCCGGTACGCGGCTCTCGGGGCCGCGCCTCGTTGACGGTCAGCCGGCGACCGTCGTAATCGTTGCCGTCGAGGGTTTCGATCGCGGCGTCCGCCTCGGCGTCGTCTTCCATCTCCACGAAGCCGAAGCCGCGACTCCGGTTCGTCTCGCGGTCGATCAAGACCTGCGCCGTCCGGACGCGGCCGTATTGCTCGAACATCTCCTGGAGGAGTTCCGAGGTGACGGAGTAAGAGAGATTCCCGACGTAGAGTCGTTTCGCCATCGCAATAGCCTGGAACAGGCTCTCCACCGCCCACACTCGGAAGTCCGACCCGACGCGACCCGAAAGCCGCCCGTCGCGACCTTGCAGTATAAACGCTCTGCACGAGGGCATCAACGTGACGAGGCCACCTTCCATCTCGCGGCCAGATGGCAGGACGGGCGACCAACGAGAACCATCGACCCCCGCCCCCGGCGTCCCGAGCGTGTCTCACTTCGTGTCGGAGTCGATGAGGGGGCATCAGAGAGGCGAGAAAGGCGCGAATGCCTCGATTTCGCTTGCAACGGCCCGGGACGGGGGTTAGGACGTACTCGGGAATCTTATAGGTCCTGGTCCTCGCGGAGGTCGGTCATGCTCGTCTCGTCCCGTCTCGCTCGTGGTGGGCTCGTCGGCGCGGTGCTCCTGGCGGTCGGCGTGGCCTCGGCCTCGGCCGAGGGCTGGCGCGTGAAGGTCCGGGGGCGTGGGGCCGACCAGGGCGAGACGCCCGTCGTCGTCGAGCTGAAGGTGACGGTGCCTGCGGGCGATTATGTCCTCCAGGCAGACGGCGACGACAAGTCTCTCCCGGCCCAGGTCTTTCAGGATGACGGCAAGCGATACCTCGGCGTGGTCCTGGACCACGTCACGGGGAGTGCACCCCAGCAGTACACACTGCGCCGGGAGCCCAAGTCGGAGCTGACGCCGCCGGGCGTCGAGCTGAGGCGTAAGGGGGCCAATGTCGAGGTCGTGGTGGGGGGGAAGCCGCTCACCGAGTATCTGACCGACGACGGGCCCAAGCCTTATTACTTCCCCGTCATCGGCCCGACGGGAGTCGCCGTGACGCGGGCCTTCCCGATGAAGCAGGTCGAGGGGGAGGACAGGGACCACCCGCATCAGCGGTCGCTCTGGTTCACCCACGGCAAGGTCAACGGCATCGACTTCTGGTCCGAGCTGAAAGGGCACGGCTCGATCAAGGAGACCGCCAAGAAGACCGTGGCCGGGGGGAATGCTGTCGGCCTCATCCGCACGACCGACGACTGGATCGGACCGGACGGCCGCAAGGTCTGCGAGGATGAGCGGGTCGTCCGGTTCTTCGACACCGCGAAGGCCCGTATCTTCGATTTCGACATCACGCTGAAGGCCACCGACGGACCGGTCATCTTCGGCGATACCAAGGAGGGGATGTTCGGCGTCCGGGTCGCGTCCAGCATGGACGTCAATAAGAAGAAGGGGGGCAAGATCACCAACGCCGAGGGACTCACGGACGACAAGGCCTGGGGTCAGCCCTCGCCCTGGGTCGATTACACCGGGCCGGTCGGAGGGGAGACGCTCGGGATCGCCATCCTCAACCATCCCGACAGCTTTCGTCATCCCACCACATGGCACGTCCGGACCTACGGCCTCTTCGCGCCCAATCCCTTCGGATGGCATGACTTCGGCCAGAAACGCTCGGGAGACCACACCCTCGCATCCGGCGATTCGATCCGCTTCCGGTATCGCCTCATCCTCCATACCGGCGACACGGCCTCGGCCCACCTGCCTCAGGCGTATCAGGCATATGCCGAACCTCCCGCCATCGATGTCCAGGAGGAATGAGTGGCGAGTGGCACAGAGAGTGGCGAGTGGCACAGAGAGTGGCGAGTGGCGAGTGGCGAGTGGCGAGTGGCGAGTGGCGAGTGGCACAGAGAGTGGCGAGTGGCACAGAGAGTGGCGAGTGGCGAGTGGAAGGCAGAAGAGAGGAACGCGGAGGTGGATGCGAGGAGAGATTCGGGCCTTCTTGTCTTTCACTCGCCACTCGCCACTCGCCACTCGCCACTCTCTGTGCCACTCGCCAGTCTTCCCGGGCTGACGATGCCGTCGAGGGGCTGGTCATGAGGTTCGGTCGGCAGGGACTCGACCCATTGGCAATCGTAAGCCAAGGCCCAGCGTGGGGCGTCGGGGCGGAGGGTCGGCAGTAGGCGGTCGTAATAGCCTCCGCCCCTGCCGAGGCGGAAGCCTCGGTCGTCGAACGCGAGGCCGGGGACGAGGGCCCAGTCGATCTCCTCGGGCGCGACCGCGATAAGATGTCGGCTCGGCTCGGGAATGCCCATCGACCCGCGGACGAGGTCGGACTCGGGGTCATCCACCCGATACAATCGGAGCCGACGCGCAGGGCGATCGACCCGTGGGCAGACCAGGCGTTTGCCCAGCGAAAGGACCTGGCGCAGGGCCGGGCCGGTCGCGATTTCCTCGGAGAAAGCCGAGACATAGAGCAAGACGGTCCCGGCCGCCTCGAAGCCCGGCAAGGTCGCCAGGCGTCGGGCCAGGTCGGCATCCTGGCGTCGCCGGTCGTCCGGATCGAGCGCCAGGATCCGCTCGACCAAGACGCGGCGTATGGCCTGTTTCTGGGCGGGTATGTCCATCGAGCCGGAAATCAGATCAATCGGTCGAATAGTGGGCACGAAACGCGAGCCGGCCCGCGCATGCCCTCCTTGTTACGAGGGCAAACGCGGGCCGGCTAAAACCTCCGCCGCAATGCCGTTGGAGCGCTTTTGAGAACCCGCAGTTCAAGTGGGAGCCTGAAACCTTCACGGACAAGCCGAGAGGTCGAACATCGGCCCCCAACGGGTTTTCATTGGTTCGCCAAAAGATTACCCCTATCGTACATGGCAGAGGCGTGCCCGGCCGAAACCGAACAGGCTCTATCCTATTCATGCCGCGCCCGCGGTTCAAGACCACGACCGCGGAAAAACAGGGCCGTTTCGTTCTCCGAAACGACCCTCTCCCCCGGGGGCCAGTCGGGGGCTCCGGCATCGGAACGGGAACTCGCCTGCGGGTCGAAAATCCAAGACTCGGATCGGTGCACCGGGCGCTCAGAGTCGCACGCGGAGCCGCTGGAGCTGGTCGCGTAACCGGGCGGCTTCCTCGTACTCCTCGAGCTCGACGGCCAGGGCCAGCTGCTGTTCCAGGCGTTCCACGGGCCCCGTCGGCCGGTCCCTCTCCACTTCGCGACGCCACCTCAACAGGAAGCCCAGCTCGGCGCACTCGGCCTCGCGTTCCGCCTGGTTGTAGTCGCGCAGGAAGGAGCGGATGGCCTCGATCCCGTCGTCGATCAGGGCGAGCGCCGCACGGTGGTCGTTGCCGGTCAGGGCCTGGAGCGCGAGCGCCCGCGTGTGCATCATCGCCACGTAGGGCCGGTACTGGTCGAACTCGACCTTGTCGCGCTGGCGTCTCGCATGCCGTACCACGAAGGCGAAGAGCCGGAGGTTACGCTCGGTGTCGAGGCCCACCAGGTCATAACGTTGGAGGTGGAAGGCGGCGAGGTAGCGGTGATAGTACTGCAATCCCTCGCGCATCAGGATCGCGCAGGCGGGCGAGTCGAGCGTGAAGTCTTCTCCGGAAGCCGCGGCACGGGCCTCGTACTCTTCGAGTGCCGAATCGAAGCCCCCGGGCCGGAGGCCGTCGGGGCGGCCCGAGAGTTCCATCTGCATCAGGCCCAGATCCATCCGCATCTGAATCTTGTCGCGCCCGTCATCCCCCGCGACGATCCGGACCTGCAAGTTCTCGTCGGGATCGTATTCCCACCCGGCCAGGGTTGAAGTGATGTCCTTACTCAAGAGACGCAGCCCCCTACCAATCGGGATGACCCCACCCTCCGCTCGCTCCCTCCAGACAGTTTAGGATCGACGGGGCGGTCCGGCAATGGCAGAGACGCCGCGGTCGCCGACGGAGGGGGTCCGGTCGGGTCGCGCGGCGTCTCGGTGGAGGCATCTGGAGAAGGCGGAGGCCGTCCCCACGGGTCCGGTCAGAGCTCGTTGCCGTCGTGGATCATCGGCTCCAGTTCCTTCGTGTTCCGCTCGACGGCCAGGACGATCGTCCGCTCCTCGACGCCATCGGGGCTGGCGGCGACGGCGGGGATGATCTGCCGCGAGTCGGGGAGGCTGAAGCGCACGGTGAAGGTGCCGTCGGGACGCAATGTCACGGGCTCGCCCTGGAGCGTGACGCGCGTGTTGGGCTCGGTCGCGCCGTAGACGATCAACTCGGCGTCGATCTCGAAGTAGAAGCCACGGCCCAACGAGGGCAGGGCACCGGTCCCCAGGCTCTGGAGCGAGAGGCCCTGCATCGGCCGGCGGAGCCGCTCCTCGAAGAGCTCGCGTAGGTCGGTCGAGCCCGACGAGCCGCTGCAGCCCCCCGACTGACTGTAGATTTTCTGGAATTGCTCCTGGACGCTAGCCCAGTTCTCGTCCATAACATCGGAGACCCCCGCCTTGGGGGTGCTGACGACGTTGGACCGGGCCAGGACGAAGAATTTGCCCCGACGCGCCAGGTATCCGATGTCAATCCGGAACGAGCGCGGGGGCGCCGCGACGTCGATGTACCAGTTGTTGACCCCGCCGTGAATCTCGATGTCGCGGATGTGCCGCTCGCAGGCGGATGTCGTGTCCTCGCTGGTGACGTCCATCAGGCGGAGGATCGGTCGGGCGGTGTGCCACTCCTGCCCCAACGCGGCCTGGGCGCGGGCGAGCGTGGATCGGCTCAACTCCCAGTGCGAGTGGAGCCAGTACGGGTCGCGGACCATGGTGATGATCCGGTCCTTGACGCAGGCGTGGTCCAGGGCCCTCGGCGTCATCACCGCCAGGGGGAGCGAGGGGGGTATCCCGCCCCGCCGCGGCGGGGCCGCATCCTTGACGAGTGTCGGGCGCTTCTGCGTCGCCGCAGGCTTCTCGATGCCCTTTTTCGACGCGGTCGGCGCGAGTGCCAACGCGCGGATCAATTGATCCTTACGCATGGCATGCCAGCCGGCGATCCCCTGGTCCTTGGCCATCTGCGCCAGAACCTTCTTATTGCAGTCCTTGAGCGTATCGACGGTCATGCGGGGCCACTCCGTCTTCGTCCACGAGGCGTGCGTGGATTGGGACAAGGAACGCGTCGTTCATCCATGAGTGGGCCGAACGGGAAAATTCCTCTCCTCCCGGACTGAGAAGACGACCCGGCCGGCCAGGCTGCATCGACCCATCCACCCCGCCTTCGCCCCCTCTAGCGACCGCCAACACAAAGGGCGGCCATCCGACCTATCCATGAGGTCAGAGGCCGCCCGTTGTCTCGATCGGATCGTGAGCGCAAGGTGACGGCATCTTGGGTCCCCGTCCTGGCTCGTACCGGACTCAGTGCATGGCTATTCGCTCGATTGTGATAACAAATCTTTCGCGTCGTGTCAACAAATTTTTCGTAACGTCTGTCCAACAACGGACAAATTGTGGCCGCCGTTACATCCGCAGGTCGGGTCGCCCCGCCATTTCTTCATCAGTCTCCATGTTGATATCTCGCATGCATCATGCTGACAGAAAGTTTGTGAAAAATTTCTCGAAGATTTCGGCAGGGGAGTTGACAGCGGGAATGGGGACGGTATAAAGGGTCTTCAATCGTAGGGTCGTGCCTCCGTGAAGCCCCCACTCGACCGGGAATTCCCCGTTCCCGCCTCCCGGGGCGGAATGAAGTGACGTCCTTCTTCGCGATGGCCAGGGGACGTGGGAGTGGTACGTGTCCCCACCCGAACGTCGTTCCAACTTGTCCGTGGGTATGGAGTGGGCGTCGCGGATTTCGGCCGTCGGGTTGGAGTTCGCGTTGCCCCCCCTCGCGGGGGTTGGATTGGATCGCTGGTGGGGGACACGCCCCTGGGCGACGGTGCTGGGGGCGGTCCTCGGATTTGCGGTCGGTATGATGCACATCCTTCGGATCGCCCGCGAGGGGACGAAGGCCTGAGCCCGCCGGACGGCTCGAGGTGCGACGGGCCGTGACGCCCGGCGCCATGTGCTTGCGGAATCGTCGGATCGAGCCAACCGGGACGTTGACACCATGCCTGAAGGACACGGCCACAGCCCGATGAGCCATGTGGTGGACCATCCCACCCTGGAACTTCCCCACTGGCAGAGTCCGTACGGGATCGAGCTCTCCCTGCCGAACCTGTTCGGCCAGCAGTTCACGCGGTTCATGCTGATGGAGCTGGTGGCCGCGGTCCTGGTGGCGGCCGTGGTCATCCCTCTGGCGCGGCACGCGGCGCGGAACCCGGTCAGCCGCGGCTGGTTCATGAACCTGTTCGAGTCGATGGTGCTGTTCATCCGCGATAACGTGGCGCGGCCGGCCATCGGCGGCCACGGGGCGGACAAGTTCCTGCCGTTCTTGTGGACCCTCTTCTTCTTCATCCTATTCTGCAACCTGCTGGGGATGATCCCCGGCGGGGCCTCGCCCACGGGGAATATCAACGTCACGGCGATGCTGGCGATGATGACCCTGGGGGCCGTGATCCTCGCCGGTTCGCGCGAGATGGGGGCGGTGGGATTCTGGTTGGGGATCGTGCCGAACCTCGACGTGCCGCCGTTGCTGAAGCCCCCGCTTTGGGGGCTGATGTTCGTCATCGAGGTGGCCGGGCTCTTGATCCGCCACGTGGTCCTGGCGGTCCGCTTGTTCGCGAACATGATGGCCGGCCACATCGTCCTGGCGGTGATCCTGGGGTTCATCCTCGTGGCCAAGGGGCCGATCGGCTACTTCCTCGTGACGCCGGCAAGCCTGCTGGGCGTGGTGACGTTGAGTCTCCTGGAATTGTTCGTGGCCCTCTTGCAAGCCTACATCTTCACCTTCCTGTCGGCGCTGTTCATCGGGGCCGCGGTCCATCCGCACTGAGGCGATGGGGCCGTGCTCGGGGTCATGCGGGGAAGCCGACCTCGATCGGATCGAATCCGCCCGACACGCCAGGGGGCCGACCCGTGGCGTCCCAAATCCTTTCCTGGCGGGGGCGATGGGCCCTCGTCCACGCGGCGGGCCGTCCGGTGGTCCCGCGGCGTCTCCCCCCACTGTCCGACGATCAAGGAGTCAAAGGACCGATGAAATTCGCGAAGTCCGCCATCCTAGCCCTCGGCCTGGTGTTCTTGGCCCATGCCCCGGCGTCCGCCCAGACTCCGTCCGTCGAAGATCAGGCGCGGATCGCCGCCGCCGCACGACCGAAGTCGGCCTTCTCGGACCTCCGGGCGGTCGGGGTCGGGATGGTCATCATCGGGGCCGCGATGGGGATCGGCGGCCTGACCCGGGCGGCCGTCGAGAGCATGGCGCGGCAGCCGGAGACGGCGGCCACCATCCAGACGGCCATGATCATCTCGGCCGCACTGATCGAGGGCGTGACCTTCTTCGCGCTGATCATCATCATGTTATTCACGTCGCCCTATTGAGGCCGGAGGGTCGGCGCCCGCGGGGTCGCCGGCCGCCCCCGGACCACTCCCACGGCCCGACCTCGGGATCGCGAGGCTTGACACCATGCCCCGACAACCGCTTCTGACCCTCGGCGTCGTGGCCCTGGCCTTCGGGCTCTGGGCCCGCCCGGCCTTCGCCGCCGGGCCCGAGGCCCACGAGGGCCCGGCCGCGACCGCCCACGCCGCGCAGGGGGGGGGGGAGCCCAATATCCTCGAGCCCCAGCCCTCGCTGGCCATCTGGACGGTCCTCGTCTTCCTCGGGTTGGCGTTGGTGCTCCGCAAGTTCGCCTGGGGGCCGTTGTCGAAGGCCTTGCATCAGCGCGAGGAGCACATGGAGCACGTCCTGCTCGACGCCGAGCGGGCCCGCAACGAGAGCGAACGCTTGCTCGGTGAGCATCGCAAGCAGATGGCGGCCACGGCCGACGAGGTACGCGCCTTGATCGAGGAGGCACGCCGCGACGCCCAGGCGACGGGCGACGAGATCATCCGCAAGGCGCAGGCCGAGGCCGAGGCGTCGCGGGATCGCGCCCAGCGCGAGATCGGCGTCGCCCGCGACCAGGCGCTGGTGGAGATCTGGTCCAAGACCGCCGACCTGGCCGTCTCGGTCGCCGGCCGGGTCCTGGCCCGGGAGCTGAACGAATCCGACCACCGCCGCCTGATCGAGACGGCGCTGGTCGAACTGCCGGCGAGCCCTGCGGCCAACGGGTCGGGGAGTCGCAACGCATGAGCACCGACCAGGACGCCTCGGCCGCCCCCCGCGCGGCCTCCGAGGACGACGCGGCCGAGGTGATCCGGGCCTATGCCGAGGCGTTGGTCAACGCCGCCGAGAAGGGGAACGAGGCCGAGGCGGTGCTCGGCGAACTCGACGAGATCAACGCCGACGTGCTGCGGGCACACCCGAAGTTCGCCACCCTGCTGGCCTCGCCGTTCGTCCCCGCCTCGGAAAAGGACCGCATCCTCGCCGAGACCTTCGAAGGGCGGGCCCTGCCCACGGTCCTTCGCTTCCTCCGCGTCCTCAACCGCCATGGCCGCCTGGACCTGGTCGCCTCGATCGCGCGCGTCGGCCGGGAACTCTGGGACCGCCGCCAGAACCGCCGGCCGGTCACGGTTCGCTCGGCCGTCCCGCTCGACGAGGTGCAATTAAACGCGCTCCGCGACCGCCTGGCCCGACTCCTCGGCGCGACCCCGGTGCTGACCTTCCAGGTCGACCCGGCGCTGATCGGAGGCGTGATCGTCCAGGCGGGCGACGACGTCTACGACGCCTCGATCCGCAATCATCTCGAGAAACTCCGTCATCGCCTGATGCAAGGGAAGACGCATGAAATTCAGAGCCGACGAGATCACTTCAGTCATCCAGCGTGAGATCGAGCAGTTCCGCTCGGAAGTGACCAAGACCGAGGTGGGGCGCGTGCTCGAGGTGGGCGACGGCATCGCCCGGATCCACGGCCTCTCGGGCGTCATGACCGGCGAGATGCTCAGCTTCGAGAACGGCGTTCGCGGGCTGGCCTTCAACCTCGAAGAATCCTCCGTCGGCGCCATCATCCTGGGCGACTATACCGGCATCCATGAGGGCGAGACCGTCACGGCGACCGGCGAGCTCCTGCGTGTCCCCGTCGGCGAGGCGATGATCGGCCGCGTGGTCAACCCGCTCGGCGAGCCGATGGACAACATGGGGCCGGTCGTGACCCCGCACAGCCGGCTCGTCGAGTCGCCCGCCCCGGGGATCGCCGATCGCCAGCCGGTCGACGAGCCGATGCAGACCGGGATCAAGGCGATCGACGCCATGACGCCGATCGGCCGCGGCCAGCGCGAGCTGATCATCGGCGACCGCAAGACGGGCAAGACGGCGATCGCCATGGACGCGATCCTCAACCAGAAGGGCAACGGCGTCATCTGCGTGTACGTGGCGATCGCCCAGAAGGAGTCGACGACCGCCTCGCTGGTCGACGTGCTCCGCCGCCACGGCGCGATGGACTACACGATCGTCGTCGCGGCGGGCGCCAGCACGCCGGCCCCGCTCCAGTACATCGCCCCCTACGCCGGCGCCGCCATGGCCGAGTACTTCATGTACGGCCAGGGGAGGGCGACCCTCTGCGTCTACGACGACCTCTCGAAGCAGGCGGTCGCCTACCGCGAGCTCTCGCTCTTGCTCCGTCGCCCCCCCGGGCGCGAGGCCTTCCCGGGCGACATCTTCTACGCCCACTCGCGGCTCCTGGAGCGATCGGCCAAGCTGGCCAACCGCTACGTGATCGTCCCCGACCACGCGCCGGTCGAGACCGAGACGGTGACGGAGGAGTGGGGCGTGGACAAGAAGTCGTACCTGGGCGTCCCGGGCCTGGAAGAGGCGAACCACGTCCTCAAGGCGGAGTATCCGCAGGGCCACAAGGTGGTCAAGACCACCGCGTCGGGGGGCTCGATGACGGCACTCCCGCTGATCGAGACGCTCGAAGGGGAGGTCTCGGCCTACATCCCGACGAACGTCATCTCGATCACCGACGGCCAGATCTACCTCCAGCCCGACCTCTTCTTCGCGGGGGTCCGGCCGGCCATCGACGTCGGGATCAGCGTCTCCCGGGTGGGGGGCAAGGCCCAGGTCCCCGCCATGAAGAAGGTCGCCGGGGGGCTCCGGCTCGACCTGGCCGCCTTCCGCGAGCTGGAGGCCTTCGCGCAGCTCGGCACCGAGCTGGACAAGGCCACCCAGCTCCAGCTCGACCGCGGCTACCGGATGGTCGAGCTGCTCAAGCAGCCGCAGTATCAGCCGATGGCCGTCGTCGACCAGGTCATGAGCATCTACGCCGGCTCGGAGGGTTACCTCGACAACGTGCCCATCCGCGAAGTCTCGCGCTGGGAGTCGGAGTTCCACACCTTCATGCGCGAGCAGAAGTCGGAGATCCGCAACCGGCTGGAGACCGAGAAGAAGCTGACCGACGCCGTCGTGGCCGACTTGAAGTCCGCCCTGGCCGACTTCAAGACGAAATACCGTTCGAGCGAGCCGTCGAAGTCACCCACGCTGGCGGCGGCGGGAGCCTGATTCTTCGAGTGGCGAGTGGCGAGTTGAAGTCAAGAGAGGGGAGAGATGAGCGCG
>JAABUS010006266.1_pt1 | contig 14645 bp, 12 predicted proteins | sample 5560161 | NCBI WGS metagenome assembly JAABUS01 (sample SAMN10711885, study PRJNA513376) | rock metagenome | isolation source: Antarctica rocks | place: Antarctica: Victoria Land, Trio Nunatak nord | collected 2016-01-04 | reverse complement strand
TGCCGTCCGGGCGGTAGACCAGGTCGACCACACGGCGGAACAGGTGCAGGGCGTCGACTTCCACCCCGAAGCTCGTGAACGGCTCCCCCCGGAGTCCCACGGATGTCGCGTTGACGAGCAGCTCCGCGTCCTCCCAGTCGTCAACGACAGCGCCGCCGAGGTCTTCCACCAGGTTCTCCGCGCGCGTGCGGGTGCGGTTGAGGACGGCGACGCGGGCGCCGGCGCCGCGCAGGGCCCAGACCGCGGCGCGCGCCGCGCCTCCGGCTCCGAGCACGAGCGCGGAGGCGGGCGGGGCGCCGAGGGCGGCGAGCAGCCCCGGCGCGTCGGTGTTGTCGGCCTCGATCCCGTCGGACCCGAACGCGAGGGTGTTGGCGGCGCCGATCTCGCGCGCCCGCTCGGTCGCGCGATCGGCGAGGGCGAGCGCGGCCTCCTTGTGGGGGATCGTCACGTTCGCCCCCCGGAAGCCCGCGGCGGGCAGGGCGCGGACGGTGTCGGCGAACGCCTCGGGCGGCACGGGGAGAAGCTGGTAGGTCCAGCCCTCGAGGCCGGCGGCGGTGAGCGCCGCGGTGTGCATCGCGGGCGAGCGCGAGTGCGCGACGGGCCAGCCGAGGACGCCGAGGCGCATGGCGCAGCCGAGACTACGCGCTGTCCGTTTCAGCGGCCGGTGCAGTCGGCGGGGGTGTGGAGCTTCCCGCTCTCCTGCGCGCGCCGGTAGGCGGCCTGGGCGGCCAGGAAGCGGTCGAAGCTCGCGGTGAAGACGTGCGTGCAGGGGTTGCGGGCATCGACGACGTAGTAGCGGTAGGGCACCCGGGCGGGATGGGCAGCGGCCTCGATCGCCGCGAGCCCGGGGTTGCCGATCGGCGTGGGCGGCAGGCCGGTGTGCTTGTAGGTGTTGTAGGGGCCGTCCGCCGCGAGCTGCGAGCGGGTCAGCGCCTGCCCGACCGCGTTGTTGGCGTAGGCGATCGTCGCGTCGATGGCGAGCGGCTCGCCCGCCTTGAGCCGGTTGTAGATCACCGCCGCGACCCGGGGGCGGTCACGCTGCACCCGGGCCTCGCCCTCGACCATCGAGGCGATGACGAGCACGTCGTAGGCCGAGAGCTGCTTGCGGCGGGCCGCGCGCAGGTCGACGCCGGCAAGGCTCCGGCGCAGCGCGGCGAGCTGCTCGGCGACGAGGCGGCCGGCCGTCGCGCGGCGGCGGACCAGCTCGTAGGTGGCGGGGAACAGGAACCCCTCGAGGCTCGGGGTCGTGGCCGGGGCGCCATAGCGGCGCAGCGGGAAGGAGGAGAGCGCGCGGCGCGCCGCCGCGCGATAGGAGCCGCGGACCCCGGCCGAGGCGACCAGGGGCGCGGCGGAACGGAGGGTGCGGCCCTCGGGGATCGTCACCCGGACGATGGGCGGGGCGACCGGGGCCCGCGAGAGGACGTCGAGCGCGGAGGCGTAGCTCATGTCGCGGCGCAGGACGAACGCGCCTGAGTGCAGGTCGCTCCGCTTGCCGTCGAGGCTCGCGCGCAGCGAGAAGAAGAAGCCCGAGGAGACCACTCCCCGCTGCGCGAGCAGGTCGCCGATCTGGCGGGCGCCGGCGCCGGTGGGAACGCGGACAGGGACCTTCCCCTCGCCGTCGCCCTTGCCGGGCTCAAAGAGCGAGACGAGGAACCAGATCGCCACCGCCACGAGCACGATCGCGACGAGCGCGCCGGCCCGGCGGCGGCGCGGGGAGTCGCGGGGCGGGCGACGGTCTCGGGGCCGGCGGGCGGCGCGGGTCTTCCGGGGCGGAGGGCGGACGGCGCGCGGAGGGGGGCTCGGGGCGGTGGGCTCGGGGTCCGCGGTGGGCTCGGGATCCGCGACGGGCTCGGGATCCGCGACGGGCTCGGGATCCGCGACGGGCTCGGGATCCGCGACGGGCTCGGGGTCCGCGACGGGCTCGGGGTCCGCGGTGGGCCTGCGACGCTCCATCCGCGCCTGCCGGGCGGCCTCGCGCTCCTCGTCGGAGCGGCCCGAGCTCATCGCCGCGCGAGCCAGCCTTCCAGGAGGATCGCCGCGGCGCGGGAGTCCTCGTCCGCGGCGGCGCCGCCCGTGCGCCGGGCGAGCGTGGTGGTGAAGCGCTCGTCCTCGAGCTCGATCGGAACGGCGGGCAGGGCGGCGGCGAGGCCGTCGGCCCAGGCGCGGACCTCCCGGGTCTGGTCGGAGTCCCCGCCCGCGAGACGGAGCGGCAGGCCGACCACGACCCGGCCCACCTCGTGCTCGCGGGCCAGAGCGGTGATGCGCGCGAGCCCCCTGCGGGTTGCGGGCCGCTCCACGGCGGGCAGCGGCGTGGCCAGGGTCTGGGTGGGGTCCGAGAGCGCGCAGCCGCAGCGCGCGGAGCCGTAGTCGAGGGCGAGGACCCGCACGCGCGACAACCTCGTCAGGCGTCGAGCGCGGCGTCGATCGCCGCGCGCGCGGCCGCGAGGGCCTCGGGGAGCTTCTCGGGGTCCCGGCCGCCGGCGCGGGCCATCGTGTCCCGCCCGCCGCCCCCGCCGCCGGTGACCTGCGCCGCGACCTTGACGACCTCACCCGCCCGGACGCCCCGCGCGACGAGCGCGGGAGCGACGCTGGCCACGAGATAGACGTGCCCCTCCGCGGCGGCGCCGAGGACGATCGCCGCGTCCCCGAGGCGGCCCTTCACGTGGTCGGTCAGCGTGAGAAGCTCGTCCATCCCCGGCATCTCCACCGCCTCCGCGAGCACCTTCGCCCCGTCGCGCTCCTCGGCGCGACCGGCGAGCGCGAGCACGTCGACCCCTAAGAACCCGGCGCCGACCGCTCCGTCGCCCTCGGGCTCCGCGGACGCGCCCGCGGTCCGCGCGAGCTGCTTCGCCGCCTTCTTCGCCTCCCGGCGCTCGGCCTCGCGCTGCTCCACCAGCTCTCCGACCCGGTCGGGCGTGGTCCGCAGGACGCGGGCGGCGTGCTCGAGGGCGTGGTCGTGGGTGCGCAGGAGGTCGATCGCCGCCGGCCCCGTGAGCGCCTCGATCCGGCGGACGTTCGCCGCCGAGGAGGACTCCGAGGTGAGCTTGAACAGACCGATCTCCCCGGTCCGGCCGACGTGGGTCCCGCCGCACAGCTCGCGCGACATCCCGCCCGCGCCCACCTCGACCATCCGGACGACGTCTGAGTACTTCTCCCCGAAGAGCGCCATGGCGCCGAGGCGGCGGGCCTCGTCGAGGGTCGTGGTCAGCGCGCGGACGGGATCGTTGCGCTTGATCGCGTCGTTGACGCCGTCCTCCACGCTCTGAATCTCCTCGGGCGACAGCGCGGCGCCGTGGGTGAAGTCGAAGCGCAGCTTGTCCGGGCCGACGTAGGAGCCCGCCTGACGGACATGGCCGCCGAGCCGGGCGCGGAGCGCCGCGTGCAGGAGGTGCGTGGCGGTGTGATTGGCCTCGGTGGCGTGGCGGGCCGCGCCGTCGACCCGCGCGCGGACGCGCTCACCTCGCGTCAGCTCGCCGCGCTCGGGCACCACGGCGAGGAGCTGGTCGTCGCCGAGGCGCAGGACGTCCTCCACCCGGGCGCGGCAGTCGCCCTCGGCGCACTCCACCCAGCCCGCGTCGGCGACCTGCCCGCCCCCCGCCGCGTAGAACGGCGACTCGAGGAGCTTGACCAGCACCCGGCCGCCGTCCGGCTCGACGAGGCCTACCGCCGTCTCGCGCTCCGTCTCCGCGTAGCCGGTGAACTCCGTCCGGAACCCGGCCGTGCGCGCGAGCGCCTCGGCGCGGACGCGGGCCTCGTCGCGGCCGCCGCCCCGGACCGCCGCCCGGGCCCGCTCACGCTGGACGTCCATCAGCCCCTCGAAGCCCTCCTCGTCGACGCCGAGGTCCTGCTCGGCAGCCAGTTCCAAGGTCAGGTCGAGGGGGAAGCCGAAGGTGTCGTGGAGACGGAAGGCGTCCGCCGCGGCGATGCCCTCGGCGCCCTCCTCCTGCGCCCGGCCCATGAGGTCCTCCAGGAGCTTTAGGCCCTGTGCGAGGGTGTGGCCGAAGTTCTCCTCCTCACCCCCGAGCCACGAGCCGATCGCGTCGCGCTGCTCGGGCAGCTCGGGGTAGGAGCGGCCCATGGTCTCGCGGACGACCTCGGCGTAGCGGAGCAGGAAGCCCGGCGCCATCCCGAGCGACCGTCCCCGCTGAATCGCCCGGCGCATGATCCGCCGCAGGAGATAGCCGCGTTCCTCGTTGGAGGGCACGACGCCGTCGGCGACGAGGAACGTCATCCCCCGGGCGTGATCGGCGAGGACGCGCAGGGCGCGGTCCGTGCGCTCGTCCTCGCCCATGCGTCGCCCCGAGAGCTCCTCGCCGAGCGCCATGAGCGGCGCGAACTGGTCGGTGTCGAAGACCGACTCCACGCCCTGCTGGATGAGCGCCATGCGGTTGAGGCCGAGGCCCGTGTCGATGTTCTGCGCGGGCAGGGGGGTCAGCGTGTTCGGCGGATCCTGGTCGTACTGCATGAACACGAGGTTCCAGTACTCGATGAAGCGCTCGTTCTCGCCGCCCGGAAGGTCGTCGGCGGCGCCGTACTCCAGGCCGCGGTCGAGGTAGAGCTCCGAGCACGGGCCACACGGCCCGGTCGGGCCGACCTGCCAGAAGTTCTCCGAGCGCGGGCAGCCGACGATGCGCTCGCGTGGCACGCCGAGTGACAGCCAGGCGTCGATGGCCTCCTCGTCGGCCGCGAGGCCGAGCTCCTCGTCGCCTGCGAAGACCGTGATCCAGATCTGCTCGGCATCGAAGCCGAAGCCGTCGCGCGACAACGTCCAGGCGAGCTCCACGGCGCCCTGCTTGAAGTAGTCGCCCATGGAGAAGTTCCCGAGCATCTCGAAGAACGTGAGGTGCCGGGAAGTCGTCCCGATGATGTCGATGTCCACGGTGCGGAACGTCTTCTGACAGGAAGTGAGCCGGGGGTGCGGCGGAGTGTCCTCACCGGAGAAGTACCGCTTGAGCGGCTGCATCCCGGCGATGGTGAAGAGCGTGGAGGTGTCCTCGGTGGCCGGGATGAGGGAGGCGGAGGGCAGGCGGCGGTGGTCGCGTTGCTCGAAGAACTCGAGGAAGGTCTCGCGGATCTCGTCGGAGGTCATCACCCCGGAGCGGAGTCTATGGTCGCCCATCCGACGACGAGCTCGCCGTCGAGCAGGCAGGCGAGCTGCCCCGGCGCGGCGCCGGGGGCGGGCTCGTGGAGGGCGAGGGCGTCCCCCTCCAACCCCGCCGGGATCGCCTGCGCGTGGTAGCGCAGGCGCGCCGCGCGGACGCGCTCGGGCTCGCGGCGGAGGGTGAGGTCGCGGATGGGGACGCGGGTCGTCTCGAGCTCGCCGCGGGTGCCGAGGCGCACCTCGTCCCCGTGCTTGGCGAGGACGTAGAGCGGCTCCGGCGCGGCGACGCCGAGGCCCTTGCGCTGGCCGACCGTGAACGCGTGTTGGCCGTCGTGGACGCCGATGGGCGCGCCGTCGCGGGTGAGCGCTCCCGGCCGCGGCGCGATGAAGCGGGCGAGGAACCGCTCGCGCCCCACCCCGGCGAGGAAGCAGAGGTCCTGCGAATCGGGCTGGGCGGCGACCGGCAGCCCGGCCTCGGCGGCGAGCGCGCGGACCTCGGGCTTGGTCAGCTCGCCGAGGGGGAAGCGCAGGCGGGCCAGCGAGGCGGGCGCGAGCGCCGCGAGCATGTAGGTCTGGTCCTTGGCCGCGTCGCGGGCGGTGCGGAGCAGCGGGCCGCGGGGATCGGCGGTCTCGGCCAGGCGCGCGTAGTGGCCGGTGGCCAGACCACCCTCGCACCCCAGGCGGCCGGCGAGGGCGAGCATCGCGTCGAGTCGGACATGGCCGTTGCAGGCCACGCACGGGTTCGGGGTCTCCCCCGCCGCGTAGCCCGCGACCCATGGCTCGACGACGTGCGCGCGGAACTCCTCGCGCAGGTCGAGGGTGAGGTGGGGCAGCCCGAGGCCGTGCGCGAGGGCACGGGCGCGACGCACCGCGGAGGCCGAGCAGCACGAGCCCTCCGGATCGCCCTCGGGATCGCGCCAGAGCTCGAGGGTCACGGTGACCGCGCGCGGGCCGGACCTCAGCGCCGCGACGGCGGAGTCCACCCCGCCGCTCATGGCCACGAGCACGCGTCCCTCCTGCCCCTCCACCTCCGCCGACGCCCGGGCCGCCGCACCGAGCGCGCGATGGAGCGCGTCCGCGGCGAGGTCGGCCGCGTGGAGCTTGCCGGGTGAGAGGCCGCCGAGCTCCTCGGCGATCTCGTGGACGCCAACCCGGGCCGCGTCGAGAAGGGGGCGGCCCCGGACGAGGGCCACCGCCGCCGAGCCGGCCGCATGGGCGGCGCCGCACCCCGCCGCGGAGAACCCGGCGTCCGCCACGTGCGCCGAGTCGACGCGGAGGTCGATCCGCACGAGGTCCCCGCACGCCGCCCCACCCGCCGTGCCGGTGTGCGCGCACACGGGCACGTGGTCGCGACCGCAGGGCGAGGCGAGGTGGTGCGCGAAGGCCTCGGGGTCCACGCCCCCGAGAGTAGGTGAGGCCGCGCTCAGGGCACGGTCGAGCGCAGCCCGAGCTCGCGGAGCTGAGCGGCGTCCACCGGCGCGGGCGCGCCCGTGAGGGGGTCGGCGCCCGAGGCCGCCTTGGGGAAGGCGATCACCTCGCGGATGGAGTCCCGGCCGGCGGCGAGGGCGACGATGCGGTCGAGGCCGAGAGCGATCCCGCCGTGGGGCGGGGCACCCTGGCGCAGGGCGCGCAGGAGGAACCCGAAGCGGGCCTCGGCGTCCTCGGCGGAGATCCCGATGATCTGGAAGACCCGCTGCTGGACCTCGGAGCGGTGGATGCGGATGGAGCCGCCGCCGATCTCGTTGCCGTCGAGCACGAGGTCGTAGGCACGCGAGAGGGCGCGCGCGGGGTCGGCCGCGAAGTCGCCGGTGGGCGCCGTGAACGGGTGGTGCACCGCGTCCCAGCGGCTCTCCGCCTCGTTCCAGCCGAAGGCGGGGAACTCGACGACCCAGAGCACGGCGTGGTCGGCGCCCGCGGCGAGGTCGAACCGGTCGCGCAGGTGCAGCCGCACCGCGCCGAGCGCCTCGGCGGCCACGAGCGGGTCGTCCGCGACCACGAACAGGAGATCCCCGGGCCCGGCGCCGAGGCGCTCGCCGATCGCGGCCTGCTCCTCCGCGCTCAGGAACTTCGCGACCGGCGAGCGCCACGAGCCGTCGTCCTGCACGAAGGCCCACACGAGCCCCTTGGCCCGGTGGCGCTTGGCGACCTCCGTCGCCTCGTCGAGCTCGGCGCGGGACATCTCCCGCCCCCCCGCGTTCAGGCCCCGGATCGCGCCCCCGCTTGCCACGACGGACGCGAAGACCTTGAACTCCGTGCCCCTGAGCAGATCGCCGAGCTCGGCGATCTCCAGTCCGAACCGCACGTCGGGCCGATCCGAGCCGAAGCGCAGCATCGCCTCGGCGAAGGTCATCCGCGGCCACGGGGCGGGCGACACGGGAAAGCCCGCGGCCTCCCACACCCGCGTCATCACCGCCTCGGTGGTCTCGATGACGTCGTCCTCGTCCACGAAGGACATCTCCACGTCGAGCTGGGTGAACTCCGGCTGGCGGTCGGACCGCGTGGCCTCGTCGCGGAAGCAGCGGGCGATCTGGTAGTAGCGCTCCATCCCGGCGATCATCAGGAGCTGCTTGAAGAGCTGCGGCGACTGGGGCAGCGCGTAGAACGACCCGGGCTGCGTGCGCGCGGGGACGAGGAAGTCGCGCGCGCCCTCGGGGGTCGAGCGGGTGAGCATCGGGGTCTCGATCTCGAGGAAGTCCCGCGCGTTGAGCTCCGCACGCATCGTCTGGGCAATCGTGTGGCGCAGCTCGAGCGCGCGCTGCATGGGATCCCGCCGGAGGTCCAGCGCGCGGAGCTGCAGGCGCAGCGCCTCGTCCACCTCGTCCCCGTCGTCGAGCGGGAAGGGCGGCGGCTCGGCGCTCGCCAGGACCTCGAGCTCGGCCACCGCGATCTCGATCGCCCCGGTGGGCAGCGCCGGGTTCTCCTTGCCCTCCTCGCGGCGGTGCACCTCGCCGCGCGCGGAGACCACGTGCTCGGAGCGCAGCGCGTGGGCGGCCGCGTGGGCCTCGGGCGCCTCCTCGGGATGGAAGACGAGCTGGACGATGCCCGAGCGGTCGCGCAGGTCGATGAAGATGAGCCCGCCGTGGTCGCGGCGGCGGTGCACCCAGCCCGCGACGCGGACGGTCTCCCCCACCCGGTAATCGGCGAGGTCGCCAGCCCAGGCGTCCCGGTAGGGGCTCCCCGCCCGGAGATCGTGCCTCACAGGCGCGGACCGCGCAGCACCGCGGCGACGACGGTGTCGGCGGACACGTCGCGCTGCTCGCCCGAGTCCATCTCCTTGAGCCCGATCTCCGCGGTGGCGCCCACGATCGCAACGTACCGCGCCCCGAGCCGGTCGGCGTGCTTGAGCTGGCCCTTGAGCGAGCGCCCCGCCGCCTCGACCTGCGCCCCGAGCCCGGCCCGCCGCGCCTCCTGGGCGATCCGGAACCCGGCCCGGCCGGCCTCGGGCTGCGCAAGGGCCACGAACAGGTCGACCACGGGCGGGGCGGGCGCGGGCGGCTCCGCGGCGAGGAGCATCCGCTCGATCCCGGCCGCCCACCCGACTCCCGGCGTGTGCGGACCGCCGAGCTGCTCGGCGAGGCCGTCGTACCGCCCGCCGCCGCCCACCGCCGACTGCGCGCCGAGCCGGTCGGAGGTGAACTCGAACAGCGTCCGCGTGTAGTAGTCCAGCCCGCGCACGAGCGCGGTGTCGATCTCGTAGGGCTGGCCCGCGTCGTCGAGACGGGCGAGCACCTCGTCGAAGTGCGCGCGATCCTCGGGGGCGAGGCGGTCGAGGAGCGTGGGGGCCCCGGCCATGACCCGGCGGGTCCCCGGGTGGTCGGCGTCGAACGCCCGCAGCGGGTTCAGATCGATCCGGGCCCGGACCTCCTCGGAGAGCTCGGCCTCGTGCGCGCGCAGGAAGCGTTTCAGCTCCTCGCGGTACTCGGCGCGCGTCGTCGCCGAGCCGAGGGAGCCGATCCGCAGGCTGACCTGGCGGACCCCCACGGCGTCGAGCAGGTCGGCGAGGAGGAGGATGAGCTCGGCGTCGAGCGTGGGGTCGTCGGAGCCGATCGCCTCGGCCCCGACCTGGGTGAACTGCCGGAAGCGCCCGGCCTGCGCGCGCTCGCGCCGGAAGAACGGGCCGAGGTACCACAGCCGCACGGGCTGGGGCAGCCGCGTCATCCCGTTCTCGAAGTACGCGCGCGTGACCGGCGCCGTCCCCTCGGGCCGGAGGGTGACCGAGCGCCCGCCCCCGTCGTCGAAGGTGAACATCTCCTTCTGGACGATGTCCGTGGCCTCCCCCACCCCGCGGGCGAAGAGCTCGGTGGCCTCGAAGACGGGCGTGTCGACGCGGCCGTAACCCGCGCGGCCGAGGGTCGTGCGGGCCGTGGCCGCGAGGACGTCGCGGCGCGCGGCGTCCTCGGGGAGCACGTCGAACGTGCCCCGCGGCGCCTGGAGTCTTTGGCTCACGTCCGCTGGAGCTCGACCAGGAAGGGGTTCGTCGCGCGCTCACGCCCCAGCGTGGTGAGGCCCATGTGGCCGGGATGGACCTGGGTCTCGTCTCCGAAGCGCTCGAGCAGGCCGGCGATCGAGCTCAGCAGCGTCGGCGTGTCGCCGCCGGGGAGGTCGGTGCGCCCGACCGAGCCCTGGAAGAGGACGTCGCCGGAGAAGAGGGCCCCGCTCGTCGCGTAGGTGACGTGGCCGGGCGAGTGCCCCGGGGTGAAGAGGACCTCGAGGGGGATCCCGGCGAGCTCGAGCGTCTCCCCACCCCGGACGGTCTCCTCCGGGTCCCAGGACTCGAAGGGACCGAAGCCGGGCCACGGGACGAAGGCCATGATGTCCTGGAGGACGGGCACCTCGAGCTCGGGGCAGTAGACGGGCGCGCCGGTGGCGCGGGCGAGCGGCGCCACGGCGCCGACGTGGTCGAAGTGCGTGTGGGTGAGGAGGATGGCCTGGACGTCGAGCTCCAGCTCCGCGATCGCGGCGAGCAGCCGAGGGGCCTCGTCGCCGGGATCGACCACGAGCGCCGCGTTCGCATCCGGCCGGCGGACGACGAAGCAGTTCTCCTGCACCGGCCCGACCGTGAACATGCGGACGTCGAGGCTCACCGGCGGGCGGCGGCCTCCGCCTTCTTGCGCTGGCGGCGGCGGTAGATGAAGAGGTCGGTGTAGTAGCCCAGCGCCGCGTAGAGGCAGAGGACGAAGACCGACACGGCCAGCGCCTGGACGATTCCCTGGCGGAACACCAGCAGGACGAGCACGACGAACATGACCGTGGCCAGGGCCGCCCGCTGGAACGAGCCCTTCCAGGTCGGCGGCTTGTCGTACTTGGCGGCACGCTTGGCGCGGGCATCGAGCTTCTGCGTGGTCTTGCGCTCGGCCTCGGTGGGCTTGCGACCCGTGCGCCCGCGCGAGACCACCGTGCCCCCGGCCGTCCCGCGGTGCTTCGACCGGCGCCGCTTCTTCGTCTGGGCCACGTCAGCCAGGGTAGAGGTGCTCGGGGAACCCCGCCCACGCCTCCTCGGGCGCGAGGCCGACGAGCTCGGCCCGGGTGACGTTCTCGGCGCCGACCGCGTCGAGGATCTCACGCAGGACGCCGGGGCGGACGTCCTCGACGTTGGTGGAGACCTGGGTTGCGCCCTGCCCGGTGAGGTCGACCCCCAGGGCCTTCACGCCGGGGATTGTCTCGCGCACACGCGCGGCGAGCTCGCGGACGGGCGCCCCGGGGGCGAGCCAGAGGTTGAAGGCCACGAGCGGCGGGCGGGCGGCCACGAGCACGGCACCCGCGGTGGGGTGGGGCTCGCGGGGGCCGAAGTCCGGCACGAGGCCGTGGAGGGCCCCGGGGCGCCGCAGCTCGGCCCGGGTCCGCCCCCCGCCGAGCAGGCCGTAGAGGTACACGTGCAGTCCCTCGCGGCCCAGGAGGTCGGCGAGCACGAGCGCCTCGGCGCACGCCGGCCCCCGCTCGGCGGGAGTCCCGAACACGACGGGGGCGACATCGAGGGCACCCACCCGTGGGTGGACCCCCGCATGGTCGCGGAGGTCGATCCGGGCGATTGTGACACGCGCGCCCGCGAGGACCGCCTCGGCGAGGCGCCCGGGCTCGCCCTCGAGGGTGAACACCGCGCGCGCGTGGTCGGAGTCGGCGTGGACGTCGAGGAGCTGGGCTCCGCCGCCCTCCGTGAACGCGCGACCGATGGCGTCGAGCGTGGCCCGATCGCGCCCCTCGGAGACGTTGGGGACCGCGCGGAGGGTCAACGGCACCCGGCTCGCTCACAGCGCCCAGCGGCCGCCGTCGAGCACCCGGGTGCTCCCGATGTCCAGCGTGGCGTCCAGCACGACGACATCGAGGTGGATGGGGACGGACACAGTCCCGCCGATGCCCGCGCTGGCGCCGAAGGCCACGTGCGTCGTCCCCAGGATCTTCTCGTCCTCGAGGACGTTGCCGGTCAGGCGCGCGTGGTCGTTGGTGCCCACCCCGAGCTCGGCCAGGTTGCGCCCCCGGCTCCCGTGGGCATCGAGCGCACCGAGGAACGCGTCCGCCCCGTCCCCCTCCGCGCCCGCCAGTTCCCCCCCGTCGACGCGCAGCAGGACGGGCTCCTCCACAATCCCCAGCAGCGGCACGGACGAGGCCGCGATCGTCCCCTCACCCGAGGCCGGCGCGATGAAGCCCTCGCCGCATGGGAGGTTGCCGAAGGCGCCCCGGGCGGTGAGTTCCCCGTCGTCGGAGATGCCGTGACGACCGGAGAGGTCGAGGCGGAAGTCCGAGCCGCGGGGGCAGGTGAGGTGGGCCGCGTCCTCGCGTTCGAGCAGGTCGGCCACCGCGCGGCAGCGCGCGGTCAGCGCGTCGAAGTCGACGGACATGAGGCGGGCGAGCATGTCGGCGGTGACGCCGGGGAGCGTGGCGCCCCGCGCGCCGGCGTCCGAGGCGGCCTTGCGCGCGCCCGTGTGCGAGAGCGAGCGGGAGGTGGGGGCGAGGAACACGTCGGCAGCGGCCAGCGCGGCGGCGATGGTCGGCGGCGGCTCGGCCCCGTCGTTGCCCCGCTCGTCCATGAGCGCGAGCACCGGGTCCGCGCCCGCCGCGGCCGCCTCGTCGCGGAAGCGCTCGCCCAGCTCCCGCGAGCGGGGGTCGGCGACGACGAGGACGTCCTCGCCCTCCCGCACCGCCAGGCACTGGCGCACGACGGTCGTCACGGCGCGATCGAGAGCGGTGGACGGCACGACGCCATTCAAGCGCCTCCCCCCGCGCGCCGATACCTGGTCTCGTCGCCCGGCTCCCGAGCCGAGAGGCGCACCGGGCCGTGAGGACGGGCAGAGTCCTCACGGCCCCCTTTGCGCCCGCGGTCTGGATCGACGTCACCGCGCCTGCGCATCGCCTGCGCGGGGCTACTCCAGGCAGGAACCGAAGCCGAGGCCCAATGTGAAGACGGACGCGACGACCGGAAACAGAAAGCAGAGCAGCGAGAGGACCCACCGCCGACCGAGAAGCGCCACGACCCCGAAGGAGCCGACCAGCAGCAGGGAGACGAGCGAGGCGATCAGGGCGACCCCGGCGACCCCGTCGGTGCGATCGGCGCAACTGTGCTCGTTGACCGTGGCGGCCCCGATCACCTGCAGGAGGATCGTCAGCGCCGCGAGCCCGGCGGCGATCCGGCCTGCCCGTGCGAAGATGCGCGGCTGGCCCGGTACCGGCTCGTCCGCCCACGCGCTCGGCGCCGGACGCGACGGCGACCGAGCGCCCACGACGGGCCCGGCGCCAAGACGCGTGACCACGCTGCCCGCGCCCGCCACCAGCAGCATCGAGATCGGGGGCAGCCAGATCGGGTACTGCCTGCTCGAATCGTTGTCCAGCAGCTCTGGAGCATTCAGCGCGATGACCGTCGAGACGCCGAGGGCGCAGACGCCGGCGACCCCGAGATCGGTGAACAACTCGCGCCTGCGATCCCGCGGCTGGGACCGCAGCCCACGTGCCACGAGCGCAGCCACGACTCCCGTCAGCGCCAGCGAGTAGATCCACGCCCGCGTCAAGTAGCCATCGCGGAGCTGCTCCGCCTCCGCGACCGCGGGGTTGCTGCTGTTCGGGCGGTCGATCGTGGCGGGAGCGATGTAGGGAATGCGTTGTGACGTGATCTCATGATCGACCGCGGCCGCGACGAGGATCGCCACCACGGCCATCGCGGCGGCGAGCGATGCGCGCCGTGGCCAGCGCCCGATCCCCCGTCGGGGTCGCGCGCCGGGGCGGAGCAGCTCCATGGCACGGAAGCTAACTAATCTCGCTACCAGGGGAGGCCGCTCGTCGGCGGTTCCGGGGCCTCTCAAGCCCAGCTGCAGGCCTGGGATGTTCCGGCCCCAATCGCGGGCGGTGATGATCGGTCGGGTGGTCGAGCAGGGGTGGTCGCTCGCGGCGGATATCGTCGCCCTCCCGCACCGCGAGGCAGCGGCGCACGACGGTGCTCACGGCGCGGTCGCGATCGGTCACCGGACCATTGTGACGGCGACCGTGCAGGAGGAGGACGCGCCCCGGGGCCTGCGAACCCCCGAGGATGTCTCCGTTCCTCCTGTCCCGTCCAGGGTCGCTGGCCGCCGCCGCCCTGATCAGCGCGGCCGTCGCCTCCCCCGCGGGCGCTGCCGTCCACGCCGCCCTCCCGGGCGAGAGCATGTGGTCCATCGCCCAGGCCAACGGGGTGTCCGTCTATGCGCTGGCGGCCGCCAACGGGCGCAGCATCGGCGACATGCTGCTCGCCGGCGACACGCTCACGGTCCCGGCGCCGTCGGCGGCGTCCAGCGGCTACTCCTCCGTGGCGGTCCCGAGCGCCACGGCCGCCGTCACGGCCGGCATGACCCCCGTCACCGCCGCCGCCGGGACCGCGTACCTCGCGCCTTCCGCCGCCTCGAACCTCGCGGCCCTGCGAGCGGAGTCCGTCCGCCGGCTGGGCGTCGACATCTACCCGGCGGGCGCTCTCTCCGGGTACCGCACCTACGCCCAGCAGGCCGAGCTCTACCGGGAGTACCTGGCCGGTACCGGACCGCTGGCCGCGCCGCCGGGCACCTCCGCGCACGAGACGGGCCGCGCGCTCGACCTGGCCTCCCCCGCGATGCTCCACGCCGTCGCGACCCTGGGCGCGCCGTTCGGCTGGCAGAAGATCGAGGCGTCGGACGAGTGGTGGCACGTGAACTACCTCGGGCCGTAGCACCCCTCCCCCTGAGCTGATCGACGTGCTCCACGTCATCGCGCTGCTGATCGAGCTGGAACCCGAGCAATCGTCTTTGCTCGCGAGGATCGTGGCTGGCCCTCTCGTCACCGTCGATGACCTTGCCGCGTGAGCGTTCTGCCAGTAAAGGATCGTCCAACCCGGAGAAGCCGCCCAAGCAAGAGCAGCTGTGAGAACGAGAGAACCCCCCGCCGGGCGAAACTCAAATGGTCCTGAGCGGAGTCACCTCGGACATCTCTCGCCCGAGCGAGCGCAGGAGCGGTTGTCAGCGGAAGCCGGTGTCCAGCAGCACGTTGAGATACGTGAAGCCGTGGGCCCTTACCCGGAAGTGGTGCTCCCTGCTGTCGAACGCTCGAGCGA
>JAABUS010006264.1_pt1 | contig 14650 bp, 19 predicted proteins | sample 5560161 | NCBI WGS metagenome assembly JAABUS01 (sample SAMN10711885, study PRJNA513376) | rock metagenome | isolation source: Antarctica rocks | place: Antarctica: Victoria Land, Trio Nunatak nord | collected 2016-01-04 | reverse complement strand
CTCCCCTCCCCTCCTCTCTACTATCCCTCCCCCCCCTTTCCCTCTCCTCTTCTTCCCCATCCCACCACTCTCCAGCCGTGTCATCCCAACGCCGACAAACAGATGATTCATGCAGACCGAGGCGGCGAGGGGCGCTAACTGGGATTCTGGCTCGTGGAGAGAGAGACGGTTTGGGGGGTTACAGGTTGGGGCTCCGAGGAATGGGAAGTGAGGAGAGGGGGATAGGGAAAGGACGATGGGAGAGGTGGGAAGGCATTTGAATTGGTGTGGTGAGGGGGCAGAATGAAGAATGGACTATGGATTATGGAGGGAGGGAGGGTGGAAGGGAGAGAGGGAAGGGGAGAAGAAGAGAAGAGAAGATGTGAATGGGAAGACTGAATAAAGATAGAGAGAGAGAGAGAGAGAGAGAGTAGAGAGTAAAGAGAGAGCTGTGCGTATTCGAATACATCGACTATTGGGTTGGGGATGGTTTGGGAGTTGACAAGTGAAGAGAGGAGTGGTGGGATACGGAGAAATAGAGAAGAGAAGATTTGATTTTTGTGAGATAAGATGAGATTGGGAGCGAAGTAATGGGGATAAGAATCCGGACTTGTTTGGGGAAATGGATGGCTGTGGAAGGGGGGGAGTGGTGAGAGGGTTGAAAAGGGATGGTGGGAAAGATTGGGATAATAAAGGAGATATTTTTCGGAGGGGGGGGTGGAACGGTTCAGTGAGAAGGCAAATAGGGGCCTTCTCGAGACCCGTGGTATGGGGGTCACTGGTTTCGAGAGCGAGGAGGAGTGGAAAACAGTTCGAGTTCCAAAATATCAGTGAGGGAATAATTGACTGCGACCAAAGAGGAAAGGACAATGTATCGTGCGGCAATCCGGGAGATTACGCATATATATACAGCTTTGGCATACAGATTCCTAGCTACTAACGCCGCTGCTCCCGAAGCCGAAACGATTTCTGCACAAGAATGGAATGCGGCGTCGGACTTGCGACATCGTGGATCTGTGTCTCTTCCCGTAACTATATTCCGGCAAGAATGCACCGATTAACACATACAATATTTACACATACAAGGGACACGTGAAAAAAATCAAACAAGACGCACCTCCTCCACATTTGTCGTATCCTTAGTCTTGACAGACGGATTGAGCTTCTGCCAGCTATGACCATCCACCATGCGGATCTCACGCAGCCCCGATCCGGCCCCGCTGACCTCCTCGGGGCGGTAGGCGCCACCGTAGCTGGTGGAGCGGGGCACGAAGAAGCGGTGGACGAAGTTGGAGATGGCTTCCTTGCCGGCGATACCCGAGAGGGAGGCGAAGACGACGGCGATGTTGAGCTCGATGCAGCTGAAGATGTCGGGTTTGACGACGGAGCCGGTGACGTTGGTGGGGTCGGATTTGAGGACGAAGAAGATGCGGGTGAAGCTGACGATTGTGACGCTGGAAGTAACCCACCCGGTCAGTGTATAGTGACAGTTTGCAGCAAGATTTTCATGGGAAGGTGGGTGAAAGAAAATGAAAGCATAGTACTAACATAGCTCCGATGAACAGCTGAATGCTCACTACAATCTTGTTGTGCAAGCTCATCTGCAGATCCACAACCCACACGATCGGAACGCTGAAGATGATGACATCGGTAATAAGGTTCGCGATGCCAGTCCCGAGCCAGCCTGCACGCGGTGCGGCGCAGTGACCGAGCCCCGGGGTCCATGCTGCCCTAAGAGGAGTACATTGAGTGAGATAGTATGCGATGGAACCGATCAGAAGCCCGCCGACCGCGGCGAAAGCGGTGATCTGGATCAACAGCGCGTTCTTTCGGCCGGTGCCAGACACAAAGATCCGTCCGTACAGTATGATCAGCGCAAACTTCAGGAGGCAAAGCGAGGTGGTCCAGGAGAGCTCTTCCGCGAAAAGTGCCTGTGGAAGAAGTCGTTAGATGTCTGCGTTGGATCTCAGCATAGGTGGGGAAGATATACCCTGAGAGCCCATCCCACATCATGCGGAGTCAATCGATCAATATCCCATCCGACACCCCCTTTGAGAATCGCTACTAAAATTAGTACCATGCGAGAGTGTGTCAATAGCGGTTCAACTAACAGACGATCCGCATAACACCATTCAGAATCACCAAGAACTGGGGAGACTCTTAGCCAACACTCGGACTAGGGGTAGGAGCGGGTAAGTATACCGCCGCTCCGAAGACTAAGGAATCCGTGATGATGAAGTGACCAAGAGGCAGCGATCCCTTTCGGGCCCTTGACAGGTTGTTCAGGAAGCGAAGGACATAAGCGACGATGGCAAGAGTGCTGAACACGGCATTGATGACCAGCAGGGCGACTCCTCGCTCGGATGGGGCAATCATGTCGGCGACGGAGATGTATAGAGTGAACCCGGAGGCTGCTCCGTTGGGATTGAGTTGGATAGAGTGACCCAAGAGAGTGGAGTGACAGGCGATCTTCTTGTCTTATGGATAAAGTTCCCGCCCTGTCCTTCTAGGCAGGTCATTTTGCGCTTTAGAGCCTCCCAGGAATCAGGGGACTGCCTTCTACTCGGTTAAAGGTCCACAGGTCGGACCTAGTGTGGCATATGCATGCGTAGGTTAAATTGAAACGCCATGGGCAATTGGTTAGTCGGTATCTTCCGAGCTGTCTATTGGTGCTGTTTGCCATGTGGTCGAGGTGGTCGAGCGATGTCGGACCTAAGATAGGTCTGTGCCTGAAAGCCAAGTCTTGACGAGTCTAGAGAGACGGGTCGCATGAATCTTCAAACTCTGAAAGGTCCGCATAATCATTACCCTTCATCGCGTTGTATCGCACACGAGGATCAGACCGAAGCGATGGACGTTAGTCGAAACTTGCGACAGAGATTGATGCATAAATCTACGCGATCTTGTATTCGTCGTTAACCGGGCATGAGACTTGCGCCGTTTCCACGACCTTGCTGGTGGACTCTGGGGTAGTGCGTGGAGAATTCTTGGAGGGATTTCTTTAAGCAGGCTCTTATGAGATGTGGTGGAATTGAGTGGCGACCGAGGCAGATCCAAAAGTAATAGGCATCTCATTAACTCCTACAGCGTCAAAATACTTCAGATTAATTTGAACCGTTTTGATCGCTAACCGCCGCTCTGTATCTGTGCCGCTGAATGAATGGAGCTGTTTGGCGCTGTAAGCAGCTTCTGTGCCCCGACCTAGAAGTTCATTGGGCTCGTACCCATAATTCAATATTAGGTTCGATCCTAATGGCGCTGGTCCAACGATGAAGTTGTCTTATTCGTCGAGACATGCGTCCGACGTGTCACCGAGCACGAGGCTATGGCATCTGTAGCAGGGTTTGGAACGTCTCTGATCTACCCTGGTTGGGTAGAATCGAAACCAAGCCACAAGGCTTCCATTGGGGACTTCCATTCTGATTTGTACTGGATTGGCTTCTCCCATGTGGTGGCATTAACCTAGAGGATGAACATCACCTCTATATAGGGTGATCGCCTGGTTCCTGATCATCAAATCGACACATAGCTTCATTCCCGCATAGCTTCTCGTTCTTCTTCATCTGATGGTCCGCGAAGTAGCCGTGTGACCAGGAGGGAGAGAGTGTTGATTAGGTAAGGGCCAATTGCACGTTCTTTTGGAGCTGGTGTAGATAGAGTGCTTAGCTCTGTCCCTCTGGCGATCGGTTGTCAAAAGCATTCTGGAGTATCTTTTTAATCCACTCACGCTGCTGGAATCCAAGCGGTGTGAAGTCTTGTCGTCGATCCCCCACTAAGATACGAGGACCTTAGCCACAGGCAAGCTGGACCGCGCTTGTCGAGTTGCGCTTGCGAAATACTTAAGGGGGCGGACTAGCTCCATCCTTTAGTCCTTGGCAAAGTATCAAACTCAAGGGACCACTATCCCAGCCATCAGGATTCACATTTCAAGCCTCAGGGGCTCTGTATGGCCTTAGTGGGCGATGCCATGAGTCCAGCGATCCACTGTTACTTTACCGGCGCATGGGACAAGCGTTACCTTATGCCGACAACACCTCGTCCTGAGACTCAAGTTGGCAATGGTAGCTAGTGCGCTGGTGGTTTCGTAATTCGTGGACATGTGATTGGCAACGCTCCTGCGAGTCAACGTGGGACATGTTGAGGACTGCTGGCCGGGGCTGGTGCTTCTCGAGTCTGTGGGGAAGGTGGATCCTGTATCTCCAACGCTGCTGTTTCAGATATTGGGCACACCACTGGATTGCTTGGCACGGCTCCTGTTGGTTATTGAGCCTCAGGCCGATGTGTGCGTCCAACGATCATCTTTATCGAGGACCGTTCAGCCAGTTGTGGCCTTCCCTCACTTGGGTCGGCTGAATACTACTCGAATTGAGTAGGAGAGAGGTGTTGTGAGGTAGCCAGGCCACCATGCAGATCCATGATCACCGCCTCTGGTCAAGGTAGGTTCTCTGTGCGATGCATAGCAAGCCGCGAAGTCCTGTATTGTGGCGCAGGCGACGCTGCGGCGTAGTCGTGTCTACCTGTGGACAAATCCACATGGAGGAGCCGAGGTTTGCATTGCGGAATTGGAGCCAGAAAATTTCGAGTGCGTCCTGAAGAAAAGGATATTCGCGATGGCGAAGATGCTGGAACGTCCCGTCCCGGAGGGGTCTCGAAGCGTCTCGTGGCCTTGGTATCACCATGTCCTTACCAATGAGCTGACGACCGAGGCACGCAACGTCCTTGTGAAATACAGCAAAATTGCGCCCAGGAACGTCGAGTCGCACATCTACAGTATCGTGAGCTTACCGTCACTGTCCTTGTCTCTTAAAGCTGACGGAATTCCTCCCCGCTAGCGCGACAAAGCATGGGGCATCTTCCCTTGGCCCTGCGTCGGCGAATTCTGGTTCCTCGCCTTCGGGCTCTCTCTGCACCCGCTCTACCAGCCCCTCGTACTACCTCGCCTGCACGCCGGCGCGACACTGCTGGACCTAGGGTCCTGCCTCGGGCAAGACGTGCGGAAATGCATCTACGACGGCGCACTCCCCATCAACCTCTACGCTTCCGACCTATTCTCTGAGTACGAAGAGCTGTCCTACGAGCTCTGGCGTGACAAGGCGACGTTTCCCCAGGGGCACTTCATGGCCGACGATATCCTTGCGCCGAACGAGGCTTTCACGCGAGGAACGTTGATGACGCAGCTGGGGCCGGGGCAGTGCGACATCATCAGCATCACCATGTTCCTCCATCTGTTCGATTATGCCAACCAGCTGAAGGCTGCGACAAGGATCTTGAGACTGCTGGCTCACAAGCCGGGCAGCTTGGTGCTGGGATCGCAAGCTGGTTCGACGACGCCAGGAGAAGTGCCACTCAAGCCCCCGTTTGCGGAATTGCACGAGGAGGGGAAGAGGAGGACGGTGTACAGGCATAATCCGGAATCGTTCGAAGGGTTGTGGAAGGAGGCGGGGAGAGCGGCGGGGGTGCCGCTGAAGGTCAGCGCTGTCTTCCATGCGCCCGACGATTTTGGCAAGGTCAAGGCCGCTGATGAAGGGTTCGATGTTGCTGCCAAAGAGAGGAAATACTTCACTGGAGCAGAGACCAGGAGGTTGTACTTCTCTGTCATGCGGTCTTGAAAAGTAGAATAGGGTGCTCAGGCAGGCATCGCATAAGTGAATCCCACAAAGGGAAGGGGATATTCATGCTCTGCAATGAAGTACGGAGAGGTCTCACCGAGTGGACGAAGGTACAAGATCTGGTTGATGCCAAGACATCGTCAGCGCACTGACCATCGCTTGGTGATACTGATGACCCAGTTCATTCCCAGTTGGAGGTTGCGATATGGACAGCTGCGGGCTTTCTACCGAGTGATAAGGCACGGACGCTCCGAAAGCCTTCATGAAATAAACAGTTGGGAGTGTGACCTCCCTCAGACATTTGTTCGATACACCTACGTTACATCACAGCTTGAATTTCAAATTCCATCGTGCTGAACCCCGGCCCTTTGCATATCCATCTTCCCTTTCCGAAGCAGCTATCCGTGAGATTGTGCATTCGTGCAGCTGATCAAAACCTGTACAACGCCAACCTCGCTTCAGCACGTCGGGGCCAGGCCATCCGACGACGCTCTTCGCTCTTTTTCTGAGCCCGAGTCCGCGGGTATCCGAAAGAAGGATGACACATGCGGTACACCATGGTACCTTCATTGTCCCCTGCACATTACGCGGATCTTGCGTCGCCGTACCGTAAGCTTCACCACGTCCCTGTAAACGCCAGTCCATCCAAGGCTCTATTCTCTTCCACATGTCCATCAATCACTCTACTCTCGTCGTGACAGGCCCTTCCAGCGCTGGTTGATCGTTCCATTGTACCTTCAGCTCTTCTCCCTTCCCACTTATCAACCTAGATAGATTGACACGCACGCTTCGCACGATGTTGAACGTATACCCATTCTTCCTCTGCTCACTACCCTTGATTTCTCCGATGTCGCTGTCCCGGTTCACGGCCCCGGCAGCTTTGTGGCTGTCGATGATCTGAGGGAAGATACCGATACATTTAAAATCCGGGTCATGCCGGCAGAGACCATCCAGGCTGAGATCAAAGGGTATATATTCGCTCTTACTACTTTCATGATAAAGGAGTTTCTGTGCGCCCCGGTAGGATAAGGCGTAGGAGTAGACGCAGACGCCGCCATTCGCACGGAAGACGACGCGAGTAGAATTATCGTAAGCGGACATGTTTGGGTTGTTGCCAAAGGTGACGCGATGATTTGGGGGCGGGACGGCGGGATCGCTGTCGATCACGAATCTGCGATGGTCTTGTTCGTGGTACCCGATGCCGCAGTGGCCGGGCCAGAGCAGGTCCCAATCATCGCCGTAGGGCGAATGTGGCTTGGAGGAAGACGGTGTTGTGGACAAGTAACGACTGCCTGCGGCGAGGTACTCCAGCTGTGACTTGAACTCGATGTCCCAGTCGGCGTCGTCCTCGAACACAATGGCGGACGATAGGCGGTTTCGTACGACAGCAAGGGCGAAGTTCAGGTGCGCCCGCCATGATCCAACAGACTTGTTGCGCTTCGATTCCACGGGATCGAGGCCTTTGGTGGAGGGGAGAGATTTGTCAGGCACGGTCGCGCCGTCGACGCCTGGGATGACAGCAAAGGTGAAGTTGGAGATGGAGGATGTGAGAGAGAAGGTGTCGAGCTTGTCGGTGCGTTCGGGGAGGTTGAGAATGTAGACTTGCTGGAACTAGACGTTGTTGTCAGCAATTGAGACTGGGAGGCCAGGGCCCAGGAAGTCGTACTCCAAGCGTAGCATTCCTGATGTCCGGGAAATGGTCCGAGGCTGGGACGGAAGCTGCGACGGCGGAAGCCTTGTGGAAACCTAGTCGACCGACGGAGAATTGGGTGTGACTCCGAGTATACCATAGCGAGAGGAGGGAGAAGACGACGATGACAGGTAGCAGCAGTCGCGGCGACCTCCACATGATGCCGTTGGCAGTGTGAGCATCACTGGCGAACATACTGCCGGGAAGAACGACGTAGTCGCTCAAGGGGTGAGGGGTGGACGGACAAAGAGTGACATTGAGCGAGTGTATGATTGGTTTGGCCAGGTGCAGGCGAGGGAGGGTACAAAGCAATTGGGATCTTGGTGGAGTAGCAACAGTAGAGCGTAGGGACAGGAAGCGGAAGGCGATTGGATGGCCGTCAGCTTTAGCCTGACATGATTTGCAATAATAATCTCCAGGTGAGGGAACCCCGTCGCCGTGAAGGCGTGACTCGTGAAGTCGTTTTTCTGTCCGCTTGTGAGGGATACTTCGATCTCCTGCAGGTCTTATGGAGGTGTGTGTGAGGGTTTTTGCCAAACGGGTGTAGCGCTTGCCGCTTTGATTGGTCCGAACAGACCCTGCAACCGGTCGAGATTTATTATTGGGAATGGGAAGAATGAACTCGGTTGGATCCAGCCTCTTTCGGCCTCTCCGGCTACAGATGCCTAGCATCTAGATGGTGTGCCATATCCAGATACTCCAAGAGCTCCTCTACTCCAACTATCAAAGTACGTATTACCAAACAGGACGTGCATCTTTCTAGCTACAACGGCGAGTACGCACACAGTAGCAATCAGGTCTACATGTCACGATGCCGCAGTAAGACACCGCATGTCGTACTCCCGTGGTCCGCGAATGCATTGCTACACTACACCGGCACTCTCGCGTTCCTGCACAGCGCCGTCACTCCGGAACGATGGCGATCTGGTGCAACAACAGGGATATCGGCTACCCAAGCGACAGGACAAGGATGATCGAAGAACGCCGGGAAGTACAACAGCCATGGTATCTTCTGCAGAAGCTCTACCTCGAGGGTGACGAAGCAGGCGCAGCACCAGCCTTGCAGTGTTATGCGACATCGAAGGGGCCGATGATGTTGGACTGACGCAAGTGTGCAGGCGGCACTGATTGAGCTCGTATACTATCATTTCTTATTCATCATACCATTCGTTGCCTCAGTAGTCAGACCTTATGCTTACTTATTATTTCGCATGACTGTGTACCGTATCACGTGCAACTGCTGTATTTGGCAAGGTGCTAACTGCATACAGTAAGGTAACAAAACTTTTTTTTTCGCATAAGGTTTGAGGGCGAAATCTCGAAAACCTCTTATTCTAAAAAATGAAAAAAAACTTTTTTGCTTTGATACTAGCACACGTATACAACACACTATTAGTATATAACTTGATCAAGAAAAATTAAAACTTATTAAAATCTAGCAACAAACGTAGTTTAATTGATGTAAAATATAGTAATTTAGACTCTATCGCATAACGAACATAACGTTGAAATTTATTTTTCAAGAATAATAGGTTTTCGAGATGTTGTCCTCAAATTCTATAGAAAGATTATTGTACGAATGCGACACTTAATAATGCGACATTTATGTCGCGACGCATAAAAAGATGCGACACTTAATAATGCGACACTTAATGTCGCGACGCATTAAATCGAGCGTCGCATTGTCAAACGTTGCACTGCTACAATAATCTTTCTATATGGTCTGAATACTGAGGCAAACCATTCGATCAAAGTCGGCGGACGTTGGCATAAGATTCGAGAATTGGTCATCTCCCTTATTGCCGGAATAAAGTATGGACAACTTAATGCTTGGTAGTGCTTGGTAGGGCTTGGGAATGCTTGGTAGAGCTTGGTAGAGCGTGGCAGTGCGTTTCGGTGCATGTTGTGCTTGATCCTTCCGCTAGAGCAGGGGATCAGAGACCGAAACACGGCATACATCCCCTGTTGGCGGATCCTGCCGAGTCTCATCTCACCGGCACCCAGGCGTGGCCAATCACAAATGATCCGTGATGGTACCCCGATAGGATCCCATAGGATTCAACCCTGGTCAGCCATCTGCTCTGTAGCGCCACACCTGAGAAAGTGTTCCAGCCTGAACAAAGCGCCCATCGAATCTCCCAAGTGGCCGATGAAGGCCGTGAAGCGAAGGGTCGGCGAATAATTGGAGCGCAGGAAGACAGAGTGGAAGGGGACCGGAGAGACACCGTAGAGAATTCTTGTCGCGAAAATGCCAAATCGTATGTGTTTGTCGTAATCGTACACCATCGCGACTGGTATTACAGCACCCTTTCGACAATGGGCAGCTCACCCTTTCGGTGGCAACAAGAGGACATATTCCCGACTGCTCTCCCCAAACCCCAGGACATCGCCCGTCCTCAGCTCCACATACCTCCTCCCCTCCACCTTCTCCCCATTGACTTTCGTCCCATTTGCACTATCCAGATCAATCACATACGGCTTCACCTCCCCCTTCCTCTCTCCCCGCTCATTCTTCCTCTCCAAATGGCGAAACTGAACCACCGCGTGCTGCTTGCTTGCGCTCGGATGCTCCACCGGAACATCCACCACGACGCGCTCCCTGCCGAACAGCCAGCAGCTGCGTGTATGTAGCTCCAACGTCTCGAGTAGGTCTTTGCCTTTGAAGATGTAGAGGCGCCACGCGGCGGAGGAGGGAGGGAGGCGCGCTTCGGGCGGTTCGTGGTACTTTAGGATGATGGCGGAGGAACCGTTGGTGACGGTGTTGGTTTCGGCGGCGAGGAGACCGGTGGGTGCGTAGTTGGGCTTCTGCTCCTCGGTTGGGGGTGGGGCGTCGGGTTTGATGACGGTGGTGTTGCCGGGAAAGGCGGCTTGTTGGGAGGGAAGAGGGCCTTTGGACCGTATTGGTGGTGGGGATGCGGAGGCATGGTGGTCTTTGCGCGATATGTGATGACGATCGCGGGGAGAACGTGACTTGTCGCGGCTTCGCCTATGACGGTCGGAGGACAGAGCGGAGTCGTCTCGTCGTCGTCGTCGTCTTGGCGAAGGAGAGCGACTGCTGCGCCTTCGAGACCGTTGGTAGCTGTCCGGGTTGGTATTTGGAGACCCACGCCTGCTCCTCCGCGGTCCAGACTTCCACTCGTCCTCACCATTGTTTTCGAGAGGTGACCTTGACCTGCTTGTGCGTCTCATTGGTCGCTTGTAATCCTCTTGCGAGTACCTCCTCCCTGGATCCGGCGATGACATAAGCGTCACCCGGCGCTGCCTCTTCGGCGACCTCGTGTCGATATTGTACTCTTCCTCTCGATTCGGCCTTCTGTACGGGCTTGGTGACCGTAACCGACTCTCGAGCCCGTGGCCAGCTCCGAGATCGGTTGCCTTTCTCCTGCCATTATCGCTGTATTGTCGGTCTCGAGCTTGATGGCGATCTCCGTGGCCTCCTCGAGATGGAGAAGGTGACCTCCGAGAGCGGCGACCTGAGTATGTTGACGCATCGCCCCTAGTGCCACGCTCGTCTGGTGGGCTGCGCATACCGAAAACGCTGAAGACTGCCGCCGAAGCGAACAAACATTGACTTATTTACGCAATCTGATATGGGGACGGGAAGCCGATCTTACGTTAGCAACATTTGACTGAAATCATCTTGCGAGACATACCTACAATTCAGGTACCAGATGGGATCGGAGAAGCCGACGGCTGAAGGGTGTCTCGGTGTGATGCTCAACGGGCGGACTAACTTATCGCCGGGCGCTTTGGCCACTTGTAGACCTCGTTGCGGATTCCTAGTGCAATCGAGTCTTCACTGTTTCATCACACATTATACCTGAAGCTCAACGTTCCCTCGTCTTCCATGGACTGCAGATACATACACAATAGACAGACCAGGAGACCTTCCCCATGACCAAGACCTGCATTGGTACCTCAAGCCGCTGACTTTCCCGCATTTTCTGTGTCTACTTTACACAGCTACATTATGGATGCTTCCAGTACTGAAGGGACATCCCCTCGCCATCCTGCTCGTTCGCGGCCCTCTCTCCCCTCTCCCTTGTTTCGTTGACGTAAAGCACACTCCAGGCCCGGACGTCCGTGCATTCCGAGCATTTGTAATGACTGCAAGAAATGCATATCTCACGTCTAGGACGATTCAACGTCTGACGACCAAAGCCTGGACAGCAGCAGCACCACCAGTGTTGCATGTTTCTGGTCGTTGAGCAGAGGCAGCAGGTTTTGGCAGGCGGTTCGTGATAATGAGGACAATGATGATGTTGTGAGTAGTGGTAGGACTTTTTTGGGCAGGAGAGAAGATGGAGGGTGAGTATGGACTGGGGACCGTGTTATAGAATGAGCTCGTGTCTCATGGCTGATGCACATATCAGATTTGACCGGCGAGTATGGCTCACTAAATGCTGCTTATGACGAACTTGCATACGTTGATTGTTTGTTCGGAATCATGAAGCTAGATGCATCGGGAGCCTGTGTCCAGTTGGTCTCTAGAGAAATGAACAATTTTTGAGCTTACAGACGCCGAAATTCCAAATCGTTGGACATTGGTTTTGCTTGCACGCCTCGTCTTGCAGTGCCATGCTTGGTGTCTACAAAGAATGCACAAACGACAAAGCTGCGAAATAACAGAGAAAAGCTGAAGGTGAAGCATGCACATTGGCAAGACAGAGAATGGCAAGTTTTGAAATGCTGATGCAACCCTCCGTCTCAATGCCATGGATAGTGCCAAAAGTCTGCTTCTGAGGAAGCCGTTGGTTGATCCTTTCTCGTCACTCCCGATCCTGGTGTTCCTGACAGATTTTGTGTCAGGACTTCAGGTTCCTTCGGCTCTCCAATGTTTCTTACCCTTACGGTCACTCCAACACGGGTGCGTTGCTGAAGCGTGGATACGCAAAGGCTCGATCTCCGCGTGGTACACACAGCAAACAGATTCTTGGCTCCTATGAAAACCCCGGTATAAAAGCTGGGACTGCAAACACCGAGCAAGTGTTGCAGAGGAAGCGAGATCTCTATGGTTGTGTCAAACCATTGGCTTAGCGATTGTAATATATAAGCGAAATAACACAAACGTACAGTTGAAAGATCTGCCTGCAACATCCTTCTTTGTGAACCAAAATCTGGTCTGGACCCAACCACATACCTTCAGCATAACCTACTTCCCCGCCTTGAAGACATTATTGCTTGCTCGCGGTATTCAATGCCCGTACTTGCTGGATGGAGAAATGTAGGCTCTGATGCTGTCTTCTATTTGTTCTGGTGTACTTCTTATACTTTATATCCCAGGACCCTCTTTCTGGGCCTTCTTGGGCTTCCCTTAAAGGCCTTTATCTGGTTCGCAATGGTCGTTCCCGAAGTGCGCCAGTAAGCTTATTCACCACTCCTGATTCGGCACTTGTCTCGTTCCCACGGCTCCAACGAAGACAGCCCGCTAATTCCTCTGCAACAGATATTCAACAGGCTGAAGCGAGATGATCAAGCCGAGTCTATGACTTAGCTCTGGATTTGCGGAAGCATCAAACAGACGAGTCTCAGTTTGCAGTTACTATAAATTGATTTTAAGAGGCTAACGATCGAATCTACCCGTCGCGAGCTGCTGTTGGGTTATAGCAAGCGCTTTGTTCGCGATCACATGAATGTCACGACATTACTCTCACTTCTCTTCGTTTTTGATGCCTCCACTTCCTCCTCTAGGATCGGCTTTACCGAACGCTGTTCTCTGTCACCACTCCAGACTGTGACTGCCTTCAGGTAGCAATGTCCACTTGAGACAAGCATCTCGAGATCCAGAAATCCTCTTTCATCTGCATCCTTCTCCTAAAGCTCGAAGGCGCATTTGAAATCATGTATTGGAAACTACCAAGTATATACACCTCGATGTTCCGTGAGCTGTGCCGGATTACTGATGAAATTGCAGAAGCCCTACGAACAATGGACAAAATCACCTGCAACGCGTCCACTGTGCAAGAGGAGCTGGGTCTGGTCAAAGCACCGTATGCTACCGAGTATATGACGAAGTACATGAACCTTCAGAACAGCAAGAGATACAAGGAATGCCGTGAGGTACAGCACAACATCTACCTCGACTGTATGGCCAGCGGTGATGTTGGAGAGGTAAAAAAATGGGCCGGCGCGGCAAAAGACCGAGAGAAGCCCAGCTGGCGTGAATGGCAAATGTTTGTTCTTGAACTCACGAAGAAGCAGGAGGCGAGGCCATCAGGGCAACCCATCCCGAGAGCGTTCTCCTGACCTTACCGAATGGAGTGTTCATGATGATATTCCGATTTGCGTTCTATGGATACGCCAAATTTCCCGAACATGTGAAGAGGCGTTGCGTGGAGCTGGAAACACCTTGGGACCGCGATAAAGTCGAGTGGAGTTTTATGTGCCAGGTATGCCCGCTGCTGCAAAAAATAGCTACCGTGGTATTCTTCAGCGAGACAAAGTTCGAATACCACACCAACGATTCACGGACGACAAGGACTAAAGGGGATCCATTGTTTTTGAGACGCCCCAACCCAGACCACATCGGCCTCATACGCTACATCTCTGTCTCCTTCTCAGACGGGGATTTCATATAAATGAAGTCAGGACGCACCGGTAGACAGACTTTCTCGGAGATACCAGGCCACCTGGAAATCCTCAGCATCTTCGCAACTCACGGCAACTTGAAGAAAGCCAAGATCTTCTTCTCGACAAGCCGACAGCTGAGAAAGGACACAAAGAGCAGCCGGGCGTTCATCAAGTTTCTCAAAATCTATCAAGGTGGATGAAGTCGACTTCCCCACCCGCGAATCCATGCTGGGAGGGGACAAGCAGGAGTGGGGCGTTCGATCCAAGAACGTGACGGAGCTTGTGGACGAGATCAAACAAGCCATGGGTCGGAAGGCATAGGCTGAAAGCAGACAGCAGTGTAGTCCCGGGCGCATTTACACGAATTGACCCTGGGGACATGACGGCAAAGAGTATCAGTGATAGGGTAGCAACGAGCACCCACGGATCAATCATCGACCTCCTGCTTTACTCCTCGCACCAACAGATCTTGGCTTCTCTCCCCTTTCTCGCAAAACTAGCCCTGGCTCCGGAGCTCCTTCTGGTGCCTAATACGTCTACCCTCTTCACCGCTATCCCATTCCCAAGTCCTTCTCATCGGAGGCAAAACAGAGGGACCCTCATCCACCACCCCGCCCACCTCTTCACCACCTCCCCTATCATCCACCGCCATCCCATCGTCCCCACCCCTAGCCAGCATACGAAATCCGCAAAAAGCGAGTCGTACCATCCTCCATCGCCCCCCGTAAAAGCCATCAAACACAAACCACCCATCATCCACTCACCTCTCTCTCCTCCCCCGCCACCCACACCACCAACCCAA
>JAABUS010006262.1_pt1 | contig 14653 bp, 17 predicted proteins | sample 5560161 | NCBI WGS metagenome assembly JAABUS01 (sample SAMN10711885, study PRJNA513376) | rock metagenome | isolation source: Antarctica rocks | place: Antarctica: Victoria Land, Trio Nunatak nord | collected 2016-01-04 | reverse complement strand
GGACGCCGAGAACGAGGCCGCGGTGGCGGCGGCCGCCGAGACGCTGTCCGAGCTGGGGCACGAGGTCGAGGCGGCCTCTCAGCAGCTGCCCGGGCCGGACACGCTGCCCCTGTTCGTGACGGCCTTCGCGGCGAACATCGCCCTCGGCGCCGCCCACGCCCAGTTGCTCGCGGGCCGTGCGGCCGGGGAGGACGACTTCGAGCCGCTGTCGCGCGCCTTGTTCGACCGGGCCATGGCCACGAGCTCGGTCGAGTACCTCGGGGCGGTCGCCAGGCTGCAGGCGATCGCGCGCCGCGTCGTCGCGCTGTGGGCCGACTGCGACGTGATGCTTCTGCCCGCCCTCGCCCAGCGCCCCCCTGCCATCGGCATGATCGACGGTTGCGACGCCGAGGATCCGATGGGCGCCTTCGACCGGGCGGTCGGCTTCGCGCCCTACGCGGGCCTCTTCAACGTCACGGGCCAGCCCGCGATCACGCTGCCGGTCGGCTTGGGCGCCGACGGGCTCCCCAACACCGTCCAGCTCGTCGGCCGGCCGCTGGGCGAGGACACGCTCCTGCAGGTCGCCCGCCAGATGGAGACCGCGCGACCCTGGGCCCAGGTTAGACCCGGGCGAGCACCTCGTTGATGGGGAGCGGCCGGACGCCGAGCGCCTCGGCGTCCGCCGTCCCGCGCTCCGCAAGCATCGTCGCGCCCAGCACGTCGGCTTCGTCGCGGGTGGCCAGGGCCACGGGCCCCGCCACCGTCTCGTAGGCGTGCAAGAGCGGCAGCAGTACCTGGGTGGGCAGGGTCACCAGTCGCCGCGGACGACCGGAGGCGCGCAGGGCGAGCGCGACCGCCTCGCGCTTGGTCAGCGCCTCGGGCCCGGCGATCTGCAGGCGCTCGTGACCGGCCGGCGACCCGGCTCCACGCTCGAGCAGGGCGACCAGGCAGGCAGCGACGTCGTCCGCCCACACGGGCTGCACGCGCGCGCTGGCCATGGTCTGGATGACCGGCACGGCCGGCAGCAGCGAGAGCAGGTCCAGCAGGGCGAGCTTCGTGTCGCCGGGCGCATAGATCAGCGAGCAGCACAGCGTCGTGGTGGCAAGGTCGGACTCGGCGACCGCCCGCTCGGCGAGCGCCTTGGCCCGGTGCACGCGCGAGCGATGGTGCCGCGTCGCCCCGAGCGGGCTCAGGAACACGAACCGCTCGACGCCGGCGCGCTCGGCGGCTCGCAGCAGGCGCCAGGTGGCGATCCCATCGATCTCCTCGATCGTCGCGTGAGCCTGGTCACGCTCGGTCGCCGCGAGGTGCACCACGGTCTTCGCGCCCCGTAGGGCGTGGCGAAACGAGGCGGGATCCCCGAGGTCACCCAGCGCGATCTGGACCCGGACCCGCTCCGGTCCCAGGCGCCGCGGATCGCGCACGAGGCAGCGCACCGGCTCCCGCCGATCGACCAGGCGGCGCAGGAGGGCGGACCCGACGCGCCCGGTGGCTCCGGTCAGCAGCAGCACTCATCGGCAGCCTATGATGCCGCGGACCATGGCCTATGTGATCACCGAACCCTGCATCGGGACGAAGGACAACTCCTGCGTGGAGGTCTGCCCGGTCGACTGCATCCATCCGACGCCGGACGAGCCGGATTACGACAAGGTCGAGATGCTCTACATCGACCCGGAGGAGTGCATCGACTGTGACGCGTGCGTCGAGGCCTGCCCCGTCGACGCCTGCTTCGCCGAGGACCAGGTCCCCGACGAGTGGGCCAAGTACGTCCCGATGAACGCGGACTACTTCAAGAGCCAGGGGTAAGGCCTCTCGTTAGCTGAAGGTCCGCCGGATCGTGATCGAGGCGGGGTACTGCCGGCCGCCCTTGGAAAACCTGGGGCGGTTGTCGACGAAGACCTTGTAGACGCCGGGATTGACCCTGGACCGCGGCACCGCAGGCAGGCGACTCAGGCGGGTGCGCAGTGTCCCACAGGTCTGGTCGCCCCTGCCGGCGGCCTCGGTGTAGGTCTTCGACCCGCGCCGCACGTGCACGTAGATGCGCTTGCCGGGAAGGAAGCCGGAGAAGCCCCAGCTGGTCGTGCCCTTGGGCTTGCCGTTCGGGTCGCGCGGCTTGACGAGGAAGTTGACGACCTTGAACGTGGCGGTCGCCACCGCGGTCCCGTCCTGTGAGCCGGTCAGCGTGAACGTCCGCGCCTTCGTGGTGAGCGCCGGGATGATCGGCGCCGTCTCCGTGGTCGAGACCCAGTTGCCGGCGGGGTCGGCGACCCCGGAGTCGAAGAGCTGCTCGGTCTGGACGCTCCAGCCGGTGCCGGGCACCCAGCCCGCCCCGCCGATGACCATGGGCTGCCGCTCGATGTAGCACGGGAGGTTGGTCCCGAGCGTCGCCGCGCCGGCGACCGCGGGGGCGAGAGCGAAGGCGGCGACGGAGGCGGCCAGGGTGACGAGCGCACGGGTCATGGTCCTCGTACCCTACGCCGTATGAGCTGGCGCGTCACTGTCCGTTGGGCTGGCGCCGTCACCCGGACGAGCCACGACACGCTGGACGAGGCGCTCGACGCCCTCGAGGCCCGCTGCCGCGAGATCGGCCGCGGGCCGGGGCGCTCGACGCTCAAGGTGGCCAAGCGGACCTACGAGCCGGTCGTGCAGGTCCAGGCGCGGGCCGAGTTGCGCGGGCCCGGCCGGGTGCGGGCCGGAGTGGACGTCCGCGGCGACGGGTCGACCGAGGCGTTCGTCGGCCGGCTGCGCCGGCGTCTGGTCGAACAGCAACCGAAGGAGTCGGCCTACGCGGCGCTGCGCCGGACGCTGTCGAGCGTCAGCGTCGAGCCGTAGCGCTTGAGCCAGCGGGCGTGAACGCGCCACTCGGGTACGCGGGCCTCCAGCAGCGACCAGAAGCGCGGGGAGTGGTCCATGACCTCCAGGTGGCAGACCTCGTGCTCGACGACGTAGTCGAGCACCGCGGGCGGCGCGAGCAGCAGGCGCCAGTTGAACGACATCGCGCCTGACGACGAGCACGAGGCCCAGCGCGTGCGCTGGCTGCGGATCGTCAGCCCGCGATAGGCCGTGCCGGCGTTTGCAGCCGCGGCGTCGAGTCGCGGCGCGATCTCCCGTCTTGCCTGCGTGCGGTACCAGCGCTCGAGGGCCGGCAGGGGATCCCGGACGGGTAGGAGCAGCAGGTCGGCGCGGCGGTGCACGCGCGTGCGGCCGGGCTGGAAGGCGAGCGTCAGGGACTCGCCGAGGAACGGCACGGTGCCCTCCGGGCGGCGCAGCTCGTCTGCGGCGCGGTCCAGCGAGCGCAGGCGCCGCTCGATCCAGGGGCCGAGCTCCTGCACCGCGGCCGCCGCCTCGCGCTGGGCGGCGCGCTGGGGCAGCACGACCTCGACCTGGCGGTTCGGGTGCACCGTGACCCGCACGCGACGGGCACGGGGAGAGCGGCGGATGGTGTACTCGGGGGTGGTCACCGGCGAAAGGTGAGGGTACGGTTCCGTGCCGATGGATTCGTCGCGAGTCAGGCTCCCGCCAGGCGTCCGAGAGCCGTTCACCGTCTACGTCAACGGCGTCCGCCAGGAGCCCGGGCGCGACTACGAGATCGACAATGGCGTCCTGCGCTTCGACAAGGCGCTGGTCAAGGAAGGCAAGCTCGGTTTCTGGAAGTGGTTCTGGGGCGCTTTCGGCGGAATCGGCCAGTACGGGCGCAACGACGAGGTCGACGTGGCCTGGACGGTCGACGGGACCCCGCGCCTGGCCCATGCACTCGAGATCGAGCGGGACGCGTAGCCCGGCGCGCGTCCTCGCGGGTCTTGCGCGTCCAACGCTCCGCGGTATCGGCCCGGCTGGTAAGGAGGAGGAGGTCGACGCACCCGAGGGTCGCTGCAGCGACCATTAGGTGCAGCGACCTCCCGGAAGTGGCGCTGCAGCTCGTCCTTCCGCGGAAGAACGCCCCTACGCGGTGGCAGGCGCCCGCCAGGGCTCGAAGACCTTGAGCGCGCTGAGGATCGCCCGCGTCGCCGGGGAGCGATTGAGCGTGATGAAGTGGATGCCGGGCGCGCCGCCGGCGAGCAGGTCCGAGCACTGCAGCGTGGCGTAGGCCACCCCGAGCTCGGCCACCGCCTCGTCGTGGCCGAAGCGGGCATCGAGCTCACGCACGAGGCCGTCCGGCAGCTTCGCGGCCGAGAGCTTGGTCATCCGCTTGATGCCGTCAGAGGAGAGGATCGGCATCACGCCGGGGATGATCGGCACGTGGATCCCGATCGCCCGCGCCCGGTCGACGAAGTCGAAGTAGTAGCGATTGTCGAAGAACATCTGCGTGATCAGGAACTGCGCGCCGGCGTCGACCTTGGCCTTGAGGTGGCGCAGGTCGTCCTCGGTGGACGTGGCGTGGATGTGCGTTTCCGGGAAGGCGGCGCCGCCGACGGCGAAGAGGTAGTCGTTGCGCAGGATCGCGACCAGCTCGTGGGAGTACTCCAGGCCGCCTTCGGTCTTGGTCCACCGCTCTTGCCCCTTGGGTGGGTCCCCGCGCAGCGCGAGGACGTTGACGATCCCGGCGTCGCGCATCTGGTCCAGCGTCCGGCGCAGCTCCTCCGTCGTCGCGTTGACGCACGTGAGGTGGGCCATCGCCTCCATGCCGAAGTCGCTCTTGATGCGACTGACGATGTCGATCGTCTTCTCGCGCGTGGAGCCGCCCGCCCCGTAGGTGACCGACACGAAGTCCGGCTGCGCGGGCCCGAGCGCCTCCAGGGCGCGCAGCAGGTTGCGCTCCCCGTCGTCGGTCTTGGGCGGGAAGAACTCGAACGAGAACAGCGGCCGGTCGGTGGACTCGAGCAACTCGTCGATTCTCATCGCATCGATTCTACGCCGCGAGCGTCCAGCGTTCTGGCGCACCGGCGGTCGCTGGTGCCAGACGCCGCGCCTGCCCGCCCAGCTCGAGATGCGTCAGGTGGGCCATTACCTTTCGTGAACAGCCATGCGGCGCGTGACCCTAACGTCTGCCCCTCCGATGGCCCGCCGCCGCCAGCGCCACCAGGACCAGCTTCGCGCGCCCGACGCCGAGTACCGCTCTCGAGACGCCGTGCTCGTCCTGCGCGGCGCCATGACTCCGAAGACCCGCGAGGCCTACCGGCAGGTCCACTCCGGCGAGGCCCTGGCGCCGGGGGCTGCGCGCGAGGACGCGTGGCAGCGGGCGGTGGAGCTCCTCTTCGAGCGCCTGGCGGTCAGCTGGGCCGTCGCCGGCGCCGAGCCCCTGACGCGCCAGAAGGAGCTGCTCGGGCGCTTGCGCTTCGCGAGCGTCGAGGAGCGCGCCTGGATCCGCGAGCAGCTGCGCGCCCACCTCGCCGAGCACTTTCCGGAGCTTCCGTCGCCGTGATCGATCCCGGTCTCGCTTCGCTCGCCCTCGCTGAGGGCTCCGCCTTCGCTGCGGCCCACGCGCGGCTGCTCGCCGGCTACTGCCTCGACGTGCAGCCCGGCCAGCAGGTCGTCGTGAGCGCCGGAGCCGGCGCCGCGCCCCTGGTGCTCGCGCTCCAGCGAGAGATCCTCGCCCGCAACGCCTGGCCGGTGCTGCGGGTGGCGCTCGCCGGCCAGGAGGAGTCGTGGTGGTCGGCCGCCGGGGACGCCCACCTCGACGGCCACGCGCCGCTCGACCTCGCCGAAGCGCAGGCCACCGACGCGTCCGTGCGGATCCACAGCCCGGACAACGCGACCGCGCTCGCCGACGTGGACCCGGCGCGAATGGCACGCGCCGCGCGCGCCCGGGCCGCCGTGCGCGAGGCGGCGATGGACCGCCGCTGGTGCGTGACGCTGTGGCCCGTCCCGGCCCTCGCGCAGCGGGCGGGCATGAGTACCGGCGCGTTCGCCGGGCTCGTCGAGCGCGCCCTCTTCCTCGACCAACCCGATCCCGTGGCGGCGTGGGGCGACCTGGCCGAGCGCCAGGCGCGCCTGATCGACACGCTCGCGACCACCGAGGAGATCCGCATCGAGGCCCCGGGCACCGACCTCACGCTGCGTGTAGACGGCCGTGCCTGGACCAACTCCGACGGGCGGCGCAACCTGCCCTCCGGAGAGGTCTTCACGAGCCCGCTCGAGGCTTCCGCGGAGGGCGTGATCCGCTTCACGATCCCCTCGAGCCCCGGCGGCGTCGACGTCGCGGGAGTGGAGCTGCGCTTCGAGGCGGGCGTGGTGGTCGACGCGCGCGCTGAGCGCGGCGACGCCTACCTGCAAGAGACGCTGGCGACCGATTCCGGAGCCCGGCGCCTGGGCGAGATCGGCATCGGCACCAACCCCGGCCTCGACCGGCCGACGGGGCTGATCCTGCTCGACGAGAAGATCGGCGGGACCGTCCACCTCGCGCTCGGTCGCAGCTACCCCGAAACCGGCGGCGTCAACGAGAGCGCGATCCACTGGGACCTGATCTGCGACCTGCGGACGGGCGGCCGCCTGCTCGCAGACGGACGCACCGTCGTCGCGCCCAAGTAGCTTCCCGGGTCCGGTGATTGGCTTCGGACGTCCCCGTCGTGCCATGACCGCGCTCGTCCTGGGGCTCGCCCTCGCGGGCCTCGCCTCAGCCGTGTTGCGACGGTTCAACGTCGTCGTGCGCTGAGAGGGCGTAGGTTGCGCCCGTGCGCCGCACCAAGATCGTCGCGACCATCGGCCCCGCCTCCCGTGACCCCGAGACCCTCGTCCGGATGGTCCAGGCCGGGATGGACGTCGCGCGCCTGAACTTCTCGCACGGCAACGCGGAGGAGCATGCCGAGACGGCGAAGCGGGTGCGCGAGGCGGCCAACCGCGCCGGGCGCGCGGTCGCGATCCTCCAGGACCTGCCCGGCCCGAAGCTGCGCATCGGGACGCTGCGCGACGGCGTCGTCGAGCTCAAGCCCGGGGAGGTCGTGACGTTCGGCTGCGGCGGCGCCGACCCCGGCGACGGCGAGGCGAGCCGCATGCACATCTCCTGGGGAGGCCTCGCGCAGGCGGTCTCAACCGACGAGATCGTCTACCTCGCCGACGGCGCCGTGCGGCTGCGGGTGAGCGCCGTGCGGCCGGACGCAGCGGAGTTCGAGGCACTGGTCGAGGTCGGCGGCGCCGTCGCCTCCCGGCAGGGGCTCAACATCCCCGGTGAGATGACGGACCTGCCCTCCGTGCCCGCGGAGGACCTCAAGCACCTCGAGACCGGCGAGCGGATCGGGGTCGACATGGTCGCGCTCAGCTTCGTCCGCCGGGGGGAGGAGGTCGACGCGCTGCGCGCCCACACCCGGCTGCCGCTGATCGCCAAGATCGAGAAGCCCCAGGCCGTGCAGCGCATCGAGGAGATCGTGCACGCCTCCGACTGCCTCATGGTGGCCCGCGGGGACCTCGGGATCGAGCTGCGCATCCAAGACGTCCCGCTCGTGCAGAAGCAGGTGATCGCGTGTGCCGGGTCGATGGCCCGCCCGGTGATCACCGCCACGCAGATGCTCGACTCGATGGTCCGCTCGCCACGGCCGACCCGAGCGGAGGTGGCCGACGTCGCCAACGCGATCCTCGACGGCACGGACGCCGTGATGCTCTCCCAGGAGACGGCGGTGGGCAGCTACCCGGTCGAGGCGGTCGAGATGATGGCCTCGATCGCCGAGCGGGCGGAGACCGTGGCGCCGTACGAGCGCTGGAACGAGACGCGCGTCAAGCGCGACGAGCGCGACCCCGCCTACACGATCGCCTACATGGCCTGCCGCGCGGCGGAGGAGCTGGGGCTCGCAGCGCTCGTCATCCCGACGCTGTCCGGGCGCTCGGTGCGCCTGATCTCCGCCCATCGCCCCAGGGTGCCGATCTACGCTCTCTCACCCGGGCGCGAGACCGTGCGCCGCTGCGGCGTGATGTGGGGCGTGCAGGGCGCCTCGCTGCCCCGCTACGAGATCACCGAGGACCTGATCGTGGCGGCCGTGCGGCGCTCGGTGGAGCTGGGCTGGGTCCAGCGCGGCGAGCGCGTCGGCATCACGGCCGGGCTGCCAAGCGGCCGCCCGGGCACGACCTCGCTGTTCCAGGTGCACGAGGCGTAGCGGGCGGCAATCGCGCCTCAGCTGCGCTGCACCTGACTGCCCGGCACGATGTCGTCTGCGCCGTCCTGTTCCCAGCGGATCCAAGCCTTGTGGCCGCCGTCGTAGTCCGGCCCCCAGAGCACCAGCGTGGCGGACTGCTCCCATACCGTCACCGGCTCGTCGCTCTCAGGGTCGGCACCGCTCCAGACGCGCACGAACGCGTTGGACTCGCGCTCCTCCCCGACGGTGGTGGGGTCGGTGTGCCCCGGATGGATGACGGTGTCCTGGGGCAGGGAGAGCAGGACCTCGGTGACGGAGCGCTTGAGGTCTGCGTACGACGTGGAGCCGGGCGCGCGCACGCCGCCGACCGACCCCTTGAACAGCGTGTCGCCCGTGAACAGGTGTCCGTCGACGAGCAGGGCGAGCATGCCGGAGGTGTGGCCCGGGGTGTGCAGCGTCCGCACGGTCAGGCCGGCGGCTTCGATCTCCTGATCGCCCTGCATCTGGCCCGTCACGCCCATGACCTCCTCGTCGGGGTGCGCGAGGACCTGCAGGTCCGGCCAGCGCTCGAGCAACTGCCCCAGCTCCTCGACGTGGTCGCCGTGGCGATGGGTGAGGAGAACGTGGGTCGGCGTCAGCTCGAGCTCGTCCGCCTTCTCGATCAGGGGTTGAACCGGCCCCCCGGCATCCACGAAGAACGCCCCGCCGCCCGGCTCGGCGGCGACCAGGTACGTGTTCGACAGGTAGTCCGTTCTCATGGAGCGCTCGACGATCATGGCGGGGAGCGTACGCTGCGGCGCATGGCTCCAGAGCTGATACACACCTGTTACCGCATTGGCGAGATCGACCGCTCCGTCGCCTTCTACGAGGCGCTCGGCTTCGAGGAGCTCCGGCGGATGGACATCCGCGACGAGGCCGTCAACGTCTTCATGGGCCTCCCCGGCGACGGCGCCCGCCTCGAGCTGACCTTCAACCACGGCGTCTCGGAGTACGAGCTCGGAACGGGCTACAACCACATCGCGGTGACCGTCGGCGACCTCGACGGCACCCTCTCTGCGCTCGCCGAGAAGGGCATCACGCCCGAGAAGCCGCCTTACTCCGTGCGCGAGGGAGGTTCGCGCCTGTGCTTCGTGCGCGACCCGGACGGCTACCGGATCGAGCTCATCGAGAGCGACCCGGCGGCGGGTTAGGGTCCAGCGCGTGAGCGAGCGCCGCCAGGCGGTCATCGACCTCGGGTCGAACTCCTTCCGGCTCGTGGTGTTCACGTGGGCCGGAGAGGGGCGGTCGGCATGGTGGAAGCGCACGGACGAGATCCACGAGGCGGTCCGGATCGGCGCGGGGCTCGACGCGTCCGGCAACCTGCAGCCCGAGCCGGTCGAGCGCGCGCTGCAGATGCTCGACCTCTACGCGCACTTCTGCCGGGCGACCGGGATCACCGACGTGCGCGCGGTGGCGACGTCGGCCATCCGCGACGCCGCCAACCAGGCCGAGTTCCTCGAGCTGGCGCGGCGGCGGACGTGGCTGGCGGTGCAGGTCCTCCCCCGCGAGCACGAGGCCCGCTACGGCTACCTGGCAGCCGTGAACTCGACGACGCTCTCAGACGGCGTGGTGCTCGACATCGGCGGCGGCTCCCTGCAGCTCACCCGCGTCGAGGGACGCATGGACGAGGACGCGTGCTCGTGGCGGCTGGGCGCCGTGCGCATGACGGAGCGCTTCCTCGCCGACGGCAAGAAGACCTCCTCCAAGCAGGTCAAGGCGCTGCGCGCGCACGTGGAGAAGAAGCTCTCCCAGCGCGCCCCGTGGCTCGACGGCGCGAGGGGCCGCGGCCGGCGGCTCGTCGGCCTCGGCGGCGCGGTCCGCAACCTCGCCAGCGCCGCCCAGCGCTCGGCCGACATGCCGGACTTCGGCGTCCAGGGGGTCGCGGTCACGCGCAAGCAGCTCGACGCGCTGATCGAGGAGATGCTCGAGCTGCCGCCGGCCGAGCGGGGCGATATCAGCGGCATCAAGCCCGGCCGCGCCGACGTCATCCTCGCCGCGGCGGTGGTGATCGACACCGTGATGGAGCTCGGGGAGTTCGACGCGATCGAGGCGACGGAGGCCGGCCTGCGCGAAGGCGTGTTCTTCGAGACGCTGCTGGCCGATCGTGACGTCCCCCTCTTCGACGACGTCCGCCGCGCGTCCGTGCTCAACCTCGCCGCCCAGTACCACCCGGAGTTCGAGCACACCGAGCATGTCGCCGAGCTGACCCTGGAGATGTGGGATGCGCTGGCCGCCGCCGGCAAGCACCCGGGCGACCCGGCCGAGCGCGACCTGCTGTGGGCAGCGGCGATGCTGCACGACATCGGGACGGCCGTCGACTACGACGACCACCACAAGCACTCGCGCTACCTGATCCTCAGCGCGGGCCTGCCCGGCTTCAGCGCCCGCGAGACCGCGCTCATCGCCCAGATGGCCCGCTACCACCGCAAGGGCACACCATCCCTCGGGGACCTCGAGCCGCTCACCGCCAAGGGCGACCAGGCCCTGCTCGACCGCGGCGCCGCCCTGCTGCGCCTGTCCGAGCAGCTCGAGCGCGCGCGCGACCAGGCCGTGCACGAGGCCGTCCTCACCGTCGCCAACGGCCACGCCGACCTGCGCCTCGGCGCCGACGAGGATCTCACGCTCGCCCGCTGGATGGCCGAGCGCGAGACCGACCTCTTCGAGCACGCCTTCGGCGTCGGGCTTAGGCTGTCTGAGCAGTGAGACCCCGCGGGTCCTCCGAAGACACGGTTCGCAGCTCCGCTCGGGTGGCGCTGTGAGACCCCGCGGGTCCTCCGAAGACACGGTTCGCAGCTCCGCTCGGGTGGCGCTGTGAGTATCGATGCCTCCGCGAAGAACATGCAGGCGGTCTGCAAGGCCAAGGAGGTTCACGACAAGACCTGCCCCTACGGCGGCAGCGCCAACGCCGTGCATCTCAACTGGTTCGACCTCGAGCGCATGGGCTGGGACGAGGGGGACGTGATCTGCGGCCTGACGGTCATGGGCGACGAGAAGGTCGCCACGGGCATGATGCGCGTCACCTGCGACGCCGAGCCCGACGACCCGTCCGGCCTCGAGGCGGAGGAAGAGGTGGAGGTCGTCGAGGCGGTCTCGACGGAGCGCGAGGTCGCGGTGCCGAGCCGGGCCAGCGGCGTGTAGCGCACGGCGAGGTTGCGAGACACTGCAGACATGACGCGCCGTGCACCGCTGCTGCTCGCCCTGCTCGCCCTGGCCGGCTGCGGGGGCGGCGACCCCGAGGAGACGGGCGCCCCGCAGCTCGATCCCCCGCGGGCGACGGAGCCCGCGCTGGCGCCGCCTACGGACGGTACGCCGCCGGGTCGAATCGTGAAGGTGGGCGCGCGGCCCGAGGGCGTCGCGATCGATCCGCAGACGCGGCTCGCGGCGGTCGCGGTGCGGTCGCCGGATCGCCTCGTGCTCGTCGAGCTCGCGACGGGCCGCGTGCGCCGCGAGGTCCGGATGCCAGGCACCGTCCGGCACGTCGGGCTGGCGCGACCGGGCGGACCGTTCCTCGTGCCGGTCGAGTCCGCCGACGCCCTGGTAGAGGTGAACCCGCGCACGGGCGCGACGCGCACCACCAAGGTCGGCGACTATCCGCACGACGCGACGGCGGTCGGGGACCGGATCTTCACGGCGGACGAGTTCGGCTCGACCATGTCGGTCATCCGCGACGGCAAGCGGGTCGGGCAGGTGCCGGTCGACGCGCAGCCCGGGAACGTCGTCGCGGTCGACGACCGGGTGGCGGTGATCGCCGTGCGCTCCTACACCGTCGAGCTCTACGACGCGACCGTCGACGCGCCGCGCGGCGGCGGCTCCCAGAGCGCCGGGCTCGGCCCGTCCCACGCGGTCGTGGGGCCGGAGGGACGGCTCGCGATCGGCGACACCCGTGGCAAGGCCCTGATGGTCTACGACACCCGGCCCGAGCTGCGCTTCCGCGCGCGGGTCCCGCTGGACGGGACCCCGGTGGGCTTGGCCGCCGACGCCGACCGCGGCGTGGTGTGGGTTGCGCTGAGCGAGCGCAACCGGGTCGTGCCAGTGGATCTGCGCGGCAAGGAGCCCGAGATCGGAGAGCCCGTGAAGACCGTCCGCAACCCGTTCTCCGTGGCGGTCGACCCGGCCGGCGGACTCGCCATCGCCTCGCGCACAGACGGGACGCTGCAGCTCACACCAGCACCCCGGGGTTGAGGCACGCGCGGAGCCTAATCTCAAAGGCCGTGTCGATTGAGCCCGGCATCCTGGCCCGCGGGCCCTGGCCCGTCGAAGCGGTGTCGGCGCGCTGGCGCGAGGACGCTTACGAGCCCTCGGCCGACGCCGCCGCGGCCGCCGACGCCGCCATCACCGCGCTGCAGGACCGCGGCTCGCCCTCCCACGACGGGCTCGCCGCCCGGCTGGCGGGCTTCGACGACGAGGCGGACACGCTGGCGCTCGAGTTGCAGCCGATGCGCTGGGGCCTGCGCCTGCTCGAGGACGACGCCGGCGCCTCCATCTCCGTCCAGTGCGTCGTGCGCGACGCCGACGGACGCTGGCTCGCCGGCCGGCGCGCCGCGTGGGTCGCCACCTGGGCCGGGCGCTGGGCGCTGGGCGCGGGCGGGGCGGTCGAGGTCGGCGAGAATCCCGCCGAGACGCTGACGCGCGAGCTCGAGGAGGAGTGGGGGCTCGTGCCCGAGCGCGCCCAGGTCGAGGCGCTGGTCTGCACGCCCAACCGTCTCGTGCTGCTCGTCGGCCAGGTGTGGGTCGGGCCGCAGGCCGAGGTGGTGCGCGACTCCGAGCACGATGCCCACGCGTGGTGGCCGCCCGATCCCGACGACTGGCCCCAACAGGCCGCTCCGGCGCTGCGCCACATGGCCAAGCTGCTGTAGATGACCACGCTGCGCCGCCTGTCCTACCTGCACTCGGTGATCTACGTCGGGCTGCTGTACGTCGCCTTCGTCGATCGGCACGACGACCTCGTGACGGTGTTCGGGTGGGCTCACGGGCTCGTCTGGATCGGCATGTCGCTGCTGTGCCTGGAAGCGGTGCGGCGGCGGCGGCTGCCCCTCTGGCTGGGGGTCATGGTGGCGGTGGTCGGAGGGGTGGGACCGTTTGCCGGATCGATCGGTTTCCACCTGGAGAACCGCCGCTTGCAGGCGCGGCGCAGGGGGCCGCGAAGAGCTATGCTCGGTTGAGCAGATGGCAGTCGAAACGACGCTCCCAGTCGTCATGCCCGCGATGGGCGACTCGGTCTCGGAAGGGACCATCCTCGAATGGCTCAAGGCCGAGGGCGACTCCGTCGAACCCGATGAAGCGCTGGTCGAGATCTCGACGGACAAGGTCGACGCCGAGGTGCCGTCACCCGCCGCGGGGGTGATCGTCAAGATCCACGCCCGCGCCGGGGACACGATCACCGTCGGCGAGGTCCTGTGCGAGATCTCCGGCGCCAACGGCAGCGCGCCGGGGGCGCCCGACGAGGCCGCGGAGATCGACATCGCGGTCCCGAGCATGGGCGAATCGGTGTCCGAGGGAGTGATCCTCGAATGGCTCAAGCAGGTCGGCGACACGGTCAAGCAGGACGAGGGGATCGTCGAGGTCTCCACGGACAAGGTGGACGCCGAGCTGCCCTCGCCGGCCAGTGGCGTGATCAGCGAGACGCTGGCCGAGGTCGGCGAGACCGTCACCGTCGGGCAGATCGTCGCCCGGATGAAGGGTGGCCAGGCGAACGGAGCCGCCCCGGCCGAAGCCGCGCCGGCCGCCGCCGCTGCACGGGCCGACGTGAAGGCGACCCCGGTGGCGCGCCGCGCGGCGGCGGTCGAGGGCGTCGACCTGGCCGGCATCACCGGCACCGGCCCGGGCGGGCGCATCACCAAGACCGACGTTCTGGCTCCCCAGCGGCAGAGCCCCCCTGCCACGCCCCTCAAGGGCGGCGCGGCCACCCTCGCGCGCTACATGGACGAGTCGCGCCGGATCCCGACCGCGACCTCCTTCCGGACGCTCACCGTCACCACGCTCGACGGGCGCCGCACGCAGCTCAAGGAAGCCGGGCACCGGGTCTCCTTCACGCACCTCATCGCCTACGCGATCGCCGTCGCCGCCACGGACCAGATGCCGGTGATGGCACGCCATTTCCTCGATGTGGGCGGCAAGCCGCACGTGGCCGACGACGGCGCGGTCAACCTCGGCATCGCCGTGGACGTGGAGAAGAAGGACTCGAGCCGCACGCTGATGGTGCCGGTGATCCGCGACGCGGGCCGGCTCTCCTTCCGGGCCTTCCTGGACGCCTTCGCGGACCTGATCGCCCGCGCGCGGGAGAACCAGCTCACCGCGGACGACCTCCAGGGCGCCAACGTGTCCCTCACCAACCCCGGCGGGATCGGCACGATCGCCTCCGTGCCCCGGCTGATGGCCGGGCAGGGCACCATCGTCGCGACCGGCTCGATCGCCTACCCGGTCGGCCTCGGCGCCATCGGAGGCGTGATCGGGGCGGAGAAGGTCATGACCATGACCTCGACCTACGACCACCGCATCATCCAGGGCGCGGAGTCGGGGCGATTCCTGCAGATCGTCGAGGCCTACCTGCAGGGGGAGCACGGCTTCTACGAGACGCTGTTCAAGGACCTCGAAGCGCCGATCGGCCCCGCACCCCAGCTTCCCGCCCCGGC
>JAABUS010006261.1_pt1 | contig 14654 bp, 13 predicted proteins | sample 5560161 | NCBI WGS metagenome assembly JAABUS01 (sample SAMN10711885, study PRJNA513376) | rock metagenome | isolation source: Antarctica rocks | place: Antarctica: Victoria Land, Trio Nunatak nord | collected 2016-01-04 | reverse complement strand
CCAGCAAAGCCAGCCGGGCGGCGCTGGAAGCCCGGCCCTGGATCACCGTCGAGTGGCTGCCACGGTATGCGCCGGAGTTAAACGACATCGAGCGCTCCTGGCGCGACCTCAAGCGGCACCACCTGGCTCATCAAACGTTCAGGGACGTAACTGACCTGAACAGCGCCATTCACGCTGCCGTCAAAAAGCTCAACAAGGAACGCATGAAGCATCCGTGTGAGAACCTAAAAAAGGCTGCTTAGGCATTGACATTGATGATCCAACTTACGCCGAGAACGGTGGTTCGAAGGGAAGCCGCTTGAGAACATTTCTCAGGAAGGTGGATGACGGAACAGCAAGTCGCATATTGCAGGCTCTCTGGGATCATCGGGTTTCCATGCTCTCTAGCACGGGTCAGGTTGATCCCATGTTCAATGCCGAGTTACGCTTTCTCAGCGTCGTAGATAGGCTGTCGAATGGCAGTCCCCTGGGGCAATCTGCCCATTTAGTGCCATCACCGGTCCTTGATTTACCCCTGCTGGACGAATTGCAGGCCGAGCTTGTCCGTATTCGTGACATGGCCGCACAGTCCAGGGGATATGCCTTCGAAAAGTTCCTGAAGCGGGTCTTTGAGGTTGGCGGAATGGCCCCCCGAGAACCATTTAGCAACCGTGGAGAGCAAATTGATGGGAGCTTCCTACTTGACGGAGAGGTCTATCTCATAGAGGCAAAGTGGCGGAAGGCTTCCACCAACGCTCAAGACCTGAATGCCTTTCATGGTAAGCTGGAAGGAAAGGCCGCTTGGGCGCGCGGCCTGTTCGTATCGTTCAACGGCTTTAGTGCGGGGGCTCTGGACGCCTTCCACGGGCGCCGCATAATCCTGATGTCTGGTAAAGACATGCACGATAGCCTTGAACGTCGAATACCGCTTGCAAGCGTGTTGCAGAAGAAAATGCGGGTGGCGGGTGAGACAGGGTGCCTTTTCGTGCCCGTGGAAGAGTTGTTCCCGGCTTAGAGGCATCTTGATTCTTACCATTGTCTGGCAAAGGAGGTTGTATGGTCCGCCCAGTCCGCGGCTGTAATGAGGCAAACGTCCTAATGTCGGTCACGGCGCAAGCGCCGGGGATCTGTGGTGGCGTTGCCGTCCTACACCGGCGCTGATCTATCAATTTAGCTTCGCCCTTGGTATCGCCAAGGTCCCGGCGGTCTTCGCCTTCTGACGTGGCTTGAGCGCCTTGGCTTCCTCGGTCGCCCGTGCCTGCTGCCGCTCATGCTCAAGCAGGGTGGCAAGGTAGGTGCTTTGGCGATGCCGACCACCGGGCTTGTCCAGCGGGCCGAACAGCACGTTCGGTGCTGGCTTGCCGGGGTAGATTTCCCAGTCGTAGCCAGGCAGGCCCAGGAGGTAGGAGCACCAGCCTCCCTCCAAGCTGAGCGCGATCTCCGGCTCATAGCCGTCGCGCTTGATCCAGTAGGCGCCGTCAACATGGACGCCGTCCCACCGCGGGTCAGCGCCGTCCTCCTCGAAGATCTCCTGGCCGATGCGGGCAAGCCGCTCCCTGTGTCCCGCCAGCTCTGCTGCCGTGGGAAGGGCGAGGGGTTCGCTGATGACGGTCACGTCGCCCTCGTTGATCACCCAGTCCTTGACCCACCCGCCGTCATGGTAGGCCACCACGTCGATGGACCCGAACTCATGGATTTCGCACCAGTAGTAACCGTTCTTCCGCACCCGACCGACTCCTGACATCCCGTTCCGCGCCAGGCCCAGGATGCTGGGTCTGGTGTTGCCGCAGTATGTCTGTCCCAGTTGCGAACGCGACCGTGAAGTTCGCCCCCTGCGCGACTTCTGTCCGACCGGCGCAGGCCCCCGACCGCGGCTTGATCCATCGCCGTGGTGAGCATGGCGCCGACCCGTGAACAAAGGTCGGAGCCGAGGTGAATGCGATCAGCATGAGCCGCGGTCAGGAAGGAGGACGGACTAGGAGGGTGCTGCCGCAGCCGTCTGGCCGGTGCAAGGGGTGGGTCTTCGCCGCCGCTTCGCTGGGCGGCTGCGATCCCGCGGCAAGCGCCGCGCCCTTGCGCCGTCCAGCCGGCTGCGGCGCGCAATGGGGGTCTTCGAGGATGGAGACAGAAACAGGAGACCCCCGATGAGAGTGCTGATGACGATCCCTGCCACGCCGAGCTTCCCGTTCGACCGGACCGTGGCCGAGAGCGAGGGCTGGGGCCTGGCGGAAGCCGGCTTCCACACGAACGGCACGCCGATCATGGAGCTGCAGGCGATCGGGGACAACCACCCCGACCTCGCCGATGACCAGGCTGCCTGGGCGCACGTCGTGGCCCGCGCCCGGCAAGGCTCCGACCTGCACCGCGCCGCCCTTGCAGCTGTGGACGACGTGGAGCGGACGCTGATCGAGGCGACCTGCGGCGCCTGGTAGCGCCGCCCCCCTCCCCTTCCCTGGCCCGCACGAGAGGAGCCGCCATAGCTGCCAGCATCGCCTGGTGCATGGAGAAACTCGCGCGCGCGACCTGGAAATTGTTCCGATCGAGCAGAACGAGCAACTGCGTTCGCAAGCTCGGCGGGCAAACCAGGAGGAGGAACAACGACCAGAAGGAGGCCGAGATGGCGATAGCGCCTGTCCTACGCACGCCGCAAGGGTGCGTCGCTCCGCTCCCGGGCGCTGCGCACCCGCCCTTGCCTCGTGCTCGGCAGGCGCTTCGCCGAGGGGGTCTGGGAGAGGAGACCGGATGGGGAGAGGCCCCGTCCAGCTCCGCCCGGCAGACCCTGGAAGGGAGTGCGGTGCGATGAGCAGGTATGATCCGGAGATCGAGCAGCTGAAGGCGGGGGTGAACTGCGCTGCGCTGCTGGAGAAGCTGGGCGGCTACAAGCTCGACGAGCGGGAGAGCAGCCGCAAGAGCCTGAAGTATCGCCGTGGCGCGGGCGAGATCATCATCGTCAACCACGACGGCAAGGGCTGGTGGGACGCGGGCGGCAGCGCCAAGGGCGACGTGTTCAACCTGGCCCAGCACCTCGACCCATCGCTGAACTTCGGCCAGGTCCGGGGCGTGCTGCGCGGGATGCTGGGCGTGACACCGACCTACGCGCCGGCCGAGCGGGCGGAGAAGGAGAAGCCGAGCCAGCCGCCGGGCCAGCGATGGAGCGCACGGCCCCGGCTCGGCAGGGGGTCCCGCACCTGGGCCTACCTGACCGAGGAGCGCCGCCTGCCGCCGGAAGTGCTGGCCATCGCTGCCCAGGCGGACGTGCTGCGGGAGGGACCTTATGGGAGCGCCTGGTTCGCCCACCGCGACGAGAAGGGCGTGCTGTCCGGCATCGAGATGCGCGGGCCGAACTACCGGGGCTTCTCCGAGGATGGTGACAAGACCTTGTTCCGGCTGCAGCCCGGCCAAGAGCCGCCGACCCGGCTTGCGGTGGTGGAGGCGCCGATCGACGCCATGAGCCTGGCCGTTCTGGAGGGCCTGCGGCGGGACACGCTCTACGTGGCGACCGCCGGCGGCATGGGGCCGGGCACTGTGGCCTGCCTGGAGCGAGAACTTGCCGCGCTCAGCAGGCGGCCGGGCGGGGTGCTGGTCACTGCGACCGACGCCGACGTGCAGGGCGAGAAGTATGCCGTCCGGTTGGCGACCATGGCCGAGGCGGCGAGGGTGCCGGTGCAACGGGCCTTGCCGCCGGTCGAGCAGAACGACTGGAACAACGTGCTGAAGGCGCGCGGTCAGGAGGCGGCACGTCCGACCCACCCCCGCTTCTCGTCCGCCCTGGCTGATGTCGCACGCGCCATGGATCGGCCGGAACCCGCCACCCGCCTGCCCTGGGAGCCAACGCCGGTCCGCATGGCCGAGCGTGTCAAGGCTTTCGAGGAAAGGGACGCGCTGGGCGCTGCCCGTGCCATCGCGGCACGGAACAACGGGGGCGCCGGGCCGCAGCCGGATCAGCGCCGGCCGTCGTCGCCATCACCAGGGCCGGGGCCGCAGCCATGAGCATCCGCCCCGACCGCGCCTGGGTGCTGCTGAAGTCCGGCAAGCGCCTCGACCTTCTTGATCCGCACCCGATGGCATGGGACGACGCCGACCTGGCGACAGGGCTGTCCCGCACCTACCGCTGGTGCGGCCACTCGAAATGGGACCTGCCCCTCTCGGTCGCCCAGCACTCGATCACCGTCTTGCTGCTGAGCATTGCTGCGGCGCCGCGGCCCCTCAACGCCGGCGAACGCCTGCGGGAGTTGATGCACGATGCCGAGGAAGGATTGCTCGGCTACGACGCCCTGAGCGTCCTGAAGCCGCATCTCGGCGACGGATACCGGTGCGTGACGGAGCGCCTGACCCAGGCCGTGGCCCACCGCTACCGGTTGCCCGACTGGACTGCCGAGACGCATGCAGCCCACAAACGCGCGGACCACCTCGCCGCGGCGAGCGAGGCGGCGCACGTCGTCGGCTGGTCGCCGGCCGACATCCGCCACAGCCTCCGGATCAGGACGGAGCCGCTGGAGGTGGACCCGGTCCCTGCCCCGGCCGGCATGCTGCCCTGGGAGCCTTGGCCACCGAAGCTGGCGGCAGCGGTGTTCCTCGATACCCTGCGCAACCTCCGCAACCAGGCGGCCGATGAGCCGGTCCCATGCCGCGCCGGAGTGGCGCCCTACCCGCAGCCAGAGATGGCCGGGCAGACCTTCGTGTCGGTGGAGGGCGGGATGCTGTCGGTCGAGGGGGAGATCGTCGGCGGCGTCCGGGAGGAGGACGGCACCTGGGACCTGAACGGAGTGTTCACCGTCCGGACCGATGACGGCGATCTCCTCAGAATCAATGGCTGTTAGGTATCGCGCTTCGAATGTCCTTTCTGTCATAAGACGCTTGCCAGTCAGGACGACTTTTGCCCGTGGTCAGGACCATGGATCGGAGGCGTGCATGGCTGAACTGCTGTTTACAACCGATGGGTTTTGCCCGCTTGGGCGGTCCGTATCGGGTGTGCCCATGCTTCTTGACGGGAGCATGCGCTTGGTCGAGCCGGCCTGCGCCTGGCTGATGCACGTGGCCCTCGTGCGTGGCCGCACTCGCAGCCCGCAGACCTGGCGTGCCTACGGCGAGGCGCTCTACGATTGGTGGCAGACGCTGGAGGCTAATGGCTGGGCGTGGGACCGCGTCGGCTACCACGAAGTCGCCGCCTACAGAGATCGCATGCTGACCGAGTGCAGCGGCCACACCGGCCGGCCGTATGCCCGGGCTACCATCAACGCTCGCCTGCGCACCATCGCCCTGTTCTACCGCTGGTGTGCCGACTACGGCCTGACCGGGTCCGTGCCGTTTACCTCGCACGACGTGTCCGTCGCGCGCTCAAGGCCAGCGCCGTTCCTCGCCCATGTGGACGCCGCCGGCGGAGTGCAGTCTGCCAACGAACTCGTGCTGCGCGAGGTTCAGACTCTGCCGCGCCCCATTGCGCCCGACGCGATCCGCCGCGTCGTGGCCTCGCTTGGTGCCCGCGACCGGCTGATCGTGGAATGGGCCGCACTGACCGGCATGCGGCGCATGGAGATTGCTGGGCTGAGCAAAACGGCACTGCCCCGAACCGGCAGCGTGGAGTTCGCGTCGTCGCCGGTTGTCCCCGTCCGGCTCGACATCACTAAGGGCGGCAGGAGCCGGCAGGTTTACCCGCCGTTGCCTCTGGTGGACCGCACGCGCGCCTATCTGCGCGAGGAGCGTGCGACCGCCGTGCGGCGGGCGGGCCTGCGGACGGCCGAATATCGGGAGCCTGCGGCGCTGTTTCTCACTGGCCAAGGCGAGCCAATGACCCCGCGCCGGGTTGGCGCCATGTTCGCCGTGGCGGCCCGAGCCGCCAGTGTTAAGGCGAGCTTTCACGCCCTGCGCCACACCTTCGCCGGCGTCATGTTGCGGCAGCTTCAACGCCAAGCCGAGCGCAACCCGGAGATGAACCCGTTGCTGACTTTGCAGGCCATCCTCGGCCATGCCGACATCTCGACCACGGCTGTGTATCTGCGCATGCTCGCCGTCGACCTCGAAGCGATCGAGGCCGCGGTGGACGGCCTCTTCGGCGCCCTCGGCTAATCCCGCCATGCGCAAGCGCAAGGACTACCGGCTGCCGCCTCGGCCTGCACACCTGTCCGAGGTCGGCGGCCCCGGAGACTTGGTCGTAAACTTCCTGGGTCCGACCGGCACCCTAGTGCAGACCTTGGACTTTTCCGAGCACATGGGGCGACCACGCCTGATGGCGGACTTGGCATTCGCGTTCCGACACCATCTGGCCGACAAGAAGCCCGTCTACCGCCAGGCAGTTCCCCGCAGGCTTGCCTACTTCTTCCGCTTTTTGGAACAGCACGACCCAGCCCGCGAGGTGGTCCTTTCCGCCCGGGACGTGAGCAGCGCGACGCTCCGGGCCTATATAGCTTGGTTCGATGCGCAACCGCTGAGCAAAGGCTCGCGGTCGAGCCTCTGGACGACGCTCAAGGTCGCTCTTGCCTGGCTGCAGCGCCGCCGGCCCGATTTGGTGCAGCCGGGGCTGGAACTGCCAGCCAACGCGTTCCCGCGCAGGTATGCGGACGCACGCCCGCTGCCCGCACTGGCCCGCGAGGAGATCGAAGCGGTTCTGGCTGCATGCCGGGTGGACATCGAGGCGAGCTGGGCCGATTTTCGACACGGCCATGCCTTGATGGCCGCTGCCGCCCACAATGTCGATGCTGCCGGCAAAGCGAGCGTCGACGACCTTAGGGACCTCGGTGTCCTGCTGGTCGTCGCGACCCGGCGCTACGGTGGAATACTGCCCGAGCAGCGTGTCCAGTCGCCGGGAGACGAAATGCACGGAAAGGTGCAGCGAGCCATCAAGACACACGGCGGCCTCAAGCGCGTCTGCCGCTTCCTGCACGCCACGCCCGACACCATCGTGCCCTACATGGTCGCGATCGCCGCGCAGACGTTCGCCAATCCCGACGCGCTGCGCACCATGCGCCGGGATTGCATGAGCGAGGATCTCCTGCTCGAGGGGCGCGTGCACGTGATATGGGACAAGGGGCGCGCAGGCCGGGCACAGCGGCGCAGCTTCCTGCGCAACCGCAGCATGTCCGTCCCGAACCTGATCGATCGCGTGCTGGCCCTCACGGCGCCCTTGGTCCCGCATGCCCCGCCCAGGGACCGGGACAAGCTGTTCCTGTGGGGCGACGTTTCGAGGTGCCGCCGAGTCGGTTTGGTGACGCGGTCGCCGGGACCCTTGCAGCGACTCGTCGATCGGCATGCTCTGCTCGGCCTCGACGGTAAGCCATTACGTTTAGTGCTCGCATTCTTGCGCCCGACCGGTCTGACATTGGCTCATGCCGCCCTTGGCCACGACGTGACCAAGACACAGGCCCTGGCGAACCACGCCGACCGGGATACGACGCGGCGCTACGTCACCCAACCCGTGATCAAGGCCGAGCAGGAAGCGGGGTTGGCACGGTTACAGGGCCGTTTCGTGGAGGCGGTGCGCAGCGGCAAAGGTTTGGTCAAGCAGGCCGGACAGGCGGACGAGGTGGTGGACGTCGACGCCCGCAACGCCACGGCGTCGGGCTTCATCTGCTCCGACCCATTGTCCGGGATCGCAGCCGGACAGCGCAAAGGGCGCCTCTGCACGGCGTGGCTCGGCTGCTTCACGTGCCCCAACGCCGTGATCCCCCTGGAGGCTGACACGCTGGCCCAGCTGATAGTCATGCGCATGACCCTGGCCGACGCGCGGACCGGGATGAGCCTGGACCGGTGGCAGCTTCTCTACGCGCCCAAGCTCGAAATTCTTGAGCGGGATATCCTGCCGCGGTTCCCCGCAAGCGTGCACACCGTCGCCGGACCCATGGTGGGCCAGGTACAACCGCCTCCGCCGATCGAATGACGGCCTTAACAGGTCCAAAGCTCGACTGCGGGGATCACCCTGCAGACGATTGGACGGACACGCCCGTGTCCTCGCGCAGCCGCTTCGGCAACAATGTATGGGAACTTGACATCTTTGTCGCCGGGCGTGCGCCGCGCGACAACCGCATCTCCTGGAATCAGGAGTTGCCGGACGGAGCGCGGATCACGGGCGCGCAGCATGCCGGCCTGATTCGCGCGGTGAAGCAGTATCTGTGGTCGATGGCGCTGCACCCGCCGCCCGGCCGCAAGCGCATGTGTCCATCCACCTTGCATTCACACGGCAAGCTGTTGCAGGTGATCGTCGGCTGGATGGCCCTGGAGGGGACTGCTTCTTTCCGCGCGCTCACCCCGATGACGGTCGGACGCCTGATCGCCTGGCTGCGTACGCGCCCGGGGGCAGGGGGGAAAGGCAATCTCACCCCGATCTCGGTTGCGCTCTACCTCAACGTCGTCAACACGATGTTTGTTCAAAGGGCCAAGCTGGAGGACAGCCCGGTCGTCAACCCCCTGCCGGGCGAAACGCCGTTCGGGGCCGCCGGCGTTTCGCAGGCCACAGGGGGCAGCATCCCCTTCATCCCGGACGACATCGCTGTACATTTGCTGTCCAGGGCGTTGACTTGGGTGGAGGTCCATTCGTCGAACATCCTCGCGGCGGTCGAAGTGCGCGAGCAAACAATAGCCAAGCTCCGCCTCAGCGAACGCTGTGATCGGCCCACAAGCGATACCGTCGCGCGGGCCCTCCGGCGCGCCGCGATAACGGGCCCAGACGGTCGGCCCATCGCGGGCGGCGGCCCTCTGCGCACATGTACGATGCACCTTTCCACCGCCTGCTTCGTGCTGATCGCCGGCTTTGTTGGGATGCGGCCCAGCGAGATCCTGTCATTGCAGGTCGGGGCGATCGAGCATCATCCTATTGGCGAAACCGGCGTCGAACAGGCCTATGTCGTCGGGCGCCTATTCAAGACCAGTGACGAACCCAAGGGACGCCTGGAGCGCTGGGTCGCGCCCGCTCCCGTCGTGAGAGCCGTCAGCTGCTTGGAAAAACTCACCGCTTCCCTGCGCAAGGAGGCCGGCAGCAGCAACCTATTCTTGACCAAGTACGTCACGCTCAACCGCATTGGCGCAACGACCAATGCAGCATTGAACTGGCGCCTGAGACAATTCGCCCAACGTGTGGGTGCGCCCACTCACGAGGGCGAGGTCTGGCATTTGAGCCCGAGCCAGTTCCGCAAGACGTTCGCCCGCTTTGTGGCTCGGGGCGACCGCTCGCACCTCCTCGCGCTTGCCGACCACTTCAAGCACATCTCGGTATCCATGACCTCCCGTGGCTACGTCGGCACCGACTTCGAGCTGCACGAGTTGGTGGACGAGGAAAGTCGGGCCGAGACGGCGATCGCGCTCGACCGCCTTCTGTCCAGCGACCGGTTGGGCGGGCGCATGGGTGAGCGCATCGTCGCGCGCAACCACGCCTTCCGCGGCCGGGCCGGCGAGCAGGTCCGGCGCGACTACATCGATTTCGTGCTGGCCGAGACGGACCTGCGCATCCGCGGCTGCGACTATGGCTGGTGCGTGTTCCAGCCCGAGGTCGCCCTATGCGGTGGAGAGGTGGCACCCAACGAGGCGGGCCGGAGCCCGTCGGTGTGCGCCAAATGCGCGAACCTGGCCGTGGACGACCGGCACATCCCATATTGGCAGGACAGGCGCCGACGGAACTTGGCGTTGTGGGACCGGGCGAGCCCACTCGCCCGCGCGGTGCTCGCCGAGGCGGTCGAGGAGTGTGACCGCATGCTCAGGCGCATTGAGGAGGGCCGGAATGACAAGCGAGCAGAGCCAGACCGAGCAGAGCCCAAAGCAACCCCGCCGGGCAACAGCGCAGGCTGAGAACGCCGCGCGGGCCTACCGTGCGGCGCTCAACAGGTTGGTCGATGGCAAGGCGACGCACCCGGCCCTCGCCGGGCGCCCCGTGCGCATCACCCCCGCCGCCGTCGCGCGGGAGGCGCGACGCAGCCGAAACCCACTCTACACGACGCACCGCAGCATCCTCGACGAGATCGTAGTAGCCGCAGAACAGCCGTGCGCGGCCGCCGATCTCGACGCCACCGTGGCGCGGCTCAGAGCGGAAAATGCCGAACTGCGTGCCGCCGTGCGGCGGCACGCAGAGGAGAAACGCCAGCTGGCAAGTGAGAACCTGCTGCTGCTCCACCGAGCGCGGGTGACGGAGGAGAAGCTCCAATCCGCGTCCCACGCTGCAGCAGAACCAGGCCGTTGATCACGGCCTGTCATAGACCCGTTTCTCGGTTCGGCTGGGGGCCGTTTCTCCGTCCCGGCCTGCACCAAAGACAGGTGACGTGCGCGGCGGCGGTCGAGGATGGCCGCAGGCCACCGCCGGAGGCGGCGCGCAGCGTCCTCGACGGGCGTTGCGCACGGCACCATGCTCGACCTCGCCGGGCGCCCTCGCGCTGTTGGCTCCCGAACGGTGGCTCACGGTGGCCTGCGGCTGTCACCGAGCACGTTATCAACAGGACACTTGCAAGGTGACCTAATGGCTGGGCATGTGTGACGGAGGTTCAGTGATGGATACGCAGATGCCGCAAGGCGACACAGACGAAGGCAGCATTTCGACTTTACCAGCAATCCCGCAAAGCGCCATTCTGGCCGGGCTGACCCCGGCCCAGGCTGAGGCCGCAGTCCACGACGGGGCGATCCTGGTGCTGGCCGGCGCCGGCACGGGCAAGACCCGCACCCTGACCTCGGCCGTGGCCTGGCGCATCGCCCAGCACGGGATCGCACCCAACCGCATCCTGGCCGTCACCTTCACCAACAAAGCGGCAGGCGAGATGACTGGACGCATCCGCGCCATGCTGGCCGGGCAGCCGATCCCGGACTGGATCGGCACCTTCCACGGCCTGGCCGCGCGCCAGCTCCGCATCGAGCCGGAGGTGGCCGGCTTGCGCGGCGGCTTCGAGATCCTTGATGCCGACGACAGCAGGCGCATGATCCGGCGCACCGCCGCGGCCATGCACGCCTCCGGGCACGAGGACGCCGGCGACGCCGGACGGGACCAGCAATCACTCAAGGTCCTGTGCAACCGCATCGGCAAGTTCAAAGACAACCTGATCTCGCCGGAGGACGCGCCGCGCAGCATCGAAGCGATGATCTCCCAGGCGAACGCGGCAGGGATATCGGTCGATGCGCCTGGGTTACGATTGACGGGCCAGATCTACTTCGAGTACCAGCGCCGCCTGCGCGACGCCAACGCGGCCGACTTCGGCGACCTGCTGATGTGGCCGACCCTGGCCATGCAGCACGACGAGGCTTACCGGGTCAGGTGGGCCGGCCGGTGGGACTGCCTGCTGGCCGACGAGTATCAGGACGTGAACAGGGCGCAATACCGCTGGCTGCGGCTGCTCGGAGCCGATCATGGCCGCGTTTTCGTGGTCGGAGATGACGATCAGGCGGTTTTTGGCTAGCGCGGATCTGATTTAGCGTTCATCCGCAGCTTCGGTCGCGACTTCCCGCACGCCGTCCAAGTCCGGCTGGAAGAGAACTTCCGCTCGACCGGGCACATTCTGGGGCGTGGTTCAGAATCCGTTCTTTTTGGGTTACACAAGGCGTGCGGAAACGGCCGGCTTTTGAGGGTCGGATTTCGGCGGGAGGGTATCCTGTGCGGGAGGCGGCGAGCCTCCCCGGGTCAAGCCCGCTGGGGCTGAAGCGGTCCCAGGCCGAGCAGGGTGAGCCAGTGCGGATGGCCTTGGCCGGTCATCAGCTCCCGCGGGCTCTTGCCCTGGCGCTCGGCGCGCCGGCTGCGCAGGAAGCGGCGGTGGTTCAGGAAGAACCGCAGCAGGTCCAGATACGAATCGCCGAGGTGTCGGCGTAAGGTGAAGTAGGTGCGCAGCCGCGAGTTGAGGTTCTCCACCAGCGAGCTGCTGCGCGGTGTATCCGCCATGGCCTGGCTTACGGCGTCGAACAGGGCGTGGAACTTGCCGCCGATCTGCGCGCGTAGCCGGTTCCACCCCTGCCAGTATGCGGGCGAGGTGCTGGGCCAGCGGTGCAGCACGCACGCCTCGCGCACGAGAAGTTCGGCGATGGCGTGAGTTTGCCCGATGGCGGCCAACTTGCCATCGAGCACGCCGGCGAAGGCGAGCAAGGTGTCGCGCTGGTTCTGCAGCGCGACACGCACTGGGCGGATGCGTTGTGCGTCCCCGGGCTCACGCAGCATCAGCTCCTCGACGAGGAAGTCGAACAGCGCTTGCCGGGTGGCCAGGGCTGGGCCCGCAAGCGCCAGGACGTCATGGCGCAGCCACTGGGTGAGCGTCCGGATGTCGCGAGCCAACTCATGCGCCTGGGTCTCGTCTTGCCGGGCCAGCGCCAGCTGGGTGGCGAGCTCGTCGTCGGGACTATGCTGGCCGGTGCGGGCGATTTTGACCTGTAATGTTTGGCGCCGTGGTTCAGATCAGGGTAACACCCAAAGCGAGAGATCCTTTTGCCGTCAGAGGTCTATCAATATCCGGCGTTACCTGGAAATGGCACTTCCTGAACCACGCCGCAGAGGCCGGTCCTTCAGCCACTGTCGCGCTGCCCAACGGGCGACCGTGTTCAATGCGCCGACGAGGCTCTGCGCCTGGACACTTTCTTGCTTGGTCCTGGACGCTTCATCATCCGATCTCACCCGGCAAGTGCTGTGCCTGACTGGATACGACGGGGCCCCTGTACGGGCCTGCCCGTGTCATATGCCTGGATCAGCACGTCCGCGGGAATGTCGAGCAGACGGCTCAGAGCACGAATCATCGGCAGCGTCAGTGCGCGCCGGCGGTTGAGCACCTCGGCCACTCGCGCCCGGCTGCCGACCGCCGGCTCAAGGTCGCGGCGGCTCAGCCCTTTCTGCTCCATCATAAACACGATTGCGCTGATCGGGTCCGGCGTCTCCACAGAAAAGTGCGCTGCCTCATAAGCTTCGACGAGCGTGGCCAACATATCGAGGCAGTCGCCTGCTGGCGTGTCTAGCTTGGCGTCCATCAAGGTCGCGATCTCGGCCAATGACTGCTGGTAGTCGGCCTCCGTCCGGATCGGTCGCACGTCCATTACACTTCTCCCTCCTTCATACGGTTTGGGCATCGATCCCATCGTAGTCGCGGTGTGTTCCGACAAACCGCACGTAGACGATGCTGTATTGATAGTTCACCCATGTGACGAGGCGATACTTGTTGCCGCCGATGTCAAACACGACGCGACCATCGCGCAGAATATCCGCGCTGCCGAACATCTGTTTGACGGCCGGCGGGTCGGCCCACCTCGCAGCCTTGGTCACGCGCACCCAGGTCCGTAGCGGCTGTTCGGCATCCTGATAAGCCGGCTGACTCCAGAATGCCTTCAGCGCGCCAATAGAGATGATCCGCATAGGGGATAATAGTCGCTCCCATGATGGGAGCAAGGCCTCGTTTTAATGGCCAGCAATTCGTAACTCCCAAGCACCTGCTCTCAATCGTTAGGCTGAGAGCAGGTCCACGAGATCGCCAGTCGGCATGGTCAGGGCTCGGAGGCTGTTGATGCCGTGCTTTCGGGTGGTGGAGATGACCGAGCGCATGGTTGCGAAGATCTCCGCGCCGACCAGGGTTCGGAAGCCGCCGGAGATCTTCATTCTCAGCTTCATCATGCGTATGTCCCGCTCGGCCTGGTTATTGGTGAACGGCACGTCGAAATCCGCGATGAAGCGCAGTACGTCGTCTTTGCAGTCGCGCAGGCGGAGCAGCAGATTATGCCCTGTCCGCCGCGGCGGCCTGCCGCGCGCGCCGGGGTGTAGCGCGTCAATCTGGAACCTTGACTGCGCGACAATCAGGACCTCAATGAGAGCCGCCACGCACTCGCCTTTAAGTAGCATCGGCTTCCCAGTGTCTGGGCTGGGCCGACGTCCGTAAAGCCTGGCCTTTTAGGCCACCGCCTGCGGCGGCTACGGGCTGGCGTGGTTCAAAGCCGGGTTACACGTGAAGCTTGGCAAAGCCGGGTTGACGCTTGCAGGACGGATGATGGCACCCTGCCGTTTTCAGGTGTGGTGGGCGCATGGATCGGTGTGTTGGCGCAGCGGCGAGGCTGCCCGGGGGTGACCGCAAGGACCTGGCCATTCAGGCGCTGGCGCGATCGGAGACGGTCAGCGGCCTGGCGGCCCGGCACGGGGTCAGCCGCAAGTTCGTCTACCAGCAGACGCACAAGGCTCGCGCGGTGCTCGACGGCGCCTTCTCGCCTGCCGTGCCGGACAGCGAGGTGCTGTTCGAGTTGCCGGTGACCAGGGCCTGGCTGCGCCAGGTGGTCGTCGGGCTGACGCTGATCTGCCGCAGCTCGTATCGCGGCGTCGTGGAGTTCCTGCGCGACCTGCTGGGCGTGCCGGTCAGCGTCGGCTGCGTCCACGACGTGCTCCAGGCGGCCACGCGAGTGGCGAGCGCGATCAACCACGATCAGGACCTGTCCGGCATTCGGGTGGGCCTGCACGACGAGATCTTCCAGGGCGCCACGCCGGTGCTGGCCGGGGTCGATGCGGCGTCGACCTACTGCTACCTGCTGGCTGCGGAGGAACGCCGCGACGCCGACACCTGGGGCGTGCACCTGCTTGATGCCGCCCAGCAAGGCCTCGATCCTGACTACACCATCGCCGATGCCGGGCAGGGCCTGCGTGCCGGGCAGAAGGCGGCCTGGGGCGACACGCCCTGCCACGTCGACGTGTTCCACATCCAGCGCCAGTGCGACGGGCTCGCCAACACGCTGGCGCGCCTCGCCCAGGGCGCCACGTC
>JAABUS010006260.1_pt1 | contig 14654 bp, 14 predicted proteins | sample 5560161 | NCBI WGS metagenome assembly JAABUS01 (sample SAMN10711885, study PRJNA513376) | rock metagenome | isolation source: Antarctica rocks | place: Antarctica: Victoria Land, Trio Nunatak nord | collected 2016-01-04 | reverse complement strand
GTCGCTGCCCATGACGACGCCGACGAGCGGCGAGCGGCTCACGCCGGACCGGCCAGTGCCGCGGCCGCCCGCTGCGCCCGCCGTCGTACGTCGTGCGGGTCGTCGCCCAGGACGGTGACGTGGCCGATCTTCCGGCCCGGCCGGACCTCCTTGCCGTAGAGGTGCACCCGTACGCCGGGGTCGCTGCCCAGCACGGCGGGCAGGCACCCCGCCAGACCAGGGTCGGTGCCGCCGAGCACGTTGGCCATCGCCACCGCTGGCGCCGTTCTCGTGGTCTTCCCGAGCGGCCAGTCGAGGACCGCCCGCAGGTGCTGCTCGAACTGCGACGTCCGCGCCCCCTCGATCGTCCAGTGACCGGAGTTGTGCGGCCGCATCGCCAGCTCGTTGACCACGAGCCCGTCGGCCGTCTCGAAGAGCTCGACCGCCAGCACGCCGACGACGTCCAGCTCGGCGGCGATGGCGACCGCGAGCCGGCGCGCCTCCTCGTCCAACTCCGCGGCCGGGCCGGGAGCCGGCGCCAGCACCTCGGCGCAGATGCCGTCCTGCTGCACGGTCTCCACCACCGGCCAGGCGGCCACCTCGCCGCTCGGCCGGCGGGCGACCACGGCGGCGAGCTCGCGGCGTACGGCGACCCGCTCCTCGATGTAGAGCGCGGTGGACCCAGCGGCGGTCATCAGCCGCTCAGCCGCGCCGAGGCCCTCGACCAGCCAGACGCCGCGCCCGTCGTACCCCCCGGTCACCGCCTTGACGACGACCGGCCAGCCGGTCTCGGCGGCGAAGTCGGCCACATCGCCCGGCTCGTCGATCCGCCCCCACCGCGGGACCGGCAGACCCAGTTCGGCCAGCCGGCTGCGCATCGCCACCTTGTCCTGCGCGTACAGCAGCGCCTCGGGGCCGGGACGGACGACAACGCCCTTGTCGACCAGCGCGCGTAGGTGTTCGGCCGGCACGTGCTCGTGGTCGAAGGTGAGCACGTCGCAGCCGGCCGCGAAGTCGAGGAGGTCGTCGAGGTCTCGGTAGTCGGCCACGACGACATCGGCCAGCGCAAGGGCTGCGGAGTCGGTCGAGCGGTCCGCCAGCACCCGCAGCGAGAGCCCCAGGCCGATCGCCGCCTGATGCGTCATCCGGGCCAGCTGGCCGGCCCCCACCATGCCGACGACCGGTGCATCGGCCGGCGACCTCACCACAGCGCGTTTCCGCCTTCCCGGCCGAGCGGATGTCGCCGGTCAGTGTGCCAGTGACCGGGGTGGAACGGCGCTGGCTAGATCCTGGCGGCGTACATCCGACCTGCGGCAGCCTGCAGCAGCTCGTCGCAGCTGTCCCCGTCGGCCGGGAAGGTGCTGACGCCAATGCTCACCCGGGCGGCAACGGCTTCGGCCACGACGGGTTGCGCGGCGGTCAGCGTCCCGGCCAGCTCGTCCGCGACCCGCTCGCCCTCCCTTGCGGCAGTGCCCTGGTCGAGGTTCGGCAGTACGACGAGGAAGTCGTCGTCTCCGAGACGGGCGACCAGGTCGCCGCGGCGGAGCCGGCGTCTCAGCCGGGTCCCGACGGCCTGAAGAAGCGCGTCGTTCCCGCTGCGGCCGTGCCGGCCGCCGCCGGTCCTGACGCCGTCGGCCCCGTCCACGCCGAAGCGGATCAGGGCGACGCCGCCGTCGGTCATGCGCGCCTGCAACAACATCACCTCGAGCAGCTCCTCGAGACGACCGCGGTCGAGCATCCCGGTTGCCGGCGCGGCGGCCTGGCCGGCTTCCACCGGTTCGTCGTGCGGTAGGACACGGGACATCAGCGCCTCGGCAGCAGCCGCGACGGTGTCCCTGTCATAGGTGAGCGCGAACTCGAACCTGCGCTCCATGTCCGGCCCGGTGTCGCCGAGGTCACGGGCCAGCAGCGCGGCGGCAAAGTGCGGTGCGAGAACGGCGAGGTCCCACTCCCCCCGCATCGGGTCGGCCGGGTCGAGGTCCGCGCCGCGCACACCGGCAACCGGCTCGGGCGGCAGCCCCCCGCCGAAGGCGGCGACGAACCCGATGTGGTCGACCAGCTCGCCGTACCGGTGCGCCGTCGGGGGGGTGAAGTGCTGCGCCTCCTGGAACGTCGCGAGGACGATGCAGGTGGAGCCCTGCCGCATCGCCTCCCGCTCGAGGTGCTTGCTGAGCTCGATGAGCAGCGGCTTGGTCGAGCGGCGGCAGGTCACGCCCTCGGGCAGGCAGGCGAACGGCGACACCCCGACGGTGCCGGCCGGCAGCGGTGAGAGCTGCAGAGCCCCGGTCGGCCGGGTCGACAGGGTCGCGGCGGGCCGGCCGAACAGCCAGCCCTGTCCCAGCCGAGCACCCAGCGCACGCGCGACGGCGAGGTGCGTCTCGTCCTCGATGCCCTCTGCGAGCAGCGCGGCGCCGGTGCGCTCGGCGTACGCGTTCACGGCGTTCATGATCTCGGCCACCGCGGGACCGGGCCGCCGTTGAACCAGGCGCAGGTCCAGCTTGACGATGTCCGGGCGTAGGAGCGGCATGAAGGCCAGGGACAGGTCGTCCGCGCCGACATCGTCGAGGGCGATCCGCCAACCGGCCGCGCGCAGCCGCTGCACGGTCGCGAGCAGCTCCGCCGGGCGCGCGGCGAGCGCGCGCTCGGTGATCTCGAGAACGACCTGTAGCCGGCCCGGCGCCGTGTCCGCGATCGCCAGCAGCTCGTCGAGCGGGGCGGTATCCAACACCTCGGGTTCGACGTTAACGAACAACGCCAGCGGGGCGAGTACGCCGGCGATGATGGCCTGGTGCAGCGCCACCCGACGGCACAGCTCGTCCAGCTCGGCGAGTCGGCCGGCAGCGCGGGCGGCGGCGAACAGCTGGTCAGGACGCTGCAGCGGCCCTTGCGGTCCTCGGGCCAGGGCCTCGTAGGCGACCACGTTCCCGCTGTCGAGATCCACGATGGGTTGGAGCACGCTGTGCACCTGCTCGTGCCTCAGCACCTGATCAATGCCGGTCATCGTCTCTGCCCGCCTCCCCAGCCGCCTCTGCGTGGGATCGGCCAAGCCGTGCATCGACTGAAGAGGACGCAACCAGCACAGGTGCCGGAGAGGAAGTAGAAGCCCCGGGTCCGCCGGGCTAGGGGTCGCCCCCACCCGTTAGCGCTCCGTTGCGACTGGGGTCGCGTCCCCGCGGCGCCGCATCGCCGCCCGGTCGAGGAAACCCCCCAGAAACTGGGCGTACGGCGTGGGGTTTCTTCGACCGCGCGCGGCGGACGGTTGCGGCGGCGGGGTAGCGCGCACCGCTACGTCGGCGCGGACAGCCCGAGCTCGCGCGCGATCAGCAGCCGCTGGATCTCCGACGTACCCTCACCGATCTCGAGGATCTTCGAGTCGCGCCAGTGCCGGGCGACCGGGTACTCGTTGATGAACCCGTAGCCGCCATGCACCTGGGTCGCCTCGCGGGCGTTGGTCACCGCCGCCTCGCTGGCGAACAGCTTGGCGATCGCGGCCTCCTTGGTGAACCGCTGGCCGGCCAGCATCTTGGCCGCCGCGGAGTAGTAGGCCATCCGGGCCACGTGCGTGCGCATCTCCATGTCAGCGATCTTGAAGGCAATGGCCTGGTACGCCGCGATCGGCCGGCCGAAGGCCTCCCGCTCCTTCGCGAACTTCACCGACTCGTCGACGCAGGCCTGGGCGAGCCCGACCGCGAGCGCCGCGATCGCGATCCGGCCCTCGTCGAGGATCGCGAGGAAGTTGGAGAAGCCGCGGCCGCGCTCGCCCAGCAGGTTGGCCTCCGGCACCCGGACGTCGGTGAAGGCCAGCTCCCGGGTGTCCGAGGCGTGCCAGCCCACCTTGGAGTACTTCTTGCCGGCCGAGAAGCCGGGGCACGGCACCGGCACCAGGATCGCGGAGATCTCCTTCTTCTTGCCATCCGGCCGCATCCCGGTCACTGCGGTGGTGGTCACCAGCGTCGTGATGTCGGTGCCCGAGTTGGTGATGAAGGCCTTGCTGCCGTTGATGACCCACTCGCCGTCGCGCAGATCCGCCCGGGTGCGGGTGGCTCCGGCGTCGGAGCCACCGCCCGGCTCGGTGAGGCCGAAGGCGCCGAGCGCCTCGCCCGAGCACAGCGACGGCAGCCATTCCTGCTTCTGGGCGTCGGTGCCGAACCGGTAGACGGGCATCGCGCCGAGCGAGACACCCGCCTCGAGGGTGATCGCGACCGAGGAGTCGACCCGGGCCAGCTCCTCGATGGCGAGGCACAGGGCGAAGTAGTCCCCACCCATCCCGCCGTACTCCTCGGGGAAGGGGAGCCCGAAGAGCCCCATCGAGGCCATCCCGGCCACGATGTCGTAGGGGAACTCCTCGGTGCGGTCCATCTCCTCGGCGCGCGGCGCCACGACCGAACGGGCGAAGGACTCCACGGTCTTGCGAAGGGTCTCGTGCTCCTCGCTCAGTCCCAGGTCGAGCACGGGTCACCTCGGTGTTCGGATCCGTTACGGATGTCGCGGCGCTCCTTCGATGGTGCCACGTCGCCGTTAGGCTGACCCGATGAGCACCCTCGACCGCCCGAGTACGGCGCGCCTGCACCCGGTCGTCGAGGACATCGCGCATGACCCCGAGCTCATCCACACCCCCAGCCGGGAGCGCCACTTGACGCCGGTCAACCTGATGCTCGTCATCACCGCCGTGGCGATCGCCGCCGTCGGCCAGGTTCTGCTGCGGCACGGGATGCGGGTGGCAAAGGAGGCGACGGACGGCGGCGGTTCGCTCGCTCTGCACGCGGCCACCTCGCCGTACGTGCTCGGCGGGCTCATGGTCTTCGCCGTCTCCGCGGTGCTCTGGCTGGCGGCCCTGTCGCGGGTACCGCTCTCGATCGCCTATCCGTTCAACGCCGTGGGCTACCTCGGCATCCTGACGGCCAGCGCCGTGGTGCTGCACGAGCGGGTGGCGGTGCGCACCTGGGTCGGCTCGGCGTTCGTCGTCGTCGGGCTGGTCATGGTCGTCAGCAGCGCCAACACCCACTAGCCGGCCAGCCCCCAGCTGCTAGCCCGGCCCGGCAGCGACCGGTACGGCGCTCGCCGGCTCCGAGGCCGTCGGCAGGAAAACCGCGAAGACCGGCGGCCGCGGCCGCACCAGCTCCAGGCGACCGCCGTCCGCCTCCACCAGCGCGCGGGCGAGTGCCAGCCCCAGCCCCGTTCCGCTCCCGCCGCTGACCGACCGCCGGAAGATGTGCGGCACCAGGGACTCCGCCACGCCGGCGCCCTCGTCGGCCACCTCCACCACGGCGTACTCGCCGGCCTCGCGCGCCCGGACGACCACCGTCCCGGCTCCGTGAGTGAGCGCGTTCTCGAGGAGGCAGGCGACGGCCTGCCCCAGCCCCCCGGCGGTCGCGTTCGCCAGCAGCTGGCGGGGCACCTCCACCTGGAGCGGCCGGCCTGCCCGGCGGTACGCCGGCCGCCACTCGCGGGCCTGCTCGCGCAGCAGGGTCGCGATGTCGACCGGCGCCACCATCGCCGACCGGTTGTCGCGCGCCCGGGCGAGGAGCGAGTCGACCACGGTGGTGAGCCGCTCGACCTGGGCGAGTGCCGCGGCCGCCTCCTCCCGGACGGTCTCCCCGTCCTCGGCCAGCGCGATCTCCTCCAGCCGGATGGACAGCGCCGTGAGCGGCGTACGGAGCTGGTGGGAGGCGTCCGAGGCGAAGTCGCGTTGCCGGCGCAGCAGCTCGCGCAGCCGCTCGGCGCTGTGGTCGAGCATCTCCGCCACCCGGTCGAGCTCCGGTACGCCGTAGCGTCGCTGGTGCGGCCGGGTGTCTCCGGAACCGAGCCGGTCGGCGGTGACCGCGAGCTCCACCAGGGGCTCCGCCAGCCGGCGCGCCTGCACGACGGCCAGGGCTACCGCGACCGTGGTCGAGAGCAGTACGAGCCCGCCGACGAGGGCCCAGCCGCGGCGTACGCGCTCGTCCACCTCCGCGCGGCTGCTGCTCACGATCACCGAGCCGCCCTCGGTCAGCTTGGCGCTACCGGAGATGGCGGCTCCCCGGATCGGGGCGCCCACGACCGTCGTCGGCTCGGTGGCGCCGACGAGGGCGACCTGCCGGCCGGCGGGGGCGAAGCCGGCCAGTGTGCCTGCGTCGATCATGTCGCCGTTCTGCTCCCTGCGCTGCACCTCCAGAGCCACCCGCTCGGCGTTGTCGGACAGTCGCTGGACGGCCTCGTCATGAATCAGCCGGGTCCCGACCAGCCCCAGGGGCAGGCCCAGCAGTACGACGGCGAGGACCGCGACCGCCAGCGTCGAGGCGAGCAGCCGGCGGCGCACCGGTCAGCCACGCTCGAAGCGGAACCCGACTCCACGCACCGTGGTGATGTAACGGGGGTGGCTCGCGTCGTCGCCGAGCTTGCGGCGTAGCCAGGACACGTGCATGTCGAGCGTCTTGGTGGAGCCCCACCAGTTCGCGTCCCACACATCCCGCATGATCCGCTCGCGGGTGACCACGGTGCCGGCATCGCGCATGAGCACACGGAGCAGGTCGAACTCCTTGCTCGTCAGGCTGAGCTCCTCCTCGCCGAGCCAGACCCGGTGCGAGGCCACGTCGATGCGTACGCCGTTGGCCGACGGACTCTCGTTCGCACCCCGGCGCAGCAGCGCGCGCACCCGGGCCAACAGCTCGGCGAGCCGGAACGGCTTGGTGACGTAGTCGTCGGCGCCCGCATCGAGGCCGACCACGGTGTCGACCTCCTCCGCCCGCGCCGTGAGGACCAGCACCGGCAGCAGCGGCGCCCGCTCCCGCAGCCGCCGGCAGACCTCCAGGCCGTCCATGTCGGGCAGCCCGAGGTCGAGTACGACGAGCCCGATGTCACCGGAGAGCGCCGCACTGAGAGCACCCGGGCCGTCCGCGCGCACCGTGACGTCGTAGCCCTCACGCCGCAGCGCGCGGGCGAGCGGCTCGGCGATCGAGGGATCGTCCTCGGCGAGCAGCACGGAGGTCACCTCCGCATGCTAGATCGGTTCGGGCCGCCCCGGTCGTCATACCGCTGTACCGGGTCCTTCGCCCGCACGGTCGAAGAAACCCTGCAAGAAACCGTCGTACGCGGGGGGTTTCCTCGACCGCGTGCCGGTCCGGTCGGGCCGGCGGGGGTGGAGTGGCCCGGTGGGTCTGGAGGGACTCGCGGCCGTCAGACCGGGGTGACGCCGTGGCGGCGGCGGGAGAAGGAGCGGTCCTTGCCGCGGTACGCCGCGAACCGGCGTACCAGCTCGGTGCGCAGATCCTCCGGCTCCACGATCGCGTCCACGACGAGCTCGCTGGCGAGCCGCACGATGTCGATGTCCTCGTCGTACTCCGCGCGCTTGGCGGCGACAAAGGCCTCGCGCTCCGCCTCCGGCAGCGCCTCGATCTTGTTGAAGTAGACCGCGTTCACCGCCGCCTCGGCACCCATCACAGCGATCTTCGCGGTGGGCAGCGCGAGGGTGGCGTCGGGCTCGAAGCCGGGCCCGGCCATCGCGTAAAGGCCGGCGCCGTACGCCTTGCGCACGACCACGCAGATCTTCGGCACGGTCGCCTCGGACACCGCGGTGATCATCTTCGCGCCGTGCCGGATGATCCCTTCGCGCTCCACCGCCGTACCGACCATGAACCCCGGTACGTCGGAGAGGAACAGCAGCGGCACGTTGAACGCGTCGCACAGCGAGATGAAGCGGGTCGCCTTGTCGGCCGAGTCGACGAAGAGCACGCCGCCCTTGAACTGCGGGTTGTTGGCCACCACGCCGACGACCTCGCCGTCGAGCCGGCCGAAGCCGACCACCAGCTCCCGCGCCCACAGCGCATGGATCTCGAAGAGGCTGTCCTCGTCCAGCAGGCCCCGGACGTAGCGGCGCATGTCAAAGGCCTGCCGATCGCTGGCCGGCACCAGCGCACGCAGGTCGACGGGCTTGGGCTCGCGCCCCCCGGCCCGCGGCGGGGTGCCCTGCCAGTTGTCCGGCAGGTAGGACAGGTACGCCTTGACCGTCTCGAGCGCCTCCGGCTCGTCCTTCGCCAGGTAGTGGCCGACGCCGGAGACCGAGCAGTGCATCCGCGCGCCGCCCATCTCCTCGAGCGTGGTCTTCTCCTTGACGACCATCTCGACCATGCGGGGGCTGCCGAGGTACATCGACGCGTTGCCCTCGACCATCACGACGATGTCGCAGAACGCGGGGATGTAGGCACCGCCGGCGGCGGACGGCCCGAACAGCGCGCACACCTGCGGAACGGACCCGCTCGCGCGCACCTGGGTATGGAAGATTTTCCCGGCGCCGCGCCGGCCCGGGAACAGGTCGACCTGGTCGGTGATCCTTGCCCCGGCGGAGTCGACCAGCCAGACCATCGGTACGCCGGTCCGGTACGCCGTCTCGATGATGCGAATGATCTTCTCGACCGTGCGGGCACCCCACGAGCCGGCCTTGACCGTCGAGTCGTTGGCCATGAGGCACACCGGCCGGCCGTCGATGGACGCCGTACCGGTGATCACCCCGTCGGCCGGCAGGTCGCCGGCCACGACGTTGGCGAACAGCCCGTCCTCCACCAGCGAGCCGTCGTCCACCAGCAGCCGGATCCGTTCCCGGGCGAACAGCTTGCCCTTGGCCGCGTTCGCCTCGTGGTACCTGGCGGCCCCGCCCTTCTCGACGGTCGCCCGCAGGTCGGGAACCGGGGGATGGCGGGGCATCGGGTTGTGCTGCTCGGGCACGGGAGTCCTCGTCCGGCGCAGTTACCGCTCTGAGTCGAGTACTCAGCGGATATATCTATATCAAGGGAGTACTCGACCGCTGGCCGTTCACCCACCGGCTCTCGAGCTGTCGGACCAGCGCGAGAAGGTAGAGCCCGTGACCAGCGGCACGTCGGACGTGGAGGCGACGGATACGCCGTCCGGGGCCGGCGACCTGTCGGTGCCGCCCGGTCCCGGCGCGGTCCACGGCTCGTCACCGGCGGCGGCGGTCCCACCGCCGCGGTCCCGGCTGCACGCGGCGGCGTACCGGACCTTTGGCGGGCTGCCCCGCGACTTCTGGTTCCTGTGGAGCGGCACGCTGGTCAACCGGCTCGGGACGTTCGTCGAGCCGTTCCTCGCGCTCTACCTCACCCGCGAGCGCGGCCTGTCGGTCTCCACCGCGGGGCTGGTGCTGGCGCTGCTCGGCGTGGGGGGCCTGCTCTCCCAGGGCATCGGCGGCACCCTCGCGGACCGGATCGGGCGGCGGCCGACGCTGGCCGTTGGCATGTTCAGCGCCGCGGCAGCGATGCTGTTGCTCGGTTCGGTCCGGGGCCTGGCGCTGCTGTTGATCGGGACCTTCCTGACCGGGCTGACCCTCGACATCTATCGCCCGGCCTCCAGCGCGCTCATCGCCGACCTGCTGCAGCCGGCGGAGCGGCCCCGGGCGTACGCGCTGCTGTTCTGGGCGGTCAACCTGGGCTTTGCGGTAGCCACCTCCCTGGCGGGCTTCGTCGCGGAGTCCGGATACACCTGGCTGTTCATCGGGGACGCGGTGACCAGCGCGGTCTTCGGTCTGCTGGTCCTGCGCGGCGTACGGGAGAGCAGGCCGACGGTGTCGCGGGCCCATCGAAGGCAAGGTCCGGGCTGGGGGCACGTGGTCCGCGACCGCGTGCTGCTCGGCGTCGTGGGCCTGCAGCTGGCCTCCGCCTGCATCTACTTCCAGGTGTTCTTCACGCTGCCGCTCGCCATGCGCGCCGACGGCCTGCGCCCGGCCGCGTTCGGCCTGGTGATCGCGCTGAACGGCGTACTCATCGTCGTACTGCAGCCGCTGCTGGCCGGCTGGCTCGGACGACTCCCCAGGGTGCCGCTGCTGGCCGGCTCCCAGCTCGTCATGGGTTTCGGGTTCGGCCTCAACAGCCTGGCCACCACCACGCCGGCGTACGCCGGTGCCGTGGTCGTCTGGAGCCTGGGGGAGATCGCCGGCGCGGCGCTGGCCTCCTCGATCGTGGCCGACCTGGCGCCGCCGGAGCTGCGCGGGCGCTACTCGGGCATGTTCGGCATGTCGTTCGGGGCCGCTGCGATCCTGGCGCCGATCCTCGGTACGGCGGTCTTCGACCTGGCCGGGGCGGTGACGCTGTGGGCCGGCTGCGCCGGGCTGGGTGCGGCCGTGGCTACCGGCACCCTGCTGCTGGGTCCGGCGATCCGCGGCCGGTCCGCCGCCGGGGCCAGCATCGCGCCTACTCCGTGTTCTCCATGATGCCGAAGGCCTTTGCGGCGATGCCGCCGAGCACGATCGTCGCGACCCCCACCGCGATCAGCCACCACTGGCGGAGGATCAGGCCCAGGCCGCCGGCGACGAAACCGAGAATGATCACGATGATGCAAGCCCAGAGACGGTTCGGCGTACGCCGGAAGTGATCAGCGCGTTCGCCGCCCTGGCGTGGCTGCGTCTCTAGCCGGTCGGGGTCTGCGCTCATCGGCTCAGCATGGCGTACGCCGGGTGCGCGGACCAGCGCGCAGCACCTGGCTGGGCAGCGTGTGACCGACCAGCCGCTCGGCCTCGGCCGCGGCCTCGAGCAGCGCGTCGAGGTCGACCCCGGTCGCCACCCCCATGTCCTCCACCATGTGCACCAGCTCCTCGCTGGCCACGTTGCCGCTGGCCCCCGGCGCGTAGGGGCAGCCGCCGAGCCCGCCGACGGAGGCGTCGAAGTCGGTCACACCGAGCTGCAGCGCGGCCAGCACGTTGGCGAGCCCGGTGCCGCGGGTGTTGTGGAAGTGCAGGTTCAGCGGCGTCTCGGCGTACGCCGACCGGAGCTCGCCCACCAGGCGGGTGACCCGGGTCGGGGTCGCCATCCCGGTGGTGTCGCCGAAGGAGACCCCGTCGGCGCCGTCGCGCACGGCCCTACCAGCCACGTCCAGCACCCGGGAGACCGGCACCTCCCCCTCGTACGGGCAGCCGTACGACGTCGCGACGATCACCTGGCAGGTCGCGCCGGCGTCGTGCGCCGTCTGCAGGAGGCCGGCGATGTCGTCCAGCGACTCGGCGGTGGAGCGGTTGACGTTGGCCCGGTTGTGGGTGTCGGACGCCGACACCACTACCTCGATCTCGCGGAAACCGGCGTCGAGAGCGCGCTGAGCGCCACGCAGGTTGGGCACCAGAGCGGAGTAGCGCACCGACTCCGACCGCGAGATCGACCCCCAGACCTCGTCGGCGTCGGCCATCTGCGGGATCGCCTTGGGGTGCACGAACGACACCGCCTCGATCCGGCCGACGCCGGTCTGCGACAGCGCGTCGATCAGCGCCACCTTGCCGGCGGTGGGCACCGCGGCCTCGTTCTGCAGGCCGTCGCGGGGGCCGACCTCGCGCAGCGAGATCGATGCCGGCACGTCACTCATGGACTTCACTCCCCGGGCCAGTTCGGCGTTCGCTTCGAGTGAAACGCGGCGATGCCCTCTTTTCTGTCCGCCGAAAAGGCAACCGTGCGCCAGGCGGCGTCCTCGATCTCCAGCCCGGCGTCGAGTGAAACGCCGACGCCGTGCCGCAGCGCCCGCTTGGCCGCCCGTACGCCGACGGGTGAGTTGGCCGCGATCTGCCCGGCCAGCTCCAGCGCGGCCGCCCGCGCCGACCCCGCCGGCACCCGCCGGTCGACCAGCCCGAGCCGCTCCGCCTCGTCGATCGTCACCCGCCGGCCGGTGAGGATGAGGTCCGCCGCCCGCGCAGCCCCGAGCCGGCGCAGCGCCAGCTGCGTCCCGCCCCCACCGGGGACCAGCCCGACCGTCACCTCGGGGAGCCCGAAGACCGCGGTCTCGTCCGCGACGACGAGGTCGCAGGACAGCGCCAGCTCGAACCCGCCGCCGAGCGCGTAGGAGTGCACCGCGGCCACCGTGGGCTGCGGCAGGTCCAGGACGCCGGCGAACGCCGCGCGCATCACCGGCCGCTGCCGGAGCAGGTCCGCGTCGGTGAAGCCGGCCCGCTCCTTGAGGTCCGCACCGACACAGAAGGCCGCCTCGCCGGCGGCGGACAGCACCACCGCGCGCACCGCCGCGTCCGCCGCCACCTCGGCACAGGCCGCGGCCAGCGATCGGGCCATCGTGGTCGAGATCGCGTTGCGGGCCGCCGGGCGGTCCAGCACCAGCTCGGCGAGGACACCATCCCGGCGGACGATGATCCCGTCGTACGCCGCCTCGTGCACGATCGGCGAGACTACCGAGGGCAGCTCTCGGCTCAGGTCACCGCACTCGAGGTTGGCGGACACGACTCGTGCCGCCACGTGCCCGCCGCCGTCCGGCGGACGAAGTCGCGCTCGCCGAGGTCGCGCTCGCACCGGTCGCAGACCGCGTCGACCTCCGCCCGCGCCTCGGCCACGCCAGTCGGGCGCTGCGCCGGCGCACCACCTGTCCTTGCGGCGGTGGAGCTGGCGTGGGAGCTCAGCGGCCCGGGGTTGAGACCGACGTTGAAGAAGCTCTGATCCGACATGACCTCCCCTTTCACCTCGGCTGTCAGTGAAGCACGGTTCGCCGCACCCCAGCAGCCGGTCGGGCCTCGTCGGCTCTACAGGGCGACGCCGTGGACGCCGGCGACGGCCACAGCCAGCGCCGCCGTGCCGACCAGCGCCGGGCGCGCCGAGCCGGGAGCCCGGCCGAGCAGGACCAGCAGCCCCACCGTGACCGCCTCCCCGGCCGCGCGCAGGAACTGCACGTCGTTCGCCCACCGGCCCACCGACAGCGCCAGGCCGGCCGCGAGGACCCAGCCCAGCCGGACCTCCGCCGGCAGCCGGGACCGCGGCAGTGACCACGCGACGTAGAGCAGGAAGGCGGCGAGCAGCAGCCGTTCGACGACGTAGAAGTGGGACAGCAGCTGGTCAGGGTCGGTCGAGCCCCAGTCGCCACCCCCGGCGAGGATCGTCCACAGGACCCCGAACGCCGGCGCATCGAAGCCACCCCGGCTCGACAGCACCGGCCACTCGCCCCAGACCGACCGCAGAACCGCCTGCCACGCCACCGCGACGACGAGGGGCACGAGCAGCCACGCCGCTCGGCGCCACCGGTCGGCGCGTTCCAGGGCGCTCCGCCGTACGCCGGGGAGCAGCTGCCAGAGACCCATTCCGGCGAGCACGACGAGGGTCGTCTCGCGGGCTAGCACGCCGAGGCAGAACGCCGCCGTCGCGACGGCGTACCGGCGGTCGCTCCACAGCAGCAGCCCGCTGACCAGGCCGAACGCAGCCAGCGGCTCGGTGAGGTCGCGGCTCAGCGAAATCAGCAGCAGCGGGGAGAGTGCGACCACCAGGCCCCAGGCGGCGGACCGGCCGTACGCCGCCGCGAGCCGTCCGGCGGCGTAGGCGACCCCGACCAGTGCCAGCGCGTTGACGACGAGCAGCGCGGCCGACAGTGGCATCCCGGGCAGCCGGTCGACCAGCCAGGCCAGCGCCGGGAGGCCGACCCGCTGCGCCCGGTAGGCGGGGTTGTCCAGCGCGATGCCGTGGTCGGTGACCCGGGAGGTGACCGGGTCGAGCGCCAGCCGGTAGACGAACTGCCCGTCGTACCCGGTGCTGTGCGGCGCGACGACGAGCCCGCCCGGCGCCGTCCGCGGGTCCACGAAGGCGTCCCCCGCGACGACGAACGCCGACGGTTCCCCATCGTGCGAACCCAGCCGCAGCCCGATGAACACCGCGACCAGAACACCGGCGGCGACCGCCACCGCCGCCGGACGGGCAGCCGCCCGGCGGAGATCGGCTGGCCTCACCGCCAGCCCGGGACGTCCGGCAGCGGCCCGGACCGGTGCCGCCGCGCGTCGTCGGCCTCGAGCAGTTCGTACAGCAGGCGGTGGACCGCCGCCACGCGCGGGACGTCGGCCAGGGTCAGCTGCCCGCGCTCGCCGGCGGAGGTGACCGTGAGCGTGCCGCACCCCAGCAGCCGGTCGACCAGCCCGTGGCCGAAGGTCACGTCGTTCACCCGGTGCAGCGGGACGTCGCGGCCGCGCCGGGCCAGGATCCCGGACCGTACGACGACCCGCCGGTCGGTCAGCACGAAGTGGGTGGTGCGCCAGCGCAGGTACGGCAGCAGCGAGCCGGCCAGCGCGAGCAGCAACGCGACGCCCAGCACGGCCAGCTGGCCGGCGCGCTGGCCACGTCCGGGGGGCATCGCGGAGACGCCGTACGACGTCACCCCGGCGAGCACCACGAGCAGGGCCGCCGGACCCAGCAGGGCCTTGCCGGCGTGCCGGTGGAGGTCGGCGACGACCTCCTCGCCGTCGCCGAGCAGCCGCCGCAGGTACCCCATCACCTCTCCCGGGTCGCGCCGATCGTGACAGAGACGCGCCCGCCGACCGCGTCAACCGGCGGCCCCGGCTCCGCGTCGTACCAGCACCTGCGACGAACGGAAGGCGAGCGCAATGGCCAGCTCCCGAATCCTCCTCATTCCCCTCGGCCTGGCGACGGCGCTGCTCGCCGGCTGCACCGGTACGACGGTGGAGGCCGGCTCGGCGACTCCGAGCGTCGGCGCGCCGGTCGCCGTTCGCCCCTCATCGGCCTCGACGTCCCCCGCCGCGCCGGTCGCCGTTTCACCGTCGGCGCCGGCCGCCGGACGTCCGGTCAGCACCCCCGGTCGCCGTGCCGTCGCCGTCTACTACCTCGCCGACACCGGCGGCACCGGACCCCGGCTCTACCGCGAGTTCCACCTGCGGCCGGCCACCCCGGCGGTCGTTCGCGACGCCGTCGACGCGATGCTGCACGAGGCGC
>JAABUS010006259.1_pt1 | contig 14654 bp, 16 predicted proteins | sample 5560161 | NCBI WGS metagenome assembly JAABUS01 (sample SAMN10711885, study PRJNA513376) | rock metagenome | isolation source: Antarctica rocks | place: Antarctica: Victoria Land, Trio Nunatak nord | collected 2016-01-04 | reverse complement strand
AGTAAAAGCACACCGATTCGCGGGCAGATCAGATCGGGCCCGCAAATAGCCCAATTCGGACTGTTTTGGGGCGTTTTGATACCCGGAAACGACTCGTCTCCGACTTTTTCAACAAGCAGACTGCCCCTTGTATATTGGAGAGGATCCGCTGTGGGGTGAGAGACTGAAATAGCCCAGTGGCTCTGACCACGTCCTGTAGAGCAGCTCACCCCGCAGCGGACAGCCCGGAGCCTGGACCGTATCCGGTGGCCTGACCACGCATACAAGGTGAGCCCTCGCTGTCCGGGATCGCACGGCCGTCCGACTCGTCACCAGCGGAGGAGCGCATGTCATCACTACCCAGCCCCTATCATCTATTCGTCGGTATCGACATCGCCGCGACGAGCGCCAGCGTCGCGTGTGCGACCGATCCCCGCACGGTCGCGGCCGCCTTCACCATCGCGCAGACGCCCGCCGGGTTCACCGATCTCCAGACGCGACTCGAGCGCCACGGCATCCCGCGCAGGGAGATCCTGGTTGTGCTGGAGGCGACCAACACGTACTGGATGTCCCTCGCCCTGCACTTGCATAATGCCGGATACGCCGTCAGCGTCATCAACCCGGCGCAGGCACACCGGTTCGCCAAAGCGCTGCTCAAGCGTGCCAAGACTGATGCGATCGATGCCCAAACGCTCGCCCAGTTGGCGGCGACGCTCCAGCCGAAGCCATGGACACCGCCGCCAGCGATCTACGAGGAGTTGCGGCAGCGCTTGCAGCAGCGCGAGGATCTGCTGCGCGCCCTGACCCAGGAAGGTAACCGGCTAAACGCGCTCCGTCACCGTCCGACGGTGATCGCCAGCGTGCAGGACCGTTCGGAGCGTTGGATCGCCTGGTGCGAGGCGGAGATCGCCGCCCTCGATGGCGAGTTGGCCGCGCTGCTCGACCAGGCAGGAGCATGGCAAGCGGCGGCAGATCGACTGCGCAGTGTGCCGGGAATCGGGACGATCACCGCGGGATGGCTGCTGGTCGAAACGCTGGCGTTCACGACGTGCGCGACGCCGCAGCAGGCAGCGGCCTTCGCGGGGCTGGCACCGCACCCCTACGAATCGGGGACGAGCGTGCGACGGCGGGGACGGATTGGACAGGGCGGGAATGCCGCCCTGCGCCGGGCACTCTACATGGCGAGCCTCTCTGCGGGACGCCACAATCCGCACATCAGAGCATTCTATGAGCGGCTACGAGCGGCAGGGAAACCGGTGAAGGTCGCACGGTGTGCGGCCGCGCGCAAGCTGCTGCATCTCTGCTGGGCGGTGGTGACGCGCGATGTGGATTACGACCCGCACTATGGTATCGGCACCACTTGACAACCATTACCGTATCTACAGGGACAGATAGCCAGCAGTTGCGTCGCCCACAATTCCGGTACCGTTCAGCGCCTCGCGGCGATCGCGATTACCGCGCGCGTCGGAACGTACGGACTCGGCACATCGGTGATCCCTGCGGCGACAGCAGTGGTGGCAGCGTCGTCAGATGGGGGTGAGCGACACAAGGGTGATCGGAAAACGCTATGTGTCCCTGTAGGGACCGTGGAGCCTGTTGAAAAATGTGGACGGTGCGTCCTGGGAGTCTCGCTTGGGGGTCAAAAGCGCCCCGAAAGGCCCTTTCCGGCACTGCAACCGCTTGATTCGACCCATAAATGAGTCATTCGACCTGGCGCGGAGGGTTCTTCAACAGGCTCTACCCTTTGCGTGAGTACTCCGAACGCCGTTGGGCAGAGTTGGTTTTCCTATTGAATCGCGTTTAGAAAGGCATCTCATAATCAAGATACACCATGCTTGCTCCGCAAACTAAGCCGAGACCTGGTTGACACATACGTGCTGTCGGTATGGCGAACGTCGACGGGCGTCGCTTACGCAAACAAACTCGCCTGCACGGGCGGTAGCTGCTGTGGCCGCCGCAGCGCATAGTCCGGCTGGCGGATCACCTTCAACCATTCCGCATCATCCAGTTCCCACAGTGCTAACTGCGGCGATGGGAACGGTGTCTCGAACAGCCGCGGCTCCGTGATTGCTCGCAGTTGCTTCTTATTCGGCTGATACCGCACCTTGTATTGCGCCAGTGGCTCATCCGCGAACTCAATCGTCAGCGTCTCCCCGTACAGCCAGACCGCTGCGTGCTCCTTCGCCAGTCCGCGCTCACCATAGATGCGCCAATGTCGGAAGCGCACATACCCAAGCCGGTCGACGTAGCGTCCGAAGCGCGTCCGATAGAAGAGCCGATGCAGTTCCCCCGGTGTCACCGGTCGCCCCTTGCTCTCACCCAACACCTCCTGCGGGGCGCGGCACTCATCTTCCCGGTGTTGATGCGCCCAATGGACCTGGTAGTTGTAGTTCACCATCCACTGATCGTGGATCGCCAGCAACTCCGCCCACGTCGTTGCCTTCGCAAAGTCCCAATCGGCCATCCGCCGTTGGACGTTGAACATCGTCTCGATATAATTCTGCCAGGGTCGGCTGCGGTCGATTTCGCGCTTCTCGATCCCGAGGGACGCGTAGATCGCCTTCGCCTGCTTCGCGGTGACAAACACCTTGGCGCTATCGCTGATCAAGGTCTCGGGAATGCCATGCTGCCGGATCGCCGCGTACAAGATCATCAGGTACGCACCGAGATCCTGCTGCGGGAAAATCCCGCTCGCCAGGATCGCCCGCGAGAAGTTCTCAAGAATGGAGATGCAATAGACCTTGCCGCCCACCTGGGCGACATCGAGATAGCGGATATCCACGCTCCAATATTGGTGGCGACGCTGTGCCGCAAACGGCATCAACTTCGTTTCCTGTGGCAGTTGCTCAGACCCTGTCCCCGGCAGGCCGTAGAGTTTCCGGTTCAGCGCGAGAATGCGGCCACAGGTCCGCGGGCTCAGATGAATGCCGATCTGGCGCAAGGCGGCGTGGACGCGGAAAGCACCGAGTTCAGGATTCTCTTGCAACTCCTTGATCGCGAGCATCGCTTTGAGATTCGTCTTGCGCGCCGGATGGTGGGGAGCGGACGACTTGTCGTCCAAACCAGCGACGCCTTCGGTGATCCAGCGGTGCAGCGTGACGTGCACGGTCTCACGGCTCGTCGCGAGATAGGCGGCGATGTTCTTCTTTGTCCAGCCTTCCATATGCAGGCGAATGATCGCAAGGCGGGCTTCCGCGGGATCGGCGATCTGATGATAGGGCGGATAGCGGCGGCCAATGATCGTCGGCAGGGGACCTTCGGCAAGGATCCGTTTGACGGTATGCGGACTCGGACGATGCCCGAAGCGCGCCCAGCAGATCGTCGTGATTTCATGAATGCGTAATGCGGGATGCTCGGCCTTGAGCGCGAGGATTGCCTCACGGACCTCTGCCGGTAAGCGATGATGTTTCTCGACCCTCGGAGCAAAGAGGCTGGCCATGCCGTCCTTGGCGAAGCGGGCTGCCTGCCGGTAGAGGGTGCGTGCGGCGGCACCGGTTTGCTGAGCACGTTCCGCGGGGGAATGGCCGAAGAGGACGACGGGGCGAATCAACTCATAGGTGAGTTGTTCGGGGAACTGCGCGAGCAGATGGAGTTGGTGCCAATCGTCAGTCGCTTCGAGGCGTGGACGGGCGCGAGCAGGCATCGGCGTCCCCAGACAATCGCGCGGTCGGCACGCGCGACGTAATACGAACGTTATGTCGAGTCCCGACTGGGGATAATAGTGGGTTCGCCGCGGTGAGTGCAAGCATGTGTCAACCAGGTCGTGACTGAGTGTGCTGCCTGCCAGCAAGGGGGGTGCCATGGTGTACTTATTCACCCCGCCTACCGGACCGGTGGTACGCCAGTTGCACTGCCGTGTGTGACGTATCCGCATCCCGCAGGAGGTGTAACCCGATGGTCGATGATAATCCGCGCGCGATCCGTGAATCTCCCGCCACCGATTTGCGCTTCGGCGCCGCTGTCGTCTCCGATAGCGGTCGCCGCGGCACGATCAGCGAGCTCGTGCCGGACAGCGCGGGTGTGCCCGGCGGTGTGCGCGTCACCTGGGACGACGACACCGCCGCGCTCGTCCCCCGGGCGCTGGTCGCCATCGAGGGCGACCGCATCGTCGTGCATACCGGCAACACGGACGACGCGCGGCGACCCGATCGCGCCGTCGGGGAGGTGCACGGCCAGTCGGCAGCCGCGACGACCGGGGACGCGCGGTCGCTGCGGCCCGGCGAGGACCTCGTCGTGCCGATCGTCGAGGAGCGGATCACCGCCGCAGCGACATGGCAGGAGGCGGGCACGGTCACCTTCAGCGTGCGCACTGCGGAGGAGCACCGGACGGTCACGGCGCGCCCCGCCCACGAGGAGCTGGATATCGAGGAGGTAACGGTGGGCCGGGAGCTGGCTGCGGGGGAGCGCGTCGAGCCGCGCACCGAGGGCGACACGACGATCATCCCGGTGATCGCGGAGGAGCCGGTGGTGATGATGCGCCGCGTGCTGGTCAAGGAGCTACGGGTGACGAAGCGGCGGGCGACCGAGGAGCGCCACTTCGAGGCAACGGTGCGCCGCACGACGGTCGAGACAGAGACGGGCGGCCTGGCGGAGCGGGTGCACCGGCGTGGCACGGACCCTGCAAGCGAAGGAACCGACGAGGAAGGAACGGCTTCACCGACGACGTAACTTCATCGAGTGGTGAGGAAGCCGGACGGACCCGAGGGATAATGTAAGGAGCACACGATGAGCATGCGCAGCGGTATGGGCGAAATCACCAAGGGCGCCGAGGTCTACGACGCGAACGACGAGAAGGTCGGCAAGGTCGTCGAGGTCGGGCGGCACTCCTTCAAGGTCGAGAAGGGATTCATCTTCCATAAGGACATGCACCTGCCGATGAGCGCGGTGGCGCGGGTGCACGACCATCACGTCCATCTGAATGTGGCGAAGGATCACGTTATGAAGATGGGCGCGGAGCAACTGCCGCCCGAAGGCCATGAGTGGTACGGCACGACCGAGCGCGGGATGACCGAGCGCACCGGGCGCGCGGGCGAGACGATGAGCGTCCCGGTGGTCGCGGAGGAACTGAAGGCGGGCGTGCGCGAGAAGGAAGGCGGCATGGCCCGCGTCACCAAGAACGTGGTCGAGGAGCAGAAATCCATCGACGTGCCGGTGCAGCACGAAGAGGTCTACGTGACGAAGCGCACAGTGGACCGCCCGGCGACCGAGGCGGACCTGCGCGCGGGTGAGCGCGAGATCGACATCCCGCTCAAGCAGCAGGAGGTGGTCACCCAGAAGGAGGCGGTCGTCACCGGTGAGGTCGATGTCCGCAAAGAGACCGTCACTGATACCGAGCGCGTCACGGACACGGTCCGTCGCGAGGAGGTCCGCGTCGAGGATCCGAACAACAAGCGCGTCCATGTCGAGGGCGAGCGCGGCATGCGCGGGCAGGCGGAGCAGGGCGGCGGGAAGACCGTCACCGACAAGCGCGCATATGATGCGCAGGGTAACCTGGTGGACGAGAAGGTCACCGAGAAGCCGAACCGCCGCAGTTAGGCGGGAGAGTCCGTGCCCGCTGTGCGCGGGAGCCTTGCATGCAACGGGACGTGGCGACGCGTCCCGTCGTCGCACGATAAAATAGGGGCCGCCTCACGGGGGCGGCCCCTTCGTCGTTTCCGGTCCGTGATGTTAGAGCGGCGAGCGGCTGCCGGTCACCGTGCGGACGATCCAGGTGAGCAGGCAGGCGCCGATGAAGGCGACGACGATGGAGAGAATGATCCCTGTGCTGCCGTTGAAGAAGAGGCCGAGGACGAAGCCGCCGACCAGCGCGCCGAGGAGGCCGACAATCAGGTCCTGGATGAGATGGCCCCCGCCCGCGCCCATCACCATGTGGGCGAGCCAGCCGGCGATCAGGCCGACGATCAGCCAGCCGATCAGGCCCAAGCCGAAGTTGATCTTCGCAAACTCCATCAGTGCCATCGGAACCCCCTCCGGTCAAGAACGAACGGTCGTCGCTGTCCGAGCGACGCACAGCAGGTCGCGTGCCAGGACAACCCAACCGTCGCGCGCAGCTCGTTAGAACTTCGGTTTGAGCTGGCCGCTCATCACCCCGGCGGCGAGGCCCGCCCCCGCCATGAGCAGCGCCTTGTTGCCGAGCAGGCTCTGCAGGACGTTCGGCTGGTTCTGGTAGTGCGCCGCCGTCGCTGCCAGCGCGCCGGGGTTGTTCTGCTGCGCGTGCGCCGCCAGTTTGGCCACATCTTGCTCATCCATTTGGTGCGGATCGGTGTGGTTGAGGCCGAGCATGCTCGCCAGTCCGCCGATGCCGCCCTGCGCCATCTGGCCCCCGGCCATGCTGCCCGCCAATGACCCGGCGAGGCTGCCCATGCCCCCGCCCATCTGCCCGCCGAGCATATTGCCGACGAGGCTGCCGGCGAGCGAGCCGAGCATCCCCTTGCCGAGGCTACCCAGCGGGTTGGTGCCGCCGACGCCGGGCATGATATGGTTCTGGTACTCCTGCGGGTCCACCTGCGAGAGGGCGTTGCTCGCGTGCTGGTGGAAGGCGTCCTGGGGCACGCCGCCCATCAGTTGTCCCATGTCTTGCTCGTCGTTGGGCTGTGCGGGGTCCATGTTCCCCCGGAGAGCCGCTGGAGGAAGTCCCCGCTCAGGCCGCTCAAGAAACTCATCGCGCTCCGTCCTTTCTCGCGCGGCGCACCGGCGCCATCGCGACGATTGCTGCCGGTGTACGCCATTGCAATGCCGATGCCACGTGCCTCCTCCGCCATCGCATGCGCCCGGGCAATGACCGTCCGTTGCGCGTGGCATGGTGCTTGCCAACGAGCAATTCTGATGGCGTCCCACAAGGGACGGTGTGAAGCATTGGGATGCACAACGAAAGGAATGTCGCATGGGTGCAACAGGGATACGGAGGGCGATCTTCCCCTGCTTCGTGATCGTTCTCCTCGGGTTGTTGGCGGTGGGGGTTGCGGCGCAGACCCCGACCCCCGCCCCGACGACGGGCGGCACGTTCACCGGCAAGGTCTCGAAAACCAGCCCGCTGACGGTTAACTCGAATGGCCAGGACCGGCAGATCAACGCCGCGCCGAACATGGCGGTGGTACGCGACGGCAAGGCGGCGACGGTCGGGGATCTCAAGGTGGGCGATCAGGTCAACGTGACCGCCAATCCCGACAACACCGTCTCCAAGATCGAGACGACGAGCGCGGCGAAAAGCGGCAGCAGCATCTGGAAGTGGCTGATCCCGCTGCTGATCGCGCTGCTCGTGATCGGGCTCATCGCCTACTTGCTCAGCAAGCGCCGCAAAGACGCCTTCGTCCTCGAGCGCGACCGGACGAATAACCCGCGCACGCCCCCGCGCACCTAATCGGGCGCGGTGATTGAGACGTGTATCGAACAGACCAGTGAAAGGGAACGACACGATGGCAGAGATGGAGATCCACCGCAACGACCGCGTCTTCACCGCCGACGGAATGGAGGTCGGTCAGGTCAAACATGTGATCGTCGACGGCACGACCCGGCAGGTGACCGATATCGTCGTCGATCACGACGGCAACGAGTGGCTCGTGCCACTCAGCAACGTGCTGCAGAGCGGTGGCAGCAGCCTCACGTTGCGCTCGACGCAGGCCGAGTTGGCGAGCACGGCACCGTTCAATCGCCCTGAGTACCACGCGCTGGATGACGAGCGGTCGTACGAGGAGTCGCAAGGGCGGGCGGTACCGGGCAGCGCCACCCTGGAACATGCCACCGGTGACAGCGCAGTCATCGCGGACGAGCGCGGCGTCGCGGGGCGGCCACGCAACGACGAGCGGCTGGCGCGTCGCGAGGCGGGGCGGGACTATCGCCGGGACGATGAAAACATCACCGTACCAATCGTCGAGGAGCAACTGAAGGCCGGGGTGCGCGAAACGGAAGCGGGCCGCGCGCGGATCGTCAAGGACGTCGTCGAGGAGCGGAAGACGATCGATGTGCCCGTGCAGCGCGAGGAGGTCTACGTCACCGAGCGCGCGGTCGACCGCCGCCCGGCGACGCAAGCGGAGCTAGGCATGCGGGACCGGGACATCGAGATCCCGCTCAAGGAGCAGGAGGTCGTCACCGCGAAAGAGGCGCGCGTCGTCGGCGAGGTCAATGTGCGCAAGGAAGTGACGCGGGAGACCGAACGGGTCACCGACACGGTACGCCGTGAGGACGTCCATGTCGAGGACGCCGGCAGCAAACATGTCCATGTCGAGGGCGAGCGCGGCATGCGCGGGCAGACAGAGGCAAGCGGCGGGAAAACCGTCACGGACAAGCGCCAGTACGACGCGCAGGGCAACCTCGTGAACGAGACGGAGCGCGTGGATGAGGGGCCGAAGCGCTCGCGGTAAGCGAGGGCCGGTCACCCGGCACACGCGGAGAAGCGTGCATCGGGCGGGACGCAACGGGCGTCCCGTCTTCTCAATCGTCGATGGCAGGAGTATCGGTCGGGCAGAGGGAGGAAGGTGAAGATGGCGACGAAGCAGGGATCGGGAGCATGGAAGAAGGAGCGCACGACCGGGCGCAAGTACGCGGGCGGCGATAGCGACCGGCAACCGGCGCCGGGCGAGCGGGACAAGATCTGGGTCTCGGGCTACACCCGCGCCAATGGCACGAAGATCGCCGGTTACTGGCGCACCAACGCAGACGCCAAGGATGCTTCAGCACATCGGTAATTGGGCGTCGCAGGAAACAGCCGGTGCGTCGATCGCGCACGGGACCACGGAGGGAAGCATGCTCCTCGCAGAGGTGACCACAAGCGTCCAGAACACCGGCGACGCCGTCCGCACCGCCTTCACCGACGCCCTGAGCGTCTTCTTTCGCTTCATCCCCCACCTGATTGGCGCCCTCATCCTCCTCCTGCTCGGCCTGATCGTCGGCCGCCTGGTCGGCACGATCGTCACCAAAGCATTGCGCGCCATCCGCTTTGACCAGGTCGCCGAGCGGGCGGAGATCGGTCCGTTCCTGCGCAATGCGGGGATCCGGCTCGACGCCGCCGGGGTGATCGGCGGCCTAATCAAGTGGTTCATCTACATCATCTTCTTTCAGGCGGCGGCGAACATCCTCGGCTTCTCCCAGTTGACGACGATCATGAACCAGATCCTCGCCTTTATCCCGCGCGTGATCGTCGCCCTCGTCATCGTGCTGATCGGCGCGCTGGTCGGCAAGCTGCTCGCTGACCTGGTGCGCGGCGGGCTGCGCAGCGCGCGCTTCGGCGAACCGGAGGTACTGGCGAACGTCGCCCGCTTCGCGGTGCTCGCCTTCGCGGTGGTCGCGGCGTTGAGCCAGTTGGAGATCGCGCCGGCAATCGTCAACACGCTGTGGACGGCGGTGATCGGGGGCGTCGCGCTCGCGGCGGCGCTCGCCTTCGGGCTGGGGGCGCGGGAGGCGGCGGGGCATGTCACTACTGGCCAACTGATCAAGGGGGAGATCCCGCCGGGGATGCAGATCGCGGTGGACGGGCAGGAGGGGACGGTCGAGAAGGTCGGTGCGCTCTACACGACGGTGAGCGTGGCGGGTGGCCGGGAGGTGAAGATCCCGAACGCCGAGCTGGCGCGCCGGAGCGTGGAGATCACGGGTGGGACGCCGCGGGAGCAGCCGCCCCGCACGCCGGTGGCGCGGCAAGCGCCGCCGCAGATGCAGGCGCCCCCGCCGCACTATCAGGAGCCGTACCCGCCGCAGTACCCGCAGGGCTCTCAGCCACCGCCGTATCAGCCCCCTGCGCCACCCTACCAGCCGCCGGGGCAGCCGATGCAGCCGCCGGGCAGGCCGATCGGGCAGGGGTAGGGGCCGCGCGGCCAGGGACGTGTCGAGACGGCGGCCGCTCCGAAGCGAGGAACGGAGGGCGATCGGGGCCTTGCCCCACCGCAGTATTCCAACGTCCATACCCATCTGACGCGGACATCCGTTATGCATACGCAAGTGGAGGGGAGTCGAACAATGGCGACGGCGACGCGCGCGATGTCAGGGCGGCAGCGGACCAACCAGAAGCCGAAAGTCGATATCAAGGAAGTCGCCCGCGCGACGTGGAAGGAGTTCAGCCAGGACGACTGCGCCGGGCTCGCCGCCGAGTCCGCCTACCACATCCTCTTCGCGATCTTCCCGCTCGCCATCTTCGCCGCCTCCATGTCCGCGATCATCAACAGCATCTTCGGCCTCGACCTCTTCGGCAAGATCATGGCCGCGCTCACCTCCGCCCTGCCCGCCGACGCGCGCTCCGCCCTCGCCGAGCCGCTGGCGAAGGTGCTGAGTAACCAGAGCGGCGGGCTGCTCTCCTTCGGGATCGTCACCGCCCTCTGGTCCGGCTCCGCTGCGGTGAGCACCTTGATCAAGGCGCTCAACCGCGCCTACGATGTCCAGGAGACGCGCCCCTTCTGGAAGCGCAAGGGGCTGGAGATCGTCCTGACGCTCTTCGTCGGCGCCGTCGCCGCATCCGCCTTCATCATCATCGTCTTCGGCGGCAAGCTCGGCGACGCGATCGCGGCGCGCATGGGGCTGGGCCACGCCTTCACCCTCCTCTGGAACATCGTGCGCTGGCCGCTGATCCTCGCCTTCATCTCGCTCGCCCTCGCGGTGCTCTACTGGGTCGGGCCGAACGTCGACCAGAAGTTCAAGTGGATCTCCCCCGGCGCCGTGATCGCGACGCTCGTCTGGCTGCTGGCGATCGGCGGCTTCGGGCTCTATGTCTCCAAGTTCGGCAAATACGATAAGACCTACGGCACGCTGGGCGGGATGATCGTCCTGCTGCTCGTCTTCTACATCTCCTCGATGGTGATCATGCTCGGCGGGCAGCTGAACAGCGAGGTCGCCAAGCGGTACGACCCGGAGGCGATCGCGGACATCGGGGCGCACCCGGAGAAGGACAAGGGCGAGACGATCTACGCGGACAAGGCGCCGAAGAAGTCGATGCCGGACCGCGAGAGCGACCTGAAGGGGGCGGAGGTGCGCGGCGAGCCGCTCACGAACCGGACCGCGCCGACGGCGAGGACGGCGCAGAGCAAGCAGCGCCTGGTGAACTACGCGACGGGCAAGCGGGAGGACCCCTCCCCGGACCCGGACGCCCGGTACACGATGACGGCGACGCCGGCCTCGACCGGAAGCAACGGGCGCAACGGCCCTGCGGAGCCGCCGACGAAGCGGGCGGCGATCGGCGTCGGGCTGCTCGGCCTGAGTGCGCTTGGCATGGCGGCGAAGAAGCTCCTCAACCGGAAATGACACACGACGTTTCGATCGATCCGGCGGACCATTCGTGCTCCGGGTGGGCGGGCGATGGCCGGGCCCGGTATCAGGCTTCTATCGCCGCCGACGGTCCGGGAAGCCGGTTCTGCGATGCTGCGGTATGACCATCCCGGTGACGCCGGGATGACCGCGCCCGGACGCCCGATCGGGATTGTCTCGCTATCGGAGCCCGTTTGTCCGATTATTGCTGCGCGTGGCGCGCCAGCAGCTGCAACGCCCGCTGCGCCCGCTGCTCGTTCTGCTCCTTCGCCTCGCGGAAGAACTCCGCCAGCTCCCGGTCGGCGGCGGCGTCCTTGGCGTACCGCTCGTAGATCTCCGCGCCTTGCAGCGCGTGATACAGGACGCTCGTCAAGTCATACACCGGATTCGGGACGCCCGTGCCGCTCGTGCTCGCCATGACCACTCCTCCTCGTCCGAGACAACGCATCGCCGGGAAAAGAGGCGCAAGGCCGATGCCAGGGGCGAGCGGCGGGTTCCCGTTCACCTGTCTCGAGCGGTGGCCGCCACCCCCTGCGCCACCCGCTCCTACCTGCGCACCGCCCAGGCCACCGCGCCCGCGTGCATGTCCATGTGCTCGACATGCGGCGCGATGTGCTCGTCCGCCCATGGTCGCAGGCTCGCCGCCGCCCGCTCCGCCTCCTCCTTGGAGTCGTAGCTCCCATAGGTGATCACCTTGCCGGCGTCCGTGCGGATCGCCACATACGCGTTGAACCCCGGCTGGCGGTCCATCTGCGGCAGGAACTCCGCCCGCACCTTCGCGCTCAGGTCGGGCGAGTCGGGCTTGAGGGTCTGCACCCGCACCATCCCGTACTTCGGTAGCTTATCGGGAGAGAAGTGTCCCCGTTCGAGGATGACTTCACCAATCTGGTTCTCAGCCGAGATGACTGTCTCACCCACGTTCTCCTTGACCCAGCCGGAGAGCGTCTCCGCCGCCTTCTCCGCCTGCGCGCGGGTCTCCCACCCGCTGAGGGAGACGAAGGAGTCCGGACCGGTCGTCACGACGGTATAGCGCCTGAGACCGGGCTGCTCCCGGGTCTTGGGCAGCAGTTCGGCGCGCGCCTTCGCCAGCGACGCGTCGAGGGTGCCCAGCTTGACCTGGTAGATGCCGACGCGGGCGTGCATCGGCGCGCCTGCTTGCGGCGCGGAGCCCGGGTTGCTTCGCGTCTCGGCATCGTCCGCGGGGATGATGCGGCGGGAGAGGTCCCGGGCGGTCCCCGTCGTACGGTCGCGCACCTGCGACAGGCACGACTGCCACCGCTCCGGGTCGCGAACAAAAAGGTATGCCCCACCCGCCGCCGCGACAAGCAGGGCGAGCTTGGGGATGCGGGAGCGCCATCCCGTCGTCTTCTCGGGCTGTGCGGCGCTGGTTGCTTTGTCTGCCATGTTCGCTGCTCCTTCGCTCATCGATCGGCGACCATCCCCACCTCCGCGCCGGTCCCTCGATCATCCGTCGCGAAGGGTTTGGGGGAATGATTCTAAATCACCTCGCCCGGCTTGTCGCGGCGTCTCCGGGCTGCGCAAGCGCGAGATGGGCAACAATATTGGGTACCGCAACGGATATTCCGAGTCGGTCCTTTCCGATAACAGTATCTACAGGGACACTTCGTGCGCCTGATCTGCCAAGGCGGTGAGGATGTGTTGCCAGAGTCCGATGTCGCACCACAGGCGGTATCGCTTGTATGCCGTTTCCCATTTGCCGCACTCCGTCGGGATCTCGCGCCATGAGGCGTCGGTGCGCGTCACCGACAGGATGCCGTTGAGCACCGTGCGGTGGTCGTGGCGCGGCCGACCCGTCGTCGGCTTCTGCGGCGGGAGCAGCGGCCGGACGCGTTCCCATTCCGCATCGCTCAGCTCCCCGCTCACCGCCGCGCGGGGAAGCGCGGCACTGACAGGGCACGCTACGCCCTGCCGTAACGCACGGCGTGCAGCGTGACAGCGGGCGGCGACCGCTTGGTGTGCCCGCCTCCACCGCGACCAATCCAACCGGAACGAACGTCGATCGTCAGGCCCGGCCATCGCCAACACCAACCGGCGCACCTCCGGCACGGTGAGCGGGATCAAGCCGGGATCAGCGCCCCCTTTTCCTCCGTCTCTTCCTGCCGGGCAGCGTGGCGAACAACCGACAGATAGGCGTGCGCCACGAGGCAGAGCGTCACGAAGCGGTGCCATGCCGTCCACGTACGCACCTCATACTGATCCATGCCCACCTCGCCTTTCGCCTGCGCGAATCTGCCCAGAGGGCACCCGCTCGATCTTCCACCGCGCGTCGCACACCCGCACCAACTCCTCTTCGTTCGTCTCCGCCGGTCCGTAGGCAAGCCAGTACGCGTCCTCATTCGGATCGTCCGCGTCGCGGCGGATGAGTAACCAGCGTCCCATGCCTTCTGTACATTCCTCGGAGAGTGCGAGGCACAGCCATGGGGAGGGTGCGGACTCGGAAAGCCGCGCGGCCAGTTGCTCCACGCGGACCCGTCGCCCCCGATACTCAATCGCATTCGTCCTCGGGATCATCGCCGCGTAGGGCCGACTGCGCTCCTCGAGCCAGTGCCGGAACGCGCCCGAGCGACCGTAGAAGGAGTCCGCGACCACCCACTGCGCCGGGACGGCTGCGGCGAATGCCCGCGCGAGCATCTGCTCGGCCAAGGTGATCTTGCTCGCGAAGCGCACCTCCGCCGGGATGCCCGCCTCAGCCCGGCGCTGCGCATCCTGTGTCCACGCACGGGGTAGATAGAGGGCGCGGTCGATGAAGGCGGTGCCCTTATCTGAGGCATAGGCGAGGAAGACCCCAACCTGGCAGTTGACGGTATCGCCGGCGGTGCCGGTGTACTGGCGCGCGACGCCGCAGGACTTCGTGCCCTTCTTCAGGAAGCCGGTCTCGTCCACGATCAGGATACCGCTCGCCGCATCACCGAGATGCTCCACGACGTAGTCGCGCAGATCGTCTCGCACCGCGTCGGCGTCCCACGCAGCGGCATTCAGGAGGCGTTGGACGCCTTTTGCGCCGCACTCACCGATCGCCTCCGCCAGCTGCCAGCCGTTCTTGCGCTCGACGCGATCGAGCAGGCCGACCACGTAGCGTCGGGCGCGCTCGCGCACCTCGGCACGCGCGAAGCGGGGGGCGATCCGCCCGTGCAACGCATCCAGCATCTCCGACCACCGTGCGGCAACGCCCGGTCCATTACACATGCGCTCCGCGATCATTGGTTCCTCCTCCGCTATGGAAGAGCAGGATACCGCGAATCGCTGCTAAGTGTCCCTGTAGATACGAACCTGCTTGTTGAAAAAGTCCGAGCCGAGCCGGATTCGGGTATCGAAACACCGCGAAACAGCCTGAAACGGGCCATTTGAGGGCCTGATATGACCCCGAATCGGCGTAGTTCGATCCCAAAGACGGGTTTTTCAACAAGCAGTCTCTCGCGGGCATGGAG
>JAABUS010006258.1_pt1 | contig 14655 bp, 10 predicted proteins | sample 5560161 | NCBI WGS metagenome assembly JAABUS01 (sample SAMN10711885, study PRJNA513376) | rock metagenome | isolation source: Antarctica rocks | place: Antarctica: Victoria Land, Trio Nunatak nord | collected 2016-01-04 | reverse complement strand
AGCACGGTGGCCTCCAGGTAGGCGCCGGGTCCGTCGATACGGTGACCGCCGGTGCGCAGCGTCGCCCCCTGCCGGACGGCGGTGTCGATCTGAGCGGCTACCTCGTCGGCCGCCGCCACGGAGGCCAGGGGAGGCAGCTTCGTCGCGGGGTCCGCGGGGTCCCCGGGGAGGTAGTAGTCAGCCACGTGCTTGGTCAGCAGGTCGACGTATTCGTCATAGATGTCGGCCAGCACGATCATCCGCTTCGGGGCGTTGCACGACTGACCGCAGTTGCGCATCCGGGCCGTCGCGGTGACCTTCACCGTCTCGTCCATGTCGTCGGTGTTCAGCAGGATCAGCGGGTCCGATCCGCCGAGCTCCAGGACGGACTTCTTCAGGTTCTTGCCCGCCTCGGCGGCGACGGAGATGCCCGCGGCCTCGCTGCCGGTCAGCGACACCCCTTGGATGCGCGGGTCCGCGAGCATCCACGGGATCTGCTTGCTGGACGCGAAGACGTTCATGTACGCGTCCTCGGGAACCCCGGCGTCGTGCAGTACCTGCGCGATCGCGGCGGCCGACCGCGGGCAGATCGAGGCGTGTTTCAGCAGAATGGTGTTGCCGAGGACCAGGTTCGGCGCAACGAACCTGGCGACCTGGTAGACGGGGAAGTTCCACGGCATGATGCCGATCAGTGCGCCGATGGGCCCCTTGGTGATGACCGCCTCGCCCCCCTTGATCGGAAGTGGCTCGTCCGCCAGCAGAGCCGGACCGTTCTCCGCGTAGTACGTGAAGATATCGACGACGATGCCGATCTCGCCGCGGCCCTCGTTGATCCGCTTGCCCATCTCCAGCGTCATGATCGCGGCCAGCTCGTCGGAGCGCTCGGCGAACAGCTCCGCCGCGCGCATCACAATCTCAGCGCGGTCGGTGACGGGCCGGCGACTCCAGGACGAGTATCCGCCGTGGACGCGACCAATCGCTTCCAGGACCTCCTCGTCGGACGCGTTCTGGATCTCCTCGACGAGTTCGCCGGTGGCCGGGTTGGTGACTGCGTACATGGGTGGAAGCCCTCCGTTCTCTTACGACACTGCGTCGGGATGATGTCTTCGGCAGCGAGGACATACTGTATGCAGTGATCTGAGCACATCACAACTCCCGGCTGCGTAACACCCACGACGGCTGCTGTATTCTGCATGAATGGTACAGAAATCACAGCGCGTTGCCGCTGACCTGGCCGCTCACGTTATCGCGGGAAGCCTCGCTCCCGGCGACCTCGTCCCGGCGGTCCGGGTGCTCGCCGGACTGGTGGGCTGCTCCCCGGGCACGGCCGCCCGTGCGCACACCATCCTGCGCGATGCCGGCGTCACCGTCGGGTTCGAGCGCTCGCGGGCGGTCGTAGCACCAGATGGCGTGGCGAGGGCACTGGCAATGTGCCTCGGTTCCGGCACGATACGCCTCTCGGGAAGTGACGACCCGTCCTTGGACCTGCTGGTCTCGGCCATCGGCCCCACGGTGCAGCGAGCTGCGCAGGGAAGGGGGAGCGTCGCCGGTCTGGCCCTGCTTGCGCAGGGGGTGGTGGACGTGGCCGCGGTACACCTCCGCGACGCCCGTTCGGGCCGCTACAACGACCCGTTCGTACGAGGCATGTTTGCGGGCGAGCCAGCTCTGCTGGTGCACCTGTGGCGTCGGGAGCAGGGGATCGTGGTACCGAAGGGCAACCCCTTGAGCATCCGCGGAGTTCGAGATCTCGGCGGTACCAAGCTCGCCCTACGAGGTCCCGGAACGGGGTCGCGTCTGCTGCTGGGCAGGCTGCTGCGCGACGCCGGCCTCGCACCCCGCCCGGACGGCGAACCGTGCGACTCCCACCTCGGGGTCGCGGTTGCCGTGGCCACCGGCGTGTCCGATGCCGGGCTAGCGGTCCGGGCCGTGGCCGAGGCGGTCGATGCCGACTTCGTACCCGTCGAGTGGGAGGACTTCGAGCTCGCGCTTTCCCGGGACTCGGTGACGCTGCTCGCGCCGCTCCTCGAGGTGCTCGCCAGCACCACCGTGCAGGATCGGCTCTCCCGTGGGCCTGGCTACGACCTGAGCCGCAGCGGAGAGATCCGGGTGGCGGCATGATCCGCGCGGTGGTCGGGGCGGCGGTCTGCACGGCACTGCTGACCGTGGCGGGCTGTTCGTCCGGTGCCGAGCACGCACGCCCGACCAGCAATGTCGTCCTGGCGACCACCACGAGCACGCGGGACTCGGGGCTGCTCGACGTGCTGGTCCCTGCCTTCGAGAAGGACAACCCCTGCGTGGTCAAGACGGTGGCAGTCGGTTCCGGACAGGCACTGACGATGGGGGAACGTGGCGACGCCGACGTGCTGCTCGTGCACTCGCCCGATGCCGAGGTGAAGTACATGGCCGGTGGTTATGGGACCAACCGGAAGGCAGTGATGCACAACGACTTCGTCGTCGTTGGCCCGCCAGGTGACCCGGCCGGAATCGCGGACTCTCCGACCGCGGCCGAGGCGCTCAGCCGGATCGCCGCGAAGAAGGCGCCGTTTGCCTCCCGTGCGGACGAGTCCGGCACGAATGCCGCGGAGCTGGCCTTGTGGAAGGAGGCCGGCATCGAACCGGGTGGATCGTGGTATCTCGAGACCGGGCAGGGGATGGGCGAGACCCTCACCATCGCGGACCAGAAGGAGGCCTACACCATCTCCGACCGGGGAACCTACCTGGCGACCAAGGGGCTGCACGACAAGATCGAGTTCGAGGGGTCGGCTGACCTGCGCAACAACTACCACGTGATCCAGGTTCGTCATCAGGGCACGAACACCACCTGTGCAAAGGCGTTCTCTTCCTGGATCCGTTCCAAGCCCGTGCAGCAGCTGATCTCCAGCTTCGGGGTCAAGCAGTACGGCCGGTCCCTCTTCGTCCCTGATGCACTGAAATGATGGTCGAGCCGCTGTACGAGGTGCTGGCACGCTCCGCGATGGTGTCGGTGACGGCCACGATCCTCGCCTCGCTGATCGGAATCCCTCTCGGCACCGCGCTTGCGCTCGCCCGCATGCCCGGTCGCCGCTTCCTGGCCGCCGTCGTCAACACCGGGATGGCGGTTCCGACCGTCGTGGTGGGGCTCGGGGCCGCGCTGCTCTTCTGGCGCAGTGGCCCGCTCGGCGACCTCGGCCTGATCTACACCGTGCGGGGCATGATCATCGCGCAGGTGGCGGTCGTCACCCCGCTGATCACGGGCATCACGATGGCGGCCTTGCAGATGCTCCCCCCCGAGCTGCCTGAGCAGCTGCGCGCGCTCGGTGCCAACCAGATGCAGCTGGTGCTGCGGATGTGGATCGAAGGTCGGCTGCTGTTGTTCGCCGCGGCGATGGCCGGGTTCGGTCACGCGATCTCGGAGGTCGGCTCGTCGACGATCGTCGGGGGCAACATCCATGGTCAGACCCAGGTGATGACCACCGCGATCGTCGAGAACGTCGGACGGGGCGACTTCGGGGTCGCCATCTTCTACGGGGCCATCCTTATCGCCCTGGCATTCGTGGTCAACGGACTCCTCCTCTCGGTCCAGCGTCGAGGGCTGGCGTGGCAGCCGAGCTGAGCCTTCGGCAGGTCAGACGACGGCGGGGAGGCCGCGAGGTTCTGGCGCTCGACAGCCTGGACGTGGCGGGTGGGGAGCACGTCTTCGTGCTCGGCCCGAACGGCTCCGGCAAGACGACTCTCCTCAGACTCATCGCCGGCATCGACCTGCCCGACTTCGGCGAGGTCACGCTCGACGGAGTGAGCACCGCCCAGGGGGGCGTGGCGCTGCGGCGAAGGGTCGCCTCCGCGACCCAACGACCCGGCTTGCTCAGCACCAGCGTCCTGCGCAACGTCGAACTACCTCTGCGCTGGCGAAAGATGCCGCGCGAACCTCGACGGCAGCTCGCCATGACGGCGTTGGAGCGGGTCGGGATCGCGGACCTGGCCCATCGTCCCGCCCGCGCGTTGTCGGGAGGACAGCAGCAACGGGTCAATCTGGCGCGGGCGCTCGCGATCGAGCCGGAGGTGCTGTTGCTCGACGAGCCGGCCGCCAGCCTCGACGCCGACTCGAGGGTGGTGTTCTTCGCTGTCCTGGAACGGGCGTTGTCGGACCGGGCCACCACGGTCGTTCATGTCGCGCACCAGACCGAGGAGGCGATGCGCCTGGCCGACCGGGTCGTCGTGCTCGTCGGCGGACGCCTACGGCAGAGCGGCACCCCCGAGGTCCTGACCCGCCAACCGGCTGACGCGAGCGTGGCCGCACTGGTGGGTTATGACAACCTGGTCGATGCGTATGTGGAGCCGGATGGAACCGTGCTGGTGGGCCAGGCGCCGACGGGGTTGACGTGCAACGGTCCGACGGGTCCAGCCACGGTCGCCGTGTTCGCCAACGGCGTCCGGCTGCTTGCGAACGGCTCGCCCGGGCTGCCCGTCCGGATTACTCGAGTGCGTCCGGACCGTGGCCATCTCGCGGTCGCGGTCGACGGGATGGTGTCACTGCTCGCGCACCTGCCGGTCGACGTCGGCCCGCCGGTGGTCGGTGACCAGGCGTGTGTGGTGTTCGACCCTGCGCTGAGCATGGTGCTGCCCAAGGTTGCGGACATCGCGGACATCGCGGGCAGGAACCCGAGCGGGTGCGGGCCGGGTGCCGATCAGGCAACGTGACGGCACTTGACCCTATTCGCATACAGACCTAATGTATGCCGTATACGCAATCGGAAGGCGACCATGCCCGGTCCAACCCTGCGCACTCTTCGATTCGCGGTGAACTGCTCGATCCTCTTCACCGAACTACCACTGCTGGAGCGACCCGCGGCTGCCAAGGCCGCCGGGTTCGACGCGATCGAACTCTGGTGGCCCTTCGAAGCCGCGGTTCCCGGCGATGCGGAGGTCGAACGGTTCGAGACAGCGATCCTGGACTCGGGTGTCGACCTCGTCGGGCTCAACTTCGCCGCCGGGGACATGCCCGGTGGTGATCGTGGCCTGGTCTCGTGGCCGGCGCGCTCCCAGGAGTTCCGGGACAACATCGCCGTCACCCTGGGGATCGGCGAGCGTCTCGGCTGTCGGGCTTTCAACGCGCTCTACGGCAACCGCGTCGACGGGGTGGATCCCGCTGCCCAGGACGACCTGGGTGCGCAGAACCTGGCCCTCGCCGCGACTGCAGCCGCCTCCTTCGGAGGAACAGTGCTACTCGAACCGGTGAGTGGCGCCGAGCGGTACCCGTTGCGCACAGCGGCCGACGTCGTCGACGTGATCACGAGGGTGGAGAGCGACTCCGGGAGCGACAACGTGTCTCTGCTAGCCGATCTTTACCACCTGGCCGTCAACGGTGACGACGTCGATGGCGTGATCACGAAGTACGCCGACCGCATCGCCCACGTACAGATCGCCGATGCCCCGGGCCGCAACGAACCCGGCTCGGGGGATCTTCCTCTGCTTCGCCAGCTGGAGGATCTGCAGGCTGGCGGCTACGACGGGTTCGTCGGCCTGGAGTACAAGCCCAGCAGCACCACCGACCGGAGTTTCGACTGGCTGTCCCGCGACTTCCGCAGCCACAACTGACCTACAGGAGTACTAGCCATGGCACGTATGACAGCCGCTCGCGCAGCGGTGGAGATTCTTCGGCTCGAGGGCGTCACCCACATGTTCGGCCTGCCGGGAGCGGCGATCAACCCGTTCTACGCGGCGATGCGAGCCCAGGGCGAGCTCACCCATGTGCTGGCCCGCCACGTCGAAGGTGCCTCGCACATGGCTGAGGGGTACACCAGGACCGAGGCCGGCAACATCGGCGTCTGTATCGGTACCTCCGGTCCTGCCGGCACCGACATGATCACCGGTCTGTACTCGGCCTCGGCGGACTCGATCCCGATCCTGTGCATCACCGGCCAGGCCCCCGTGGCCAAGCTGAAGAAGGAAGACTTCCAGGCCGTCGACATCGAGTCCATTGCCAAGCCGGTCACCAAGTGGGCGGTGACGGTGATGGAGGCGGGGCAGGTTCCCGGCACCTTCCAGCGCGCGTTCCAGCTGATGCGCTCAGGCCGGCCGGGTCCGGTCCTGGTCGATCTGCCGATCGACGTGCAGATGACTGAGATCGAGTTCGACCCCGAGACCTACACCCCGTTGCCGGTCGCCAAGCCGGCGGCCAGCCGGGCGCAGGCGGAGAAGGCGTTGCACATGCTGTCTCAGGCTGAGCGGCCGCTGATCGTCGCCGGGGGCGGCATCATCAACGCAGACGCCGCGAGTCTCCTGGTCGAGTTCGCCGAGCTGACCGGCGTTCCGGTCGTGCCGACCCTGATGGGCTGGGGCACCATTCCGGACGACCACGAACTGATGGCCGGCATGGTGGGGCTGCAGACGGCGCACCGCTACGGCAACGCGACCATGCTGGAGTCGGACTTCGTGTTCGGCATCGGCAACCGCTGGGCCAACCGGCATACCGGGGGTGTGGACACCTACACCAAGGACCGCACGTTCGTCCACGTCGACATCGAGCCGACCCAGATCGGTCGAGTGTTCGCGCCCGACTTCGGAATCACGTCCGATGCCAAGGCAGCCCTGGAGATGTTCCTGGAGGTGGCGCGGGAGCTGAAGGAGGCCGGCAAGCTGCCGGACCGGTCGGCCTGGGTCGAGTCGTGCCAGGAGCGGAAGGGGACACTGCAGCGGCGCACCAACTTCGACAACGTCCCGGTCAAGCCGCAGCGGGTCTACCAGGAGATGAACCGGGCGTTCGGCCCTGAGACCCGCTACGTCTCCACGATCGGTCTCTCCCAGATCCAGGCGGCACAGGTGCTGCACGTCTACAAGCCCAGGCACTGGATCAACGCCGGTCAGGCCGGTCCGCTGGGTTGGACCGTGCCGGCCGCACTGGGTGTCGCAACCGCGGACCCGGAAGCCACCGTGGTGGCTCTATCCGGTGACTACGACTTCCAGTTCATGATCGAGGAGCTGGCGGTCGGGGCGCAGTTCCGGGTCCCGTACATCCACGTGGTGGTGAACAACGCCTACCTGGGCCTGATCCGTCAGGCGCAGCGTGGGTTCGAGATGGACTACCAGGTAGATCTCTCCTTCGAGAACATCAACACCCCCGAGATCGGTGCGTACGGTGTCGACCACGTCAAGGTCGCAGAAGGCCTTGGCTGCAGGGCGATCCGCGTCTTCGAGCCCGAGGAGATCCTGCCGGCGCTCGAGAAGGCCAAGAAGATGATGGTCGAGCACCAGGTGCCCATCATCGTCGAGGTCATCCTCGAACGCATCACCAACGTCTCGATGGCGGCTGCGGAGATAGACAACGTCAACGAGTTCGAGGATCTCGCGACGACGCTTGAGGACGCTCCCACAGCCGTAGGTTTCCGCGGCTAGTCGATGACCACGATTCTCGTTGCACCCGACAGGGTCTGTAGGACGGACGCCGCACCGCTGCTGGCGCAGCTCGGCCGGAGGATCCCTGGCGAACACATGCGGGCTCCCTCGAGGAGCTGAGGTGGCTCTCGCTACCCGCGTTTCGCGGGCGCATGCGCGGTTCGACGTTCCGGAGGAGCTGCGCGCCGACGTCCGGCTGCTCGGCAAGATCCTCGGAGAGGTGATCCGGGAGTATGCCGGGGACTCTCTATTCGAGGACGTGGAACGTCTACGTCAGCTGACCATCGCCGCTCAGGGTCACGACGAGTCGCATGCCACGCTGGCGGCTGCGCGGGCTGAGGCACTGGTTGACGCCATGACCTGGGAGAGGGCCGACGACGTGGCTCGGGCGTTCGCCTGCTACTTCCATCTCGTCAACCTCGCGGAGGAGCATCATCGGGTGCGCGCCCTCGACGCACTGGACCGTGACGGCGTGCCGTCTGCCCTGGATGCCGCATTCCGGCACATCAGCCGGCTCTGTGGTCAGGAGGAGGCGGACCGAGTGCTCGACACGCTCGAGTTCAGGCCGGTGCTCACCGCTCATCCGACCGAAGCGAGACGGCGAGCCGTCGTCGCCGGGATCCGCCGCATCGTCGATCTGCTCGCCCAGCGTGAGGACTCTCGTCGGGGTGAGGCGGCCCGGGTCGAGAACAGTCGCAGGCTGCGTGAGGAGGTCGACATCCTATGGCGCACGGCGCAGCTGCGCGCCACTCGGCCGACCCCGCTCGACGAGGTACGCGCAGCTATGACGGTGTTCGACGAGACCCTGTTCCTCGTGGTGCCCCGGATCTACAGACGTTTCGACGATGCCGTCACGGGCACAGCGGCGGGTACGGTGCGCCCTCGTGCTCCCGCCTTCGTGCGGTTCGGATCCTGGATCGGCGGCGACCGTGACGGCAACCCGCACGTGACGGCTGGGGTCACGCGGGAGGCCATGGCGATCCAGTCCGACCACGTGATGAGGGCCCTGGAGCGTGCCTGTGACCGCATCGGGCGTGAGCTGACGGTCGACGAGGCCAGCACGCCCGCGTCCGCGCCGTTGCGGGCCGCGCTCGACGGCTCCGCGGAGAACAGTCCTGAGCTGTTCGAGGAGATCGCCACCAGGTCACCGGGGGAGCCGCATCGCCAAGCGCTGATCCTTGCCGGGCGGCGGATCGCTGCGACCCGGAACGGAGAGACGGCGCTCGGTTACTCCCAGGTCGGTGAGCTGCTGCGTGACGTTGTGATGGTGCAGGACTCCCTGGCCTCCGCGGGTGCCCACCGTCAGGCATTCGGGGAGCTGCAGCACCTGCTGTGGCAGGTCGAGACCTTCGGTTTCCATCTGGCCGAGCTGGAGGTGCGCCAGCACTCAGCCGTCCATGCGCAGGCCCTGGCCGAGTTGAGATCCGGCGGCCCCGTCGGGCAGCAGACCGAGGAGGTCCTCGACACGATTCGCGCGATGGCCGAGATCCAGCAGCAGTTCGGGGCGCGGGCCGCTCAACGCTACGTGGTGTCCTTCACCCGCTCCGAGGACGACATCTCCGACGTCTACGAGCTGGTCAGGATCGCCCTCGATGGCTCGTCGCTCGAGCTGGACGTCGTTCCTCTCTTCGAGACCGAGCACGATCTCGAGCGCTGCGTCGAGGTGGTTGCCGCCGCGGTGCAGCTGCCCGAGGTCCGGCAGAGGCTGTCGGCCACGGAACGGTGCTACGAGGTGATGCTCGGCTACTCGGACTCAGCCAAGGACGTCGGACCCGTCTCGGCGACGCTGGCGCTCGACTCTGCGCAGGCCAGGCTGACCCAGTGGGCCGAACAGGAAGAGGTGCGCCTGACCATCTTCCACGGACGAGGTGGCGCCCTCGGGCGAGGTGGCGGTCCCGCCCATCGTGCCGTGCTCGGTCAGGCTGCCGGCTCACTCGGCGGCCGGCTCAAGCTGACCGAGCAGGGTGAGGTGATGTTTGCGCGCTACGGGAACCCTGCGATCGCCGAGCAGCACGTCGAGCAGGTCGCCGCAGCCACGTTGCTCGCTTCGACACCCGCGGTCGTGGACCGGGCTCGAGAGTCCGCCGGTCGCTACCAGCACCTCTCGGCGGCACTGGGGTCGGCTGCGCGGGCGAGGTACCGGGAGCTTGTGGAGACTCCGGGTTTCACCGAGTGGTTCGCGCGCGTCACCCCGCTGGAGGAGATCGGGCGGATGCGGCTGGGTTCGCGGCCGGCCAGGCGTGGACTGGGCGACCCGTTGCTGACGGACGTGCGCGCCATCCCGTGGAACTTCGCCTGGGCGCAGGCTCGCGTGAACCTGCCCGACTGGTTCGGTCTGGGATCCGCCCTCGCCGCCCATGACGACCCTGACCTGATCCGGGAGGCCCAGGAAGAATGGCCGCTTCTTCGGGTGTTGCTGGAGAACGCTGAGATGTCCCTGGCCAAGACCGACGTTCGGATCATGCGTCGTTTCCTCGCCCTCGGTGAACGAGACGACCTCACCGCCGCTGTACTCGACGAGCACGCCCGCACGACCCAGGCCCTGCTCGAGGTGAGAGGGCACGGCGGCTTGCTCGCGAACCGCGTCGGACCAGGTGGGGCCGTTCAGCTCCGTGGTCCCTACGTCGACGCCCTGTCCTACCTGGAACTGAGAGCGTTGCGCGCTCTGCGGGTCGAGCAGCAGCCACCTCAGCAGCGGGACCAGATCGAGCGGCTGCTCGTGCTCACGATCAGCGGGGCCGCCGCTGGGCTGCAGAGCACCGGTTGACCACCGAACCACGGACATAATCCTGAGGGAACCCGTGCCCGGTCCGAACCACTGTCGGGTGGAGTCCTTGACGAATGTGATCGCATACAGTAGACAGAGCGCCAGGCCAGATGAGAACCGGTGACGGAAGGAGCCCCGATGCGGGTTGCAGTTCTGGGAGCAGGGGCGATCGGAGCCTATGTGGGTGCGGCCCTCCACCGCGGAGGGACCGAGGTCCATCTCGTCGCTCGAGGGGCCCACCTGGAGGCGATCCGCGAGCATGGCGTGCGGGTGCTGAGTCCGCGCGGGGACTTCGTGGCAGCCACGCCAGCCACCGACGATCCTTCCGAGATCGGTCCGGTCGACTTCGTGTTCCTCGGCCTCAAGGCCAACGGCTATGCGTCGTGCGGCCCGTTGATCGCTCCGCTGCTGCACGAGAACACCGCGATCATCGCCGCTCAGAACGGCATCCCGTGGTGGTACTTCCACGGGCTCGACGGACCGTACCTGGACCGTCGTATCGAGTCGGTCGACCCCGGCGGGAAGGTGACGGAGACGCTTGCGCTCGACCGCGCCATCGGTTGCGTCGTCTACTGCTCGACGGAGGCCGAAGGGCCGGGCCTGATCCGGCACCTCGAGGGCACGCGGTTCTCGATCGGCGAGCCGGACGGAAGCATCTCGCAGCGCTGCGAGTCGTTCAGCGAGGCCATGGTCGCCGGGGGTCTCAAGTGCCCCGTGCAGAAGGACCTTCGCGACGACATCTGGATCAAGCTGCTCGGCAACGCCGCCTTCAACCCCATCAGCGCGCTCACCCGAGCAACCATGGTGGAGATCGCGACGCACTCCGGTGTCCGGGCGACGGTGCGACTGATGATGGAGGAGACGCTCGAGATCGCTGCGGGGGTCGGGTGCCGACCAGACATCTCCGTGGACAAGCGGATCGACGGCGCGGAACGGGTCGGGGACCACAAGACCTCGATGCTCCAAGACCTCGAGCGAGACAGGCCGTTGGAGCTCGATGTGATCCTCACGGTCCTGATCGAGCTGGCCGACCTGACGCGCACGCCGGCCCCCACGCTGCGAGTCGTGCATGCACTGACTGACATGCTTGCAGCGAAGATCGGAACTGGCGTCACCGGCGAGCAAGCTCGATCGCGACCGGTCGGGGTGTCCTGAGGTGTCGCTCGCGTACGACCGGCGGGTTGGTCAACCCGGTCGGTGGCCGCACCACGACGATGGCCATCCCGGCCGCCTTCGGGGTCAAGAACGGGCTTCCCGCCACGCTGTCGCCGGTGACGAGCGCGGCCACCGGTCCCCCTGCTCGGCGCGCTTCTTAGCATTGTAGGCTGTATGCGAGCGGCCGCTTCCCGCCGCTGGCCAATCCCACCTGGTCCATACCCCGCGGAGCCCACGGACCGCGGACACACGCTCCATCGGAGGACAAGCACCATGGCAACCACCGAAACCGCTGCTGCGGCCTCGCCGCAGGCAAGCACGAGCCAGAGTGCCGTCGACACGCCCGAGGAGACGATCGACGGCTTCCATCTCGTCATCGAGGCCCTCAAGCTCAACGGCATCGACACGGTCTTCGGGCTGCCCGGCATCCCGATCACCGACCTCACCCGCAAGGCACAGGCCGCGGGCATGCGCGTGGTCTCCTTCCGTCACGAGCAGAGCGCCGGATACGCCGCGCAGATCGCCGGCTTCATGACGCAGAAGCCCGGCGTGTGCCTCACGGTGTCAGCTCCCGGGTTCTTGAACGGACTCACCGCGCTCGCGAACGCCACGACCAACTGCTTCCCCATGATCATGATGAGTGGCTCAAGCGAGCGCGAGGTCGTGGACCTGCAGCAGGGCGACTACGAGGAGATGGACCAGCTCGCGATCGCGAAGCCGCTGTGCAAGGCGGCCTTCCGCGTGCTGAACGCCGAGGACATCGGTGTCGCCGTGGCGCGCGCCATCCGTACGGCGGTCTCGGGACGTCCGGGCGGCGTGTACCTCGATCTCCCGGGAAAGCTCTTCCCGCAGAGCCTCGAGGCCCAGGCGGGCAGGGACTCACTCATCAAGGTGGTCGATCCGGCTCCGCGCCAGATCCCGGCGCCGGATGCTGTCCAGCGAGCCCTCGCGCTCCTCAAGGACGCGAAGAAGCCGCTGATCATCCTCGGCAAGGGTGCTGCGTACTCGCAGGCTGACGCGGAGATCCGTGCGCTGGTCGAGAAGACCGGTATCCCGTACCTGCCGATGTCGATGGCGAAGGGCCTGCTTCCCGATACGCACCCGCAGTGCGCTTCGGCTGCGCGCTCCCTGGTGCTGCCCAATGCTGACGTGGTGGTACTGGTCGGGGCGCGCCTCAACTGGCTGCTCTCGCACGGCAAGGGCAAGGTCTGGGGCGGCAAGGGCGCCAAGGACCCGGGCGGGCAGAAGTTCATCCAGGTGGACATCTCTCCCACCGAGGCCGACAGCAACGTGGCGATCGACGCGCCCGTCGTGGGCGACATCGGCTCATGCGTCTCGGCGATGCTCGACGGCATCGAGGAGAGCTGGGCGAAGCCGCCGGCCGAGTGGCTGGACGCGGTCCAGGAGCGCAGGAACAAGAACGTCGCCAAGATGGTCGAGACGCTCGCCAGCAACCCCACGCCGATGAACTTCCACAGCGCGCTCAACGTGGTGCGCGACCTCGTCAAGGCGAACCCGGAGTCGATCCTTGTGAACGAGGGTGCCAACGCGCTCGACTTCACGCGCTCGATCGTCGACATGTACCAGCCGAGGAAGCGCCTGGACGTCGGCACCTGGGGTGTGATGGGCGTGGGGATGGGCTTCGCCGTCGGTGCCGCTGTGGCGAGTGGCCAGCAGGTGATCGCGATCGAGGGGGACAGCGCCTTCGGCTTCTCGGGGATGGAAGTGGAGACCATCTGCCGCTACAACCTGCCGGTGTGCGTGGTCATCCTCAACAACAACGGCGTCTACCGCGGCGACGAGGTCTCGCTTGGTGCTCCCGACCAGCCCGGCCCGCTGACGTTCGTCAAGGACGCGCGTTACGAGAAGCTGATGGAGGCGTTCGGCGGCGATGGCGTGCATGTCACCACGCCCGCCGAGCTGCGCAAGGCGATGGAAGAGGCGATCGGCTCCCGCAGGCCGACCCTCATCAACGCGATCATCGACGAGGGTGCAGGCACGGAGAGTGGCCGCATCACGAGGCTGAACCCGGTGGCGCTCAAGAAGTAGCACCACCCGGTTGCGCGAGCGGCCCGGCGATCGTCCTGACGGGCGGTCCAGGGCCGTTTGCGTCTCTGTGTATCAGGCGCTCGGCGATGCGTTGGACGGCCCACGTCTGCAGGTCGGTGACCCCGCTGTGCAGACTCGACCGTGTCGCCGCTACTCGAGCGCGCGATCGGTTGCCGAATCGCGTCCGAGGGCATGATGCCCAGCGCCCGTCGCGGGCCACCGGACAGATCGTGAGCTCGTCGGTCGGCGCACGCCATCGCCACGAACCCCAGATGGCGTCGTCCAGGTCGCGGACGGCGTAGCGATACGTCAGGTCACCTCGTTGAGGAGCATGCCCGGGTCACGCCGCGGTCTCTGTTCCGGGTCACGCAGAACGGGCCGCCAACTCTCCTCGGCGGCCCGTGTGGTCCACACCTACTTCGTAGAATGCTGCACGCCCGGCGAGGGCGAACTGTCACCCCGTCCCGTCACGCAGCCGTGCTGAGCTCGTCGAGCTCGTCGAGCTCGTCAAGCTCGATAGGTCACTCGTGCTCGCGCCCGGACAGCTTCTCGACGACGTTGAGGAGCGCGGAGTGGTCGAGCGATCCATAGCCCATCGCCCGTGCCGACGCCATGAGCTGCGCCACGAGCCCGGTGACCGGCAGTGAAACTTCGGCGGACCGCGCTGAAGCGAGCGCGATCCCCATGTCCTTGTGGTGGAGGTCGATCCGGAACCCGGGCGTGAACTCTCGTGCCGGCATCGAAGCTGCCTTGCGGTCGAGGATCCGGTTGCCGGCCAGGCCGCCGGCCAGCACCTCAACTGCTCGTTCACTGTCCACGCCAGATGCCTCGAGAAGCACGATGGCTTCGCTGACCAGTGCAATGATCCCAGCCACCATCAGCTGGTTGACAGCCTTCGCGGTCTGTCCGGCCCCGGCTCCGCCGACGTGCGCGATGGTCTTCCCCAGATTCTCCAAAATGGGGCGAGCAGTCTCGAAGACCTCGGGGTCACCGCCCACCATGATGGACAGGGATGCCTCAACGGCACCTTGCTCACCCCCGCTGAACGGAGCATCGAGCACACGCACGCCCTTCTCCTGTGCCTGCTCGGCCACGGCGACTGAGGTCTCGGGAGCGATCGAGCTCATGTCGACGAGCAGCAGGTCCTGACCGGCACAGTCCAGGACGCCGCCCGGCCCGAGCACGACCTCTCGGACCTGGGGCGAGTCGGGGAGCATCGTGATGACGACGTCGGAGGTGGCAATTGCATGGTATGCAGTCCCCCTGGGTCGTCCTCATGATCTGGCGGAAGCTGCTGTGAGCTCCCGCCAAGGTAAGCCCTCGCCCACATGGGC
>JAABUS010006257.1_pt1 | contig 14656 bp, 15 predicted proteins | sample 5560161 | NCBI WGS metagenome assembly JAABUS01 (sample SAMN10711885, study PRJNA513376) | rock metagenome | isolation source: Antarctica rocks | place: Antarctica: Victoria Land, Trio Nunatak nord | collected 2016-01-04 | reverse complement strand
CGTGCGCCGTGGCGGCCCTTACTGAACTCAGGACAGTAAGCGCACAAACGCTCGCTGATGCCGCCGCGACTTCGGCCGACGCCGGGCTGGCCTGTGCCCTCCGCTAGCGTGGTGCACGGATTGGGCGGTGGGTGGTGCTGAGGCGCTGGGTGACGTAAGCGATCGCCCTCCCAACCCCGGATGCCCATCTTGCCGTTCAAGCTGAACCAGGACCGCCGTCACCACATCCCGCGCCAGCAGCACAAGGTGACGAACTGGCCGGCCTACGACGCCAGCCTGCGCCAGCGCGGCAGCCTGACGGTGTGGTTCAGCGACGAGGCGATCGCGGCGTGGGCGGCCGAGCCACGCACAACCCGCGGTGGGCAGCCCTGGTATTCGCCGCTCGCCATCCTGACGGCGCTCACGATCCGCGCGGTGTTCCGCCTGGCCTACCGGCAAGCCGAGGGCCTGCTCGGTTCCATCATCGGCTTACTCGGCCTCAGCTTGCGTGTCCCGGACCACACGACGCTCAGCCGGCGTGCGGCGACGCTGGAGGTGCCGCGGCCGGGGAACGCCGATGCTGGGGCTGGCAGCGAGCCCATGCACCTGCTGGTGGACAGCACGGGCCTGAAGCTCTGTGGCAAGGGCGAGTGGCTGCTTGAGAAGCACGGGACGGCGACACGCCGGTCGTGGCGGGCGCTGCATTTGGGCGTGGACGCCGGCACCGGCCGGATCGTGGCGTCGACGCTGACCCGCAAGGACGTGGACGACGCGTCCCAAGCCGGTCCCTTGCTCGACCAATTCGCGGGCGCGGTAGCCTCGTTCACCGGCGACGGCGGCTACGACCAGGATCGCGTTTACGCCAGCGTCGCCGGGCGCCATCCTGAGGCGGCCGTGGTCGTCCCGCCGCGCGCAAGCGCCGTGCCCAGCGACACGGCCGAAACCGCGCCGACGCAGCGGGACGGCCACCTGCAGCACATTGCCGAGCACGGGCGCATGGCGTGGCAGAACGCGTCTGGATACAACAGGCGCGCCCGGGTCGAAGCCACCATGAGCCGGTGGAAACAGGTGATCGGCGGCGAGTTGCGCGCGCATACGGACGAGCGCCGGGCGACCGAGGTCGCGGTCGCCGTCCACGCGCTCAACCGCATGCTGGATCTCGGACGCCCAAGTTATGCTCGGATAGCGTGACCCCGAACGGAATTGGGATTAATGCGCCTGCATCCCTGATCCATGCACCACGCTACCGTAGCTGCCTGCTGGTCGGCCGCCTCGAGCCGCAGGGCGACCGCGTGGGTGCGGGTGCGCACGCTCTCCTGGTTTGCCGGCGAAGCCGGCAGCAAGCGGTCCAGGATACCCGCCGCGTCCCGAAACGAGGTGCGCGCCCCCAGCTCGGCCTGCACCCGCTCCAGCTCCGGCGTGCACCGCGCCGTCAACAGCGCGCAAACGGGCGAGACCGTTCTCGCCTCCACCATGGGCGCAGACGGGCCGCAGCGGCACACCTTGAACCGTGGCGCCTCGACCTCGACCGTGCCGAACAGCGTCTGCAGCCGGCGCGTGCGCCGGTCCTTGAGTGGCTGCAGCACCCCGCATTCCGGGCAGACCCGGCGGTGGGCCGCATACTCCGCCACCTGACCGCACAGCATGCTCGCCTGCAGCCTGGCCAAAAGCGTCTTGCTCTCGGCGAGCAGGAGGCCGATCTCCGCGAGCGTGCTGATCATCGCCGGACGGCTGAACGTCACCAGCTCCGTCGTCTTCACCTCCCCCGCGCTTGTCCTCGCCTCCAGCCGCACCGTCCACTGCATCACGCCTGCTGTCCTCATGGTCAGGCATCAGCCAGGCCTAGCAAATCGAGACGAGCAAGCCACCTGCCCCAGGTTTTTGACACTCCCACCGCGCGACGCTCAAGCGCGTGGCACTCAACGCCGTCCGCATCGTCACGGGCAAGAACTCCATCCGCCACACCATGCGAGACGCAGTACTCGACGTGCGCGTTCTCGCCGACATCCTCAACCATATGCCCGTTGTTTGATGCGAAATCCCTGCCATGCGGCCCTATCCGTCATGCGCCGAAGCGCGGTTCCGGGAGGCCACGGATGTCGAGGTCGTGGATTGCGAATAAACTGCCACGAAGGACGTTATCGCCGGGGAAGCGGGGCAGGGGCGGCTTGGCCATTGACGTGACGAACAGGATATCGAGGTTCGGGCCGCCGAACATCACGCTCGTCACCTTCTTGACCGGCATGTCGATGATGCGGTCGACCGTGCCGTCGGGTGTGTAGCGCACGAGTTTGCCATCGTAGACCAGGGCGCTCCACACGTAGCCCTCAGAATCCACCGTGGCGCCATCCGCCGCCCCGCCATTGCGCGTATCCACCGTCGTGAAAGTCCGGCGGTTGCTAGCCCCACCAGTCGCGAGATCGTAATCGTAAACCCAAATCTCGCCCGACCAGGTATCCGTGAAGTAGAAGGTCTGCCCGTTGGGGCTCCAGCATGGGCCATTCGAACACACAATGTTAGAATCGAGCTTCGCAACTTGGAAGTCCGTCGAAAGACTGTAAAGCGCCCCGTTAGCGCCCTGTTCCATTGTGTCCATCGAACCTGCCACGAAGCGGCCGCGCTTGTCCACCTTGCCGTCGTTCAAGCGGTTATTTGCAAAGCCGGGTTCCGGATCGTGAATCAGCGTCACCTCGCCACTCTTGAAGTCGAGCAGGTGGAACCCGCGCTGCAAGGACACGACCGCCCCATGGCCGTCCTTGCGCAAGGCCATGGAGCCGATCTTCTGCGGCACGTCCCAGGCGCGCAGTTCTCCACCCGCAACGGTGGTGCGAAAGACACGGCCGTCGAAGGAGTCGATGAAATAGAGCCGCTCCTGGTCCACGTCCCACAACGGCCCTTCGCCGAGCGTGGTCTTCACATCCAGCAAGACTTCAATGCGCATAATCGGTTCCCCTTCTGTTTTCCAAATGATTTAACCGGCGAAGCGCGGTTCCGGAACGCCGCGGATCCCGAGACCATGGACCGCGAACAGCATGCCGGCCTCGTCCTCTTTGGCGGCACGCCCCGCACCTCGCGGGCCGTGGTCGCGTAGGCGATATCGAGGTTCGGGCCGCCGAACATGACCGAGGTGGCGCTTTCGATTGGCAGGTCGACGACCCGATCGAGTGTTCCGTCGGGCCGGAACCGGAGCAGCCGGCCTCGGTAGACTTCACAGGACCAGAGGCAATCCTCCGCGTCGACTGTGGCGCTGTCTGGATGGCCGGGGAAGCTCAGGGCGGCAAAATCCACGAAAATGCGGCGGTCCGAGACGCCGCCCGTGGTGGTGTCATGATCATAGGCGTAGATCAGCCGCCTGCTCGTATCCGCGAAATAGAGCGTTGCTCCGTCAAGGCTCCAGCAGGGTCCATTGGAGCAGACAATGCCGTCGTCAAGCTGCGTCACCCGGGCGTCAGGGTCGAGCCGATAAAGCGCGCAGAGCGGGTCGCGTTCCTTGTAATCCATCGCGCCGGCCACGAACCGGCCCTGGCGGTCAACCTTGCCGTCATTGATGCGTGTGCGGGGGTTCGGCGGTGCGGCTTCGGCTAAGAGCTTGACAGCCCCGGTCGTGAAGTCGAGCGCATGGAACCCCGATTGGAGTGAGCAAACGGCGCAACCGCCCTGGCGCAACGCGATCGAGCCGACATGCTGGGGCAACGGCCAAGTGCTGCGGCGTCCGCCGACTTCGAGCCGAAGGACGGCGGGACCATAGGAATCAATCCAGTAGAGTGCCTGCTCAGCGTTGTCCCAGAGCGGACCTTCGCCAAGCTGATCCCGATCGATGTTGACGATCTCGATCCGCAACATCCCATCCCCCTTGCCGTCCGTTCTCGCTCCCGCTTACGGGCGGGCTATCCTTGTTTGAAGACGTTAGCCGTTGTTCCCTTCGCCCCGCCCTGCAGGGCGAAAGACAACACCGACCAACTAGCCTGACCGCAGACCACCGTCAGCATTCCCTCCCGGCCATGCAGGTCGGTCTCCATCAGAAATTCACGTCGTGACCGCCTTTGAGCGCCAGGATCTCGCGGGCTTCGTCCGGGTTCGCCACCTCGAGCCCCAAACCCTCGATGATCTGCCGGACGCGCCGGACCTGGACGGCGTTGCTTTCGGCGAGTTTACCTGGGCCGTCCCAGAGCGAGTCCTCAAGCCCGACCCGGACGTTGCCCCCCATCGCAGCCGCCATGGCGGCGATGTTCATCTGGTTGCGGCCGGCGCCGAGCACGGACCAGCGGTAATCGTCGCCGAACAGCCGGTCCGCCGTACGCTTCATGTGCAGGACGTCATCGGGATGGCCGCCGATGCCGCCCTGCAAGCCGAACACCGTCTGGATGAACAGTGGCGCCTTCACGAGGCCACGATCGAAAAAATACTTCAAGTTGTAGAGATGAGCCGTATCATAACATTCGAATTCAAAGCGCGTGTTGTTACCGACGCAGGTTGTCAGGATGTATTCGATCTGCCCGAACGTGTTGCGGAAGATGATGTCCTTGTTTGCAAGGTAGGTCCGCTCCCATTCGTGTTTCAGGTCCGTGAAGCGGTTGAGCATCCCGAAAAGCCCGAAGTTCATTGAGCCGAGATTGAGCGATGCCACCTCGGGCTTGAAGGTTGCGGCGGGCTTGACGCGCTCCTCAATTGACATCATCGGCGCGCCGCCTGTCGTGAGATTAATAACGACGTTGGAGCGCTGCTTCACGACGGCGAGGAACTTGGCGAAAGCCTCGGGGGTCTGGTCCGGCTGGCCCGTCTCGGGATTGCGGGCATGAAGGTGCACGATAGCGGCCCCGGCCTCAGCGGCCCCGACCGCCGCGTCGGCGATCTGCTCCGCCGTCACGGGCAAATAGGGCGACATCGACGGCGTATGGATCGCGCCCGTCACGGCGCAGGTAATAATGACTTTACGTTTGGTTGCCATGAAGCCGATCCTTATGGTTCCGAGAAGCTCCCTACAGGCTCGTGCTGAGCCCGGTCCTATTGACCGAGTTGAGGAATCGACAACGTGGCGCGCCTTTGACCTGACTGCTGACCCGGTCGCCCAAGGACAAAGGGCAATCCACAACGCTTCGCCATCACCGGCCCACTCTCACAGCGATTCTACGTTGCCATCTACGCCGAGCGACTGGCCCGAGATGTTGCGGCCGAGCGGCGACAGGAGGAAGAGCACCATGCCGGCCACATCCTCGGGCCTGGTCATCCGACGCAGCGAGATGCGGTTCAAGTATTCCTGTTCCATCGTCGTATAGGGGACGCCGACCTGCCCGGCGCGGTCGCGGATCACGCCTTCCATGCGCGGGCCGGTGATGATGCCAGGTAGGATGGCGTTGACTCGGGTGTTCGACGGTCCGAGCTCCTTGGCAAGGCTCTGGGTGAAGCCAATCACCCCCCATTTCGCGGCCGAATAGGGTGTCCGGTACGCGTAGCCAAACCGGCCCGCCGACGACGACATGTTGACGATCGCCCCCTCACCCGCTGCCTTCAGCAGCGGCACGGCGAGACGGGTGCAGAGGAATTGCCCGACGAGGCAGATGTCGATTGTCCGCCGCCAGTCGGCCGGCGCGATGTCCTCGACGCCGCCGGTCGGCCCCGCGATGCCGGCGTTGTTGATCAGCGCGTCAAGACCGCCGAGAGTACCATGCAGGTCAGCAAAGAGTTTCTGCACCTGCGCCTCATCCGACACATCGCAGGCGCTGGTGCCATGACCCGGATGCATACGGCGAAAGTCTTCGAGGAAGGACTCCGAGATATCGCATATATGGACCAGGGCGCCGTTGGCGATCAGAAGGTCGGCGATGGCACGGCCGATCCCGGAGGCGCCGGCCGTGACGAGAACCCGCTGGTCCGGGGCGAGAGCGATTCCAGCCATGTCGAATGCCTCAACTGTTCTTTTCGCGAAGCGCGACCACGGCGCAGAGCACGACTGTGCCGTAGAGGATGGCGCGGGTCGCATAGGGCAGCGTCGTACCGGCCAGAAGCGTCTGCAAGGCCGTCAGGAGCAGCACGCCACCGATCATGCCGACGTAGCTGCCGCGGCCACCGGTGATGAGCCCGCCGCCCACGACCACGACCGCAATCGAGGGGAGCAGATATTCATCGCCCATGCCGAGGCTGCCCTGACCCGAAAAGCCTGATAGCAAGCAGCCGACGAGCGCCGCGCAGAGCCCCGACAGTACATAAACCGTGACCGTTGTGGCCCTGACGGGAACGCCCGATAGCTCGGCGGCGCGGACCCCATTGCCGATCGCATAGACGCGGCGGCCAAAAACGGTTTGGCCAAGCAGCACCACAGCCCCGATCACGAAAAGGAGCATAAAAAAGACGACAGGCGTAATCCCAGCAATCTGCCCGGTCATGAACCAGCGTAAGCCCGGCGACGCGAAACCGTCTGGCGTGCCACCTGAATAAAGGAGCGCGATACCCTGGAGGATACCGTTCATCGCGAGTGTCATGACGATCGGCGAAAGGCCCAGCGCCACGATGCCGAGCCCGTTGCAGAGACCCACGAGCGCGCCGATAGCAAGCACTGTCGGCAACGCGTAGATCAGCGCGGCATCTGATCCCTTGAGAAGGGCGGCGCAGAGAATGCCGCAGAAGCCAATCGTCCAAGGAACGGAAAGGTCAAGCCCCCCGGTCAGGATCACCGTGCCCTGGCCGAGCGCCAGAATGGCCAGGAAACTTCCCAGCACGATGAGCGAGTCGTAATAGCGCCAGGACAGAAGCGAGTTGCCGAGCACGAACTGGGTGGCGATGAGCACCAAGGCAAAGCAGATGAAGGCAGGGAGCGCCGTGCGAAGACCCTCCGCGTGCCGCACCCAAAAGGGCGGCCGGTCCACCCTCGTCGTCGGGACCGGCAATGCGAGACGATGTTCCCTGAGCGGCAATTGACGCGGTAGCCTCCCGGCACTACGAGCCGTGATACGCCGCCGGGCAGTGCGCAGCGTCGTCGCGAGCACCGACGAGCGGGTGATCGAAGCCCCTAGCACGGCTAGGATCAGGATCGACCCTTCGACGATCGAGGAGTAGAAGGCGGGCACATTCAGCACGAGCAGGATGTTGACCATCATCATCAGCACATAAGCGCCGAAGATCGTCCCGACCGGACCGCCACGCCCACCCCCGAGCAGGGTGCCGCCTACCACCACGGCCGCGAACATCTGCAACTGCATGGGATTGCCGACCAGCGGATCACCCGAGCCGGTCTGAGCGCTGATGAACACGCCCGCAAGCCCATAAAGGGCGCCAGCCAAGACGTAGACGAAGAATTCGTTACGGCGGACAGCAAGCCCGGCCGCGCGTATCGCATCGCGGTCCGAGCCGATGGCGTATATGGCCTTGCCAAACACCGTATTTTTGAGCAACTGCCAAAGCCCAACCAGAACAGCGAGGAGCAGCACCGGCATCGGTAGCAGGCCAGGAATTGCGTCGCCTATAAGAGAACTGCCGAAGCCGGCGGGGACCTGCCCTCCGGGCTTGTCCATAACGAGCAGCGTCACGCCCTGCAGGATGAACATGGTGGCAAGTGTCACCACAATCGGCTGCAGCCGCAAAAATGCGATGAAGAAGCCGTTGAACGCGCCGGCCAACGCGCCGATCACGAGACCGCCGGCCGTCCAAAGCGCGATGCTTGAGGCCGTATCTTCCATGTGGCTGGCCAAGGCCACATTGACGAGCGAGATCACTGCGGCCGCGGACAAATCGAAACCGCCGGACAGAATCACGATTGTCTGGCCAGTGGCTGCGATCGCCAGAGTCGCCCCGCCGGCTGCTAAGGTGCTGAGCTCGTAATAGCCAAGGGTGCCGCCGCTCACGCCCTTGATCAGGCTCAAACACACAAGGAAGGCCAGACTGGCAATGATCGGACCGCGGTGGCGGCCGATACGCAGGCGACGGCTGCCCGTCCGCCGGGCGGACTCTGTCCGCTCAAGGCTGGTGGCACTCATTGCAGCTCCGGGCTGCTGGGGGCGCCGCCAAGCGTCGCCCGCAGGATGGCGTCTTCCGAGATCGCATTCCCTGTGAGGTCGGCCGCGACAAGGCCGCGGTAAAGCACGAGAACCCGATGTGCGAGGTGATCGAGCTCGGCGATTTCCGTCGAGTAGAAGAGGACGGCTCCGCCCGCGGCCGCATACTCCTGCATCAACGCGTAAATTTCGTGCTTGGTGCCGACGTCGATCCCGCGAGTCGGATCGAAGAGCAGCAGAATGCGGCTTTGCGCAAAGAGCCACTTCGCAATTGCGATCTTCTGCTGGTTGCCGCCCGAAAAGGCTTTGACCCCGGTCCAGAGCGCGCGCATCTGCACGTTGAGGCGGGCGAGCACGCGCGACACCTCGGCTTCCTCGCGAGCTCCATCGATTAAACCGAAACGGGTATAGCGGTCGATGACCGGCAGCGAGACGTTACGCTTGCCGTTAAGCATCAGGAAGAGCGCCTCGGTTTTGCGATCTTCCGGAACGAGGCTGATGCCGATCCGCGCGTCGACCGCGTCGCGCGGTGACGTGAAGGTGACAGGCTGACCCTCCACCCGAATTTCGCCCCTGCTCTCCTCCATGCCGAACAGCGCCATAAAGAGTTCGAGCTGACCCATTCCTTGTAGGCCAGCCACCCCGAGGATTTCACCGCGATGCAGGTCGAAGGACACATCCTCCAACCGCCTTTCGGTCGCCAGACTGCGCGCCTCGAGCACGGGTTCGCCGGCCAGTAAGGGCACGGGCAGTTTCGGAGGAAAGGATTGGCCGAGCGCCTTGCCGGCGATCATGTCGATCACGGTCTCGTCACTGACGTCAGCCAACCGCTCGGTCGCGATATGCTTACCGTTGCGCAGAACCGTGACGCTATCGCAGAAGGCCCGCACCTCGCGCATGCGGTGGGAAATGAACACGATCGTGACGCCCTCGATGCGACACGTCTCGATCAGCTCGCCCAGCCAACCGATATCGCGGCCGGAGAGCGTCGAGGTCGGCTCATCGAGCAGCAGAATTTTAGGGCGGCGGAAGAGCGCCCGCGCAATCTCAATTTTTTGCCGCTGGTTGAGATCTAGTTCCTGAAGTTCTGCCTGTGGGTCAATGTCTCCAAGGCCGATCTGCGACAGGTGCGCCTCGACTTGCCGGCGCGCCTCGCGCCGACGGATCTGTCCGAACACGTTCCGTGGTGGGTAGGGCATCAGCATGTTGTCGAGGACAGTCAGGTCCTTGACCATTGTAAGTTCTTGGAAGGCCGTCTGGACGCCGTGCGCATGAGAAGCGCGAGGCGACTTGAGGTTAACGGGCGTGCCGAAGACGGACAGGCTACCCGTTGTGGGCATGATCAAACCTGACAGAAGCTTGACGAGCGTGGACTTTCCCGCGCCGTTCTCGCCGAGCAAGGCATGCACGTCGCCGGACTGGACCTCGAAAGACACGTCGTTGACCGCGATTGTCGCGCCGAACACCTTTCGGATGTTCTTCGCCGCGATGGCCGACGCTGATACGGCGTGAGGGATTGTAGACATGGTGGTGAACTCCGATCACCGTATCCGAGACCCTGTCGCGAGCATTCTCAGTGATGCAGCATGCTGGGCATACTCCAACCCCCGCGGCAGGAGAGAATGGCCGCCCACCAGGTTGTGACTGTTTCGGCGAGCGATGCCGGAGCGTCGTGCGCATCCGGCATCGCGCCTACAGGCGTCAGTACTCTGGCTGGCCGACTAGCGCGGCATTCAGGCCGACTTCCGGGGTTTCGTTGGAGAAAATCGAGGCGAACCAGCCCGGGTTTGACACGAGCGAGGGCTTAAAGGCGTTGCATCCCGCTTTCATTTCGGCCCAGCTGCCCTCTTGACAGAGCTTTACGGTTTCGTTCGTGACGAGCGGTAGCGGCAGCGTGGTGTGCTGCGGGAGAGTTTTGCCGTCGAGCTTGTCGACCGCAAGCTTGAGCGCGAGGGCGCCCGAGTAGGGCGGCGAGGCATAGGAGATGCGCGGCGCGCCCATCGGCCTGTAGGTGCCGTTGGCCCCTTCGACCTCGGTGTTGGGCGGCAGCATCTGGGTGCGCCCGCCATTCGAGCCTTCGCCCGCACAGGGTTTCAGCTTGTCTGGCGTGGCGCCGGCTTCGATCTGCATGGTGTTGGCCGTGTAGCAGCCGACCTGCATCCAGAGCCCGTCGATTTCGTCCCACTTGCGGGTGGCGAGGATCTTTGAGAGTTCGGTGCGAGCGACGGCCTGGCTCCACATGCCGACCGCCTCGTTGATGATCGTGATGTCGGGGTATTTTGCGAAAACGTCCTTGGCGGCCTTGGTACGCTCCGTATCGACCGAAGTGCCGGGGACGCCCGTAATGGCGACGATCTTGCCTTTGCCGTTCAGCTTCTTGGCGAGCCACTCTGCCGTGACGCGGCCGGCTTCGGCCTGATCGATCGTCACGTTATGGGCGCAGGGTTCGGAAATCTCGGCATCATAAGCCACAACCACAACGCCCTTGTTGCATGCGTTCTTGACCGCAGCATTCAGCGCGGTCGGTGAGATCGGATAGACAACGATTGCTTTGGCCCCGGCTTGAACCATGGCGTTGATTTGCTGGATCTGCTTTTGGGCATTAGGGCCGGACACCTGCACCTGCAAATCGATCTTATCGACCAAGTCCTTGCTGGCCGCCATGCCCTTGACCATGTTGGCAGCCTCGCCCTGCCAGTCGTTACCGATGTAGCTCATCGACAGGTAAACTTTGTACCTGTCCCTGGCCGCCGCGGTATGGCCCCCCACGACGCCGGCAACCAAAAGCCCGGTGCCAAGCCAGGCAGCAATCTTCGTCGAACGTCTCATTCTCCACCCCCTAGAGATCCGAGTAAATGCGGTGCGCGCCAGGCTCACGGCCCGTGTTCTCATTTGGTATTTTGATCATAGATCAAATATCAGAACGGGTGCAAGCAACCTCGACTGCAGCTATCATGAGGCGTGGAGTGGCCTTAGATGCAGGAACGAGGCTGATTGTGAGGGACGTGATGGGCGAGGTTACTCATCGAGCACGCACTGCCCTTCCGGTCGCGCGCGTTCAGCGTGGGACTATGCAGGAAGATGTCTATCAGCAGGCCAAGCAGCTGATCCTCAACGGTGAGCTCGCGCCGGGTCAGTCGATTACTATTCAGTGGCTCGCCGATGCCTTCGGTGTGAGCGCCATGCCGGTGCGCGAGGCCATTCTGCGCCTCACGGCCGTGAAGGCCTTGACGGTCGTCGCCGGTCGCAGCTTGGGAATTCCACTCTTGTCCCGCGATCGACTGGACGACCTCACCCGCACGCGGCTCGAAATCGAGGCCTTGGCCGTGACCTGGGCCGTTCCAAATATGGCGCAAGATATCCTGGCCCGTCTGGAATGTCTGATCGACGAGATGGACAATATCAAGCCAAACCAGGAAGACCGGAAAATCTACTTGCGTAGCAATCGGGAATTTCATTTCAGTATCTATAAGGCAAGCGGGTCCGAGGCCATTTTCGGGATTATTGAGAACCTCTGGCTACAGGTCAGCCCGTATTTCAACCTGCTTCAAGAGCGCGGTAATTTCGTTGTGTCGAACCGACACCATCGCGTTCTGGCTAATGCTCTTGCGATGAGCGACGCTGAAAAAGCGAGATTCGCGGTTCAGGCCGACATACGGGATGCGGCTTCAATTCTCGCTTCTGTAATCGCATGAGTTCTGGGTGGACGAAGGGTGACTTTTGGCGCCCGCTTCTCTTAGGTTGCCACTCTGCTTCCGGTTAATTCCAACGATGTCTCTACATCCATCGATGACCTCCTGTTCTGTCCGCCGCTGACTCGTCTCAAGCCCCTCCAGGAGCGGCCGAAGCGCTGCCAGTCGCTCGCTTAAGCAGTCCAGCAGGACGCTATCCAGTTGGGATGATCTTTTCACGGCGTAGCCGGTCGAAAAGATCGGTAAAGGAGCGCTCAGTCACCTGCAGGTCGTTGAAACCGAAGCTGCGGCTCTTGGTCATGTCCGTAAACGTCTCAAGTTCACGGCCCAAGTCGGCGTCGGTGTGCCACCACGAGGCTAGGGTCGTGAGCTTGTATGGCTTTAACCCGTATTTCTCAACAATACACTCCCATGTCTCGTCCTGCCCAACCATCTGAATTTCGAGCGGCGTGGGATGGCCGGGGTAAGGCGCCGCTTCGACGCCGAGATAGGCAGCGATCGTGCCCCAGAGCCGGCGCCAGCGGAAGACGTCACCATTTGTGATGTTGAAGGCTTGGTTGTAGGCCGCAGGCGTCGTCGAAGCCCAGAGCAGCTGTTTGGCCAAGATACGGGCGTCGGTGACGTCGGTCACGGCTTCATACTGCTGCGATGTGCCGGGAAACAAAAACGGCCGGCTGGTCTCCTTGCAGATGGCGGCATAGACGGCGAGCGTCACACCCATGTTCATGGCGTTGCCCAGCGCCCAGCCGATCATCGTATGCGGACGATGCACCGACCACGCGAAGCCGTGGCGGCCCGCTTCGGCATAGAGGATGTCGGGAGTGTCAAAAACCTGGGGCAGCCTGCTTGCCCTTGGCGGGCTCATCGGCGTGGCTGATGCCTGACCACAGGGGCGGCGGGGACGCCTCGGCCACCAAGCACTCCAACTCGCGGCGTAGTGCCCCAGGTTTTTGACACTCCCTTACGACTTCCCACGAGCGGACGCGACTTGAAGCGTGGGCGGAAGTTGCGTGGCGATTTCACCCGGTTGACAGACTAGGGCGTGTCCTCAATTGAGCCAGATAGTTGTGGCGGCTAGATGGATGGCGGCGAGGAAGTTGCGCGCGGTTTTGTCGTAGCGGGTTGCGATGGCACGGAACTGCTTGAGCTTGGCGAAGAAGTTCTCGATGAGATGGCGTGTCTTGTAGAGGTCCCGGTCGAAGTCGCGGGGCAGTTTTCGGTTTGCTTTGGGCGGTATGACGGCACCCTTGCCAGCGGCCGCGAGTGGGGTGATGACCCGTTGGTCGGCATCGAAAGCCTTGTCCGCGATCAACGTGTCGGCCTGCATCGATGGCAGGAGATTGTCGGCGCCCAGGAGATCGTGGGCTTGTCCTCCGGTCAGGAAAAAGCCTGTCGGATTGCCGAGCGCGTCGACCAGCGTGTGGATCTTGGTGCTCAGTCCGCCACGCGAGCGTCCGATTGCTTGGTCCTCGCCGGCTTTTTTTGGGCGCCTGCACTGTGCTGGTGAGCGCGCACGATGGTGCTGTCGATCATCGCATATTCATTGTCGGCATCGGCCGCGAGATGCTGAAACACCCGCTCCCAGAGACCAGACTTGGCCCACCGGCTGAACCGCTGATGCACGTTCTTCCAATCTCCGAACCGGTCCGGCAGATCGCGCCACGGAATACCAGCGCGATATCGGTAGAGCACCGCCTCGACAAACAGCCGGTTGTCCCGCGCGGTCACCCCCACATCACCCTCACGCCCAGGCAAAAGATCCCGTATACGCTCCCATTGGTCGTCACGGAGGGAATAGCGTCGCATCGGTCAGCTCCAACGTTGCCAACCTCCTATGAACCGAAGTTTCCGCCGAGCCGGAAGCCCCTAAATGACGACACGCCCTAACACGGCTGATACGGCAGGTCAGGTACGCGCCAGAGGAGGACCCATCGGTCATCGATGGAAGGATTGGCGCTACGAGCACGACATCTGAAACCCCGCACGACAAGTCATCGCTGCTGCTCGGGATCACTACCTCCGCGGCGCTCCGCGCCGGAGCCGATGACGCCGTCGCGGGGCTGGAGGCTGCCCTGGCCGCAATCGGCGACGATCAGGCCGACATGGCCCGCGCTGGAGTGGACCGCCTCAGGGCAGAGCTTGCCATCGTGGGAGATCGCCCGCGCGCGGAGGGAGTGGCGGCGCTTGACCGCCTTTGCAAGCGCTGGCCACCCGACGTAACCAAGCCGCAGAGGATGGTCTCCCTTGCACTCATGCTGCTTCGTCTCGGCGCGACGCGCGACCGCGTCGAAGCGTACGTCGGTGCAACCCCATCGGTCATGGTGAGCGGCATCGGCGTCAGCGACGATACGAAAACCCTCGACGACATCATCCCACTGTTCGCACAGGCGAGGGTGCTGTCCACACTCGGCCGCCCGCTCGACCCGGTCGCAGCGGTCCCCAACGATCCCCGCGTTCACCTGCACGGCGCCGTGCTGCTTCAGCGCATGCTGGTTCTGGTCGGAACGGCCCGCGGCGAGGCCGACGCCGGCACCCTGCTGTCGCCGGGGATCGTCGTCCGGCGGCTGTTGCCAGCCATTAACCTTTACAATCGCTCCTGGCAGGACACACGCGACTGGACCGACTGGCACGGGGTCAGGGGCCGAGCGGAGGCCTACTTCGACCTCATCCTGCGGACGGCCCATGCCCACGGCCACGCGGCACTAATGGCCGTCCTGGAGTGCATGACCCGGGGTTGGACCGAGAACACTAGACATGCATGGCCAGCTGACCCTTCCCCGATATGGTGGACACCTCGTGTAAGCTCCTAACAGGCTGCGGAAATTCGTATGATTTGCGAGCGTCTGATCGGTCTTTTGGCGGCCAGGCCGGGTTGTAGGCGAGTGATTTGGCCGGTTTTGCTGGCTTGGCGGCGTAAAATCACGCCTTTGGACGGAGTCCGGGCATGACTACACCGCGCCAGCCAGCAGCTTGGGCAGGCGCACCAGGTTGTAGGCG
>JAABUS010006256.1_pt1 | contig 14658 bp, 13 predicted proteins | sample 5560161 | NCBI WGS metagenome assembly JAABUS01 (sample SAMN10711885, study PRJNA513376) | rock metagenome | isolation source: Antarctica rocks | place: Antarctica: Victoria Land, Trio Nunatak nord | collected 2016-01-04 | reverse complement strand
CCTGGCCGTCAAGCGCTGACTGTCGCCGACGGTGCTGTGGTCGGTTTGGCCGACGCCGCGATCGGTGGGATTTACGGGCAGACGATCGATCGCACGATGGAGAGTGTTGCCGCCGCCTACGGTGCCGGGGCGATCGGCGTGATCCTCAGCGGTATGGGCGAAGACGGCGTGCGCGGCCTGCGGACGATCAAAGCGCACGGGGGGCTTGCCTTCGGGCAGAGCGAGGCGTCGTGTCAGGTCTATGGGATGCCGCGCCGCGCCGCCGAACTCGGCCTCCTCGATCGCATCGGTACGCCGACCGAGCTTGGCGCGGCGATTGCGCATTGGCTTAGCCGCGCCGCGCCTAGGGTGCAGCTCGCTGAACCGCACGAGCGCGAGGATGTGCGGGTCTGATCGTGCGCCGTTGCTGCTGATCCAGGCTGTCGCCTGAATGGGTCTCCGTCGCTTCGCTGTCGAACACGCTTGAATGTTGCCCGAGGGGCGAGAGAAGGATACTGTGATAATGCAGATTGCGGCGCGACCAGAACTCCGACGAACTCCGCTCGGTGCGGCAGCGGTCAGTAAGGTTGGCCGCCTCATACGCTGTCAGGTCGGTGGCGAGCAGTTCGCTTTACCTTTGGAGCGGGTGGCCGAGGTGGTCGGGCTCGGCTCCGCGACTGCAACCGCGCCGCGTGGCTGGGTCGGTACGCTTGTCCGTAACGAGCGCCCTGTGCCGATCGGCGATCTCGCCTTCCTCCTCGGCCTGCCCCCGCTGAGCACCAGTCGGCACGATGCGCGGGCGGTGATCCTGCGCGGCGGGGCGGACGACCTGCTCTTCGGCGTGACGGTCGAGACGGTGCCGACGGTGAGCACGAGCGGCGACATCCCGTTACAGCCACTACCGCTGTTCGCGCGGTCCACGGCCACGGGGCTGGTGCAAGGGAGTATCGTTCTCGGCGATGAGTTATTGTTCATCCTCGATGCCGATACGATCCGCGAGCGGCTTGCCGCCGGGATCACGCGCGCCGACGATGGGCGGATCACCGAGTTGCGCTCGCTACCCCGCCGCAACGGCGATCCCGGTCGCCCGTTAGTCGAGCAAACGCGCCCGCATCCACAATCGCCCGTCGCCGAGTTACAGGTATTGCTGCTCACGAGTATGGAAACCGCCGACGGTGGCAGCGGTTTTGCCCCGGCCATCCCGATGGCCTGGGTCCACAAGGTGCGAGCCTATGTGGACCCGCGCCCGCTGCCGCACGCGCCTGCTTCCCTCGCCGGGTTGATGATCTGGCGCGAACGGGCGTTGCCGGTGATCGACCTGACCCAGCGCCTGACCGGGATCCCGAGCACCGCACAGGATGGTCGCCGTCGCTTGCTGATCGTCGGGCCGCAGGGTGCCGCGCCGCTCGGTGCGCTGATCGTGCCGGGTGTGAGCAGTCTACAAATGGTCCAGACTACGGGGCAAGGCGAACAGGCACTCCCCGAAACGCTCGATCCCGCCCTTTTCAGCGCGTGGACGCAGTATGGCATGGTCATGATCGCCGTCCTCGACCCTGCCGCCTGTTTCGCCTGAGCAATCAAGCGATCCTGTTGGTGTGCTGGATGGATGCTTATCTACTTTGCGGAGAGTTTAGGCTGTTGCCGCGCCTGTGCGTGGGTGCGCAGCTACCGGTGCCTGCCAGATCAGGATATATTGGTGAATCTGGTTCGCCACGAAACCGTAGGGATAACCGAACGGGTAGAGATTGATCGTCTGATCGACCCAGAGCTTGTAGCCACGGAAACGGAGCGCGGGGAGATCGGCGGCGAACCGCGCGACGATATCAGCGTGCAATAGATTGTGGTGCTCGGCGGTCGGCTGCAGATCTTTGACGAAGAGGATGAGATGCCCGCCCGGACGCAGGCGGGCCACTGCCAGGCCGATGATCTCGACCAGCGCCGCCAAAAACTCCGCACGCGTGAGGTTGCCGAGGTCGTTCGGATCATCGGTGAAGGGGGTCGGATCGGCGCGTCCGGTCCGCTTCCGCTTCTCCCCTTCCTGCGGGCGCGAGAGCATCTCGCCGTAGGGCGGGTCGGTCAGGACGAGGTCGAATGGCTCAGCGAGCGCGGCAATTTCTGCCGATACGTTGGCCAGGACCGTACGCGCATCGCCGAGCAGGAACGGCTGCGGCGCGAGGTTTTCCTGGGCACAGACCGCCCCATAGATGTCGCGGTACCTGCTGGCGAGATCGATCCCCACCCCCGTGCGCCCGGTGAGCGCGCAGCCGAGCAAGGTGCCACCGACCCCTGCGAATGGGTCCAGCACGCGCTCGCCCTGCCGGGTGAAGAAGTTGATCAGCGTTGCCATCAGTTGCGGTGGTTTGGGTGAGGGGTGCGCCCGGCGTAGCTTGTGCCCATACGCTTCCGGCCCGTTAACCGGATAGGCGGTTGTCAGCACCGAAGAGAGGAAGTAGAGCCATTCGCGCCCGGTGAGATCGTTGAGGCGGTTGCGCGGGTCGTGGCGACCGCGCACGGGCGGCTGCTCGATCTCAGTCGCTGGGGCGATACCAGGGACAAGCGCGGCGGCATCCGCGTGGTCCGCGAGTGCCGCCGCTTCGTCTTCTGCCTCATGCCGAGTCCCAGCAATCCTTTTGCGGGTCATCGAACCGCAGTCTGGCGACGATAGCCGCCGCGTGCCGCGGTACTCTGTTTCTTCGCTTCGAGCACCCGCTTGGCCCCGGCGAGGCTGCGTTGCACCGCACGCTCGGCGACCCGCCGCGCGACCGCCCAGTCTGCCGCCACACCGAGCGGCCCGCCGATCAGGCGATATTCCAGCGACCAACTCAGGCGGGTGCGGCGCTTCTCGGCGACGATCTTCCGCGACAGCTTCCCGCGCATGACACCGGGGATGCGGATCTCTTCTTCATAACCATCGGGTGCGTCGAACGTGACGACGGTGCTGCGTGGCTTCAAGGTCATCCCATGGCCTTTCATCTTCCAGCGGAACTTTGCATCCTGGGTGAGCTTCGACGGCCCCTCTTCGAGGCCTGCGAACCCGAATGCCCATTCGCCGAAGCGGCTGGTATCGGTCATCAGCGCGAAAACCTCTTCGACCGGTGCCTCGATCACGACACTGCGCTGTACAAGTCCCATCGCGGGCTCCTTTGCTTATCCCGACTGCGTCTCCCGACATCGTGGGCAAAGACCAGTCGCGGGGAAATTCCCGGCGCTGGTGTGGGCGCGTCTTCGGCGTCTCTTGGCGCTATTGTACTCGTTCATTCCACCGCTGATCACGAAATTCGCCGCAACTGCCGGTAGCCTATACTGATACGCGGCAGCAACGGTGCTGCTGGGGGACCGAACGCGGAGAGGCGGCGGATGTTGAGTAATTTCGAGGGGGTCAGCCGCCCGGCGCTAGCACAATGGATTGGCGCGATGGCGCTGCGTCTCCTCACGGTGGTCGGCGGGTTGGCCTGTTTCTCGTTCGGGATTATACTGACCCTGCAATCCCGCGTCGGGCTCGGGCCGTGGGATGTCTTTCATCAGGGTTTGGCGAATCGCCTCGGCCTCGCGTTCGGCACCGCCAGTATCATCGTCGGCTTCGCGATTCTCTTGCTTGCCTGGGCGCTCGGCTCCCGGCCCGGTCTGGCGACCGTCCTCAATATGCTCCTCGTCGGCGGTTTCGTCAACCTTTTTACCGCCATCGGCCTCGTGCCGGACTTCGGCGGCGCACCGCTGCCGCTCCGTATCGTCATCGATATTATTGGGGTTCTGGTCGTCGGATTCGGCACCGCCCTCTACATCAAGGCGAAGCTCGGCGCTGGTCCGCGCGACGGCCTGATGCTCGCCCTGGCGCGGCGAACGGGGGGCCGGGTCAGCATCGTGCGCGGCGCAATCGAGCTATGCGCCCTGGCGATTGGCTTCCTTCTCGGCGGCACCGCCGGGATCGGCACCCTGATCTTCGCGCTCGGCGCTGGCCCTGCTGTCGGTCTGGCGTTCCGGCTGCTGCGGGTGGAGGTGGCGAGTAATAAACGTTGAACTGTATTGTGCTGACATATTGCAATCGTGCGGCTATATTGAACGTTGGCTCGTTACTGCGGTGACAAGGTCGCGTCCATACTTCAGTCTACAAATACCCCTTCAGTCGCCCCAGGTCGATATTGCCGCCACCGACGAGTGCGACTACCGTCGCGCCCGGCTCGACCTTGACCGCACCACCGAGGAGCGCGGCGACCGCCGCTGCTCCCGCCGGTTCGGCGACGAGCTTCGCGCGTTCGAGGAGAAAACGGAGCCCGGCCAGGATCGTCTCGTCATCGAGCAGGACGACTTCTTCGACGTACTGGCGCACGAGGGCCAGATTCAGCACCCCCGCGAATGGGGCGGTGAGGCCATCGGCGACCGTCTGGATATTGGTCAGCGGCACGACATGGCCCGCAGCGAGGGCCGTGTGCATACTCGCCGCACCGTGTGGCTCGACGCCGATGATCCGCACCCCCGGCCGCTGCGCCTTGATCGCGAGGGCGATCCCGGCGATCAGCCCGCCGCCACCGATCGGCACGATCACGGTGTCGCGTCCGGCGCCCGCGCCCTGGCCGAGCAAGGGGAGATCTTCCAAGATTTCGAGGCCGATCGTCCCCTGCCCGGCGATCGTTTGTGGATCGTCATAGGGATGGACGAGGATCAGGCCGCGCTCGATTCGCAGACGGTCCATCTCGGCGAAGGCGGCGATATTGTCCTTCCCGAAGAGGATGACTTCGGCCCCGTACTCGCGCGTGGCGGCAACTTTGGTCGGCGAGGCGATCTCTGCCATCACGACCGTCGCGCGAACCCCGGCAGAGGCGGCCGCCCAGGCGACCCCCTGCGCGTGGTTGCCGGCGGAGACGGTGATCACGCCGCGGGCCTTCTCTTCCGCCGACAGGGTCTCGATCTTGTTCAGCGCGCCGCGCGCCTTGAACGAACCGGTGCGCTGAAAACTCTCCGCTTTCAGCCAGACCGGACCACCGAGGCCGATCTGTCGCCCGAGGGTATGCGACGACAGAAGCGGCGTCCTGTGGATACGCCCCGCGATCCGTTCGCGCGCCGCTTCGACATCGGCTAACGTCACTCCCGGCGTCGTCTCCCGCTCTTGCTCCACGCTTATCGTACCCTTCGTGTCTGTCTGCCCACCTCGCGCGGCATCTTCCGGCACAGCCGAACAGTAGTCATCGGTAAGTAAGATCGTGCGAAGGCCGGGGCGATAAGCCCGGCCTCCGCATAGTCGAGAAGGTTTACTGTGATGCGCCGCCGTAGAGCATATCGAAGGTGCGGGCCTCGATCTCGTCCGGATCGACATCGGCGCGGGCCTCGCCGGTCGCGATCGCCGCGCGGGCGACGGCGGCGGCGACTTTTGGCGGCACGCGGTAGCTGATGCTGTCGGGGATGATGAACTCGGCCCCCAACTCTTGCGGCGTGACGAGCGCGGCAATCGCCTCGGCGGCGGCGATCTTCATCGCGTCGTTGATATGGCGTGCTTTGACATCGAGCGCCCCCCGGAAGATGCCGGGGAAGGCGAGCGAGTTGTTGACCTGGTTCGGGTAGTCGGAGCGTCCGGTGGCAACGACGAGCGCGCCCGCCTCTTTCGCCAGTTCAGGATCAATCTCCGGGGTAGGGTTCGCCAGGGCGAAGACGATCGGCTTCTCGGCCATCTCGCCGATCATCGCCTGGGTCAGCGAGCCCGGTGCCGAGAGTCCGATGAAGACATCCGCGCCGGTGATCACCTGCTCCAGGCGACCCGCGAGCCGCTCCTTGTTGGTGATCGCGGCGATCTCTTCCTTGGCGCTGTTCATCCCCTCGGGGCGGCCGCTATAGACCGCGCCGGTGCGGTCGCAGAGGATGATGTCGCCGACACCATACTTCAGCAGCAGCTTGGCGACCGCGACCCCCGCCGCGCCGGTGCCATTGATGACGATGCGGACCTCTTCCATCGTCTTCTCGGCGATCTTCAGCGCGTTGATCAGGGCGGCGAGGGTGACAACGGCGGTGCCGTGCTGATCGTCGTGGAAGACCGGGATGTCGAGCGCTTCCTGCAGCTTCCGCTCGATCTCGAAGCAGCGCGGCGCGGCGATATCTTCCAGATTGATCCCGCCGAAGGTCGGGGCGATATTCTTGACGATCTCCACGATCTCGTCGGTGTCATGCGCGGCGAGGCAGATCGGGAACGCCTCGACGCCGCCGAGGGTCGAGAAGAGGACCGCTTTTCCTTCCATCACCGGCAGTGCCGCTTGCGGGCCGATGTCGCCGAGCCCGAGGACCGCGCTCCCGTCGGTGACGATCGCGACCAGGTTGCCCTTGGCGGTCAGTTCGTAGACCTGCATCGGGTCGCGGCGTACCTCTTCGACGGGCGCGACAGCGGCGGGCGGGACGTAGAGCATATTCAGGATGTGGTGATCCTTGATCGGAATTTTGCTCTTGATCTCCAACATCCCGCCGTAGCGATGCCGCAGATCGAGGGCGCGGTCTTTCAGCGACGCATCCGGGCCGACCCGTTCGGTCCCATTGACCGAGGAGTTGGTCATTTGCCCCTCGTAGACGATCCGGCGGGTGCGCTCGGCCTCGAACTCGGGGGCGACATCGCGCCGTGCTTCGCCGCTGGCGGAGGCCGCCTTGACGACGGCGGCGGCGATGGCGGGGGCCACGCGGAAGTCGAAGATCGGCGGCAGAATGTTCTCCGCGTGGAGGCGGTTCGCCGGGACACAATCGGCCAGGGCGCGTGCCGCACCATCGAGGATCGCCATGTTGATATTGCGCGCCCGCGCGTCGAGCAGCCCGCGGAAGACGCCAGGGAAGACTAGCGCCGGGTCCATCTGGTTCGGGTAGTCGGAGCGGCTGGTGGCGATCACCCGCGCCCCGGCCTTGCGCGCCTCTTCGGGGTTGATCTCCGGGTCCGGCGCGGCGCAGGCGAAGATGATTGGATCAGCGGCCATCGAGCGGATCATCTCCGGCGTCAGCGTGTCGCGCGCCGAGAGCCCGACGAAGACATCGGCACCGACCAACATCTCGGCCAGGCTGCCGGTGCGGCGGCGCAGGTTCGTTTCCTTGGCGAGATATGCTTTGGCCCAGTGCATCTCGGCGGTCCGGTAGGGGACCAGCGCACCGGCGCGGTCGCAGACGATCACTTCCTTCGCCTTGGCGCGCACCAGCAGACGCGCGGCCCCGATCCCGGTGACCCCCGCGCCATTGACGACGATCGTGGCGTCCTCGATCCGCTTGCCGACGACCTTCAGCGCGTTGTAAAGCGCCGCCAGGACGACGACCGCTGAGGCGTGGTGCTGATTGGAGAAGACCGGCACATTCGCCGCCTTCTCCAACTGATCGGCCAGGGTGAAGGAGTTGGGCGCGGTCATATTGTCGAGCGCGATTGCGCCGAAGGTTGGCGTCAGGCTGTAGAGGGTTTGCACCATCCGCTGCGGATCGCGCGTGTTGAGACAGATCGGGAAGGCGTCGATCCCGGCGAACGTCTTGAAGAGGACCGACTTCCCTTCCAGGACCGGCAGCGCCGACTCGGGCGTCGCGTCGCCGTGCCCGAAGACCGCCGAGCCATCGGTGACGATCGCGACGGTGTTGCCGCGCGAGGTCAGGTCGAACGATGTATCCGGGTCACGCGCGATCACCAGGCAGGGTTCGGCGACGCCCGGTGTATAGACCAAACTGAGTACCGAGCGATCCCTGATCGGCACCTTGCTCGCCACGCCGATCAGCCCCCGGTAGCGTCGTCGGTAGCCCAGGGCCTCGGCCCATTCTTCGCCGTTGCTCATCTAGTCCCCTCGCTGGTTATCAGAAGGCTGCTTCACTGCCGCCCTACGCCACATCATACAGCGCACAGAGTAGGCGAGAGTGGCGCGCTATGCAAGGGAACGTGCGCCACGATGCTGCCGATGCAAGTTTGACACGAGATTAACTCCATAGTTGACACGCTCGGTATCTGTAACTATAATGGTTACGAAAGGCGGTGCTGGTCAACGATGACATCGAGTCGGTTTGCGGTCGCGACACATATCCTCACCCTCCTGGCGCTGAAAGGGGCCGAACCCCTGACCTCAGAAGTTATCGCCGAGAGTGTGAACACCAATCCGGTGGTTATCCGGCGCACGATGGCGGGGCTGCGTGAAGCGCATCTCGTCGTCTCGCAGCCTGGGGCTGGCGGTGGTTGGCGACTGGTCGGCGCGCCCGAGGCGATCACGCTCGCGGCGGTCTTTCATGCGGTCGAGTCCGAGGATCTGCTGGCGTTGCCAACGAAATCGCCGAATGCTTCCTGCCCGGTGGGCCGGACGATCTGCCAAACGCTCGGCGGTGTCTTCCACGACGCCGAGGCGGCGATGACGGCGCGGCTGGCCTGCGTGACGATCGCCGATGTGCTGCGCGATTCCGTCTCTGCTGAAACCCTCAACCGCCGCTAACTTCGCCAACCGGGAATATTTTTAGGTCGAGATTCGTAACGGATAGTGTTACGATCTGGGGAAGGGAGGGCCGATGGCCGCGATAGACGCCACCCCGACGCCGCGCACCGCGAGCTTGCGGTCGTCGGCCATGCAACAGGCGAACCGCGTGATGGGGTTGTTGTTGCGCTCGCCGTTTCACCGCTTTCTCGGCAAGAATCTGACCCTCTTCACGTACACCGGTCGCAAGAGTAGCCGACGTTACAGCTTCCCGCTGGGGTATTTTCGTGCTGGTCAGACGATCGCCATCTTCGCCGGGAATCCGTGGTGGAAGAACTTTCGGGAGCCTGGCCCGGTGACATTGACGATCGGTGGGCAGCCGCTCGCTGGCACAGCCCAGGTGGTGACGCGACCGGGCGAGGCGAACGGCTGGCTGTTGGCCTATCTTCGTGCGTTACCAAGCTACGCCAAATTTTACGATGTTACGCTGGATGCTGAGGGCAGACCCGACGTGGCTGCGGTGGCGCGGGCGAGCCAATCGAAAGTGGTTGTGCGTATCGATCTCGACTGACTCGACTGACTCGACTGAGGACAGGCCGCGATGTGGCGGCAAGGAGGCCCGATGAAGGCAATGTGGAACGGGATGACACTGGCAGAGAGCGATCACGCGGTCGAAGTCGACGGCCAGTATTATTTTCCGCCGGAAGCGGTCGATCGGCGCTATCTCCACCCGAGCGCGGCGCGTAAAGTACGCACCTTGCGCGGTGAAGTGAACTATTACACCATCGAAGCGGGCGGGCAGACGAATCCGAATGCCGCCTGGTCCTACGCCGCCACGCGCGATGCCGGGCGTGCGATCGAAGGCTACGTCGCCTTCTGGAAAGATGTCGCGGTCGAGGGCTGAGCCTCGGGCGCAGGCGGGTCAGGAGCAGCTATGGCTCTTGGCCCGCTTTTTTGTTCGCCTGGGCGATCCCGGTACTGATGCGTACAGGGCAAGGCTGTGGAATACTGTGTAGAAGCACCGCCTTTATAGAAGCGCTCGTAGGTAGTCGCGGCGACGAGGGCATCTACAATCGCCCCTACCTCCTCGGAGGTGGGTGGGGATGGCAAGAGGCAACGGTGCCACCAATGCCAGGGACACCGCCTACCGAAACGGTTTGGTAGGGCGGTCGGATGTAGGGGCGTATTGCATACGCCCTTCCCTCGCTCGGGCCGTTACAGGCGTTCATCGATCTCCCTGGCGCGAGCGGATAGCAATACCACATCTCCCTGCTCATCCGTGGTCCTTTGCTTCGTAGGTCGATCTTGGGAACGGGAATGATACGCACACAAAACGAGGCAAAGACCGGGCCAGTAGCCACGCCCGCCGCCACGCCCGCCGTCGTCGTGGATGGCCTGGTCAAGACCTATGGGGCGACCCGTGCGGTCGATGGGCTCAGTTTCACCGTCGCGTCGGGCGAGGTCTTCGCGCTCCTCGGGCCGAACGGGGCCGGCAAGACGACGACGATCGAGATCCTTGAGGGCTATCGCGCGCCCGATAGTGGCAATGTGCGCGTTCTTGACCTCGACCCGATCGGCGACGCGCGGCAGTTGAAGCTCCGCATGGGGGTGATGCTCCAGGCCGATGGCGTGCAGCCGATGCTCACGCCGCGCGAGGTGCTACGCCTCTACGCCGATTTCTTCCCCGACCCGCTCGATGCGGAGGAATTGCTCGATCGGGTTGGGCTGCGCGAGGCGACGCGGACCCGCTGTCGGCGTCTCTCGGGCGGGCAGAAGCGGCGGCTGGCCCTGGCGCTGGCGATCATCGGGCGTCCGGCCCTCGTCTTCCTCGATGAACCGACGACCGGCATGGATCCCCAGGCGCGTCTGGCGACCTGGGAGATCGTGCGCGAATTACGCGCCGCTGGCACGACGATCATCCTCACGACCCATCTCCTCGATGAGGCCGAGCGGTTGGCCGATCGGGTCGCGATCATCGATTACGGGCGGCTGGTGACGTTGGGTACGCCGCAGGAACTGACCGGCGGGAGTGAGCTTGGCCTGATCCGTCTGCTGGCCGCGCCCGGTCTGTCGGTCGCCGCCCTCGCCGCGTTGCCCGGCGTGCGCACGGCGCACGAGGCCGAGCCAGGGAGTTACGCGATCGAGGCCACGCCGGACGAAGTACCGCTGGCGCTGGCGGCGATCACCGCCTGGCTGCGCGATAACGGGGTGACGTTGCGCGAGTTGCGCGTCGGGCACGGCTCGCTAGAAGAGCTGTTCCTGCGCCTGACCGGACGCGAGGAGCGGCCATGAGCGAGCGATCGTTGCTGCTCCGCTCGGTCGGGGCGCAGACCCGCGCCGAACTGATCCTGACGGCGAGGCGCGGCGAGAACGTGCTGATCACGATGATCGTGCCGGTCGTCTTGCTGGTCTTCTTCACGGCGCTTGGTGTGCCGGGGCTGACGACCGACCGCCCGGTCGATTTCCTATTGCCGGGGATGTTGGCGCTGGCGATCATCGCCAACGGGATGGTCAGCCTGGGGATCGCCACCGCCTACGAGCGGTATTACGGCGTGTTGAAGCGGCTTGGTGCCTCACCGTTGCCGCGCGGTGGCCTGCTGATCGCCAAGGCGCTGGCGGTGCTGGCGCTGGAGATCGCACAGGTCGTCGTACTGGTCGGGATCGCCACGCTGGTCTACGGCTGGCGACCGGCGGGTGCGCCGCTGCTCGCCTTGCTGGTGATCGTCCTCGGCACCGTCACCTTCGCCGGGATCGGGCTGGCGATGGCTGGTGCCTTGCGCGCCGAGGCGACACTCGCCGGGGCGAATGCCCTTTACCTCTTCTTCCTGATCATCAGCGGCGCGGTCCTGCCCCTCGAACGCCTCCCCGGCCTTCTTGGTGATCTCGCGCGATTGTTGCCCGCCGCCGCCCTGACCGAGGCGCTGCGCGCCGCGATGACCGCCGGTTCCGCCACGCCCGTCTCCGCCCTGATCGTCCTCCTGGTCTGGGGCGTAGGGGCGCTCGCCATCGCCGCGCGAACGTTCCGCTGGGAGTGAGAGAGAAAAAAACTAGCTCTTGCTCGAGTCTGGACGCTGATCTGTCTAACCCAGATTCTCTATTCTTGAGCTCCGAGTACCATATCGATCCAATACTGCACGTTTGCGTGTCGCCGTGCCGGATCGCCATGCCGCCAGTTCCAAAGGCCGATGCCGAAATACTTGAAGCCGGGGTAAGGGCGAACCGCATCGTAGCCCGCGAGGAATTTGTCGCGTGGAATGGTGTGGCCGAGATCGGCTAAGGCGTTGCGGTAGAGCAACGCTTCTTCGCGCGAGTAGAGGTTGGGCAAGTCGAGATAAAGTGGCCCATAGCGCGCTTGATCCCAGTCGATGAGCCGAGCATGATCCCTCTGCCAGCGGATGTGTTCGCCGTGGAGATCGGTATGGATGAGCGTCTGCGCCATCGCGTCTGCCTCGATGGCCGTCAACTCCCGGAGGAAGCGGGTGGCGATCGCCTCGATCGCCGGTGTAACGTTGGCGAATGCGGCCCCAAAGTTGGCGTCTGGTTCGCCGTCACGTACCGCGCGGTCGAACCAGTCGGTGTAGCCTTCGCCAGTCAACAAGTGCCGCCAGGGTCTGCGCCAGCAGATATCGATCACCCGCTCCGCGAGAAAGGCGTAGTCGGCGTGCGGTAGCCACGGGAGATCTTCGCTACGCCCCAGGGCAGCGTGATGGATCGCCGCCAGGGACTGTGCAATTTCCCCCGGCCTTCCTGCTGTGGGGGGTGGGTCGCCAATATATTCCATGCAGACGAGCGCCGGTGTCTCTGTCCTCAGATCGGCGATATAGCTGAATGGCGTGGGCAAGCTGCGTTGGTTCAGCCAGTCGAGAGTACACCGCTCACTGAGCGAAGCCTCCTTGGTGACGATCGCTAGTTGTACAGCCCTACCGTGGAGTGCGTAAGCAACATCGTAGTAACGCAGCAACGCGCCAGAGTAGCCCTGGGGACCTTCTATGCGCTGTTGCACCGTCACCATCGCTACCGCTGTGCCGTGGTATGCCTGTAACAGTGCTACGATCATCTCTTCGGTCTTGTCCATAGTCATCCTCACGGAATAACGAAACGATAGGGCGGATGGACCATACACCCACCCTACCGTTTTTCCAGCCACCACGCTGTGTCAATCCTTATGGTGTGAGGCTCGCGTAGCGATCGTAGGAGTGTCCGGCAATCGGACCAGCGAAGCATCCCTTTGGCATCACCGCCCAGAACTGAATAAAAAAACTGCGCTCAGTTACGGCGCGGCATCACTCTGCGGCCAGGGTAAACTGACTGCCGCTGCCGGAGACGATGATATCGTAGCGCTGCGGCGCATCCTCGTAGCCGGGACTTTGCAGTCGCACGTCCGTGACCATATCGCCGAAGGTACGATCGTCGAAGGTCAGCGCGGAGGCCCAGCCTTTGACGCGAACACGCGCGGCGACGCCCGCTGGACGCTGAACCGTGACATCCGAGGCCCCGGCGGTGATCTTGACGCGCACCGTGCCGGTCGGCTCAGGGAGGTTCACGCGGACCTGACTGGCTCCGCCCTCGATTTCCAGCCCCGCCAGTTCGAGCCCCTGCAACTCGGCGACGATATCCGATGCCCCGCCTCGCACCACGATTTGCCAGGGGATCGTCGTGTTGAGCGCGACTTCGGCCGTCTGCTGATGCCGTTGGAAGAGTTGCAGGCGTCGCGGGTAACGGATGGTGACGGCCCCGCCATCGACCTTCACGTCTGGCATGGTCCCCTCGAAGCTGGCGCGGTAGAGTTCGGGCATCCCGGCCTCCGCGCGCAGGGTGAGTTGAGAAGCACCGGCCGAGACGACGAGCCGCCCGCCCCCCAGCTCGCCGAGAGGCGACGAGAAGTTCCCGCCCTCGCCTGCCGCCGGTGCCTCCCGCAGCCGAGCAATCTCTTCCCTCGACACCGCACTGCCGCGCTCCATGAAGGCCAGGAGCAGGGCGAGCTCCTCGTCGTCGTAGCGCGACGCCAGTTCTGACCAGGCCCGCTCGACGGAATCGAAGACCGGGCCGATCTTTCCCAGCGCATCTTTGTCTGTAGCGAGCCGCACGATCACCCGACGGCCATCGTCAGGATCCCGGTCGCGGCGCACCAGCCCGGCCTCCTCCAGCCGATCGAGCATCTGGGCGATGGCCCCGGTCGTCAGCCCCGTGAGTGCGGCGAGTTGACCGGCTGTCGTCGGACCCGTGCTGGTCAGGATATCGATGACTTGCACGTCCGCCGCGTTCAGCCCGACCCGCCCTGCGGCTACCCGGAAGAATGACGCGCCGAGTCCGTTGAATTGCCGGACCTCCCGCACGAGCCCCCCGAGCAGTTCCTCGCGTTTCCCCTGCACCCCTCTTGACAACAGCGTCACCTCCGCGTATCCTAATTTAAGTTAGCAGCTAAGTTATTTTTACAAATTCCTGATTAGCGACTTAGCTAATGGCAGTATAGCACGAGTCTGAAGTGGAGGGAAGATGACGACAATACCACCGCAACCGGCGATCACGACAAGCGGACTACGCAAGTCCTATGACAAGAAAGTCGTCCTCGATGGGATCGATCTGCACGTTCCCAGAGGGACGGTCTTCGCCCTGCTCGGCCCGAATGGTGCGGGCAAAACGACCACGGTCCAGATCCTATCCACCCTGATCGCCGCCGATGGCGGCGAGGCACGGGTGGCCGGCCACGATGTGGCCCGCGAGCCCGATGCGGTGCGGATGGCGATCGGCGTCACCGGCCAGTTTTCGGCGGTGGACAACCTCCTCACCGGTGAGGAGAACTTGTTGCTGATGGCAGATCTGCGTCACCTGGGGAAGCGCGAGGGGCGCAGGCGTGTGGCCGAACTCCTCGCACAATTCGATCTGAGCGATGCCGCCAAGAAATCGCTTGACACCTACTCCGGTGGGATGCGGCGGCGGCTCGATCTGGCGATGACTCTGGTTGGCAACCCGCGGATCATCTTCCTCGACGAGCCGACCACCGGCCTCGACCCGCGCAGTCGGCGTACGATGTGGGAGATCATCCGCGCCCTCGTCGCCGCTGGCGTGACGATCTTCCTGACGACGCAATATCTCGAAGAGGCGGATCAACTCGCCGACCGCATCGCGGTGCTCGACCAGGGACGTATCGTCGCGGAAGGGTCGCCAGCAGAACTCAAGCGCCTGGTCCCCGGCGGTCATATCCGGCTGCAATTCGCCGATGTCGCGCGGCTCGCGTCAGCGGCCAGTGTCCTCTGTGATTCTTCCCGCGACGACAATGCGCTCA
>JAABUS010006255.1_pt1 | contig 14661 bp, 18 predicted proteins | sample 5560161 | NCBI WGS metagenome assembly JAABUS01 (sample SAMN10711885, study PRJNA513376) | rock metagenome | isolation source: Antarctica rocks | place: Antarctica: Victoria Land, Trio Nunatak nord | collected 2016-01-04 | reverse complement strand
TCTCATTAGTCTGTCTGTACACTTGTGCCGGTGCACCATGTCAGCCCAGCCAGTCATCAAAGGCTTGCCTCGGATGACTGTCGTCCTCATCAGTCTGTCTGTGCAGTTGTGCTGCTGTTGGCATCAGCACTGTGAGTAATGCAATAAGCTAACCTGGAAGCTGCTGCAGGGGCACTGTGTCAGCTCTGCCGGTCATCAAGAGCTTGCCGCGCAGCAGCACCACACTGGACTCCTGGTAGAAGGCCTCCCCAGGGCTGAGCTCCAGCAGCAAGGCATCTTGCAGCCCATGCCTCAGCTCACCCAGAGCTGCAGAAACAACGTAAGTCTGACGTGCACGAGGGAAAACAATACAAGTAACAAACTATGCGCCAACACAAGCTATAGGTAGGTGCAAAGCCAGTCTTGATATTCTGGAAAGACTTGTCCTGAGCTTGCCTGTAGAAGTTGGCGCACCAACACCAAACTTGAATCTACAGTCAGATACTCTCATGTACAATGTAGATGCATGATCAGCTGCATTGCCTTGCACTGTGTGCCGGCACATGACCGGGATTCGAAAGCGCAGGTGCTGGATGGCTGCTCACTCAACCACCAAAATGCAGAAAGCGAAAGGCAGAGTCCCTGCAAAGCAAAAGAACACTGAATCCTTGAAGAGCCCTAGCCTGCGAAAGCTGAAGAACAGGTTGATACCTTCTGAGGCGTGCTGCTGCATGTTGCTCCAGATTGTGTCTGAAGGAAGGCTGGTCAAGATGTCATGGTCAGTCGGCACAGCTGGCGGTGGCCGGGCAGGCCTGGCGGTGGCAGCCTCGTTCCCGCCAGAAGCACCCGCTGCCTGTTCGGTTTCCGAAGGAGGAGGGGATTTGGGCTTGGATTTGAAGGGATTCCATGCAGCACTTGATGAGGCAGCCGCAGGGGCAGGGCCTTTGTCTGTAGGGCCATTGCCCTCTGCCTTCTCGTCTGGGGTTTCCTTGGTGGCCACAGGGGACTGCACAAAGTCAGGAATATCATACTATTATTACTGTTTCATACTTTCTATACTATTGCTATGCTACAGCCATCTGGTGACAGAGCCACACTGGGAGTACTTTGGTAGACGGTGACTGGACCCTGCTTTTGGCAATGCTTATGAACATATGTCGTCTAGCAGACAATGTGATCAGGCGCTACGTTTGGCACTACTGAAAACTGCCATGTACCAGCACATACACTGTACTGTACAGTACTACTGTAGCACTAATAGTTGTGCAAAATGATCTCAACCCTCTAGGCCACACCCTGAAACCATACATGCTTGGGCATAACAGCTCTGTAGCGCATTATAGGCAAAAGATATTCAGGGTTGCTGGTCAGGATTGCATACCTCAGCTTCGTTTTGCATGACCTCAGCAGAGAGGTCTGTGAGGGCTCGTTCAAACTCCTGAGCAACGATGGACTTGAAGGCGCCGGTGTGCTTGTGCTGCGCCCACAGCAATGCCACCGACTGCATTTTGGCAGTTGCATGTTCAGGATCAACAAAATGGTTACCCTTTTCTTGTTTGTTGTGAACTGTGATGGCCGCGTAGTGACTATTGTGCACTTGCTGCCCTTGATGGTAGGTACACAGCTTGGGCAATGTTCCTTGTTTCGAGAGTAGAAGAACAACATTTTGGGAATATTCCTCTGCAGATCTGTGATTTTACAACTTTCACAATGCTTGCAGCACAATGTGAATTCACAGGTCATGTGTGATGCTCATTCTGTGCCGCTGATTAGTATAGTTGACTGCAATTGATGCCCTGTTTTTCAGAAGCAAGGCTGCCAGTTCTGCCCATACTCTAAACAATACACGAGCAGGGGAAACACTGCGCAGTGCTGTCTCCACCGCAGCCTGCAAACTTGACGCTGCAAAGCCTAGCAATAGACAATTGGAATGCAGATCGCTAAACAGCATCAGCATGGCAAGGCAGATGTGTGCATCAGGAAGCAATGTCCAGATAAGTCATGCCTGTGTAACATGTAGTGCATCAAGTGTACATGCTAATACAACAATGTAAAAAGCAAATTGGCATGATCATTGTGTAGCCATTTGCAGCAGATAGGGGGGGCAGACCTTGCGCTCATCTGGCTTCTTGACTTTGTGGCGGTTGATGATGCGCTTGAGTATGTGGCGCCGGGCTTGCAGCACAGCCACATGCTGGTAGTGCGTGATGCCTGACGTTATGACTTCTGACTTTAGCCTGTCCACCACAAACAGCGCCGCCAGCCTGTGGCACAGCACACGCTTCATTTGGCCGCATTCTGTGTAAAGAGCGGGGGGGGGGGCGTAGGGTCGCGTTAGGTAGGCCAAAACCTGGGCGGACTTTGCACTTTAATTTCCCTCTATGAGTGCCTATGCACCTTGTTGGGTCCTTGATGCTACTGATTTCCCCAGGACGCGTCTTGCTGGGGGGAGGGAGCTTCTCCAGGAGGAGTGCAGAAGGGTGGTCTCAGGTTTGACAGCATTGCAACACCTGATTTGTCATGAGCACAAAGCAACAAAGACAACCGGATCCCACTTCTACAGATCTGGCAGCTGACACATGACATCTTCATTGTTGTCTATTTCTTCCTCCCTGATTAGCCAAAAATGTACCAAGCAGTTCAGCTGCAAAATAGCACCGCATGTCTAATGCAACAAGGCGCCCATCAAATGGAAAAGGAAAAGAACAGATGATGCTGTGATACAACTCAATGTAGGCGAGCCCAATCTGCCCTTGGCACAAGAAAGCCCTACCTGTACAGATCCACCAGAAGCTGCATCACATCCTTGTCACCCTCCATTGCCCTCTCCTTGATTCTGCCCACCACATACTGAGGGAAGTGAAAGACCACGGGGCCCTGCAGCAGGGCATTTCCCACTGCTACGCATCTGGCGGAGCCTGGCAGCACTTCTCCCACTAGGGCTTGCAGAAGGCCAAACACTCCCCCACTACCCAGGAAGTACTCCTGCAGAGACACAAGGCAGACTTGAAACGGAAAGGCATGAGGTTGGCAGATGGGCAAACACTCCCCACTACCCAGGAAACACTCCTGTGGAATCAGAAGGCAGAGCTTAAACCAAAAGGCATGGGTCTGCCCTCCAAACATATGCAGCCGGCAGCCAGGCTCCCCCATCATGCAGAAAGTACTCCTGTATAGAAGTAGAGTAAGAGCACACACCTGCCGACTGAATGGCATTCGTTTCATTGAGTACCTTACAGTCTGGGTTGTGGAGCCAGTTGTGACTGATTATACATCCTGCCTTGAAAGCACAGGTGTGTGGCTGAATGGCACGACTTCTAAAATTTGCACAGGGGACATGAGCTGAGTGCTTGGCTGGCACTGCCACTTGCTGCCTAATCCTTGCAACATGACAATGTCTTTTTGACTGCATCAGCACTACTCTGGCAGGTTATCTGTGGAGCAGCCCCCGCTGGATGAGACAACTAGCACAGGCAGAGGGCAAAATTTCAGAAATCACAAATCTGACAGGCTGTTGATAGTCTGTCCCAGCCCCCCCCGCTGCACTCAGCATAGATGCTGCGCGACTTATGCAATGACAGCCTCCCAGTTGCACCCTTTGGTGAGGCCAGTGTGAAAAAGTGGCCTCACCCAAGGCTACAATTCCTCTTCATTGTGCCAGGCTGTGACAAGCTTTAAATGGCCAGCAACTGTGAAACGCATGAAAGTTGAAGGACAGGTCAGCAGGCTGTGCCCTGGCAAACCTGCTGCACTTTCGGTTGTTGATGGCATACTGTGTCAAGGGGGGGCGGGGGTTTGACACATTTGTCACCCATGCCACTACACAAGTGGCGCTGTCTTGTCTTTTCTTTCATTTGTGCAGACCAGAGTCAATCGTCAAGCGCACCAAGGGCCTGCCGCAAGAAGCACTCCAGATGTTTGCTTGCCAGGGTGTAAAGCAGACTGAAATTTCACAATCATTGCCCTAGCACAGACATTACATTATCACCTGCAGGGGAATCGATTTTGACTTCTTATCCTTAATCTGCAGGAAAATTGATATTGATATTTGGGGGTGCAGAATCTAATAGCCTGTGCCAATATGTTGGGTCTGTTTTTGGCCACATGTAGGATTCATGACAAAACTGGGTAGACAATAGTGACCAGGTACGCTGGCCACATGAGTACATTTCAGGGCTATCTGCTGTAAAATGTGAAGGTCATCCATGTTGTAAGCCATCACTCAAGGTGTGCCTTCCCAAGTCACTGCAGGTCTAGCATTGCAGCTCACGAGAGTTGATTTGAGAGGCATGTTCTTGTGGTGTTGGTTGCATCCCAAGCGTATATAGTTTCAATGTGAGACCGCTGACCTAGATCTGTAGTCTGATGTCCCATGACCAGATACTGGTTGTGTGTTGCAGAGTGTGAGGTTGATTTGCAGCAACAATAATTACAGAAGCTCTGTCCATCCTCAGTGAGGTTCGATCCCACCTGCAGCCTTGGTTGATGCACATGGCTGGTAGCTTACCTTTGCAGGTTTGCGGGAAGAACAAGCAGTCAGTGGTGGAATGGATGTGTACTACAGGCACGTTGGAAGTATCCTGCATGAGCTGTGCGATAACGCCCGGCAAAAGCTGCAAGATATGCCCAGACATGAGGCCTCCAGCAGCAAGAGATAGTGCGTTCAGAAAAAACGCAGACAGCTCTAACAGACAAGTTCGACGTCGTGAAGCACCAGAAGGCCAGATGACCCGGGCTGAACAGGCTGGTGAGCAACGATCACTCGTGACATGCGATGACGCGACCCGTTTTTGCAAGTGTCTGACAAATGTGCGGCAGCTGCGTTCTGTCCCATTGTCATCACTTATACGAGGGGAAACGAGCCTAGCTCGTAGATCCGAATCGCTGGAACAGAATAGCTAACGGGGCTGCTGCTTCGACAACCTAAACTCCAAATTAAGGTAGACCCATACTCAGTACGATCTGCACTCGACTGCGCATGCACAAGGAGCAAAGCGGCGGGACAATCCGGATCATCTTGGGGAGTGGCTCTGGAGTCACACGGGCTTAGAGGGCTTTAGAAACGTTAGAAGTTTTCCTTTTCCTCTAAGAGAGTAGAGGGGACTCCGGAGCCACTCCCGGGGAGGGGGGAAAGAAGGCCGTCAGGGGGTGATGGCCCCTGGGGTCGTGTTTGCTCAACACGATCACTCAAGGAAAACAACTCTTATACTCTACCCTGCCCCAATCACTGTGGTTGTAACCCGTGTCGCTTGCACAACTTATCCACTTCACCTATTGCTTGCACAAGAGGCACATGCACAATCTGGGACGGGCACATACCTGAGTGTCATCATCAGGAGTCTGGTAGGAACTCTTGATCAGTCCCGCCATGACCACATAGATGCCATCTCCCTCCATGTCACCATCACCTGTACAGTGGCAGGGCCTTTTTGCTCTGCATCGGGCAGCCAAGGACTGCTGCAAGGACTGTAGAGACGAGCAAGGACACTTTCTGAGGTGTGATTTCAAGCTGTGACTACAGATGTTGGCCAATGCAAGACAGCAAAATTGACACTGGTGGTACTCGAGCCTGGTTTGGTGCAGCCATTCATTCCAGCAACCCTTGGATGCACGTTGGGACCAAAGAGCAACACTGACTTACATGCAAGGAAAAGAAAGGCAGGGAAAGGCAGAATCCGAAAAGGAAAGGCAGGGAAAGGCAGAATGTGAAAAGGAAAGGCAAGGAAAGGCAGAATGTGGAAAGGCAGAGCGAGGCATGCCTGAGGGTGGTTGCCACATGACCTCTCCCCTCTGGTATTTCACCAGCTGCCCGCGCTGCAACAGCCTTTTGAAGATCTCTGATGACGCATTCTGTAGGAATGGTAGTTGCTTCAGCACCTGTACACACCACAGTATCTTGTGCACACCCCATACATGAAGCTTCTGGCATAGTAAAAAAGCTGTAGCACTACTGCTGCTACCATGTAAGTCCAGGATCAGTGGAAATATCATGGCACTAGTATTGCGGGAAGAGCTTTCAAAAGGAGTGGCAGCTTGTGACTTGCGTTCATGCAGTGCAGCTCACATATGCAATGCCATTGACAGCACTACGTCCCTCACATTATCATCTACATGACTGATGAGGCCCCCACCTCCACAATCTTGGGGGCTCTCCAGACAGCCCCCTTCCTTTCAAGCCTCCTTTCCTGGGCCTCGATGGGCTCCAGCAGCTGCTCCTGCTCCTGCTCATCCACCATGCCACTGCTGTACAGCTGCTCCACAAAATTGGCCTGCTGCCGCATGATGGCCATTGCAGCCCTGCACACACAGTGCGTCATCTTTTTTAGCAACATGAAACATGCATATCCCACACTCCTACACCTTAAACCCTAAACACTGCATCTGTGCAGTGACGATGGTGTTTGATAGCTCCACAAACTTGACTTACTTGTGGCAGTAACAGCGGTGCAGTGTAGAGAGTCATGTTAAGCTCCAGCATTAAACTGCATTGGATCTCAAACCCTGACGATGCAAGGCACAAAACTACCTTGAAGCCCAAAACCCTACAACGTATCTGACTCCCCTGAGAAAACCAGGATGAAAAATCTAGGGTTTTTGGACACCCTAGCAGCTCAGATGTGATTAGTCAATGCTGGGGCATGTCAAGGTGCCTGATCCAACAGGCATTTGGCTTCTGCAACTGGAGGAGGCAAAAGAGGGATCAGAAGAAGGTAGAGACGCAAAAGAAGCAGCAGAAGCGGCGCGAAAACAAGGAAAAGAAAACAAGGTAAAGACTAAACAGACGATTAGTGGGACGTCCAGACCAAAGTAGAGGTAGGCATTGGAGGAAGAGGAAAGGTACTACACACTCAGAAGAAACAGAAGGAAAAAGCGATGCGTTTGCTTATTACAGTAGAAGTTGGGCAGACAAATGCATTGAGGTGGTACAGGCTGCACAGGGGCACACCTGTATGACTGGATAGCTTGGAAGCGGGCAGGCGCCTCAATCTCCCGGTCAATGATGAACTTCCACACCTTCTTGCTCTCCGACTTGATCTGCAAGTAACCACTATGCTTTTGTTGCTGTTGTCACACTGCTGTTACGCTGTTTGTTATGCTGCCGTACAGCAATATTGCCAGCTGTGTAACGCCTGCTGGACCATACGCAAAAGATTTTGGATCCACTGTAATGTAAGCTGAAAAAAAGCGAAGGTGTAATGATGAAATGACTTGGAAGGATGATGACTTGAACGTTTTTACAGAGAGCACCAACTGCTCTCTGTAAGGCATGCCTGTTTGCTTGCAACAATGTTTTGTGTGTGCATACAGGAGAGGATCCCCAGCGTCATCAGGTACACTGAACAAAGAGTGGTGGCTGCAAGGCGTCAAACTGCTGCTCAGCATGCCTGTTTGGGTGGATCAATTCTCCCATTTCATCATCAAACAGATCTTGAGATCATTGCCTAGTATATTTGGTTAGTCAGCACAAGAAAAAAGATACATGGTCTCATCTTTTCTTGCTACTGACTAGTCCAACATCCTAGGCCGTTATCTCTGGTCCAAAGACTGCTGCACTATTGACCATGTGTGTGACTGTGTGAAGTCTTTGTTTCTTTTTTCACCAGATGCATAGCAGTACATACTACCAGCAGCTTGGTTTGCTATCACCATAAGATTACAAAGATCTAACCTAGATTATAAACACCTAGCAGGTATCTGGCAAAACACGGCTAGACTGCCTGTGACTGTTGTTATGACCAAGATCTGCATGAAGCTGAAGGCTCACCTCATCTCTGAGAGGGCTGTCATGAGTTGAGTCGCTGAGCCACTGAGCTTGAGGGCTCCAGGTGAGAGAGAGCCAGTACTCCACAGCTACCTCAATACTCAGCAGCATGGTTCTGCTCAAAATGGACCCCAGCACCTGTGGCACAAGAAACAATTTGCATGTGACGCCAATTACTGCACATGCCAATAATAGTCAAAGTTTGAACACCACAGTTCTTTTGCTGGGAAGAGTTTTTGTAACTCATCAACAATCGCTAAACTGAATATTCTGAAAAATTTATGAAAGCTACAAGCAAAATCATTATTGTGACTGGTGAATCAGGGCGTACAGCAAGATTTGTACACCTGATGGCAGAAGCATGCAAGCATGGCAGATCCAAGCTGACAGTATGCAAAGGGTTTGCATGCAGACTGCAAGGACAATCTACCTCCCCCAGTTTGAAAGTGGGCCACTGAACCACAATCCAGATTGGTAATCCTCCCCAGCGCCAATCATGGCGGGAAACATTGTAGCGGCGCAGCAAGAAGAGGAAGTGTGCCAGAAACGCTATGCCCCATCCCCCACACAAATCCCTGCAGGAAGATGATGAAAAATGAGACATGTGGAGTGGCTCACCACAAACATGCGTGTCAATCACATCATTCAGTGACAGCCGAGACTTTGAAAATTTGTAATCACGGTGGACAGCTCAGAGTGCATGGGTGGCTGACAGGCAGGGCTGTTAGTGCTGTGCAGACTGACTTGCAGCATATGCATGTGCTGCTGCCGGAAACCGCGCCACGCAAAATACATCAAAAACTCATTAAAAACACAAAATGTCAACAATTCTAGAAAAAAACCTCACTTCTCTATGTTTTGCCAGATGTTGAGGCGCTGCTTGGGGTCGTCCACAGCAGCACTGCAAGCATGGTCCAGCAACTGGACGCCTTCTGGTGATATCAGGCCCCGGCCCCTCTTGCTGTGGAAGTAGCGCTTCAGACCAGACACCAACCTGATGCGACCCTCACTCAACACCTGCACATCAACAGCATCAGGCTTTTGCACTTTGTTTCGAAATTGACTAAACTTCATATTTTATGCAAGCCCACAGGAACACTCAGCTTTGCCTTGGTCATTGGATGTCTGTGCGTTGCCACGTTTAGAGTCCCTGGAAAAGGACGCAAGCCAGCAGTACTGTGCATGGGCGGGCAGGGCTTGGTGAACATATCCTAAACCGTAAATATAGTATAGAGTAAACTCTAAACCCTAAACACACTCAATCTGTTGGTTGTCTGAGCAATGCTGACTCAGCAGCTGTGACCCAGCAGCACACGCTTTAGCAGTTGCAGGCTTGCAGGCTTGCAGTAGTTTCAATGGCTCCAAAGTGATTTGCTTATCCCCTTGGGTTTTGCTCCATGCTGCTGCCTTGGAAAATTTCTGCCACAATTGCTGGAAGACATACACTTCATTTTCTCAACAAAACAGGCACATTTCTGTTGCTTAGTGACTGCTGTTCTGCTTTGCTGTTACTGCAGAGGAGAGTGAGCAACCATGCAGCAACAAAGGAAGATCAGAAGGGCAGGACAGCAAGAGACGTCTTCCAAAGAAGCAGAATACCAGCAGAGGAACATGAAGATGAAGGGGGAAACAAGAAAGAAGAAATCCTGCATGCTTACCTCTTCTTCACTCAGACCATCCTCATCTTGAGCCTGCACAGTTGGACCGGCCAAGTCGTCAGCAGAGAAGTCATCTCCCGCCTGCTGCTTGCCGCCACCGCCGCCACCGCTGCTGCCACCGCCGCTCAAAGACAGTGGCCCGCTTATAGACCGGTCAAGTTTGTGATGCCCTGTCAGTGCTCGGCCGCTAGCACTCCTGCAGAACAACAAGGCCCTCTGCGGTCAGGCAGGATGTGATAACCAGGCTTCTACTGATGACCAGGAGGAGAAAGGCAGGTGAAGAAGAGTACGACCACCTGCTGCAGCTGCTCTTGAACCGATACAATCATTGTGTATGATGACTGTGTGGACATATCCCTGACTGAAACTGCTGCTGCCGGCTTTGCTCAGCGGTCAAGCATGCTCATAAGCTCACCTCTCAGCACAGGAGGTGTCAGATTGTTCAAGGAGCCCTTTTCCAATGAGGAGACAGGGTGTAGCCTAGTCTGCTGTAGTCTAGGCTGCCATAGACCCTATAAACCCTACAAGATGCAGCATACAATGAACAATGATGTCACCAGTCATACCTGCTGCTGCTGCTCTTGTTGTGGCTGCTGCTGTCTGTTCTTCTCATTGCGCGTTGACCAGGCTGTTGACCGGGCAGGGCAACAGAGGTGGACTCCTTCTGCTGTGCTAGCTGATGCAGATCCACATTCATCCAAGACATCCGAGGCAGCTTCCTCCTGCCTTCCTCATCCCTGCATGCACATATGGCATGTCAGCCCAGCCTTGTCTGGACTGGTTGCTGATGAAGCATGTGCAGGTCTACATTCATTCAGATCACATCCTGGTAGGGCAGGACAGGGCAGGGCAGGGCAGGGCAGGGCAGGGCAGGGCAGGGCAGGGCAGGGCCGGGCAGGGCAGAACAGGGCAGGGCAAGACAGGACAGGGCAGTGCAGACTGTGGCAGGGCAATGTAGGACAGACTGGGGCAGGGCAGGACAGCACTGGAGCAGGGCAGGGCAGACTGGGGCAGGGCAGGGTAGACTGGAGCAGGGCAGGGCAGGTTGCAGCAGGGCAGCCCAGACCGGGGCAAGGCAGGGCAGGGCAGCACGGCTTACCCAGGCCAGAGCATGTGTGGAGCAATGATGGGTTGAGGCACAACTTTATACTGCTCTCCATCATGGCCATGCCTTGTGACATCAGCCAAAGCAATTGACGCCAAAGACGCCGTGTCATCGTAGTCATCCAGGTACTGTTCTTCTTCTTCCTGTCCATCTTCTTCTGGGGGTCCGCTGTTGGCAGGTTTTGCGTGTCCCCAGAAAGCGCTTCTGGTTGCAGATGGCCCAGCTTCCTGCTGGACGCAATTTTAGCATGATCAGAGGTCAGAGTTTGCAGGTTAGGGGTAAGTTGCGAGAGGCCACAAGTGAGTGGTTAGAGATTCACACTGCAGGTTGCGTTTGCCATTTGCCAGGAATTGGGCTACAATGCACATGCAGATCGCATTGATCAAGCACACTAGCTGTATCTGTATCATGCAGGTACAGGAACATGGCAGACCCACTACAACAGTTACCATTCTGACGAATTTGCACAAGGTTGTACATTGAAGTGCAAAACCGATGATTCTCCCCCTGATGTCCATACCCTTGCAAATGAAGGCGTATTCCTTTCTGTGGTTAGGCTGAATGTGAAGCAGTGGCAAATACGCAGCACAACAAGCACATCTTATCTAATTGGTTGTGCTATGAGCACGCATGCTTTGTTATGAACCTGATGACTTTTTTGGCAAGTTAGTACAATGCCAGCAATGCGGTACCTGATCTGCCTTTGCTGCTCCAGGCTGCCCTTGGGCATTCCAACCCTCAAAGGCTGATTTTGCCACTTGCGACAGGGGTGTCCCCTGCCCTGTCGACTTTTCATTAGGGTTTCCCCCTGAATTGGCAGACTCAGAATCCAGCCCTTGCAATTCCCCTGTTCCCTTGGACTCACCACCCTGGGGTGCCGACTGCCCAGTCTCTACTTCTGCTTCTTTCTTGGGCTCCCCCTGCCTGGCAGAAGGGTCCCTGGGGTGGGTGCCTGAGCGGCGACTGCCTTGAGGTCTGAGACTTCTGTGTGACCTCAAGCTGCGATGTGAGATGAGGCTGTGTTGCCAGTTCATGGAGGGGCGGGGCTGATTCATTTGGCCCTTTGGCGTGCCACCAGTATGGTGCACATCCTGCATTCAAACGGCCACTGTTTGGAAAATTTGCAGCACTGACATGAGTGCTCTTCAAAGTGAGAAGGGTACCAAGGGAAGCGACCGTTATGAGGATTTAGGCTTTGGGTTTTGAAGCCTAAAACCTAAACCTTTTCACACATCAGGTTGTAGCTTCTGTGTTCATTTGCTTTCTCAGTGTTCCACAAGTTCGGTATGCATGAGCGTGGCAGGCAGATGAACAAGACCTGTGAGTGTACGTTCCCAGGGTCAAAAATGCCAGTGCCGTCAGACTTGGCATCTTCACTTTTCTCGTCTCCTCCCATGAAGGGTACATCCTGAGCAAACTGGTTGTTCTGATGCTGGTTCATGACCTCCTGCATGTCACCCTTGCTAATGACAGTGCCAGTGTTCAGAGTACCTGCAACAGCAACTCATCTTCAGCGCCAATCGCAAAGCCATCTTGGAAGGCTGCTGATCAATGAGAGATACCCTGAACAAAAGGTCTGTTCTGATGTTCTGTGACTTTCTGCATGTCCCCTTTGCTGAACACAGTGCCAGTTTTCGGAGCATCTACAGCAGCATTTCAGCTTCAGCATTGCAAGTCAAGTGACTTGGACAGCTAGTATATAGACTGGTATGTCAGGACCTGATGAATGTGATGATTCAGCTTTGTGTCCTGCTCAATGGTGTCGTTGCCCAGCAAACATCCTGTGTAAAAGGTGACTACATGCAGCATTATGCTTTAGCAAACAGAGTCCTACCAGTGTCAGACATCCTTTTGTCACACTTTTCATCACCATTTCCTTCTGACTACTGCTACTGCAGATGCACGTCAACAACCCACATGGCTACATGTCTATATATTTATCACTCTATACACCAGTATATCACGTGTGGCAGCAGTGCTGCAGCAAGCATGCAAATCAGGCAAGGAGGTTCTGTTACAAGAGGCATGCTTACTTGGGCGGCTTGAGGGCGCGCTGGTGTGGTCTCCATGGGGGGTCAGGGGGGGTTCAGCATCCTCATCATCACTGTCACTGCCCAGAGGGTCTGCATGTCTGCACAAAGTAATGTTGTCAGGGCATATGCAAATCATCATTTTGCTTTTGTACATGTCAGCCCGACACAGCTGTGTCATTGCTCATACAAAGAGGACCGGCACACGCAGTGCAATGTTTGGAAGGGCCTTGAAAAGTTGGCTTCACAGTGTAAGCTTGTCTACCTGGTTGTAGACATTTCTGAAGCCTTGAGGGATGCAAGATGTCGAATTTGCAAAGTATTGCAATGTTGCCTATGACAATGCACTTCTGATCAGTCCCTGATCATCATGCTCAGTGCTGTCTTGTCTGCGATCAAGATAGTTGCGATATCTGCCGCACTGCTCCCACCTACACACGCCTTCGATGGTGTACTAGGCCTACCTAGCCGTACCGCCAGTCAGATTGAGCTGTCGTCGCACACAAACTGTTCTGCTAAGCAAGGACTGGTTTGGACACAGACTTTTGACGACCACTGTATCTTGCTTTTGGTTTACTTTCTTATATCCCAAATTTTGTTGAACAATTTTCATGAACACATACAATACGAACATACAGTGCACATGGATGTAGATGACAGGGATGCTGACCTGTCAGCTGCTGCTGCTGATGCAGTACCATGAGCATGTGACCTTGAGGAATGCTGCCTCGAGAACCCCTGGCCGGCTTCTAGATCCACCTCTTGGATGTCCTCCAGCCGGCCGCTCGTCTGCTGCTCTTCATCGTGCAGCAGGGGCTGAGCCAGTTGATCCTGGCGGTTGTCATGGTGATAGTCCACCTGATCCTGTTTAGATCCCTGGTGTCGGAATACTCTGAAGCACATGTCCTTGAAGGCTGTCAAGGCCTTAGCCACCTTACGCGTAGGAGTCTTCTCAGGTCTGCAAGCAGCATTAGTAATAAGAAGGCACCAGTACCAGCAGTGTGGTGTTCAGTTGTTGTAACACAACTTGTATCACCTACTTGAGCATGAACAAACAACACCATGTCATACGGGTTGATCCAAGCACATATAGTTTGCGCATGCACAGACTATACGTGACTGCACATGTATACATATCCCAGATACTACAGCGACTGATAACATACTTGACTGCTTCAATTAATCTGCCCACTTTCCTCTGAACAAAGCAGTGCACACAAATCATTGCAATCGTGCAACAACAGTCAGGCAACCAAGCTGGTGGATGTGGCCTTTGTCCTTTGTCCAGCCCTCACTATGCATATGAGGGCGTAGCTAACAACATCTGGAATGGCTTGCTTGTCAACTGAGTGTGTTGTTCATCTCCGTCACTGAGTGTGTTGTTCATCTGTGAGGCACGGCTAGTTGTGCATACATGTGTGTGTGCGGGTGGGTGACAAGGTCTAGAGGGGCTTACTTGTCACTGGGCACTCCATCGGGGTGTGCAAATTTGTGAAGGCTGTCACTCATGTCAACAAAATCCTCCACAGCTTTCCAGTCCACTCCTGTAGAGCAACAATTATGCCAGTTTGTTGAGGGTTTAGGGTTTAGAGTGAAGGAATTAGGGTTTATGCTTGAGATTATGTCGTTGGCACCCATTCAACAGGAAAGCCATGGGACGAGACCACACCATGCATACATGACGTAAACAAAACCATGCTGAAGCATGAAACAGACCATGCCAGGTTTGTACACAGGCATTGATATATGTACAGCAGAGCAGTGAAGTGAATTTTATGTCTCCTTGCACACTCTAGCACAAAAGCCTTGTGGTGTGCCTGCACACATCAAAGAAGCATTTCTCTTCTTATGCGACAATGTGACATGCATGCTTCTCTGACATAGACACGATATGGACGCATTGTAAGCCAATGTGCATCTGCCGAAAATTTATGTTATGCTGCAGCTCCTGGCAAGTCAAACGGAGCTCTATTTAGTTTCCTGCTCATGTAAAGAATGTGGTGTGCTCCTTGGTGGCCGTGCTGAAACAACACAAGAGTGGTGGCGGGCAGCGGAATTTACATTCTTCCAGCTCGCTAACACTCTCTGCATTACATCCGTTGTATCTTGGTTTAAGAGCCAAGTGTA